>Ga0247837_1007322_pt1 | contig 14711 bp, 14 predicted proteins | sample LaCtaG_2_FD_187115 | JGI IMG/M metagenome (GOLD analysis project Ga0247837, IMG submission 187115) | Freshwater microbial communities from meromictic Lake La Cruz, Castile-La Mancha, Spain - LaCruzMarch2015_14.5m | ecosystem: Environmental > Aquatic > Freshwater > Lake | place: Spain: Castile-La...
CCACGCTTCCTTCCCACACTCGGTCGCCCTCATGCAGTTGCGCTTCACTTCGTTCGCTGTGATCAACTTACGGCGAGACTTGCACCCGCAGGAGTGCGCCCATGCTGGGCGCACCAAAAAAAAAGCCACCTTGCGGTGGCTTTTCAGTGGCGGCGCGCAGCGCCGTCAGGGGCCTCTTACTTGGAGGCAGCAGCGGAAGCAGCGCTGGCGGCCGGCGCGGCAGACGCGTCAGCTGCAGGTGCCGGGGCAGGTGCCGGAGCAGGCGCCGGGGCAGCGGCGGGAGCCGGTGCGGGAGCGGGAGCTTCTTCCTTCTTGCCACAGGCGGCGAGGGCAGCGGCAGCGATCACGGCGGCCAGTACGAGCGACTTGTTCATGTTTGATTACCTTAGAGAGTTGGACGAAACGCTTATGGATACTATCGCCGCCAGCCAGGGCAACGACCAAGGGAGAAACGCTGGTGCCATTTCCACCCAGCCGCCGAGTATACAAAGAAGTTTTGCGACATTAAGGGAAAACCCTCGCCGAACTCAATATTTTTATAGTCCGAGCGTGCTGGCAGGAAACCCGGGGCTGCTGATAGCCAGCAATTCGTCAAGCTCCTCCCGGATGCGGGTCCGCCGGACAGCGGCGCTGCTGCACACCCCGGTGCTGCGCACGAGATCGAGCCGGCGCAAGGCCCACTCAGGGCTCCAGATCACGCTGGGAAAGTCCTGGGGGTCACGATGCCGGCAGACGCGGCACACGATGATGTGGTCCCACCGCTGGCGCCATGTCACGAACCGCGCCTGGTTGCGCACGACGGCGTCATAACGGGCGGCCACCATCGTCAGCTTGCGCCCGGAACGCGACCAGGCCTGGAGTGATTCCGCCACGGCGCGCTCATGCAGGGGCCAGTCTTCGAACGATGCATCACTGATGACCAGTTCGCGCCAGCCGAACTGCACCGCACACGCCAGCGCATCGCGCACGGCCTGCTGAAAGGCCACCGGGCCTTCGAACCGGCCATCGGGCAACTGCGCGGGGGTCTTTGGATCAGGCTGCATGCAGCCACCCCGTCAAGGCCCACTCCTGCAGCAGGCTGCGCGCTGCCACACTCGCGCGCCGATGGTCTTGCGCGCTGAGCGAGCGCCCGTCGGCCAGCCGGCGCATCAGGTCGGCATCCCGGCCGCCCGCCCGGTAACTTTCGCCATTGATGAAGACATGCCCGGCGTCATACATCATGCGCGTCTTGCGGTCCAGTCTGATCGCCGATGTGGACGGCAGTCCGTCCTCGCTCGACGCGAACCAGACCTGGGCCTTCGGCTCGGTCAGGTACTCGCCGAGCGCCCGCTGCAGGACCGTCGGATCCTGTGCAATCTGCAGCAGCGCCGCGCGCGCGAAATCCTGCAACCGGGGCGGGATGGCTGCGGGCGATGCAAGCGCAGGCTGTGACGGATCACGGTACAACTGCGGGCCCGCAACTTCCTCTGCATCCTGTGCCAGACGCTGCAGCAGTTCCCCCGCCAGACCACCGCGGGAGGGCGCGTTGAAACCCACGGACAGGGTCATGCATTCGCCCATTGCAACCCCGTCATGCGCGTACTTCGGGGGCAGGTACAGCATGTCTCCGGCATCCAGCATGAATTCCTGGTCTGGCTGGAAGTCGCGCAGGATCTTCAGCGGCAGGCCTTCCTGCAGGCTCAGGTCCTTCTGGCGCCCGATGCGCCAGCGCCGCCGGCCGTGCAGCTGCAGCAGGAAAACATCGTAGCTGTCGACATGCGGCCCCACGCCGCCGCCATCCGTGGCGAAGCTGACCATCACGTCATCAAGCCGCGCATCCGGCACAAAGCGGAAACCGTTGAGCAGCCGGTGGGCAGTGTCCAGATGCAGATCGACCCCTTGCACCAGCAAGGTCCAGCCGGGCCGCTTGAGTGGCGGCAGACCGCGCCGCGGCACCGGCCCCTGCCGCATCCTCCAGCGTCCGCCGGCAGCATCCGATGCGACCACGAGGCGGGACTCGACCTGCGGTTGCGCCGCGAGTTCGAACAGCTCGGCGCGATCCATCAAGGTACCGGCATCGGGCACTGCCTGGCGGATCAGCAAGGGCTTCTTCTGCCAGTGCCGGCGCATGAAAGCCGCCGGGCTGAGGCCACCCAGCAAGGGCAGGGGCAGTTTCACGTCCATGGACAAGTCCGTTCAGGTTTCGGTGGGCGGGCAAGCTGCGACAATTCTCCTATGGAAATCACCCCTCAGTGCGTTGTTGCGCTCACCTGGACCCTGAAAGACACCCTCGGCGAAGAGCTCGACATCCTGGACGAACCCGTCGAGTTCCTGCTCGGTGGAGACGATCTTTTCGACAAGATCGAAGCGGCGCTGCAGGGCCATGCAGCCGGCGCCCGGGTCGATCTTCACCTGGAGCCGGAGGAAGCCTTCGGGGACTTCAACGAGACCCTGGTGTTTCTCGGGCAACGGCACCTGTTTCCCGACGAGATCGAGGAAGGCATGACCTTCGAGGGCCACGCCCTCCCCTGCGGATGCGACCCCGCGATGCCCAAGGATGCTCTCTACACGGTGACCGAAATCTACCCGGAGCATGTCGTGCTGGACGGCAATCATCCACTGGCGGGGATCGCCTTGCGGCTGAGCCTCAGGGTCGAGGCCGTGCGCGAGGCCAGCGAGGCGGAAATCGGTGCCGGCACCGCAGGCACGGGATTCTTCAAGGTGCAGCTGCACCACCCGGACGATGCCGGCGGCAATCCGCCAACCCTGCACTGAGCGCGTGCCCGGCCCGGTGTGCGTCCGCTAGGCCTTGCCTGTCGACCCGTAACCACCTTCGCCGCGGGCGCTGGCCACAAAGCTGTCCACCAGGTTGAATTGCGCCTGCACGACAGGGACGATGACCAGCTGCGCGATACGCTCCATCGGCTCGATCGTGAAGGGCGAAGGGCTGCGGTTCCAGGCGCTGACCATCAATTGCCCCTGGTAGTCGCTGTCGATCAGGCCCACCAGGTTGCCCAGCACGATGCCGTGCTTGTGGCCCAGACCGGAACGCGGCAGGATCAGTGCGGCGAAGTTCGGATCCGCCAGGTGCAGGGCCATGCCGGTCGGCACCAGCTGCCATGCATTGGGCGCCAGTACCAGCGGCGCTTCCAGGCAGGCGCGCAAGTCCAGGCCGGCACTGCCCGGCGTCGCATAGGCCGGCATCAGGGCATGCAGGCGCGCGTCGATGATCTTGACGTCCACCTTCATGGCCTTGCCACCTGCTCAGGATGGATCTGCTGCATCAGTGAGGCGCATCGCGCGACAAGCCGGCGCGCCAGCGCCAGCTTGGAGTCGCGTGCGAACTCCTCCACGCCGTCGGCGGTGACCAGCAGCAAGGCGTTGTCATCCTGGCCAAAGGTGGCAGGCCCGATGTTGCCAACCAGCAAGGGCACCCCCTTGCGCCTGCGCTTGGCCTGGGCATTGGCGAGCAGGTCCTGGCTTTCCGCCGCAAATCCGACGCAGAACAATTCGCCCGAACGGGCGCGCCCGGTCTGCGCCACTGCAGCCAGGATGTCGGGGTTTTCCTCGAACTGCAGCTGTGGCGCCTGGCCGGCAGCGTCCTTCTTGATCTTCTGGGGGGCAGGGTTGGCCACCCGCCAGTCCGCGACGGCCGCAGTGGCGATGAAGACATCGGCGGCCCCCACCCGCTCCATGGTGGCGGCATACATATCGCGGGCCGAGCGCACCGGGGTACAGGACACGCCCCGCGGCACGGACAGGCCAACCGGCCCGCTGACCAGCGTGACCCGGGCGCCGGCCTCGCGTGCCGCGCGCGCGAGCGCATAACCCATCTTGCCGCTGCTCAGATTGGTGATGCCCCGCACCGGGTCGATGGCCTCGTAGGTCGGGCCGGCGGTGACCAGCACATGGCGACCGCGCAGGCATTGGGGCTGGAAGAAGGCCACCACGTCCTGCACGATCTCGGCGGGCTCGAGCATGCGCCCGTCGCCGGTTTCGCCACAGGCCTGGTCCCCGGTGCCCACCCCGAGCAAGGTGGCGCCATCGCGCGCCAGCAGCGCCGCATTGCGCTGTGTCGCCGGGTGACTCCACATTTCCCGGTTCATGGCCGGTGCCAGCAACAAGGGCACACGCGCTGCAGGCCGGGCCAGGCACATCAGGCTCAGAAGTTCATCCGCCATGCCCTGCGCCAGCCGGGCCATGAAATCCGCACTGCAGGGCGCGATCAGGACCATGTCCGCCTCCCGGGCCAGGTTGATGTGCGGCATGTTGTTGGCCTCGCGCGTGTCCCACTGCGAGGTGTAGACCGGGCGGCCACTGAGGGCCTGCAGGGTCACGGGCGTGATGAACTGCTCGGCGGCGGCCGTCATCACCACCTGCACCGTCGCGCCTTCCTTGACGAGCGCGCGGCACAGTTCGGCGGACTTGTAACAGGCAATGCCGCCGCTCAGACCCAGAACGATGTGTTTGTCGCGTAAATCCATGGTGTGCAGCGGTCGAGCCGGCTTCGGCCGCAGCCGTGAAGTTCAGGATGGCCGCAATGTAGCAGACGCCTATAATTTCGCTTTATCACCTCATCGAACCGCATTGGTTCGCCCTGACATGACCAAATTTGTCTTCGTCACCGGCGGTGTCGTGTCCTCCCTTGGCAAGGGAATCGCTTCAGCCTCCCTCGCTGCGATACTGGAATCGCGAGGCCTGACAGTCACTTTGATCAAGCTCGACCCCTACTTGAACGTCGACCCTGGCACCATGTCGCCGTTCCAGCATGGCGAGGTCTTCGTCACCGAAGATGGCGCAGAAACCGACCTGGACCTGGGCCACTATGAGCGTTTCGTCGAGACCCGGATGCGCCGGACCAACAACTTCACCACCGGACAGATCTACAAGAGCGTGCTCGAGAAGGAGCGCCGCGGCGACTACCTCGGCAAGACCGTGCAGGTGATCCCGCATGTCACGAACGAAATCCAGGAATTCGTCAAGCGCGGCGCGCGCTTCGGCGAGCCCGATGCCGTCGACGTGGCCATCGTCGAGATCGGGGGCACTGTCGGCGATATCGAATCGCTGCCCTTCCTGGAGGCCGTGCGCCAGATGAGCCTGAAGCTGGGCCCGAACAACACCGCGTTTGTCCACCTGAGTTACGTGCCCTGGATTGCCGCCGCCGGCGAACTCAAGACCAAGCCGACCCAGCACACGGCCAAGCAGCTGCGCGAGATCGGCATCCAGGCCGACGCCCTGATCTGCCGCGCCGACCGCCCCATCCCCCAGGAAGAGCGCTCCAAGATCTCGCTGTTCTCGAACGTGCCCGAATGGGGCGTCATATCGATGTGGGACGTCGACACCATCTACAAGGTGCCGCGCATGCTCCACGAGCAGGGGCTCGACGGCCTGATCTGCGACAAGCTGCGCCTGAACACGCCGCCAGCCAAGCTCAAGCGCTGGGACGACCTGGTGTACGAGACCGAACACCCGCAAAGCGAGGTCGGCATCGCCATGGTCGGCAAGTATGTCGACCTCAGCGACAGCTACAAGTCGCTGAACGAGGCGCTCAAGCATGCCGGCATGAAGAACCATGCCCGCGTGAAGATCGATTACGTCGACTCCGAAACCATCACGCCGGACACGGTGGCCCAGCTGGCACGGTTCGACGCGGTGCTGGTGCCCGGCGGCTTCGGCAAGCGCGGCATCGAGGGCAAGATCACCGCAGCCCGGTTTGCGCGCGAGAACAAGGTCCCCTACCTGGGCATCTGCCTCGGCATGCAGGTCGCGACCATCGAGTTTGCGCGCAATGTCGCGCAGCTCGATGAGGCCAACAGCACGGAGTTCGAGCCGCTGACGCCCCACCCGGTGATTGCCCTGATCACCGAATGGCAGGACGCCGACGGCACCATCAAGAGCCGCAACGAGAACTCCGACCTGGGGGGCACCATGCGTCTGGGCGCGCAGAGCTCCGACGTCGTCTCGGGCACGCTGGCCCACTCCATCTACGGCAATGTCGTGACCGAACGGCATCGGCACCGTTACGAGGCCAACGTGAACTACCTGGAGCGCCTGCGCTCGGCCGGGCTGGTGATCTCGGCGCTCACCCAGCGCGAGCAGCTGACCGAAATCGTCGAATTGCCGCGCGACGTCCACCCCTGGTTCGTCGGCGTGCAGTTCCACCCCGAGTTCCGCTCCACCCCCTGGGCCGGGCACCCGCTTTTCAACGCATTCATCAAGGCAGCCCTGGACCACCAGTCCAAGGGGCGTAACCTGAAGGCCGTTGCGTGAGCACCGCCGGGCCGCCCCAAGGTGCTCGGTACCGCAGCACGCAGCGCGAAGGTACTTCAGCAAGGTCGGCCCCGGAGGCTTTCGCGTGAAGCTGTGCGGCTTCGAGGTGGGCCTGGCCCATCCGTTGTTCCTCATCGCCGGCCCCTGCGTCATCGAGTCCGAGCAGCTCCAGATGGACACTGCGGGCACGCTGCGCGAGATCACGCAGGCGCTGGGCATGCCCTTCATCTTCAAGAGCAGCTTTGACAAGGCGAACCGATCCAGCGGCGGCAGCTATCGCGGGCCCGGGATCGACAAGGGCCTGGAGATCCTGGCCAGGGTGCGTAGCGAACTTGCCGTTCCAGTGCTGACCGACATCCACTCCGAAGAACAGATCCTGCTGGTGGCCGATGCGGTCGACGTGTTGCAGACGCCGGCCTTCCTGTGCCGGCAGACAGACTTCATCCGCGCCGTGGCGCGATCGGGCAAGCCGGTCAACATCAAGAAGGGGCAGTTCCTTGCGCCCGGTGACATGAAGAACGTCATCGACAAGGCCCGCGCCGCAGCCCGCGAAGCCGGTCTGGAGGCAGACAACTTCATGGCCTGCGAACGCGGCGTGAGCTTCGGCTACAACAATCTGGTGAGCGACATGCGCTCACTGGCGATCATGCGCGACACCGATGCCCCCGTGGTCTTCGATGCGACCCACTCCGTGCAGCTGCCCGGCGCGCAGGGCAGCAGCAGCGGCGGGCAACGGGACATGGTGCCGGTGCTGGCGCGCGCGGCAGTGGCCGCCGGGATTGCAGGCATCTTCATGGAAACCCATCCGGACCCGTCGCGCGCGCTCAGCGACGGCCCGAACGCCGTCCCCCTGAAACACATGCGCGCCCTGCTGGAGTCGCTGATCGAGCTGGACCATGTCACCAAGCGCCATGGTCTTCTCGAGCAGGCTTTCGCAGGCTCGTTCTGAACGCCCACACACCCTCCAGAACCATGTCCAGCGCCTATATCATCGCCAATGTGTCCGTGACCAACCCGCAGCAGTACGAAGAGTACAAGAAATGGTCCAGTGCCGCGATGCAGGCCCACGGGGCCGAGGTGTGCGTGCGTGGCGGCAAGGTGGAGGTTCTCGAAGGCGACTGGTCGCCCGAGCGCCTCGTTGTCCTCAAGTTTCCCAGCGTCGAGGCGGCCCGCCGCTTCAACGAATCACCCGAGTACGGTCGTGCCCGCGCAGCGCGCCAGGGTGCCGCCGTGATGCGCATGGTGGTGGTGGAAGGTGTTTGAAGCGTTTTTTCTGAAAGATCTCCATGAGTGCTATTGTTGACATCGTCGGCCGCGAAATCCTGGATTCGCGCGGCAACCCCACCGTCGAATGCGACGTGTTGCTGGAAAGCGGCACCATGGGCCGTGCCGCCGTGCCCTCGGGCGCGTCCACCGGTTCTCGCGAAGCCATCGAACTGCGCGACGGCGACCAGGGACGTTACCTGGGCAAGGGTGTGCTCAAGGCCGTCGAGTTCATCAACACCGAGATCTCCGAGGCCGTGATGGGTCTGGACGCCTCCGAACAAGCCTTCCTGGACAAGACCCTGATCGACCTCGACGGCACCGAGAACAAGTCCCGCCTGGGCGCCAATGCGATGCTGGCCGTGTCGATGGCCGTGGCGCGCGCTGCCGCCGAGGAATCCGGCCTTCCGCTGTACCGCTACTTCGGTGGCATGGGTGGCATGCAGATGCCGGTGCCGATGATGAACGTCATCAACGGCGGGGCCCATGCCAACAACAACCTCGACCTGCAGGAGTTCATGATCATTCCGGTGGGCGCACCCAACTTCCGCGAGGCCCTGCGCTATGGCGCCGAGGTGTTCCATGCGCTCAAGAAGATCCTGCATGACCGCGGCATCAGCGTGGCAGTGGGCGACGAAGGCGGCTTTGCGCCCAGCGTGGAGAACCACGAGGCCGCGATCCAGATGATCCTGGAGGCCATCGACAAGGCCGGTTTTGTGGCCGGTGACCAGATCGCGCTCGGGCTGGACTGCGCGGCTTCGGAGTTCTACACAGACGGCAAGTACGTGCTCGGCGGCGAAGGCCTGAGCCTCACGTCGGAAGCCTGGACGGACATGCTGGCCACCTGGGTGGACAAATACCCGATCATCAGCATCGAGGACGGCATGGCCGAGGGCGACTGGGATGGCTGGAAGATCCTGACCGAACGCCTGGGCAAGAAGGTCCAGATCGTGGGCGACGACCTGTTCGTCACCAACACGAAGATCCTCAAGGAGGGCATCGACAAGGGCATTGCCAACTCGATCCTGATCAAGATCAACCAGATCGGCACGCTGACCGAAACCTTTGCCGCCATCGAGATGGCCAAGCGCGCCGGCTACACGGCCGTGATCAGCCACCGCTCCGGCGAGACAGAGGACTCGACCATCGCCGACATCGCGGTCGGCACCAACGCCGGCCAGATCAAGACCGGCTCGCTGAGCCGCTCCGACCGCATGGCCAAGTACAACCAGCTGCTGCGCATCGAGGAGGATCTGGGCGATGTGGCAAGCTACCCGGGCAAGGCGGCGTTCTACAACCTGCGCTGAGCCGCAGGCCCACCGACTTCTGCAGCCCCGCCGTGCCTCTGCGCTCCATCCCCCTGGCCCTGGTTGCGCTGCTGGCGATCCTGCATGCGCAGCTGTGGGTGGGGCGTGGCAGCATCCCGAATGTTTCCGAGCTCACGCGGCAACTGGCGCTTCAGCGCGAAAAGAACGACCTCGCGCGTCAGGCCAACGAGCGTCTCGCCGCCGAAGTGCGGGACCTCAAGGAGGGCATGGAGATGGTCGAGGAGAAGGCTCGCTTCGAGCTGGGCATGGTCAAGCCCAACGAAATCCTGGTGCAGATCACGCGTTGACCTGCCAGGCGCCGGGTGTCAGTGCGGCGCCGACCCGCCCGCTGCCCGGACACTGGCCGGCTGGAACAGCTGGGCGGCATCGATCGGGTCGAAGTGGTATTGCACGCCGCAGAACTCGCAGGCCACCTCGATGTCACCGCGCTCGGCGATGATGCTCTGTGCCTCCTCCACGCCCAGGCCGACGATCATGGCTCCCACCTTCTCGCGGCTGCAGGAGCAGGCAAATCGCGGACCGGTGTCACCGACAAGCGGCTCGAAACGCGTGACGGACTCTTCCCAGAACAGGCGGCGCAAGATGGTGTCGACGTCCAGTCCGAGGAGTTCTTCCGGCTTGAGGCTGGAGGCCAGCAGCGCGATGCGCCGGTAGTCTTCGTTGCGTCCGATGTCGTCCTCGTTGCGGGCACTGTGCCGGGCACCCTCCAGGTTGCCGCTGCCCTGCGTCGGCAGCCGCTGGATCAGAAGACCGGCCGCAACCGTGTCGCTGGCCGCCAGCACCAGCGTGGTATCGAGTTGCTCACTCTGCAGCATGTAGTGCTCCAGAACATCGCTCAGGCGTTCGAGCTTCTCGCCCCGGTCACCGAACAGCGGCACCACGCCCTGGTAGGGCTGCTGCCCGGGGAAACGCTTGCGCGGGTCGAGGGTGATCGCGCAGCGGCCCTGGTTGTGCAGGTTCACCATCGCGCTCAGGCTGGCATCATCGGGCACCTCTCCGATCACCGTGGCCGTGGCCCGCATGGCCAGATCGGGCTGTACCTCGGCCACCAGCAGCTTGACCGGGCCGTCCCCGGAGACCTGCACGATCAAGGCGCCGTCAAACTTGATGTTGGCCTGCATCAACGCGGCAGCCGCCAGCATTTCCCCGAGCAGCTGCTGCACGGGCGCCGGATAGGCACCCGACTGCGTGTTGGACGCCCGCCGGCGCAGCATCTCCGTCCAGGTGCCGGTCAGCCGCACCACCATGCCGCGCACCGGCAGGCCATCGAACAGGAACTTGTGCAGCTCAGACATGGCGGCCTTCCGGCCATCCTGGCCCCGATTCCAACCAACCTGCCCCACGCCCTTGACCCAGTTCCATGACACGCTCCCGTTGCGGCAATTGTAGAAGCCGATGCGGCACGCGCCGGGCCATGGACATGCCCTATGCTCGCCCACCATGACGCTGCGACATGCTGCACTCGAACTGCTCACCATCCGGGATCCCGACACCAAGGCCCACCAGACCCTGGTGCTGGCGGACGGTGCCCTGGCCATCGGCGCCGACGACATGCTCCCGGAGCCACCGACGCTGCCCGGCCGCCCGCAACGCCCCGAGCTCGTGGCGCCCCGCCACCTTGCGCCGCGTGCCGTGGGGACCCCCGAAGGCCGGATAGCGCTGCTGCACGCGCTCGCCCACATCGAACACAACGCCATCAACCTGGCCCTGGATGCCTGCTGGCGGTATCCCGGCATGCCCGAGGCCTACTACCGGGACTGGTTCGGTGTTGCCCGCGAGGAAGCGCGGCATTTCTGCCTGTTGCGCGACCACCTGGCCAGCATGGGCGCCCGTTACGGCGACCTGCCGGCGCATGACGGGCTGTGGGAGATGGTCCTGAAAACCCGCGGTGATGTGCTGGCACGCATGGCACTGGTGCCGCGCACCCTGGAAGCCCGGGGGCTGGACGCCTCCCCGGCCGTGCGCCAGCGCCTGGCCTCGGTCGGCGACCAGGCCGGTGCCGCGATCGTCGACGTCATCCTGCGCGACGAGATCGGCCATGTGGCCATCGGCAACCGCTGGTTCCACCATCTCTGTGCCGAGCGGCAGCTCGAGCCCGTCGCCTGCTTCGCAGACCTGAGCCGGCGCTACGGGGCACCCGCCTTGTCAGGGCCCTTCAATCTGCCGGCCCGCAAGGCGGCCGGATTCTCCGATGCGGAACTGTCATACTTGACGCAGGCACAGTACCGGCCCACGACAGGTGATCTGACCGAGACAAGACCCGATGGCCCCCAATCCACCCCGCCAGCACGGCGGTGACCGAGTTGCACAGGCGCTGCAGGCGCATGGTGTGCGCAGTATCTTCACGCTGTGCGGTGGCCATATCTCCCCCATTCTCAGCGCCGCCCGCCAGCGTGGCATCCGCATCGTGGACGTGCGCGACGAGGCCACGGCCGTGTTCGCCGCCGACGCCACCGCGCGCCTGTCCGGCCTGCCCGGTGTGGCGGCAGTCACGGCAGGGCCCGGCATCACGAACACCATCACCGCGCTGAAAAACGCCCAGTTGGCACAGTCGCCGCTGCTGCTCATCGGTGGCGCCGCGCCCACCGCCCTGCAGGGCCGCGGTGCCCTGCAGGACATCGACCAGCGTCCGCTCGTGGCCCCCCACGTCAAGCGCTTCATCAAGATCCGCCGTGTGCGCGACCTGGGCCCTGCCGTCGGTCAGGCGCTGGCGCTGGCGCGCACCGGTGTTCCGGGACCGGTGTTCATCGAGTGCCCGGTCGACCTGCTGTACGACGAGGCCTCGATCCGTCAGTGGTATGCCGACGCGGCCGGCAAAGGCTCCGGCCTGGCCGACCGTGCCCTGCGCTGGTACCTGCAGCGCCACGTGGCCCGCATGTTCGATGGCAGCGCGGAGCCGGCACAGGCGCATGTCGCGCAGGCGCCGGTGCCGGAGGTGGCGGCGCGCAGCGTGCAGGCGGCGGTGGCGGCTCTGGCGCGCTCCGAACGGCCGCTGATGGTGATCGGCAGCCAGGCACTGGTGCAGTCCCGGGAGGCTGCCGCAGTGGCACAGGCCGTCACCGCCCTGGGAATTCCGGTCTACCTGTCGGGCATGGCGCGTGGCCTGCTGGGCCGCGACCATCCGCTGCAGATGCGCCACCAGCGCCGCGTGGCACTGCGCGAATCCGACTGCGTGCTGCTGGCCGGCGTGCCCTGCGACTTCCGCCTGGACTACGGCAAACACGTGCGCCGCAACGCCACCCTGATCGCCGCCAACCGCAGCGCCAGCGAGGCCCGCCTCAACCGCCGGCCCGATGTCGCGGCGATCGGCGACGCAGGACACTTCCTGCAGACACTCGCACGAGCTCCCGGGCTGGCGTTACCCCCCTCGTCCTGGCAGGCATGGGCCGCCCGGCTGCAGGCCCGCGATGCCGAACGCGAGGCCGAGATCGACACCCAGGGTGCTGTCGAAGGAGATCTCGTCAACCCGATCGCGCTCCTGCGCGAGGTCGAGCGGGTTGCAGGCGACAACGCCCTGCTGGTCGCCGATGGCGGCGACTTCGTGGGCACCGCAGCCTACGTGCTGCGTCCGCGTGCACCGCTGCGCTGGCTAGACCCCGGGGCCTTCGGCACACTGGGGGTGGGTGCCGGTTTCGCACTGGGCGCCGCCGTGTGCGAACCCGATACCGAAGTCTGGATCATCTTCGGCGACGGGGCCTGCGGCTACAGCCTGGTCGAATTCGACAGCTTCGTGCGCCACGGCATCCCGGTGATCGCGCTGGTGGGCAACGATGCCGGCTGGACCCAGATCGCGCGTGAGCAGGTCAAGATGCTGCACGACGACGTCGGCACCGTCCTGGCACGTACCGATTACCACAAGGTCGCCCAGGCGTTCGGAGCCGAAGGCATCCTCGTGCAGAATCGGCACGAAGTTCCCGCGGCCCTGGCGCGCGCCCGGGAACTGGCGCGCAGCGGCCGGGCGGTGCTGGTCAATGTCTGGCTCGACAAGACCGAGTTCCGCGAAGGTTCCCTCTCGATGTAACAACAACCACGGAGACTGACAATGGCAAACGACAAACTGATCCTGGACAGAATCTACGAACACGCTGCGGCCCAGCCCGACAAGGTGTTCCTGACCCAGCCGCTGGGCGGCGGCCAGGTGGCCGACTACACCTGGGGCCAGTTGATGGACCAGGCCCAGCGCATGGCCGCCCACCTGCAGGCGCAGGGTTGCGGTCCTGGCAGCCACATCGCCATCCTGTCCAAGAACTGCGCGCACTTCTTCATTGCCGAGCTGGCGATCTGGCTGGCCGGTGGCACCACGGTGGCCATCTTCCCGACCGAGGGGCCCGACACGGTGCGCTTCGTGCTGGAGCACAGCGACGCGAAGCTGCTGTTCGTGGGCAAGCTCGACATCTGGAACCAGCAGGCGCCCGGTGTGCCGCAGGGCATGCCCTGCATCGCGCTGCCGCTGGCGCCGCAGACCCAGTTCGACACCTGGGATGCGATCGTCGCGCGCACGCAGCCACTGGCCGGTCGCACCCAGCGCAAGCCAGAAGAGAACGCGATGATCATCTACACCTCGGGCTCGACCGGCACGCCCAAGGGGGCGATGATCAGTTTCCGGGCAGTCACCGCGGTGGCCGAAGGGTACGCCCGGGACATCCGGGAACAGTCCGGCATCACCGGCGACTACCGGGTGCTGTCCTATCTGCCGCTGGCCCACTCGTTTGAACGCGCGGTGGTCGAGTGTGTGTCCTGGGTCGATGGCGGCGGGCACATCTTCTTTGCCGAGGCCCTGGACACCTTCCCGGCGGACCTGCAGCGCGCCCGTCCAACGCTGTTCATCTCGGTGCCGCGCCTGTGGCTGAAGTTCCAGCAGGGCGTGCTGGCCAAGATGCCGGCCAAGAAGCTCGACTTCCTGCTCGGGCTGCCGATCATCGGCAAGCTGGTCGGGCGCAAGGTGCTCACCGGCCTGGGGCTCGACCAGGTCAAGCTGGCGGCCAGCGGTTCTGCGCCGATTCCGCCCGAGCTGATCGCCTGGTACCGCAAGCTGGGCCTCAAGCTCATGGAAGGTTACGGCATGACCGAGGACTTCACGTTTTCGCACCGTTCCACGGCGGCGCTCAACGCGCCCGGTTATGTGGGCACACCCTATCCCAGCGTCAGCGTGCGCATCGGCGAGGGCAGCGAGATCCTGATCAAGTCACCGGGCCAGATGACGGGCTACTACAAGCGACCAGACCTCGACGCCGAGTGCTTCACCAGCGACGGTTACTTCCGGACCGGCGACATGGGCGAACGCCGTCCCGATGGCCTGCTCAAGCTGACCGGGCGGGTCAAGGAGCTGTTCAAGACCGCCAAGGGCAAGTATGTGGCGCCAGCCCCGATCGAGAACCTGATCAACGAGCACCCGATGGTCGAGCTGTCCATCGTCTCCGGTGTCGGGCGGCCGTCGGCCTATGCCTGCGTGGTACTGGCCGAGACCCTGCGGCCCCGGCTGTCCGAGCCCGAACTGCGCGCGGAGATCGAGCGCGAGATGGAACAGGTGCTGCGACGCGTCAACGCGGCGGTGGCCGACTATGAGCGTCTGCAGATGATGGTGATCGCCCGCGAACCCTGGAGCATCGAAAACGGATGCCTGACACCCACCATGAAGATCAAGCGCAGCCGCATCGAGGCCAATGCAGAGGCACAGATCGACAGCTGGTACCGGCGCAATTCCGCCGTCGTCTGGTCCTGATGTTGCCGGCAGGGCGTGGGCGCGTGTAAGGACAAACCCTGGTGCAGACCTAGTGTAGTGCTTCTGAATTAAAAGAACTATTTTCCACCTGCCACCTCCAAGAAGAATCTGGGACATTTTGGAGGCAGCGATGCGAAAGGCGACGGCGA
>Ga0247837_1007324_pt1 | contig 14708 bp, 3 predicted proteins | sample LaCtaG_2_FD_187115 | JGI IMG/M metagenome (GOLD analysis project Ga0247837, IMG submission 187115) | Freshwater microbial communities from meromictic Lake La Cruz, Castile-La Mancha, Spain - LaCruzMarch2015_14.5m | ecosystem: Environmental > Aquatic > Freshwater > Lake | place: Spain: Castile-La...
AGCGGACGAAGTCGGCGAGTTACAGGAAGCGAAGGATGTGGTGAGGGCCAGATAGAACGGGGAAACACCCTACGGCCTTGCGGCTATTGAAGGGTCGAAGAAGTGTATGGCGGTGCTATCAGAGACCAGTTCGGTGGGTGTAGGCTTGTTAGGAGTACCTATATAGAAACATACAGGGAGTTAGCCCTGTTTGTTATCCCCCCGCACAGACGAGGACTTAGTTCCTGAAGACAACCTGCCTCTTCCCCGCAAGCCCAAAGACTCCTATCGCAGATAGTTAGCCAATAAACAAAAAATGAATCCGACTCGCCTGCCCTCGCCCACACAAACTATGCACCTCCACAAAGCCCTATGCCGTTCTTCCGTCGTGCAGGGCCTAGGAGTGTTCGGCTACCGTAGGCGACTTTGGATGTATGCAATAGTCCTATATGCCTCGATGCTGCTGGAACTGGGAGGCGTGCTAGTGCTGTATAGCAAGGAAAGGAGTAGGGCTGTGTTGACAGTGCAGCTTGGCATTCTGTTGGTGCTGTTGGTGGTGACTGCCGGGCTATTGGGGCTAAGTCTGTTAGGGCAAAACTACTGGGGGAAGATTGGCCTGCAGGGCTGCAGCTTCCTGGTGACCTGCGCTGGCTATTTGCTGCTGGATAGCCACTTCCTACCTCGCCTAACAGACGTGCAAATGGAAGGGAAAATGCTGAACGGCCTAGTGCCCATCTCAGTCCTAGCAGCACTGCTGCCCCCTGTGCTGATGTACAACTGGAAAGCCTACGCCGGCGTCCTCTCCCTCGCAATGGCAATCCTCCTAGGGCTCAGAGCCAGCGGAGAAGACTGGGAAATCGGCCTATTGGAGGCCGGAATAGTCTTTATTTGGCTTTTCCCTGCACTTTGGCTTCTGTATCAGGCTGAATTTTCCCTCAAGTCGCTCTTTTCCCTGCAGAGTCCTGAGCCGGAACCTGAATTCAGTCCTCCGAAACGTTCGAAGACTTTGTCCTTCGCTCCCCGTGGCACTGTCGTGGGCACTGAGTTGGAAGGCATCCTTACTCAACTCGACAAACTCCAAGTTCTCATACACGAAACAGACGTCCCGGGCGGACAGGACCAAAAGAACTGGGCGGAGGCGATTTTACTGGAAGTGATGGAGAAATTGGCGAGTGGGAAGAATATTTATCAGGGCACAGTGCAGAACAGAGCTGTGGACCCTGAGGATTTGGCCTTTTTAGAGCAAAACTACCTGCAAAAGCCGATAGAGCCTGGGTTTGTGCATATGAGCTCGATGCCGGCTTCTCAGTCTGACAATTCTATGCAGTACAGCGTCTCCGAACTGCTTCCAGTGCTGCAGAAGCTGGGAACCACGTGGAACTTCGACATCTTCTTCGTCTCCCAATGCACCGAAAACCACTCGTTGCAGACCTGCGCTGAGTTCATCTCCCGCAAGTTCAACTTTTCCAGCCTATTAAAGGTCCCAGAAAGCGCCTTTCACGCCTTTTTCGACTCTTTAGCCTCAGTACCGCTTATGTAGAACTACAAGCCGAACCCTTACCACAATGCAGAGCACGCAGGGGACGTCCTCGCCTCTTTGCTCTACATCTACACTCAGTCGAAGCTGCTGAAATGTATGAGAGATATTGAGTTGCTGGGAGGAGTGCTGGCGGCGGCGGGACATGATGTGGGCCACCCTGCAGTGACCAATAGGTTTATTATCACTTCGAGAGACCCGCTGGCTATTATATGTAAGCGGTAGGCAGATAATGACTTGAGTGTGCTGGAAATGATGCACTGCTCTGTGACTTTCCGTGTCCTCATCGAAACCAGTCTCCTCGCCTCCCTGCCCCAAGAGTCCTGGGAACTCCTGCGGAAAGTCATAGTGGAAATGATCCTAGCGACCGATATGAGCAAGCACTTCGACATGATGGGGGTCTTCCGAGGGGCGAGTCTCGGGCCTCTGGACCTGCAGACCTTTGAAGAGAGAATGGTGCTCTTTAAAATGGCTGTGAAGTGTGCGGATGTGGGACATGCAGCGAAGGAGACGACTTTGCATGAAAAATGGACCAGCAAAATCGTGGAGGAGTTTTTCGCCCAGGGCGACTTGGAAAAAGAAAGCCACTTGCCCATTTCCATCTACTGCGACCGCTCCTCCACCGACATCTCCAAGTCCCAAATCGGCTTCATCTCCGCCATCGTCCAGCCCCTGTTCGAGGTCCTGCAGGCCTGTCTCCAGTCCAGCGCTATCTATGAAGACTGCGTGATGCAGCTGGAACTGAACATGGACTATTGGAAATCGAAGGGAGTCAAGCGGTCGAACTCCCTGTCCGACCATAACCCGCCTGAGCCTATGAATACAGTGGCTTCGGAAATAGACGAAATAAAGCCGCTATTTGCTCTCAGCAGGTCTAAAACGCTAATAGACCGCAAGCGCGGTGTATAGTCCTTAGTCTAATTCCTACTCTTCCTCTTCCTCTTCCTCCACTGGTCCGCCTCCTCCGTCTATTTCATCCGGCAGGTGGTCGATGTCATATGCTTGGCAGTGGGTAATCGCGAAAACCAGTCTTTCCCGCAGTACATTAATAGTGGTGTACTCAGGCAAGTCGATAGTGAAGAAGCAGGTGTGGGCGGCGGGCAAGGCGTGGTCAGGGTCGCTTTTCCCCATCTTTGTCAGTTGGAAGTTTTTGAAGCTGCCGGCGGCTGGGAGACGCGAACGGCCCCAGGAGAAGCGCAGGAACAGCACTTTTTGCTGTACTGTGAACTCGTTTACGACCTTCCAAAAGTCCTCGACTACTCGGTCGCTCGCGGAGTAGCCTTCGTAGTGAGTGTTGCTGCGCACTCTGTCCACGTCCCAAGTCGGCGCTCCGCACACCAAAGACTCCACTTGCGACCAGGAAAGCAGATTCAGTATATCTAGAGGGATGATTGCGCTCATGCCCTTGCGGATTTCCATGTAGGCGCGGTCGTTTTCACATAGGCGAATGCGCTCAATTAGGTCTGCGTACTCCTGGACGTTGTCGGGAGTCACTGGGATTTGGCTGCCGCCGGACTTGAGGTCTACTGTGGTCCCGGCGGAGTTCTTTGTGGTGAAAGTGAAATCATCCAAAATGCTCTTAAACTGCTCCGCATCCACATTCTTCCCCGCCGGATTCCTCAGCAGCTCCACCGCCTGATACACACTCTCATCAATCCCCTTCAAATCCATCAGTCCCACCGGCGCCAGCATCAGCTTTTTCCAAAACAGCGGCGGCAGGAAAAGATGCATATTGTTCTGAGTGCGAATCGCCACTCCGAACATTTTCCCCAAGAAAAGGTACATATCCATGTGCATTGCAGAGGTCGCATCAGGGTTTATGGTGAAAGTGTCTCTATTCGTGCCGATGTTTTGCACGTTATTGGGAGATTTCACGAATAGAAACACGAAGTCGGACATCAGCTCTTCGGACATGGTAGTAATGACCTCGTTGTATGGACCGCCTGCATCTCCAGCTGACTCCGCTACCAGGTTAACAGTAAACACCCTTTCCGCATTCCTCAAGTTCCGGTGCGGCCACACATTTAGTATCTTCATCGCCTGCGCGAACACAGAAACTGTATTGGAACTGTCCTTCACATGTCTCAGCATTAGTGCATTCGCCCGCATACGGTTGATGCTGATGTCAGTGCGGGAGTCGCAGTGAGTGCTGCGCATGATTCCTTGCAGCATTTCGTGCTTTAGGTCGTAAAACAGGAATTCTCTGCAACTAACGATCACTTTCTGCATGCGCGAGGCTTTGGTCAGGTCGCTGGGGAGACTCAGGTCCACGAGTTTGAAGGAAGAGGCGAAAAGGCTGTTTATATGCAGGATTAGGGCAAATCGGCTCTGTAGGTCAGGGACTGTGAAGGCTTCTAGCATGGGGTAGAGGACTAAGTCTTCCTTTTCGCCGGTGATTAGGCTGGGCTTCATATCTGAGCACTTTACGCTTTGGGTTTTGGCGATGGAGTCCACGTAGGAGCATAGGTCGCTGTCTGAGGGCCTGAAAAACCGCGTGTGTATTGCTAGGAAAGAGATAAAGGCGGCTCTGTGCTCTGCAGATAGCCTCTTGGCTAGTAGGAGTCCTTCAGTTCCTGCGATAATTGGCTTCAAATTCAGCTTTAAGCCGGATTTCTTCGATTTCCCAGTCTCATTCAAATGCAGCAAACCGGCCTCCGGCGCAGTTTTAAGGAACAAGAACTGCTGTCCCTTCGCATGACAGCACACTCCCGCATACATCTTCGACCCCAGCGTGAACTCCCCACTCACCACTTCCTGTCCATTCACAGCAAAGGTGATTTTGTGGTTTTCACTGTCTGCAAGGAAGCTGAGGACGTCTCCAGGGCGGAAGCTGGGGAGGGTGGACTGCGTCCCTGCGAATAGCACTTCTCCGGTGCTGGAAAGACTGTAGGAGCCGCCGGTTTGGAAGGGACTGGTTAGGGCTTCGGACCCGTCAGTGATTCCAAATTGGAAAGGAGCGTTGCACAAGTCGACGATTTTTACCTCGCGATACGTCCTCCCATGCCCTAACTTCGGGTCCAGCAGCACTCTCTGCACGACTCCCTCAAACTCCCGCACGGTAAAGACCATATTCACATTACTCCTCTCAAACGGAGCCCTGTACGCCATCATATTCCAGTCCTCAAACGCTCTATTCACTGGAAACGCATAGAAAAGCCTATCTCCCGGCAGCTGATATTCCCTATCTTGCAGGTCAGTCCCCAGCACAGCGGACTCGGAAAGCCTGGCGATCGTCACTTTGCAGGAGTTGTAAGTGGTGAAGCTGAACATTATCCGCTGAGTGTCGATAGTAGTCGAGCAAACTGGCTTATCGTTCAATAGCCAGTTGAAAACCTTCGTTTTCAGGTCTCCTTCGACTGTTATCTTCATACCAGGCGTCATTCTTTGGTTGATATTCGTTGAGGCGGGGGTGAAGAATTCCCCATTTCCTCGCAAATACCAGACCTTAGCAGCGAAGCCGTTCCCTGGCAGTCCACAGTTATTGCAGTTGTACTGAGGCTGGATTTCATGAAACCCAAAGGCGATATTGTCAGTATCACTGCACTCCTCCAGCCTGAACTCTATGCACACTTTCTGATCCGGCTTGAATTCCTTGTCCACCACAATAGTCTGCCAGGTGGAATTCGTGTACTCAGCAGTTTTCCCTTCGTGAGTCACAGTGAAGTAACTGCCTTTGACGGTAGAGCTGAACACAGCAGCTGTTTCCGTCATTTTCTCACTTGCGGAGTATTGCAACTCTCGCATGTCTTCGAAGAGGGATAAGGCAATGGAGTGGTGGGGCTCGACACTAACCTTGTCGTCGATAGACACGGCAATAGCACTGGCGCCCGGCATATGCACGGACTTCACAGTCTCTGATTTGCTGTAATGCGCCTCAATTACTTCGCTTTGGGACAGACTTACGAGGCCTGCTTCCTGTGCGTAGCTCAGTAGAAGTGCGTAGTAGCGGGCTCCTTGGCTGCACACTCCCTCCAGAGAAAACACAGTTTGGGCGTATTTCAGCCATACGGAGTCCTTCGTGCCTGCGAGCAGCTCCGCCAGCACCTTCATTTTGGGACTGACGTCCGCCTCACTAGCTTCCACTGCATGCAAATCTCGGGCTTCGCGCTCCAACGCAGCCCTCCACTGGTTCTCACAGCGCTGTCCACCCTCCCTTTCCAAGGTCGCTACGAAGTGGTCCAGATTCTCCTCCGGTGACTTGCCCTTGAGAGCCGGTATATCCGGCTGCACTGAGGACTGAATCAGGCTTTGGAAGCAGGTAATCATCTGCGTCTGCTCTTGCCCTGACAAGTTGTGCATTGCCAAGCCCACTGCATTGATCAGTGCGGGGGAGCTCAGGCGGGCCAAGTCCTCTGCCATCTGCCAGCCCTTGAAGTGCTCTAACACCCACAGTGCGCTTTGGATGCACATGGCTTGGTACTCAGGCGCCCGCACTGTCGCTTTTGGCTTGGAGCGGCTTTTCGGAGTCACTGTGAACTTGTACCCCCAGTACACGACTGACCCATCTGAGGTGAATTTCATGTAAACAGTGTCGCCCTCGACTTCCAACGGCTTGAAATTCGAGAAATCGCCTGAATAGACGCAGATTTCGTCCACATTTCCCGGCTTCCTATAGAACCGCAGTGGATCACAGCCTGATTCCGTCTTCGTAGTAGCATCAAACTCTATAAGCAGTGAAGTCGCTCCCGGAATGGATATCACTTCCTGCACATTCATGTTGTTTTCATAAGGGTGAATCGACTCAATTAGCCTAGTCGGCATGAGGTTCACCACTTTCTCTTGGGTGGACAGGAGGTAGAGCTGTCGAGCGGTCTCGAGAATCAGACCCTTGCGCAGAGAGGCGGCCTGGGGGGAATTGTCTGCGAGCATTGCAGCGAACACTGCAGGGAGTTGCTTGGGCTTTTGCACCGCAATGGATAGGAAAGTGCTGAGAGTGCTTAGAGACTGCAGAGCTGCGCACAGTGCAAAGGGACACAGTTCTCCCAGACTCTGGATAGCGGAAATGGCCCTGTAGGTCAGTAGTTGCTCCTCAATTTCCAGTAGCCCGCAAAGAGCCTCGAAATTGCTCCATTTCCCTGCCTGAATTTCATAGTCTTTTACGTCGTATTGGTCCTCGGCGGGTCCGGCTGCATAGGAATCCACCATCCCTCCAGTGAACTTTACATCCTTCCCTCCTGATTTCGTAGCCAGGGACCTCGCAGGGAAGCCCAGTACATTTGTACTGGTCGAAACCGCCAACACCACCAAGCGACTAGTCTGTGCACTCAGGTCCAAATTCAGCACAGACAAATTCGCCTTCGCAGAGTCGTTTTCCTTGGAAAAGAAAGGCACAGGGATGTAGCCTCGAGGGGTGTTCACATGCGAAGTGGAAGAAGTCTCGAGAATTGCGATTTCTGTGAGGAAGGAGGAAGGCAGTTTGGAAGTGGGTTTCTTGGTGATATAGAGTAAGGACTGCAGGCCGTTGCTAGGGACTTTGCTGATATCGGGTTCCGTCGTTTCCTCTTCCGAGACAGTCAAATTGCCTATGTATGAGTAGTTATTCATCTCTTGCACCCTGGGAATCATCGTCAAGCCCTCGATATACTGGTCTCTGTCAGCGAATGGCCGCTTTAAATAGGCAATTATCTTCCTGCCAGGGTGACTTGTCTCATTGCATGGACCCACCAGCTTGCCGTCTAGCCAGTACTTGGCCACTTCGTAGGTCTTTGGGATGTCTGCAAGTCGGTAGAAAAGACGGATGTCCACGACAGGGTAGTCAAAGTAGGGGATTGGGCTGAGAGACTGCCAAGAGGCCGGAGGCGTGCTGTAAAGCAGGTAATCAAGGCTGGAAGACAGGCTCGGGTGCAGACTAACAGCCTGGCTCTCCAGTTCCTCCCCAGCGCCTGTGATGCCCAGCACTTCACTCAAGTCCGTAGTGGTAGTCTTCATGTTCACCACTGCAAGGCGACTAGTCAGCGGCTTTAACGCACTGTCCAGCCCTGCTTCCGTCCAGAACTTCGCTTCACTCCGCACCAAGCCCTCATATACCAGTAGTCCTCGGAGCGTTACAGAGGGCTGCGAGACTGTGTAGAAGCTGAAGTCGGCTAGGGAGAAGCCTGTGAACACTGGGGACCGGAAAGGACCGAGAGTTGCGCTGCTTTCTTGGCCTAATAGCTTCACGTTCACTAGGCCGTTCAGCATTAAATGCAGACGGAAACAAATGGTCTTGGCTTTGGGGATGTCTGTGAATAGGGACTTGGAGTCTCCTTCGGTATTTACTACTATTTCCACGGTTTCCTCCCCATTTGGCCGGATTTCCAGTCCCAGCACTCCCACTTTCACACCAAATACACCAGTGATATCTCCCTCCGTGGGACCTATAGCAGCTTGTAGAGTGAGGCCAACAAGCGTATCAGGCTTTTCAACGTTGCGGAAGAGTTCGTGAGTGAAGGGCAAGTCCATACTGGCTGGGTAGGCGGACAGAATGGTGGGACAGCCGTTGTCGCTCTCTTGGAAGTCGGAATTCCGGTACTGGCTGACTTGGATAAAGGGACTGAGTTGCTGCTTCGCAAGTCTATACAGGCAAGTGAGCGTCTCCGCCTTCACCTCCTCCTTGCGCTCCTCAACCTTCACCTCCTCCTTGACCTCTTCCTCCGCCTCCTCCCCCGCAGAAGCCTCTTCATCCTCACTGTCTCCAAACAGACCTCCCAAGTCCACTGACCCTGCATCGCTGATTCCGCTGTCTCTACGCACTCTGGGCGCCTTCGAATCCGCCTTTTTCTCCTTCTTCTCGCTTTCTTTGCCCTTCACTCGCTTGACCAGCACTTCCCTCATTTTCTTCAGCACTCCTTCCGGCTGCTGGACTCTTTTCAGCCCTGCAAGCAGCTTTTCCAGTGCAGACTGTACAGCACCCCCCTCCAAACTCCCAGGCTCCTGTATCAAATGACACACATTCCCTCCAATCTGCCTCCAAAAGGCTCTATGCGTATTCACCACTCTCGTGTTTTCCAGCGTCCTGCAGCCCATCAACTCCCTTACATCGACAAGGTGCAGCAGCAGGGATTTCACCCTTATGCGCTGGTCACTGTCCCAGGCAGCCAAAGAAAGGAGCTCAGTGGCGCCGGTTTCAGCTGGGTCGGCGTCGTAGCGGTCCTTTGAGTCGTAGTTGAAGACATTAATGGAGGATTCATTGCGGAAAACGACTAGTTCGGTGCCTGGACGCTGGGGGGCGCGGACCTGCTTGAGGAGGGTGAGGGTCTCGGTTTCTGGCTGCTCTGAGAGGGAAAAAGCGCCTACAAGGACGTGGTAAGCGCCGAGCACAGTGCAGTAGTTCTCCACCAGTAGTGTGTTGGAACTGTCACTCGCTGCCGCCGCCAGCTCCTCCACACTCTTCTCCATCAGTCTCAAAAACGCCTCTCGCCAGTAGGCAGTTTTGAGTGCACTGATGAGCAGGCCTCTGCAGCAATCCGCCGCCAGCGCCATATCCTCCATATCCGTCTTTTCCCGCACACTCCACCGGAACCCTCTGGACACCAGCACTCCCGCCAGAGCAGTGATCAGGTGCAAAAAGGACTGAGTGGCGGTACTGGTCTCCAGCCAGTCCCCCATTGCTGCCTTTACCTCGGGGGAAAGAGCGGAATCCAAAGTATCCGGCTTGTCCAAAGTAGGCAGAATTCGCTCTAGAATGCGGAAACTGAGAGTATTGAAGGAAGGGTGCTTCTTCGAGAACGCCAAGTCCAGCAGCAACTTCAAGTACTCACTGGAGCGGAGCTGCCGCAGTGCAGTTTCAGAGGCTGTGGAGAGCAGTAGCAGCCACAGGAGGGAGTGGAAGTAGGCTTCTGACTCCACAGACCGGGGGGCGCTTTGGTCCAAGGCTGCTAAGTGGGTAGGGAGCTTGGCCAGGGGCTTGTTGTTCTCGAGGAAGGCTCTGCAGGCCTCGGGCAGGGAGGCTGGATTTGCCATACTGGCTCTAAGGTACAGCACAGGGTCGAAATTCCCCTCCGCATCCAGCCACTCCGCCTCAATAACCGGCGCATCCGCCTCCCTTCTCCTAATCGTCTCCACACTAACCGCCTTCCCCGCCTCAGTCTCATCCCAACTCAGGTACTTCTTCAGCATTTCATTGACCTCCGCAGCTTTCCCCCTCGTCAGTTCCTCCAAATCCATCATTAGCTTCCTTGCAGCTGAGAAGTCTTTGCTAGGTTCGGTCCAATTGAGTCCTCTGACCAGGTTGAAGAGGTCCGGAGTGGCAGTGCCTTCGCAGTTCTTGCCTAGTTGTTCGTAGATAGCCTGGAGAAAGACTTCGGTGAACTTGATGGTGGCGGGGTGAGTGGTTTCCGCGCCTTTGGCTTGCACGAGGGAGTACAGAAAGGTCTTGATGATGGCCCAGCAGAGGGATTGGTGAGTGTCTGGGAGAGGCTCGAGGACTGTGGGCTGTTTCAGTTCTGAGTGAGTCTGGAAGCGCGCCTGTAAGCGGCCTTCTACCAGCGACAAAGCCGTGAGGTAGCGGCGGGCTTTACTACAGCGATATGAGAGAATGACAGGGGGATTAGCAGGGACTTCCACCTTGCGATACCCCTCTTTTTCCCCTAAAACCACCTCAGTGACCCACTTCTCACAGGCAGAATCCCGAGCCAAGTTCAAATTGCCTTCCGAACTCACACTAATTTCCGTAATCACGTCTTTGCGATTGACTGCGAAAGGACTGATCCGCAGGTCCTTCTTCGAGCAGCGCAGCAGTAGAGCCAAGGTCTGTTGGAGTCTCAGACTGATGAGTCTTCCAAAGTCTGAAGGCTTGAAAGGGAAGGCCAGGGCGCCTAACAGCCTGTGGAGAGCTTTTTTCGTGGTGCCTTTTTTGCAGCGAATTGGCCCTGTGGGTGGAATTAAAGCCAGGAAGTCCTCACAGCAGCCGTCATAAGTCTTAAAAAAGTACCCCCGCAAGCACTCCTGCAGCCTGGGGTCAATGCCTCCCAGTCCTTCTAGGAAGTGCCGTCTGTGCAGCACTGCCGCGAAGTGCTTTGCCACCAAGTCCCTTGCCTTCGGCTTGCTCTGCAGGATATGCAGCAAGCCCAAGCCCACCACTCGACTCACCGCCGCTTCCCGCCGAGTCTTCATTTCCTTCGCCAGTTCCTGCACGTCCACACTGGACTTCAAGAAGTTCAAAATGAGTTCAGCCAGGGAGTCCGGCTCCCCTACATGCTCATCCGCCTGACTGCCCTGCTTCAGCCTTTGCAGCATCTTTAAGGCCTGGGCCGTTTCCTTGGATTCCGGCTGAACCACGCTCAGGGCTTTGCTGAGAGTCGGAGTGTCTTCGGACTTTCTGCGTCTGGCGACAGCTGTCTGAGTCCTTAGTCCGAGGGCAGATAAGGAGGCTTGGAAGTCGGAATTGAGGAGTAAAATCCCCAGCTGGACTGTGCGCTCTGCAGCAGTTTCCGCGCTTTCTTCCTGCTGCTTCTGCACTAAGTGGCTGCGGATTAGGTTGGCCTTCCGCCACAGGTCCGCCACGTTGGCAGGCACAGCAGTCACGTCCAGGGTCAGTTTCTCCACTTCCCTGCGCAGGTCGGAGAACTTGATAAGCACCGCAAGCGCCATCCTTTCCGCCTTGCTACAGGCCGCTCCCCCCAGTCTACTATGCGGCTTCTTATCCAGCCCTAGTAGTTTATGTATGTGAGTCCATAGTTGGCCGGGAGACCCTTTGCCTTCGATCAGGCTTTCCAGAAATACGCTTTGCTCCACGAGGAAAGGCAACTGAGTGGCTCTTCTGAGGAAGCCGAAGTACTCCCCGAGGTGGCCTTTGTGCTCTGCGTCTGCTTGCTGGGAAAGGGAACTTTCCTTCTCTGTCATCAGACTCATACTTCTCCCCAAATTGGGCATTTCCTCGCCCAGTTCCTCTTCCTCCAACAAGAGCAGCGGCCCCGCGAGTTCCTGCAAGTGCTGCGGAATGGCTATCGACTGGCTCAAAAAGCTCCAAGCATTATCCCTAATGCCAGCACTGATGATAGGGTTGCTGAGGGCCGCCTGGACTGCAGGGTCTTTGTTATCGGAGGGGTGGTAGGACTGGGATATCAGGCTGGAGGCCAGTTTTAGCAGAGAATAGGTCAAGGATTCCCTCAATTTCGTGATATTGGCCTTGTAAAAGCCGGGGTGGACTTCTTCCTCGGTGATTTTCAGCACTATTAGCCCTGGGGCTTGTCCAGAATAGGTGATTTTCACGTTTCCGCCCTTAATTAGCCCGGTTTCCACTCCTTTTCCTAGTGCTTCGACACTGAAACTCTCGGTTCCTATGGGCGAAACCACTTCAACCAGGCTTTCCGCCCCGATATTTGCCTGGTTTTCAAGGGAAAGTCTCATTTTCCCTCTTTTTACCTCCATTTCCAGCGATTCCGCGACCTTTTTCGTCGAAATTTTCCTCGTAATCGCCTTCGACTTCAGCTTTATCTCATTAAAAGTGTCCAAAAGGCTCAAAAGCGGCTCAAACACCCTCAAAAGCTCCTCAGAAGCAATAGGACTGAGGGAAATACTGAGAAAAACCATTCTCAAGTGCTCAGCGCTCCACAGCATTTCCTCCACTTTCCCTTCCTTCACACATTCCTTGGCAACTCTACCCAGTTCGCCCACAAAGTGCTGAATCAGGGGCAAGTTATGCTTGCTGAAGCAGTAGTTGCTGAGCAGTAAAGTGGCGTAGGACCAGAAAAAGTGCCTTAGGCCTGCTTTGTTGGTTTTAAGTGTGGCGGAAATGAGTTCGGTTTGCAGGGTGCGGAGGGCTGTGGCGGGGAGCCGGTCCAGCATAGGGTCCAACAGGGTGGTATTAGCCAAGTAGCCGAAGACCTGGTCAGCCGCTTCACTGCGGAACTGCTCCAATATGTACTCCAGTCGACTGGTTTCGTTGGATAGGAATATGTCCAAAGCGCTGCCAATGGTGCGTTCCACGGCTGCTGTTAGGTCTGTGTCCCCGAGGGGTAGGAGAGTTTCCCGCATTAGCTTGTAGCAGGAGTCGACAAGGCCGGTGTCGGCTGCGAATTTGCAACTGAGGTGGAGCTTGCTAGCGACTTGCAGCTGCAGTTCGAGAATAGACACAGTGGCTGAGAGTGCGGAAAGGATGCAAGGCCGCAGGGTATCGGGTGCAGAGGGGAAAGCGCTGGAAAGCCGCTGCAAGATGCTGTAAATCTGAGCGAAGACTTCGGGTCTCAGGTCCACTGTGAGTCCGTAGATCTGGAGGTAGGTGGGGATTTCGAGAATAGGCTTGAGGAGTTTGTTGAAGGCGGCAGCCACTTTCCCTAGGCTTAAAAGCGCAATAAGGGCTGCACGCAGGCTTAAATTGCTTTCCTCCGATGACAACTCCAGCCTGGGAGTAGCTGCTTTTACCTCTCTGAGCAGCACAGAGCCCTGCACTTCCTCGGGCGGGTCAGTCTGTTCCCCTATCCTCACTGTGGCCTGTCCACCCATAGCCACTCCTATGCGCACTGCATGCATGTGGAAAGCCTTCTGAGTCAGTTTCGAGCCGTTTCTGTACAGCGAAATTGTCTGGTCCAGGAAATTCACATGCACTCCAATAGCATCTCCACTGGATATCCCGGGGTGACTTTCACTATCTCCCTGGAACTCCACAGAGCCGCCCTCATTGTACCTAATTCGAGAGTAGGAAAGGTCGCTTCCGCTGCTAGCTGTATAGGCCGCGTCCACGATTTCCACCTTTGGACTGCCGCTTTCGATGAGGAACTCCACATAGAAGGAGCCTTTGTAGAGCACCTCGACTAGGTAGCAGGACACCCAGCCCTTGCTCGAGCCATACGAGACGGACTTTTGGTCGGGGGATAGGGAAACCTGGGTGCTGCCAGGACCAAATGAGGCAGGGAAGGGACGATGACTGGGGTTGGACTCGTAGCAGAGGAGAGTCTGCAACTGAGGCTTGAGTCGGAGCACTACTTCGTCCTTTACCCCTTCCAACAGCCGCTCTACAGCCTCTAGCAAGCCTGGCAGGTCTGCATAGCCCAGGGCTACTCCCAAGAAAGTGGGCAGAGCCTCTACCTCCTTCACAGCTTTCAGTCGCTCCATTAAGGCCGATTTCGCCTCTTTTAGGTCGGTCTGCAGCAGGCCTCCGACCCCGACTCCCGCTGTCGCCTCACTCATCAGTCCGAACAGAGTTTGACCCGCTTCGCTTTGGAGCATGGCAGGAGAAGACAGGGCCCAGAGCAGCGGCACTGCACTGAGGGGGAGAACTTGGCGCACTGGCGCTTGCAGGCCTGCCACTTCCTCTGAGGACCTGCTTTCCAGCAGACGACTGTGCTGCAGGGCGGCATGGCCTTTGATAAGCACGTGCAGAGCTTGGGAAAGGGAGTTGTTGGCCTCTTGGCTGAGCACGCGGGATTGCACCTCAGAGACTAGGCTGGCTACGACGTCTTGGGCTGACTTGTCGGTTTCGGAGTGAGGGAGCGGGAGCACAGCCGCGATTTCAGCATTCAGACTCGCCTTTGAGCTGCTTTCCTCCTTGGAAGACAGGTCCGAAGCCAACTCCGCAGCCTCATCAAAGTCGGAAGTCGGGCCTTCCGAGTCTCCCTGAGCCACCTGACTAGGCTCCTGGTACTTGAGCAGCCAGGCCCGCACCTGAGGCAGGCCCTTGCGCAGCTCTACGGTGGACTTCGCTAAGAGGTCTTCAGCGAGCTGAGACGCCTTATTGCCCATCGAATTATAAGAAGATGGTACAGGGCTGCCTGTATCGGGATGTGTCGGGACTGGGAGAGGGGTAATGGTAGTTTCGAAGTGAAATAGACTGGATTGTGGTAATTAAAGTAGGTGGATGTACAATTGGGGGAAGCAGGATCAGAGGGAGGAAATGAACGAAAAATCGGTGAAATTTCAGGCTTATTGGGAAATTAAATGTTTGCTGATTTGAGGCTTTGGGAGTGATTTCAGATGGACTGGTATGCTATCCGCTGCGATTTTGCACTCTGTGGTTGGAGTAATCAAGGAAATGAGGTCGAGAACTCACAACTAAATTGGTAAATTCGCAGATAGGCAGGCTTTCTGCAGACTTAGCGGTATATAACATCTCAAGCCAATAGACAGTCTAAGTAGTTCTCATTGCCTGCAAATCACCTCAAATACTCTTACAGCTATGTGCAAAGGTGCAATCAATACTCATCAGAGAGGTACATATCTATTCCGAAGTGGGCAAATAAGTAATAGGGATACAAGCAAGTGCTTTCCATATATA
>Ga0247837_1007325_pt1 | contig 14708 bp, 10 predicted proteins | sample LaCtaG_2_FD_187115 | JGI IMG/M metagenome (GOLD analysis project Ga0247837, IMG submission 187115) | Freshwater microbial communities from meromictic Lake La Cruz, Castile-La Mancha, Spain - LaCruzMarch2015_14.5m | ecosystem: Environmental > Aquatic > Freshwater > Lake | place: Spain: Castile-La...
GAGGTGGTGGATTTCAGTGGGCTTTCGGACAGGGAGGTAATCCAGTTGATTGAGCAGTCCAGTGGTAAGGTGTGTGGACGGCTGCGCCCGCAGCAGCTTAACCGCCCGATGGTGTTTGAACCATGGGTGCAACGGGCTTCTGTTCGTTTCTCAGGGTTTTTTGCGGGGTTGATGCTGCTTTATTCTGCTGACACGGTGTCTTATCCGAATGTTACCACCCAGATGGAAGCGATTTCCGAAGGGAATATTAGTCAAGTTCCATTTGAAAATGACAACTGGGAAGCGCAAAAAGACACACTCAAAAACACCATTTATGGCCGCGTAATCGATGCCCAAACTATGAAGCCCATCGCCAATGCGGAGATTTGGATAAAGCAAGATTCTCGAATTCAAACCACCTCTGATTCTTCGGGAGCTTTCATCTTGAAAATTCCCAATGAGAGATTAGGCAAAGTGAATCGCCTCACCGTTCAAGCAAAAGATTATAATCTGTTTGAATTGAGTGTGGCAGGTAGCAATGTTGTTAATGGTTTGCGACTTACTATTCCTATTGAGAAGGTCAGATACCTGATTGATATGGACGACTCGATGGGACGGATTCGTATCGAGAAGAAACTTGATTGAAACTTCCAGTTCGCCCCCTACTTTGAATCATGCTCTTCCAAGACTCCATTCTTAACTCCCGCTTTGCCCTTGATGGCTATGTGACCGTCCCATTCCTCAATGCGGAGGAGGTGGCTTCGTTACGGGCGTTCTTTCTTGAAACACACCCCACGGTTCCAGCAGGCTTCCACAGCAGCAGTTTCAGTACAGACAGATCCGAGAAAGAACATGTCAATGCACGTGTGGAGGAGGTTTTCGGTTCCAAGGTCGGCACGCTGTTTCATCCTATAAAAAAACTGGGCAGTTGCTTTCTGAGCAAATCGCCTGGGCCGCAGGGCGAAATGCCTATCCATCAGGATTGGACGGTAGTGGATGAAACGCAGTTCTGCTCCGTCACCATCTGGTGTGCATTGCAAGACACAAACGAGCGCAATGGAGCTATGCAAGTAATTGCGGGCAGTCACCGTTTCAGCGATGCCCTGCGTTCGCCCACGCTGCCCGACCCTTTCCGAGACCTTCATGCCGAAATGCGCGCAGACCTCCGCACCGTATCTTTAAAAGCAGGCGAAGCCATCATCTTCAATCAGGCATTATTGCATGCCTCACCGCCCAACACGGGCACAGAGCCCCGCATCGCAGTGACCTACGGTCTCATTGCAGAAGAGGCAGAGCTGGGTTTCTATCACAAGAACGAGGAGGGAAAGGTGGAGCACTATGCCGTGCCGAACCATTTCTTTCAGGAATACAACACGCAGATAGGCCAGCGGCCATCTATCGGTGCGCTGACCGATACGTTCGACTACCTTTCCAAGCCTGTAACTTCGGGCAACTATCAACGCGCCAAACGCTATTATCAAACTCAGAAAGCTAAAATGAGCTACAAGATGATTCCCCTTTTCAAGAATGCGGACCAACAATCTTTTTTTGAGAAAGAAGGTTATTCCGTATTTCCACTTCTAAATGAAAGCGAAGTGGCCGATTTAAAAGGCTACTACGAATCGCTGAACCTGAAGGACGAGAAGGGTTTTGGGTTTCATGTAAGTATGGACCAAACCGACAAGGAAATGTGCCGTAGGGTACGCGAGAAAATCTGGAGTGTGGCTCTACCTCGTCTGCAGGAACATTTATCCGATTTCAAACCATTCGTAAGCAGTTTCGTGGCAAAGGAGTCAAATCCAAAGGGCGTGGTGCCCGCGCATCAGGATTGGAGCTTTGTAGACCGAGAAGATGAAGGGTTCTGTAGCATAACGTGTTGGATTGCTTTAGTAGACACCAATCTGGAAAACGGAGGTATGGGCGTGATTCGCGGCAGTCATCGTTTTATGCAGAACAAGCGACCTTCGCCCAGCCCTCAAACACCTGTTCCATTGAGCAATCACATGTTTAGCATTTTCCCATTTCTGCACACATTGGATGTAAAAGCTGGTGAAGTATTGATGTTCGACAACCGCACATTCCACGCTTCTCCGCCCAATACTACAGCGTTCAATCGTTTGGCAGTTGGCGTGGGCGTAACGCAAAAGAATGCGCAGCTGGTGCATTATTACACCAAACCCGATGGGCAGTTCAAAACGATGCTGCGCTACAATGTTGACCCTGATTTCTTCCTCAAATACGAGAATGCTACTTTATCGCAGATGTACGACCGTGGTGAGCTAATTGAAGGCTACGGAGAACCTGTGGAGGTGCCTTATAGCTATACTGACTATACGAGCGAAGAGCTGGTGGCCATCATCAAAGAGGCAGGAAACGCCTACAATGTCCCGATGTGCGAGAAACTGGCAGCCATTTTTGGCAACATCAGCGGCCCTCCACAGGAAGAGAAAAAAGTGACTCCAGAAACTGCGTTAGTTACAGAAACCGCTACTACTGAGGAAAATGTATGGTTGGACGACCGAAGTTTTTTCGAAAAATACAGCCCTAAAAATATCGTGACAGAAGTGAAGAAACGGTTGGTGGGAGCGTAATTGTGCTTGAAGCATTTCATCAGCTAATTCGCAATTTATCAAATAAGCCATGTTCCAATTCCCAGAAAAAATGAAACGTGTGTTCCGTGAGGAAGCACATCAAGAGCAGTTCGAGCGGGACGGCTATATCATCCTGCCATTTTACACGACTGAAGAGATTGCGGAACTGACGGCACTTTATCACCGTTTGCATCCACAGGACGAAAAGGGTTTTTTCCCCAGTACATTTTCTTCCGACAAGAATTATCGCCAAACAGCCGACCGCGAGATACAGCGGGTGTGCGAGCGGTCTATCAGCGCCTACTGCATGGATGTGCAAGTTATGAACGGGAGTTTCATTGTGAAAAGTCCGGGACCTGAGAGCGGAATGTGTGTGCATCAGGATATGACCTTGGTGGACGAAAGCCGTTTCACAGGCATCAATATTTGGGTACCGCTGATTGATTTGACTATTGAGAACGGTGGCCTGTTTGTGCTGCCCAAAAGTCACCGCATTCATCCTACTTATCGAGGTAGCACAGTCCGCGAAATGTTCTGCGGGATTATGGACCACATGGTGGATTATTTGCACCCCGTGATGGTGAAAGCGGGACAAGCCGTTTTCTTCGACCAAAGCATCATCCATTTCTCTCCGCCAAATTATTCAAACAGTGTTCGCATCGTCACCAACACGTATTTCACACACAAGGATGCTGAATTTCGAACGTGCTATTTCTCGAAAGAACACTCAGGCAAGGTGGAGCTTTTCGAACAGAGCAATACGTTCATGACTGACTTCGAGCAGTTTGGAAGCAACATCCACAACCGCCCAACTGTGGGCGAGTCACTTGGGTTAGTCGATTATGACTTTCCTGAATTGAGCACAGATTTTTTTGACAAAGAGTTTGGGCGAACCGATGCTCGGAAACAGATTGAAGCCGCAGCACCGAAAAATGAAGCAGTGGTTGCCGAACATCAGGCACTACCCGAAGTGAAACGTGGTTTTTTTGCACGCCTGAAAGAGCTTGTTTCCTGATGGCCAAACGCATCTTCCTTTCAGATGAGCATCAAGTGCTGTTTGAAAAACAGGGCTTCATTGTGCTTCCTTTTCTCACCGAGAATGAAGTGGCTATGTTGGATGCGTTCTTCGATGAGCTACATCCGGAGCTCCAGGGCAGTGGGTTTTTTAGCGGTAGTTATAGCAATGATTTTGACTACAAGAAGCGGGCAAGTGATGGCATAGTGGAGGTGTTCAGTCGTAGATATGCTGAGCTTTTCCAAGATTATGTGCCGTTTGGTGGAGCATTTCTCTATAAGCTGCCTGGAGAGAATAGTGCTTTGGCACCACATCAGGACTGGACTATTGTGGATGAAAGCCAGCATGTAGCGCTCAACTGTTGGGTACCGCTTTGCGATGTGACAATGGAAAACGGCCCACTGATGATTATGCCCGGCAGTCACTTCGACCGCCATAACGTAGTGCGGGCTCCAACTGTGCCGTTCTTCTTTTCAGGAAATGAGAATCTGGTGATTCAGGAACTGGTGCCGATGGAAGTAAAAGCAGGCACGGCAGTTATCTTGAACCAAAGCGTAATCCATTATAGCCCACCCAACATTAGTGGTAAGGTTCGCAAGGCTATCACCGCAGGGATTAAATCGGCAGGCGCGCAGATGTATTTCCACTACAAGGAACCCAACCATGAGGAATTGGAGGTGCGCGAGCAAGATGATGATTTCCTCATCCGCTTTGAGAATTTTGCTGAGGCCATCATGCAACGCCCAAAGCAGGGGCGAGCCATTGGCCAAATCCCTTATGTTTCGCCAATCCTAAGGCGGGAATTGCTGGAGAACAAACTTCGAGAAATGAAAGAAGGCGCGGGATTTAAAATGAACCATTCCAAAAGCACATTAGCAAGTAATGCCCCTATCAATCCACAAAAAAAGAGCCTTCTAAGTTGGCTAAAGTCAATGGTTCACGCTTGAGAAAAGGCCGATTGAAACTGTCACTTATTAATGTTGAAGGCAGAAATTTGGAATCGAATTAACGCACAGACAGTGTAAGTTTGCGGTTACTGATTATTAGTATCTTATCAAGGCAGCATTAAAACCCACTAATACGGGTCGCTTTTGGTCGTTACTTTCGTTTTCACAGAATGAATATTCCACGAATCATACAATTTTCAGAATTTCCCTCGAAAGATGTGAATTCACAAATTGTTGTTGCTGAAATTGATAAACACATTCCTTTTTCGGTAAAACGAACCTACTGGATTCATTCTGCGAAAATTGCCTCAGAACATGGTCAACACGCCCACCTCAATGCGCAACAAATGATTGTGGCTATTAAAGGAATTATGGTAGTTGAACTAATGGATAGAAAAGGCAATATCTCCGAATTCGAACTGGATAATCCAAGTAAAGGGCTATATATTCCTCAAGAGAATTGGTTGTGTGTTAGAATGTCAGCTAACTCCGCATTGCTTTGTTTTTCCTCACACTTATTCCAAGATCAAGACACTTCCTTCAATAAAACTGAATTCTTAGTCCCTTCATGATTCGATTAGCAATTATAATTCCTTGCTTTCAAAATGAAGGTAGCATTCCTGCTTTGTGCGAGAGGTTATTGCAATTGCGTGAACGCCTTCACAATCTGGTTTCAGTCAAATTTGTATTTGTGAATGATGGATCTACCGACCGAACCTTAGATGGTTTATTGAGCTTTCAACAAAAACATCCAATTGACATCAAAGTAATCAATCTCACTAGAAATTTTGGGTCATATAATGCTTTGCTCATTGGCATGGAACACGCGGAGGCCGACTGTCATGTGCATTTGCATGCCGATTTGCAAGATCCACCCGAATTAATTGACGAAATGTTTCAATACTGGCTAGGAGGCGAAAAACTAGTCCTTGCATATCGAAATCAACGCGAAGATGGAAGTCTGTTTTCTTCTCTCTACCACCTTTTGGTAAAGCATTTCGCTATTTCAAATATTCCTCCAGGAGGATTTGACTTAGTTTTATTTGATGAACAAATAAGACAAGAAGTAGTCCTGATTTCGGAAAAAAACACCAACATTGTTTATCTCATTACGTGGCTTGGTTATCCGTACAAAGCCATTCCATACGAACGAAAAAAGCGTGAATCTGGAGTGTCTCAATGGCACTTTTCCAAAAAAGTTCGATTGTTTTTTGATACCATTTTTTCCTTTACCGACCTTCCACGAAAAATTGTGTACTTACTTGCTTCGTTGAGCTTTGTAATCGCTTTTTTAACTATAGTCTCAGCATTTATTATTCACCTAGATAAGCCGCTATCACTTAATACTTGGCTAATCATTTTGTTGTTTTTTACAATTAGCTTACTTTCCGTAATAGGAGCAATTCTAAGCGAATATCTAGTTCGAATACACGAAACGGTTAGGAAAAGGCCCAATACTGTGATAGAAAGAATTTACTAGGTATGAAGATTCTATTGGTAAAAAGAAGCGTAAATAGATTTTCATTAGCCGTAATAAAAACACCTTTTGGATTGACTAAACCAATAGTTTTTTTCACTTTTTTGAATTGTACTCCTAGGAAACACATTATCGTGTTCTTATAAGCAAATGTTGAAAGCATGAAGATTTGCTTAGTTAAACCACCAATCCTCCATAAAGGAGCATCATTTGCATTAATGCCAACCGCGCCTCTCGGTTTGGCTTATATAGCTGGAGCTCTGAAAAAAGAAAGTCATGAGTTGCAAGTGGTGGATGCCACGGCTGAAGGGATTAATAATACCGAACTTTTCAAAGAAAATGTTTTCGTTTTCGGGTTAAATAAAGAAAAGGTCTCAGCAAAAATTAAATCTGACACCCAAGTAATATGTTTCTCATTTATGTTCACAAACAACTGGATGTATGATAGAGAGGTTATCCAAACTGTACGAATAGCATTTCCCAATGCTGTACTTGTAGCTGGTGGAGAACACGTTACAGCTGCCCCAGTATTTAGCATGACGCAAGCCTCAGGGTTAGATTATATAGTGTTGGGGGAAGGCGAAGAGACCATAATATCGTTAATTAACGCTATTGAAAAAAATGAAGCTACTGATAGTATCGCTGGAATTGTATTTCGAAAGGATGGCCAGATTTTACAAAACAAAAAGAAGGCACGAATTGCTGAGTTAAATGGGATTAGCTGGCCTGCTTGGGAATTTTTTCCAGTAAATCTATATTTTGAGCATAGAATGTCTCATGGAGTATTTCGGGGAAATACGCTACCTGTAATGGCTTCAAGGGGTTGCCCTTACGACTGCACTTTTTGTTCAAGCCCTCAAATGTGGGGAAGAAAATATCAGATTAGAACTGCGAAAGATTTTGTAGACGAGCTCGAATATTTGTACTCTGAATTTGGAGCTGTAAACTTTGACCTCTACGACCTCACAGCAATAATTTATAGAGATTGGACCATCGAAATGTGCCAGGAAATTGTTCGAAGAGGGCTAAAAATAAGCTTTCAGCTTCCTTCGGGCACTCGGTCAGAGGCCATTGATTTTGAAGTTGCCAAACATCTATTTGAGGCTGGTTGTAAAAACATCACTTATGCACCAGAGTCTGGATCGAAAAAAGTGCTCCAAGAGGTTAGAAAAAAGGTGAAAATACCCAGCATGTTAAAATCTATATCCCATTCAAATGCCGCTGGATTAAACGTTCATCTGAACATGATTATTGGTTTTCCAGATGATCGACATATTGACATGATTTACACTCTTTTATTTCTAATAAAATGCAGTTGGAACGGTGCAAATGATGTGGCAATTGCTGTATTTACTCCATATCCTGGGAGTTTACTTTTTGACCGACTTTCACAAAACGGAGAACTGGATTTGTATAATGATAACTGCCTTATGGAAATTATAGACTCTTATGATTTATGGCCAAGCAAGGTATATTCTAAAAATATTAGCGGATTAAACATCAAATTATACGTTTTCTTACTACTCATTTCATTTTATGGAAGCAATTACCTTTTCAGACCTTGGAGGTTAATTATAACCCTCCGAAATCTGATAAATAATAAACATGAATCAAGGCTAGAGCAAATCCTGTATAAAAATTTTATAAAGAATGTAATTCGTACTTTTAGTCTAAAGAGGCTTAAACCCTCTTTGGACTCCTAAAACATTTAACTAAACTGGCTTTAGCAAGCTTCACAGATTACTTTTCTGGTTAAATCATAAACAACTTTTTCTCGTGAAATTCTGCAGTGATTCAAAACCTACTTTTGTTAACTAACTAAAGCTGAAATAACGTTTTCATGGCAAGCGAAAAATACATTTGGCCTGAAGGAGAAGAGATAGTTTACCTCAGACCTCCAAATGAAGAATACCTTGGAAGCTTAGATTACTTCTACTCTCCATCATTGTTTCCCGAATTACAACCACTGGTGGACAATTGGGAAACAATGCGAGACGAAATTCTGGCTTATGAAAAAGAAATGGGTATCGTCAAAGAAATGGACTCACATGTGCCTCCAACGAATACGGAAAACAAGTGGAGTCACACATATTTGGTGAATTACTTATGGATGTTTCATAAAAATCTAGCACGATTTCCAAAGATTGCATCAGTAATAAGCCAGATTCCAAATTGTGTATATGCTACTATTAGTATACTTCCTCCTCATACAGATATCCTACCGCATTGCGGAAATACAAATGGAATTGTGCGTGCTCATATTGGACTTGTAATTCCTGAAAAAGCGCCTATTTGTGCCATTCAGGTGGGCAACGAAACTCATGGATGGAGTGAAGGTGAACTACTTACGTTTACAATTGTAAATCGCCACAGCGCATGGAATAAATCTAATCAAAGACGGTATATTATTATAGTTGACATAATACCTCAAATATTTCGTCATCGAACCATGGAAATTTGCTCCAATAATTTGGGCACGTCTACTTTCATAGTGATATATGAGAGGTTTAAGATTATAAGAAAATTTCCTATTGCAGTTCATTCCGTTTTATGCCGCTTATTTAGTGTTTTCTGGAAAGTGTATTTACCCATTCAAAGAAGATTTCGTTTTTTATAACTTCGATGTTTTCCCCCTTAGATGGTATCAAAATCTTTGTATTCTAGTTGTTCCAAAGTATTATTGCTTTTCAGGGATCGACAAGTTGAGCTGTTAGTTTTGCTGGGTTGTTTTGGAGCTTCTTTCTTTTTTTGGCCGTTTACTCAGGATGATTATGGGTCATTTATGATAAACATGGCCTCAGGCCAATTCAGTAATTTTTCATTAATTGACTGGTATTTTTTAGGTTACACGGGGTTCAATTCTGTCTATAAAGCGCTTCACACCATCATCCCAAAAATCAATTGGCTTGGTTTAGGCACTTATATTATGTCTGTTTTAGGGTTTTATTTGTGCTTAAGAGTTGTCGTTATTTCCATACGTCAAATTGTATCAAAAACCTTAATATGGTTATCGACCCTTTGTTTTGGGTTATTTTATTTGGATAGCTTTATATCGATTGCTCATACTAGAGCATCTTTGATCATGTGCGGTGGAGCCTCATTTTATCTACTATTAATCCCAAAAATTGGCATAAAAAAGACGCTATTATTAAATCTCATTTTTATTATTGGGTTATTACACAGGGGCGAATCAGCGATTGGAGTTCTTTGGATTGCGGGGCTTACATCACTCTTATTCTCATTCTCTTTTAGGCACTTAATCCATCGCCTAGGTCCACCAATACTTTTCACTTCGCTTTTTTTTCTTTCCATCTCAATTTATTGGGCTAGTTCTTCGAGTTTCCTGGTAAAAGTTGAACCAGAAATTGAGTATGAATTTATGTCTGGAAACGTAATTGACCTTTCCAAATGCCAAACTGAAAAAGACTCGGTAAAATACCTTATGGCAACATATGGAATTTGGATTGACCCAAAAGTTGTAACCGCAGAGTATATGAGAACTCTAATTTTGAATAATCGATTCTCATTTGAACAACTCCATTATGGCTTAATGAATATAAAGAAATATTTAGTTTTTTATAGTGGCTTAAGTTTCCTATTATTCATTTCTATTGGGTTTTTAATCACAAAAAAGCGCTCCTTAATATCAGGTTTAAAACTTCTACTTTACTTGATTCTAAATTTACTTCCTCTTCTCTATTCATCTTATAGAACGCTACTTGATGAAAGGCATTTTTTCCCAATTGTTTTTATCTTGGTGGTTTTAGCGTTTATTTATTCTATACAAGTTTATAGCAAAGAAAATCTTAGTTTACATTATTCTCACCTGACTTTGTCTCTAATACTCTTCCTAGGCGCTTTGAGCAACTATTACTTATTGAACAATTACAAAAACCGAAATGAAGTTGAGGAAGTTAAAGTAATCTGTTCTGAGAATACAATGAATCAAATAGAAAGCATGTATTCCAATCGAATTGTTGTAATAACATCTGGGTCCTTCCGTTTGATAGACCATGATTTTTCTATCTGGACAAAAAACTATTCTGCTAATACTTATATAATGTACGACCTTTTCAACTATTCCCTAGTTCCAAGGTATACAGAGTATCTAAGTTTACTGTGCAACTGTGACGCAACAAAACCCGAAATATTTTTCACATGGTTATCTCAAAAAAATGCTTTGTACCTAGCAGAAAACAATCGTTTAGATATTACAAAATCATATATGAAAGCTTTATATAATCAAGAGCTGCAATTTCTTCCTGTAAAAGAGTTTAAGTTGAATTCCTGTTTAAAGAATCACGATTCATATCTAAAATTTGCAACAATCACGCAGGTAAAAACAAAAAATGAGTGATTCTAACTGTATAATGCAGAAAAGGGATTTGAATTCTATGATTAATTGAAAATCCTCTACGCCTAAGTGTAGGACAGGCTTTGTTAGGTACATATTTGTTATGTGATTTATTCTAATATAAATAGAATAAAAGCTTTAAGATGTTTTGAAGTACAAACCAACCGAAAACTTTGAACCATGCTGCTGGACGAAGTAACCAAGATTCTTGTACCGGTTAATAACTTCCGTCTGATGATTGACAATGATTTGAAACAAGAATGACTCGGAGACTCTGAACGGAAGAGGGATAGTAAGTCTAGATTTTGCGATACTGGGGTTATCACCATCCTGATTCTGTTCCGCCACAAGCAGTTGCGCAATTTCAGATGATTCAGCAATCAATATGTCCGTGATTGACCTAAGGCCCTTGTTGATTTCGTGAGCTGATTGACTTTTTGCAAATTGGCAGAAAATTAGCAAGACTATTGGTGTTCAACTGTTATAGCCTATCTAGACTTTGTAAGTATTGTATTACTTTGCAAGTTTCTCAAGCTCTTCCTGTCCAAATTGGAGATAATCCAGAAGAACAGCGTTAAATTTGCCATGAGAGACTTGGAGATTCGTTGTGTAACTCTGTGACTCCTTTGTAATATGGGCTAATGCTTCTACTTATATCAATCACTCTAGGAACAGACCTCCTTTTCCAATACATTTATAAAGCCGTCTTATGACAATTTATTTTCTTAACATACCAGGACCTCATTTTGTCGTCAGAAGGTATATGTGTTCTTCATTTTCAGGAGGCTATATGTTTCCACCGCATGACCTTCTATCATTAACTTCAATAGGCAGAAGGGAAAATCATAATGTGTATTTTACGGATGCTGTGGCAGAAGGTCTGGATGAAGATGCTATCAACTCAGAAATCTCAAGAATTCTACCCGATTTGATTATCAGCATCATGAGTTTTGAGGTATTTGATTTAGATGCACAGGTTATAAGACGGATTAAAGAAAGTTTTCCAAAAGTCACTTATGGTGTTTTTGGGCACTACCCCACCCACTTTGCTAAAGAAACCCTTCTGCACACCCATGCCGATTTTGTTATGCTTGGCGAGCCTGATAACATATTTGAAAAGTTACTGCAAAGTTGGAAAAACACTGAGCTACCTACTGATGTCAATGGAACCATAGTTAGGACGCATAACCAAGGTATAATTGAAAATAATGGTGGACGGATAGTACCCAATCCAAATCTTCTTCCATTGCCTTCTTATGAATTACTAAAAACCGAACTTTATAAAGAACCATTTATGGAGCATCCTCTTGGGGTTATACAAACCGCTCGTGGATGCCCATTCAAATGCAATTATTGTGTCCACTCCATTGGGACTAAATCCTCTATGCTTACGCCTGAAAACGTAATGGAACACATACTTTATTTAAAAAATCATAAAGGCATTAAAGCTATACGGTTTATTGATGACACTTTTACGGCTATTCCATCAAGAGTAATAGAAATATGCAGACTTATGATAGTTCAAAATGTAAACCTTCCATGGACCTGTCTTAGCCGAGCGGATACACTAGATGAAGAAATGCTGAAGTGGATGAAAAAGGCGGGTTGTTTAAGAATAAATGTCGGCATGGAGAGTGGAAGTCAGCGGATATTAAATATTCTAAATAAGGGGTTAAATGTAGACGTGTCAATGAAAAACCTGCTCGTTGCCAAAAAAATAGGCATTGAAACCATGGGCTTTTTTCTTACTGGTATTCCTGGAGAAACAGAACAAGACGTTAGCATGAGCATTGCTTTTGCAAAAAAAGCATTCAGTTATGCAGTAGCAGATAGCCTAATAATTTATCCAGGCACGCCTCTCTATGAAAAATTTGGTCATCTTATAAACTTTAATTTAGTGCCTTATTATAATGAGTTTTCCGACCACCATTTTCGAGAGACGGCTAATAAACGAAGAAGCAGATTTTATCGAGAATTTTATTTTTCATTTAATTTCTTGATTAATTCTCCTAAGAAAGTTTTTTTTCAGCCCTCACATTTAAAGATTTTGTTTCCCTTTGTGTTAAAGATTGCAGCAGGAAATAAACGAGCCGTTCAAAGAGGAATAATGGACACTTAAGCTTTATTTGTAATGATTTTGGAATTACACACTAAAAAAACCTAAGACTCATTAAGGTTTCTCCTTTGATTCTTGCATTAAAAATCATTATTCCTATTTAAGGTCCACATATGTAAGACAAGTGCAAATGCAAAATTTGTAGTTGTCTAGCAACGCGCCAATTGATTGGGAATCTGGAAGGCTTGCTGAATTCTAAATAATGGACTTTGACTTGTTTTTGGTGTGTGAATGATTCGCTGATACACTGAATTGCAAATGTGAATTCTTCTTTAGCAGATAACTATAATGGAAACTGTGCGTTTGCACTAGTCAGCAAAGGTTAGTATTTCATTTATGGCTTCATTGGGTGTTTTCCGTTTAAATACATTTATCCAAAATGCCAATCCAGACTGACATGGAATTACCTTTGCCTTTAGTTAACAATACCTAGCAATGTTACATTCCAAGCAGAAAGAGAGTAAGCTTGCCGAAACATCTGAAGAGAATATTATTGTGCCCCATCAGGTCGGGATTATGTCAATACCTTTTAACGTCCCATATACATGCATTGAGAGCTCAGATAATATATGGAGTCTAGTCGACAATCCTACACAGTTGGCTAATCAAACCTTTAAAAAGAAGTGCGTTAGATTTTTCGAAGAACGGTTTCCAAATTATAAAGCACTGCTCACTTCGTCATGCACCAGTGCAATGGAACTTATTGCCCTGAGCATGGGTTTAGGTAAAGGAGACGAAGTCATTATGCCTTCGTTCGGCTTTGTTGGAGTGGCCAATGCATTCGCTAATACTGGTGTATCCCCTGTCTTCGTAGACATTATTCCCAGTACAATGAATATTGACCCTGAGAGTATTCTCAGAAGCATAACTCCTGCGACCCGCGCGGTGGTCATTGTTCATTATGCTGGGATGGCATGTGCAACGGACACTATCAGAAAAATTTGTGACGACCACGGACTGTTACTCATAGAAGACAGTGCGCAAGGTATTGGTTGTAGCGATAAAGGGAGACCTATGGGGTCTATGGGCGATTTCTCCTGTATCAGTTTCGATTCGCTTAAAAATATCAGCTGTGGCGAAGGTGGGTTGCTGTTGTGCAAAGAACATCACTGGCCTAAGGTGCTCATGGCCTTCAACAACGGGACTAATCGAGAAGCTTTTGAACGCAAGCAGACCAATCGGTATGAGTGGATTGCTTCAGGATCTAAGTTCGAGATGAGCGAATTCAGTGCCGCCATACTTCACCCGCTTTTGCTCAAGAGCGAATACATTCTCGAACAGCGTAGGCAGCTGTGGCAATTACTGTATGATAACTTACTTATTAGCGGTGTGCCAAATGAGATTCTCCCAACATCCATCGCCAATGAACCTCACAACGGCCATATATTCTATATCAAATGCAACGAGAACCGAGCGAACCTAATCAGTCGCTTGCATGGCGCGGGAATAGCATGTGCTTTCCATTACTCCCCACTTCACAACTCGCCAAGAGCAAAAGCAGCAGGATGGAGAATGGATTGTGACTCACACACTACTATTGAGAGTGAACGACTACTGAGGCTACCGATTCATAATCATTTAACTGAAGCGCAAATAGGGTATATTTCCGCCACTTTGGCGGCATTTCTGACGTAATGACAGAAAAAACTCTATTTACCGTAGAGGCCATGTGTCTTCCTGAAACGTCTGAATTTGCCAAAGTGACCCAGAAATCTCGAATTATATCGCGAAGTGAGGTACTTCTCCATGCTTCCGAAAATGATTGTTGGGTCATCGTGCGGAACAGGGTATATGACCTTACCAAATTCGTGCAGCGACATCCTGGCGGCAAAGACATTATACTTTCAAGAGCCGGAGGTGATGCTACCAGCTTCTTCGCTGTGCGCCACGGCCACTCACCAGAAAAGTCTACTATACTGGAAAGATTCTGGATAGGAGAGCTCCCCGCTAATGAACAGCTGGACGAGCGGGCATTGGATGAGCCCTTCATTCACCATCTAACCGCGCGTTGTGAAGCGGAGGGGCTGTTTAACATCCGTCCGGAGACTAAATTGCGCTACCTGATACTCAGATTAACATCCATTGTCCTTTTCGGAACGGCCATGTACCTAGCCTTCTATACAAGGCTGAACCTATGGATATCCATTCCTCTAGTGGTGATTCAGGCGTTGATTGGGACATCGCTTTTTGGCTTAATCGCCCATGAGCATACGCATCGCAACTACCCAA
>Ga0247837_1007327_pt1 | contig 14707 bp, 10 predicted proteins | sample LaCtaG_2_FD_187115 | JGI IMG/M metagenome (GOLD analysis project Ga0247837, IMG submission 187115) | Freshwater microbial communities from meromictic Lake La Cruz, Castile-La Mancha, Spain - LaCruzMarch2015_14.5m | ecosystem: Environmental > Aquatic > Freshwater > Lake | place: Spain: Castile-La...
GATCTATAATACCCCTAACATCGGATCGCAATATTGGCGAGGCTGTCTAGGTGATACAACAGCTGTTTGGTCGGGAGATGGAATCTTAATTGCAAATGAAGGGTCCTGTTCAACTGGATCAAATCCAATATTTGAAAATTGTAGTACAAAATGTAGCTTACCAACTGCTTATTTCCCTAATGTCGATAGTATATTTATCTATAATAACATCGTACAGAAAGTTGGCTCAGGGGTTTCGTTTTGGGAGGGGGTAACAACCATTGCAGGAATTAATTGTATAAAAAATGTCTTTGTTTTTAACAATACTTTCATAGAAACAATGGGAATGCCCGGGGCTGGTAATAACGGACATGTAAATTTTTACTTTCCAAGTTACAACCCTATTTTTAATAGCTTTTATGGAAGTATGGAAAACATACAAATTTTTAATAATATTTTCACCTTTGACACATTGACCTATGCTACTATGCAGCCATTTAAAAAAACGCTTAACGCTTTTCATCCCACGCCTAATGCTATTTTAAGTTCAAATAATTTATGGATTAAATCTCATACTTCATTGGGACTTGGGGATGAGGTGAGATCAACGATGCCCGTATCAACTTATTCATTATCGGATTCTGTCTATTCGATTACCCCGTGTTCTGATCATATGTATTGGGTAAAGTCAGTTCCCGCAACAATGCCTTTTTTAAGCAGTGATTATTTGGGGCAAGCTAGAACCAGTCCAACAACCAATGTTGGTGCCATTGAATATAAGCTTAATTGCTCCAATCTTGGACTCAACGATTTTGCTACGACCATTGAGACACCGCTCTTATTTCCTAATCCTTGCCTTAGTTGCAGTAGCGTTAGGATTTCTAATTTATCACAAGATAAAGTTGTATCGTATGTCGTATATAATTCCTTGGGCTTGGAGATTTTGACCGGTGTACTAAAAAACAATTCAATTGAAACAAATCTATTGACCTCAGGTGTTTATTACGTGCAATTAAGAGGAGAAAGTAAATCGCCCTTTCAAAAGTTAATTATTCAAAAATAATTTCGTGGTTGTTTACTGGTAAATACTTCACTGCATTTCTTCTGTTACAGAAAAGGGTGGAAATTCCTTTTAATACGTACTAAAAAGCATCATTACTCCTTCTAAAAGATCAAGTGAGGCTTTTAAGATAAATAGGTAATAAATCGGATGCATTGCTTTTTTAAGGTAGAGATAGAGCACCAAAACGCTGAATGGTAGGAATGCTAGAGAAGCCATCATTGGAATTTGACTGGCAATTAGTAGAGCTAAAAGAAGGGAAAAGAAAATCCATTCCAGCATTTTTTTCGGACGAATTAGCGCACCAAAAAACACGATTAACAGTAGTAGCTGAGCTAACTTAAAGACATCTGGCCAAATGGAAGCATTAAAAAATTCTAAGTCTTGTCCATTAATAAAAATTTCCAACACGAATGTCTTTGAGGCAATTTTAAAAAGTAGTGCGCTAAGAAACAGTCCTAAAACAAGGCGCGTTTTTCGATTGTCTGCCCAAAAAAGAAAGCGAATCCCTATGATGAAAACAATGGAATCAAACAAGGGAAATGGCAGAACTAGGAATCCCTTTTCTAAGAGGATGATAAAGCCATACAAAAGTATCGTAAGTAAACTTAGAAATACAATTCTAGCTTCACGTCCCATTTATTTACCTAATTGTTCGTAGATAAAATCAAAGGTGGAAAGTATTACAGGTTGCCCATCTACCACAGCAATATTATGTTCAAAATGTGCACTTGGCAAACCATCTGCTGTAACGATGGTCCATTTATCTTCTAATGTGACTACTTTTTCTGTACCCATATTAATCATTGGCTCAATGGCAATGGTTAATCCATTTTGAATACGTTTTCCTCTGCCTCGTCTTCCATAATTAGGAACTTGTGGCTCTTCATGTAGTGCTTTTCCTAGCCCGTGTCCAACTAAATCGCGCACAACGCCAAAACCATTTGCTTCCGCGTGTTGTTGAATGGCAAAACCAATATCTTCCAGTCTATTTGCTGTTGTACATTGCTCAATGCCTAAATACAAGCATTCTTTGGTTACTTCTAGTAGTTTCTTCACGCTTGGCTTTACTTCCCCAATTTCAAAGGTAAAAGCGTGGTCGCCGTAGTATCCTTTGTAAAGGGAACCACAATCTACTGAAACAATATCGCCATCTACAAATGGTCGGTCAGTAGGTAAGCCATGCACAACTTGTTCGTTGACAGAAATTAGCAGCGTGCTCGGACAGCCGTACAATCCTAAGAAGCCCGGTATGGCATTTTGAGAACGAATATATTCCTCTGCTAACTTATCTAAACTGCTTGGGGTTGTGCCGGGATGCATGTGTTTTGTAATGAGCCCTAAGGTTCTGCTCACAATCTGCGCTGCTTCACGCATGATGTTTATCTCATCAGGGGTTTTGTATTTAATCGTATTATTAGCTAAAAATGACATAGATGTAAAAGTAAGGAAACTAATTAAAATTCAGCTTGCGTAACCAATCCATCGTGTTGATGTTGTCTGCATAATCATCGATTTGAGGTTGTTGTGAGCTTCCAAAAGCTTGGTGTTGGTGGCCAACTACACATTGAATTGCTTGTTTATTCGTTTCGAGATAGGCACTAATTTCTTTTATATCATCGTAGTAATGGTAATAAATCATACCTATTGGTGCTTGCAACGTGTTACTCTCTTTAAACAACACAAAATTGTTATCCAAAAAAGTGGATAAATTCATCAAGTGAATGGTTTTATTGTAGTCGTAATTATTGCCGTATTTTTTGTTGTTAATGACAGCAGAATAGGAAATGATTTGTTCAAAAATAATATTTAGCGAGTAGTCTCTTGGAATAATTAAATGGCTCACATTTCGACATCCTCGTCCAAAATATAAAAATAGATCCTCACCGAGTGCGCATAGTTCTTTAGTTGTTTCATTACCAGTAAGTATGGCCACGGAGCTTCTGTTTCCTCTAAAAATGTGTGGGACTTTTGAAAAGTAAGATTGAAAATGTAGGAGGGACGAACTTCCTCCCGTCGCAATAACCGAATCGAAGGGGACTAATTTACCATCGGCGATTTGGATTTTATCTGCAAAGCGAGCATCTATTTTGACTAAAATCGCATAAATAAAACGAAAGAGCCGATTATCCTCAGAACTTAATTTTAATTGAATCCGATACCCTGAAAAAAGTACACATATAAAATCATGAAATCCGACTAGCGGAATGTTTCCTGCCATTATTACAGCAATGGTTTCTTCTTTTTTCGAATAAGGGTAATTTACTAACCATTCTTCAAGTGTTTTTTCGTTGAGCCAACTCGCCAAGTTGCGAAGCGAAAGGCGTACTAATTCTTCAGTAAACCAACCATTGTGAAAAATTTCTCTTTCAATGGCTAAATTAAATTGCTCATAACTTGAATTATCACAGGGAAGACCAAGCGAATGTGGCTTGTTTTCGCCAAGCGAGTTCATTAATTCACCTAGGCGGCTAAAACTGTTAATTAATTCATTTTTATTCATTTGGTAAAGTTAAGCGCTTTTTTCTATGTAGTTCAAACCGTATTTTAAGTAATTGCTTCTTATATTTGCAATAAAAAAGTAGTAATGGCAATAATGATAACAGATGAATGCATAAATTGTGGGGCTTGTGAACCAGAATGTCCAAATAATGCAATTTATGAAGGAGGAGCCGAATGGAAATATGCTGATGGAACGTCACTCAAAGGAATGATTAACACCTTGGGAGGGGACGATGTTGATGCTGACTTTGCTTTTGCACCTGTTAATATGGATGTTTATTACATTACACATGATAAATGTACCGAGTGTGTTGGATTTCATGATGAACCTCAATGTGCCGCTGTTTGTCCGGTTGATTGTTGCGTGGACGATCCTGATTATCGTGAATCAGAGGAAGAATTGTTGGCCAAAAAGAATTTTATGCATCTTTAATAAAAACCATGAAATGCGTACAAACTTTTTGTTTCGTTTTTATTTCATTGTTTGGAGGTGCTTTATTTAGTCAGAATGTTGATTCAATTTTATTTTTTGAAAGTGGTTTCAAGCAGGTAACTGTTAACCTTCATTTTGTTTACACTAAAAAAAATCAAGTGCTTCCCGAAGACGTCGGCAAACAATTAGCTAGTGCTTTTAAAGATGCTAAAGTTTCTCTTGATATTAAAAAACAAAATTTTACAAATGAGTATATCCCCAACTTGTTTTCTATTCCTTCTGGCAATAAAATTACCTACACGCGTCAAATGCGAAAAGTCCGCGATCTGTTTTTCAAGGATAAGCAAGCAAGTAATGATAACGATTATTTTATTTTTCTAATTAATTCATTTTCGGATACTAGCTTGTTATCGTTTGCGCTGCCAAATAAGCACGTGTTATTTGTTAAGTACAGCAACTCAAGTAATTTTATTAAGTCTATTGGCTCTTGTCTCATGCGTGCCAAAGGGGTCTCCATCTTATCTGATACATCTACTGCGGCTCTTGACGATCTTTCTCAATTTCTTACATGGAAGGAACGCCTCGCATTAAGGCAGTCGAATTCATTTTTTAGTGTGTATGACGATTATGAGTTTACGACGCTCAACAATGGTCTTGTAGCATACTATTTGTGGAAGGTGGATAAAAATGGCAAAATTATTTCGGGAAATTCTTCTGGTCTTTTAAATAATATTTCGAGACCTTTGAAATTGAATGATGCTAAAATCTACCTAAAAATAGAGAATCCTTTGTTTTGGCCAATTTATCGAAGTACTAATTGGATTTTGAGTCCCCTACATTTGATGGTTGTCGTTCTCGTTTTAGTGCTGCTTATTCTTTTAAGGAAAAAAGTAAATAAGCGAATTATAGAAAGTAGGTGGTATAAACGATGGAGTTTTAGAATCATAAAAGTCCTTGCTTTCTTCGTGTCTATTGCGTTAGTATATTGGTCTTTTATACTTGTAAACAAGTATTATACGTATCGTTTTTTGGAGAATTATCATTTTAGTATGTTTAATGGGTATTCCGCCCAAAAAGTAACGGAGGGTTTGGGTAAAACACCCGAATTAATTAAGGTTGCAAAGGAAATTAATAAAACTGAAATAATTGTTAATCATGGTGGAAGATGGGTGGCGAAAATGGAAGGCCCCGTATTGTACTTTGATGAGGTAGAGGGTAAAAATGGTACAACTAGTTTGTTTTTTAGGTATTCATCCAATAAGTTAGTTGTAAAAGGCAACAAGATTGAAGCATTAAATCATTACATGGTAGTCACTAGGCGAAGTAGTTCGGGTGGATTTATCTCGCAAAACATGTATGATTATCAAGGAAAACAAATTGACAAATCTGTTTTAGGCAAAAGTCCCACCAAACGCATACTATTATTTGTGAACGGATATCGACCGGTTTCCACATCGAGTGATCTGGAGGAAACCTATGCTGCAATTAAGTCTAAGGGTATTGAAATGCCTGCTTCAGGAAATTATATTTACGACAATGATCGTTTTGCCTATTGGACACCATGGAAAAAAATAAATTATTTATTTGAAAATCGAATCCATCCAGATGACATTTACTATGCAGATGGGCATCATTCTATTTCAACGTCTAATCACGTTTCTATTTTAAACTTTACGAACACCATGTCATTTTTTCCAAAGCGATGCCCAAATTTGAAAGCTCATGTTTGTACTTACGTTAAGAACATTATGAAAGACGAAGTGCTAAGTAAAAGCCTCTTACCTATTACGGCAAACACGCGAGGATTTAATGTCAGAAAAATGAACGGTCGAAAAGCCGGTTATAATTTCTTGCAACTTTTGAATAACGTGCCTAATTCATCTTCCAATGATACTTTATATATTGTGGCGCATAGTATGGGTTACGCGTATTCTTTGGGAATTGTAGAGGTATTAAAACACCGCATAAAGTTTGGTGGTTTTTATATTATTGCTCCTGAAAATGCTTGTTCTGGTGAGGTAAACGCCGATTTGTGGAGCGAAGTTTGGCAATATGGCGCTAAGCTTACGGGAAACAATGCTGATGCCATGTGCTTGCAAGATGGAATTGCCCCACAATCAAATGCAAGAGGTCTTAATCAGCAAAATATTGTTCATTTCCCTAAGGAAATGGACAAAATGCGCGGGTTTTCTGGTAGTCATTTTATAGGAAATTATACTTGGCTATTTGATATTCCACAAGGAAAGAACGGCGCTGTAAAGGCCAATTAAACAATGCTAGTGATTAAAACTTCTCGACCACAGTTAGTTTAATGTCTATGTACGACGCACCGACGCCTCTAGCAGAATAGTTGGCGTCTTGCATGCTTATTCCCTCTTTGCTTCGAATTAGACTGCGTATTTCTTGAATTAGTTTCCCTTCTCCAATCCCATGAATAACTAGGAAACGACTAATTCTTTTCTCAATCATTTGGTTAGTAAAACGCTTAAAAGTGTCTGTTTGTAATAGAAATTTATCGTGTGCACTTAGCCCAGCATCCCGTTGCGTTAATTGTTCGATATGCAAATCAATTTGGGGAAGGGCAGTTTCTATTGGTTTAGTTGAGCGTGGCTTTGTTAAATCGTCCTTTGAATGTATATTTCCAATGAAGGGAATTTCCTTTCGTTTAACCAATTCTGTTATTTTTACTTTCCGCTCAAATAAAAATTCATCTTTGATAATTGCAGTAATTGCCTGTATTTCTATTACTTCAAATACACCTGTTTCATGGAGTAAAGATACTTGTTCGCCTACCTTAAAATGCATGCGTAAATGTACGAATTGATTTTATAATCGGTACTTCACCAATCAATCCTCCACTTTCATGGCTACTTTGAATGAACGTGGGTCATAACCGATATTATCCACGAATTCAAGAATTTTTTCTTCACTCAATAAATTTTGTTCGTCGCAATAAAATAAAAGGGTGAGTTCTTTGGTTTTCACCACTGATTTCCCACCATTTTTCTCGATTAAACTAATTAATTTAGGCGATAGGAAAGGACACATAAGTGCATTCGCTTCTGCCGTAATGACGTACCTGGTTTTCTTTTGTGAGAAACTTACAGTAGAAAACACTATAAAAGCAATAAGGATTAAAAATTTCATATCTAGTTATTTAATAATGGTAATGTGACCAACACGTTCTTGTGAATCAGCTCGAATAATATAAAAGTAAACGCCCTCGGATAAGATGGATCCGTCAAGGTCGTTGCCGGTAAAATTAGGCCCAAATTGTTTTGACTCAAACACTTTGTTTCCCCAACGATTAAGAATAATAATTTCATATTCTAAGCAAATATCGATGGCCGTATCGAGGTTCAATTCATCGTTAATTTGGTCGCCATTAGCGGTAAGTACATTGGGAATTATTTGTTCATCAAGCAGTTCATTGTTTAATACTTCCAAGGGTATCGATATGGTATAACTGCAATTATTAAAATCAATTACGGTAAACAAGGCAGTGTAAGTGCCGGCATTTTCGTAAGTATAGGGAAGCGAAAGCGATGCGTTATCTTGCTCACTACCATTTCCAAAATTCCAAGAGATGTTATTTAGCGAATGATTATTTGGATCAATCGATCCCGAAAAAACCACTCTTTTGTCGCATTCAAGTTGAACGGATGCATCTAAGATAGGGATAATGGGTACAACAATTTCTTGACTAGTAGAATTGGTACAAGCGCCTTCCGATGAATTTGTGCTAAGTAAAACGGTATAATTACCTTCCGAAGGGTATAGGTGCTGTGGATTATTTACTGAACTAGAGGGGGAGTTATCCCCAAAATCCCATGTACTGCTTAGCAAAGTGGATGGATTTAAATTACTGGTGTTAAGGGTGGTGTTATTAAAAGTAATGTTGTGCGAGTAACAATCTATCGAGTAAGTGAATGATGCCACTGGGACATTATAAATGGTAGCTGTTAAAGTATCAAGGTTAAAACAACCAAACGAATCGGTTCCAGTAACGATATAACTCTGTACGCCACTTGGCGGGTTGAACGGATTATTATTGATTTGACCATTATTCCATGCGTAGTTTTGAGCTCCACTTCCAGACAAAACGAGTGTACTGCCTGCGCACAAGATCGTGTCGTTACCGGCAAACACAGTTGGAAGTAAATTCATACCAACAATTACTGTATCGCTGTTTTGACAATTGTATACATTCGTTCCAATAACTACATAAGCAGTAGTTGAGGTATTTTGTAAAAACGGAACATTATTGGTGACGCCGTTATTCCATAAATAGCTAACAGCACCACTGCCACTCAAGGTAACAGGATCAAATTGGCAAATTGAAATATCGGGACCACCGCTTACTGGGGGTAATGGAAATAAAATTAGCGTCATGGAGTCACTATTATCACAAGCCAAGCCATCGATCGTTTCAATACCAGTTAAAATGTATTGAATTGTTAAGGGTACAACGGTGCTTGGATTATTCAAGATTAATGTGGGATTTGAGAGGTTTCCTGCGCTTAAACCGTTTGGCGTATTCCACGAATAGGTAGTGGAGTTACTTGCATTTTGGCCTATCAAGGTATCCACGAAAAAGCAAGTACTTATATCGGGGCCGGCGTTTATAATGGGTAAGGCGTGCACTGAAATAGTGTCAAAAACGGTGCAAAGTTGTGGAACCGTATAATTAACAATTTGTAAGCCTGCACCAAGGGCTGGATTAAAACTTCCGAAAATTGGATTGGTTATTCCAGCTCCACCCCATGTGCCACCCGGGATATTTGAACTTAATTGTATACTACTTTGATCAATACATAAAGCAGGCGGAGCGTTAATGATAGGTTCATATACATGTATTGTAACTACATGTGTATCCGATAGCGGACCACAAGTAGAATATAAATAGACGTCGTAATCTCCTGGGGCGTTGTAAACATAATTTGGATTTGTACTGCCGCTGAAATTTTGATTTTCTATTTCCCATTCCTGAAAACAAGTCAATCCGACCACAGTAGTGTTTGTAAAAGTTACTGTATCACCCACACAGACCATCGTATCGCTTAGTGTAAAGATGGGTGTTGTACTACACGCTTGACATAAGTAACTATCAGTTGGAATGTAATCAATAACACCATAAGCAGGAATGGAGGCCGTCATGTTGCCGTTTGCTACAGAGCCAGTATTTGTTGCGGTTAAAGCGATGTCAACGCTACTTAATGGTGGAGTATAAACTTGACAAGAAACAAGTCCGACACTATCCGTTTTAATAAATAAAGGGTCCATGCTTGCATCATTATTACCAAAGAAAGGTGAGGTAGTGAAGGCAGACATGGTAAATCCGTTATCTAAGTTAAAGCGAACTCCGACTCCTTTATCGCGATCATTTCCTCCGTAGGTTCGAGCCCATTGTAGATTTCCTGCATTTGATAAGGAAAATAAAAGAATATCTTTTTCGCCTAGCGCCTCTGTAATTCCAGGTAGTGAATTAGCGGCTACAGGGTAAGAACTTGTGTGACCAAGAATAGCATAGCCTTGAGGATACTTTGTAATGTCGCGTGATTGATCGCGTGAGGCACCACCTAGGGATTTTGCCCAAATCACATTTCCGTTATTGATGTTTAATTTTGCGACAAGGATGTTTTCTCCACCAAGACCACCCAATAAAGTTGGTGATGTCACTACGATTGTACCTGTAATTTCATCAACTGCTGCTTTGCATGACCAGGTTGTATGATCTGCATCGGGATAGCCCGTTCCGCCGTAGCTTTTAACCCAAAGTGCGTTGCCGTTACCGTCAAAACGCCCCACAACAATGTCGGTTCCTAAATTGGCTTTTATGCTGGTTAATACAATATCGCCGTTGGTAAGGTTTTTTAAGTAAAGGCCCATATCACCCATATTAGAAAGGGCTTTACTCCAAAGTAGATTCCCTTGATTGTCAAGTTTCATCAGGTACAAAACATTGCTGTTTCTTCCAATACAAGTAAATTCACCGGTGGACGTTTCCTCCGCATACATCATCCATTCACACGTATATTTTTTTAGCCACTGCACATTTCCATTGGCGTCAATTTTCATGTTAAACCCTCTGTTATTCCCTGATCCTGAATAAAGTCCCGATACTAGGAATCCACCGTCATTTGTTTGTATGATACTTTTGCCTCCTTCCTGTCCGTTGGTTCCGTATAATTTAAACCACAAGATATTTCCACATACGTCCAAACGATAGACATAAATATCACATTCACCATGTCCGCTGCCTTGCGCGCTACTTTCGTGTTGGCCTGTTGCAGCAAAGCCACCGTCCAGGGTTGCCGCAATTTGTAAGGCGCCTTGCATGCCGGGCAAATTGTATTTTCGGTAAAAGGTATTATTTTGTGCAAAAGTCGCCGAAGAAACTAAAAGAAATACAAAAATTAGATTAAATATTTTCATAAAGCAATTTACTATTTTTTTTTGTAATCACATCATTTTTACATGTTTCTGCGATATTGGCCACCGACGGAAAATAGTGATGAAGTAATTTGACCAAGTGATACATGTTTCGAAAATTCCAATATTTCTGTAAAAATATTATTATTATTTATAGCTGCATGTTGAATCTTAGTTATCATTTCGTTAAATTGTTCTTTATTTGAGTCATGTAAATTTTGAATCATTTGAATTTGGTAGGCTTTTTCATCCTCTGTTGCTCTAATGACCTCTTTCGGAAGTACGGTAGGAGATCCTTTTGAGCTCAGGAAGGTGTTTACGCCTATGATTGGGAATTCACCCGTATGTTTTAAAGTTTCGTAATACAGCGATTCTTCTTGAATTTTGGAACGCTGGTACATAGTTTCCATGGCTCCCAACACACCGCCACGTTCTGTAATCCGATCGAATTCAGTTAAAACTGCTTCTTCCACAAGATCAGTTAACTCTTCGATTATGAAGGATCCTTGTAATGGATTTTCATTTTTCGCTAATCCAAGTTCTTTATTGATAATCAACTGAATAGCCATTGCCCTGCGAACTGATTCTTCGGTTGGTGTAGTTATCGCTTCGTCATAGGCATTGGTATGTAGCGAATTGCAATTGTCATAGATGGCATAAAGCGCTTGCAAGGAGGTGCGAATATCATTAAAATCTATTTCTTGCGCATGCAACGATCGTCCTGACGTTTGAATATGATACTTTAACATTTGCGCACGAGGATTCGCATGGTATTTATTTGCTAATGCTTTTGCCCAAATTCTTCTGGCAACGCGACCAATTACAGCGTATTCTGGATCGATTCCATTGGAGAAAAAGAAAGAAAGGTTAGGGCCGAAATCATTGATGTCCATTCCCCGGCTCAAGTAATACTCCACATAGGTGAAGCCATTTGCTAAGGTAAAGGCTAATTGTGTGATAGGATTCGCACCGGCTTCAGCAATGTGATAACCAGAAATTGAAACTGAATAGAAATTACGAATTTGATTATCAATAAAATATTGCTGGACGTCGCCCATCAAACGCAGGGCAAATTCAGTTGAAAAGATACAGGTGTTTTGTGCCTGGTCTTCCTTAAGAATGTCCGCTTGAACGGTTCCTCGAACTTGGGCCAGGGTTTCTTTTTTAATTTGATCATATACGGCAGAAGGAAGAACTTGGTCTCCAGTAATTCCTAATAATAAGAGTCCTAAGCCATTATTTCCTTCCGGTAATTCACCGTTGTATGTTGGACGATCGGTTCCCTTTTTTTTATAAAAAGCTACAATCTTTTGTTCTATTTCCTCTTCAAGACCATTCGCCTTAATGTATTTCTCACAATTCTGATCAATTGCCGCATTCATAAAAAAGGCCAACAACATAGGTGCTGGGCCGTTAATGGTCATGGAAACGGAGGTGGCAGGATGACTTAAATCAAAACCCGAATAGAGTTTTTTCGCATCATCTAAACAGCAAATTGACACCCCAGAATTACCAATTTTGCCATAAATATCAGGTCGAATTGCAGGATCATTTCCATATAATGTAACCGAATCAAAAGCGGTGGAAAGACGCTTCGCTGGAAGTCCTAAACTTACGTAGTGAAAACGTTTATTGGTTCTTTCGGGCCCTCCTTCTCCTGCAAACATGCGGGTAGGATCTTCGCCTTCTCGTTTGAAAGGAAATAATCCTGCCGTATAAGGAAATTCACCCGGAAAATTTTCTTGTAATCCCCATCTTAATAGATCTCCCCAACTTCTGTATTTTGGGCTAGCTACTTTTGGTACTTGTGATTGGGAAAGTGAGGTGGTATGTGTTTGAATATTTAATTCTTTGTCTCTTACTTTAAATTTGAAAATGGGATCTTTAAATGTTTGCTTCTTAGCTTCCCACTCTTGTAAAAATGCCCAATTTTTTGGATCGAAATTTAATTTTTCTTTTTCGAAGGCTTCCTGCAAACTTTTTATCAATCGATCTTTATCTTCCATTGCGGAATTTTTAATCGATTTTATAGATAGACTCAGCCCGTATAAATTTTCGGCGACTTCCACTTGCTTATTTACCCAAGAATCATACGCGCGATTGTTCTCTGAAATTTCAGATAAATAGCGCGTTCTTTCCGGTGGAATAACAAAGATCTTTTCAGACATTTCTTTTGTTATTTCGAATTGAGAGGCAAGTGGAGCGCCTGTCATGGTAACAATTTTATCCATTATGACCTTGTAAATGGAATTCATGCCAGGGTCGTTAAATTGTGAGGCAATGGTGCCATAAACTGGCATATCATCTACACTTTCGTCCCATAAATTATGATTCCGTTGGTATTGCTTTCTTACATCCCTTAAGGCGTCAAGGGCTCCTCTTTTGTCGAATTTGTTCAGTGCGATCACATTGGCAAAATCCAACATGTCAATTTTTTCTAATTGTGTCGCCGCGCCATATTCAGGTGTCATTACATATAAAGAAACATCCGAATGTTCTAGGATTTCTGTATCTGATTGTCCGATACCCGATGTTTCAATGATTATTAAGTCATATTTGGCAACTTTTAGGATACTAATCGCTTCCGCCACATGCTTTGATAGTGCTAAGTTGGATTGTCGTGTAGCCAGTGAGCGCATGTAAACCCGGCTGTTTTTGATGGAGTTCATACGAATACGATCCCCCAATAGTGCGCCTCCCGTTTTTCGCTTAGAAGGATCTACAGAAACAACCGCTATTTTTTTATCAGAAAAATCAGCGAGGAAGCGACGCACTAATTCATCGACTAAGGATGATTTTCCTGCACCACCTGTACCTGTAATTCCCAACACTGGAATTTTTGAGGCGTTAGCAATCGTATCAATCTCATTTAATTGTGAAGTATAAGCTGCGGGATAATTTTCAGCAGCAGAAATTGCACGTGCAATGGAAGGAATGTGCTGCACCTTAATTTTTTCAAATTCGTCGTTTATTTTTTCACCAAGAGGAAAATCACATTGTTTCACTAAATCGTTAATCATACCCTGCAGTCCCATTTTTCTTCCATCATCTGGGTGATAAATCTTAGTGATCCCATAATCCATCAGTTCTTTTATTTCAGATGGTAAAATCGTTCCACCTCCACCACCAAATATTTTGATATGTGGAGCTCCTTTCTCTTTGAGTAAATCGTGCATAAATTTGAAGTACTCCAAATGTCCTCCTTGGTATGATGTCATTGCAATTGCTTGCACATCTTCTTGAATTGCGCAATCTACCACTTCTTCAACAGATCGATCGTGGCCAAGGTGAATTACTTCACAACCAGTTGCTTGAATGATTCGGCGCATGATATTGATAGCAGCATCGTGTCCATCAAAGAGGGACGCGGCGGTTACAATTCGGATTTTATGGAGTGGTTGATAAGGGCTTTCTTGTTTCATAGGATAAGTAAAATAATACTTGGAAACAAATTTACAAAAAGCCGATCATTCTATGCGATCAATTTTTTCCTTTTCTGCTAGAAATGTTGATTGCTCTATTTTTTCAAAGGAAATTTCGTCTGTTAAGATCTCCTTAACACGGATTTTTTCAAAGTAGGAATTTGCTCGAATATGGAACATAAATCGATATTCATTTATTAGTTGAATTTCATAGAATTCATTTTCAGAAACTATTTCGTAAATTGATTTTCCGTTTTTCAGTTTTCTGTAGGTAGGAAAGGTTTCTTTATTCATAAGGTTTAAGACGATTTTGAAAGTTACAAAATATTCTTGTCCGATAAACATCGGACGCTGTTTTCTTTGTCCTTTTGTCTTGATACAAAAGAACGAAAAAATCAAGTCTCGATGGAAGACGTTCGGCGAAAATTACTCATCGACCGATACACGAAAAGACTGATAAGCTTCGCTTATCAAACGACAAGCGCTTTTCGGTATCGCTTACGTTTCGAAATTTTCTTCATCCTCTCTTTGCCAATCGAGACAGCGAAAAAAACGTATCTGTTTGTTTATCCATTTATTCGATACTAATTGCCATATCCTTTGCTTCTGTGAACTGACCAATTTCGAATAATGGTATTTTCTCCATTTCAAAAAGGGCGATAATCTCGTTTTTTTTCGTTGGGTCTACTGAAAAAAGTAGTCCACCATTGGTTTGAGGATCACACATTGTCAGTAATGTGGAGCCTTCAATGCCAAGAACTTTTTCGCCATACATTTTCCAATTTCGCATCGTGTTGTCTGGATATACCCATGCTTCTGAGAGTTCTTTCACTCCTTTTAACAATGGCACGTTTTGGTAATTAATTGTGGCGCTAATTC
>Ga0247837_1007330_pt1 | contig 14705 bp, 15 predicted proteins | sample LaCtaG_2_FD_187115 | JGI IMG/M metagenome (GOLD analysis project Ga0247837, IMG submission 187115) | Freshwater microbial communities from meromictic Lake La Cruz, Castile-La Mancha, Spain - LaCruzMarch2015_14.5m | ecosystem: Environmental > Aquatic > Freshwater > Lake | place: Spain: Castile-La...
CATTTACAGGCACGGTGTCAGCAGACTGGATAACTGATCTCGAGTCATCTGACTCACGCATACACAAAGAACAGGTCATCGAAAAGGCTCTCATGGCGGCCAATCTCGGATCAGCCTCAGCACAGGCGTTCCTCTACAACTGCTATCTCGCATTGAATCCCTTCCATGTGTACGGGGTGAAGAAGGTACCCGAAAGCCAAGCACTCACGGATCAAGAGAATCCCTGGGTCGCGTTCTGGGGCCTGTGCGAAAGCCTGCGTACCCGTAGTGTCACTGGTGGTGATGCTCGGCGTGCCATTGACGCCATGATGGCGAGATTTGACAGTGAACAGTGGAACAAGATGTGTCGGCGTGTGCTGATCAAAGACCTACGCTGTGGTGTGAGTGAAAAGACCGTGAACAAGATCTGCGGTCGCACTCAATGGGCCATACCCGTGTTCTCCTGCCAGTTGGCCCAGGACAGCAATGACCGACCCAAAGACATGCAGGGTCGCAAACGGCTGGAGTGTAAACTGGACGGTGTGCGTGTGCTGGCTGTGTTCAATGGCACGGGTTGCACCCTATACAGCCGCAACGGCAAGGCCTTTGAGAACTTTCCGCAGATACAGGAGTTCCTGGAAGAGCATCGCCACTTGTTCGCCCATGGTGCTCGCACTGGTGGCAGGTTCGTGCTAGACGGCGAGATCGTGGGCGAGTCGTTCCAAAAACTCATGCGACAGGCACATCGCAAGAGTGATGCTGAGACCACAGGCATGGTATATCATGTGTTTGACATGATTCCATTGGAAGATTTCGAGCGTGGACATTGGAACGCCCAGCAACACAAACGATTGTCTTTATTAGACAAGGCCCGTGAGCGGCTGACCAAGACCGATCCGGTGCAGATCATGCCCGGCTTGGAAGTGGATCTCGACACAGCCGAGGGACAAGACATCATGCGTCGCTTTGCTGAAGATGCAGTCACGGCCGGCTACGAAGGCATCATGATCAAAGATCTAGATGCACCTTACGAATGCAAACGCAGTTCATTCTGGATGAAATGGAAGCCCACCATCACAGTGGACTTAAATATCACGGGTTTCGAAGCCGGCACCGGTCGGAACTCCGGGCGTCTTGGTGCCATCATCTGCGAAGGAGAAGACAATGGTAGAACTATTCATGTTAATGTTGGCAGTGGTCTGTCTGATAGCGATAGGGATCAGTACTGGGCCGCTCGCGGTGACTTACTTGGCCGAGTTGTGGAAGTCCAAGCGGACGCAGTCACCCAAAATCAAGACGGATCATACAGTCTGAGATTCCCCAGATTTGTGAGGTTCCGTGGATTCGAAGCAGGGGAGAAGATCTAATGTATGCAATCTATGCGGTGCTGTTTTCTGTGGCTCACAATATCTCAATGACTGTTACTCTGCCGGATCATTTTGATTCGTATTTTGAGTGTTTGTACTGGGGCAGTGCCTACCAGTCAGTGGTCAACGATCAATCCGGTCCAGTTGAAGTGCGTGCCTGGGAATGTCGCAAAGAGTGATTGATGAATAAAATACTATGGTTGGCAGTGATCATGTTGTCATTGGAGGCCTTGTTTTTTGGCAACGGTACGGCTCTGATCGCGGGCTTGATCACGGCTGCGATGGGTATATTTTTAGAAACGATAAGAGGATGAATATGTCATTTAGCAAAATCAAAAAAGGTGAACGCTGGGCCTATATCAAATGGCGTATCGCACAAGCATGGCGACGCATACAGGGCCGATCTTGAAGAGATCGATATACTGGCGGACGTTGAGTCCTATGATCATGGCTCCTTTGGCGATCATGGCGGTACCATTCATGATGTGCTACATATTCATACGCCATCCCCGACGGTGCATCCGCAGTTGGCGGGCGTCACGCAGACTATATTAACCAAAACCGCCGACCGGGCGGTTTTTTTGTGCTAAAATACTAGAGCAGTGAAAGGGTATGATAGGAGGTTGGTTGGAGCGAACCCGGGAAGTCGTTCCGTGGCGGCAGGACCAATAAATCCTCTCAAGGCTGAGGCACCACCAGGTAGATCTGGCCGCTGGAAAGGATCTATCAAAACCGGCTCCGTAAGTGTTTCAAACACCACTGCGGCCGGGAGTAAGCCACCGTGGAGCGGCAGGGTGGAAAGCAGGTCGCATCAACTGTGTCAAACCGGAGATCTCTAAATTTTATGTCAACGCAATTTGATCCTCTTAGAACAACGGCCCTGGAACTGCATTTTTTATCCTCCGAACTGAGATTCCGTAAATATTGGCCTAAGGCACCGCAAAGGCACAATCATGGACTCCAAAATAACACAACTTGAAAATCTCGTAGCCGCTTTCCAAAGACCCTTGCCACCCGGCACTGATTACGCACAGAGACTAGAAGAAGAACTCACCATCATAGCAGATCTTGGCTTTGCCAAGCACTTCCTGAGAGTGGTGGAGATACTGAACCTCACCCGAGACATACCACACATCACACGCGGATCAGCCGGTTCCAGTCTGATCTGCTGGTTGCTGGGCATATCTCAAGTGGATCCTGTAAAGGAACGCATACCACTCAGCAGGTTCATGAATCCTCGCCGAGACGACTTGCCCGATATCGATTTGGACTTTCCTCACTGGCAGCAAGCCGAGGTAATGAACCGCATATTCCGCCGCTGGCCCGGTCAGAGTGCCCGAGTGTCGAACTATGTGACCTACAAAGAAAAATCCGCCCTGCGTGAAGCTGCCAAACGATACGGAGCCAAAGGCAGGCTTAAACGCAACTTCACCTTGGACGAAGTGGTGCCAGAGTTCGCTGAGGATGCCCGACGCTTGGCCAACAAACTTCTAGGCAAGAAACGCTGTATCTCCAAGCACTGCGGTGGCATCTTGATATTTGATCGACCAGTTCCCCGGAGTCTGATCAACGGTGAGAACCAGATACTCTTGGACAAGCACGAGACCGAAGACCTCGAGCACTTCAAGATCGACATCCTGGCCAATCGTGGTCTCAGCCAGTTATGGGAAATAGAACAACGCGACCTCATGGATTATCCCGAAGAAGATCAAGCCACTGCGGATCTCCTGTGCCGTGGAGATGTACTGGGTGTCACACAGGCTGAATCGCCGGCCATGCGACGCTTGGTTCGGGCCCTGCAGCCACGCAGCCGATCCGATTGTGTGTTGGCCACGGCCTTGATACGCCCTGTGGCCACCCAGGGCCGCCGGCGTGCATCATTCTTCCAGGACTGGACCAAGACCGGATTCGACGATACCATAGTGTTCGAAGACGATGCCATTGAGATCATAGCCGAGGTCCTGGGCTGCGATCAGTACGAGGCCGACATGTGGCGTCGTGCTTTCGCCAAGAAGAACGAAGAAAAGATGTTTGAGTTCCTGGAAAAGATCGGCGATCATCCCAAAAGAGAAGCAGTGTTCCAGACCCTGCAGGAACTCAGCCACTTTGGACTGTGTCGGGCTCATGCCATCAATCTTGGTCGCTTGATCTGGGCCTTGGCATATCAAAAAGCACACAACCCTGAAAGTTTCTGGCGTGCTGCTCTGCGTCATTGCCAAGGATCCTATGCTCGCTGGGTATACTGGCATGAATCCAAACTGGCTGGTGCTGTGCCGGCCTTGTTGGAAGGCAATGAAGTCAATGACATGATCACCACGGGAGTGTGGAGCAGTCCCAGATTCATGCCGGCCTGTACCGAATCACGACGTCCCGGACAGATCGAATTCTGCGGTTTAGTGGCCAACTATCGGGTGTTCAAATCCGCACCGAGGCAGTACGTGACCTTTGTCACTGTGGGCACTGGCAACGGCAGATATCTGGATGTGATAGTGCCACATGCCATATCCTTCCATGATCATCCAGTGTTGTGGGGTCTGGGCAAATTGGACTACAAAAACAATTCAGAGTATGTTAAAATATGGAAGCACAAACGACTGAAACTACAGGACATATCGCACCTATCATGAAAACGCCAGCCAGACTGCATGTGTACAATGCCCAGGGCCCTAGAGACACTGCCTATATCGTGGCTGACCGTTCGGGCCTGCGGCAGTTGGCCGAAGCGTTAAAAAATGCCGCCAACAGTGCAGTGGGCATGGAAACCATAAAATTGTTCGCCGCAGATGGGCATGAGTACGAAGTCATGATAACCTGCGACGTCGCCGAGGAAGAATGGCAGACCACGGACTTGCCTTATACCAAATCGCAGATTCCCAGGGTGCGATCCATCAACGACTATCTCGCAGTGAAAAAAGAGTTGAATGATGACAGAACAATCATATCATAGATTCTGGTTCGTGCTGTCGTCTGAAAAGCAGTGGTACGATGTCATGCAAGAGTGCCGATCATGGTTCGGTCGCAACTGGCGTGGCATGAGCAAGGTGCGACGCAAATTCGCACCACGTGTTCCACGTGTGAACATCCGAGTGACCAATATTCCGGTTTGGTTTGAAGTGCCGGATCCCAGGTTCGCCACTTGGATAGCAGTAAAAATGAGCGTGCAAGTACACAGTGATGCCAAGTACCAGGCCGGTAAATAAACTATTATGATCTTAACATATCTCATGCTGATAGTGGCCCTGTGCTTGAGTGCCGTGGCCGCTTTCTATTCCATAGTAGGTCTTGCTGCCATCTTCGCTGCTGCCGTGATCCCCATCGTGGTCATGGGCAGTATCTTGGAAGTGGCCAAGTTAGTGGTCACAGTGTGGCTGCACGAATACTGGCGTCAGGTAAAACTCACCATGAAACTGTATCTGGTGCCAGCCGTGGGCATACTCATGTTGATCACCTCCATGGGCATATTTGGATTCCTTTCAAAGGCTCACTTGGATCAGGCCGTGCCCACAGGAGACGTGGCCGCCCAGGTGTCTTTATTAGATGAAAAGATTCGTACACAACGCGACAATATCGACGCTGCTCGAAAGGCCTTGGCACAGATGGATGCGGCAGTGGATCAAACCATGGCTCGTTCATCAGACGAAAAAGGTGCTGACAAAGCCGCCGCACTGCGACGCAGCCAGGCCCGAGAACGAGGCAACCTGCAGAGCGACATCGCCCGAGCACAGGCCGAGATCGCCAAACTCAATGAACAACGGGCACCCGTGGCCAGCCAACTACGCAAGGTGGAAGCCGAAGTAGGACCCATCAAGTACATTGCCGCACTGATCTATGGCGACAATCCTGATGCCAATCTCCTGGAAAAGGCCGTGCGTTGGGTGATCATAATCTTGGTCACGGTGTTTGACCCCTTGGCCATATTCATGCTGTTGGCATTCACTGAAAGTTTGAAATGGGAACGAGACCGGCGGCAAGGTTTGCCCGTACCAGAATCATCTCCTCCTGCCATGACCGAGGCCATGACCCGAGCCCGAGATTGGACCGCTAACACATGGTCACGACTGAGAGGAAAATCAAATGGTACAATGGATCTTGCTGTCACAACTACTGCCAAGGATATGGCTGGACACGATACAGGAATCAGTGTGGACCCTGAACCCGTGATTGAGGTGGTGGAACAGCCTCCCAGTGTCTCCTCGGAACAATGGGGCGGGCAAGATCTAACACAGCACTTGACTCAACCAACCGCCGACCAAGACCAAGCCGCACCAGTTTTGTGGCAGAACCCTGAGGTCAACTTTCAAACAGAATCTGATGATGACGAAGAGGCCGGCAGCTATCGCATGAAACAGGCTCGTGCCTTATGGAAGCAAGACAATCCCCATGCCACCCTGAAAGAACAACGGCGACTGCTGGAGATCGGCAAGATCGATCATTTGCCCTGGGAAGATCTTCTAGACGATCCTCGCATACGCACAGAAGTGGGATATGGTGCCACATTCCCGGAACAGCCTGTCAAAGGTGACATGTGGGTGATTACAGATCGCCTGCCTACCGCACTGTACAAATTCAATGGTATCAAGTGGATCGAAACAGACAAAGGCCTGTCAGATGTGTATTCCTACAATCAATCCTACATAGATCTCCTGATACAACGCATCGGCACCGGTGAATATGATCCAGAACTCCTGACCGATGCTGAACGCAGCCAAATTGAATCACGACTCAAACAAAACCTATAATGACAGATTCCCTGAAGCACTCGTGCAGTTTTTGCGGCAAAGAAAAAGACGCGGTCAAAAAACTCATAGTGAGCGACCAAGTGGCCATCTGCAACGAGTGTGTGACACTGTGCCAGGATCTGTTAAATGACAAAGTTGACGTGATGCCTCCGCCTGCACCGGAACGCAGTATGGATCCTAGAGAATTGAAATCCTATTTGGATCAATATGTGATAGGTCAAGCCGCTGCCAAGATCATGCTGTCAGTGGCCATAGCCAATCACTATAAACGCATACGCTGTGCGGATCCTGATCAAGAAATCACAAAGGCCAACATCATGATCCTGGGTCCTACTGGATCGGGAAAGACCTTGCTGGCCCGCACGGTGGCACGCTATCTTGACGTGCCTTTCGCCATCGCAGATGCCACTAGTATTACAGAGGCTGGATACGTGGGCGACGATGTGGAAAGCCTAATATCACGGCTGTATGCAAATTCCGGTAACGATGTGACCCGGACCCAAAGAGGCATAGTGTTCGTGGACGAGATCGACAAGATCTCTCGCAAGAGCGAAAGCACTTCGATCACCCGAGATGTCAGCGGAGAAGGTGTTCAACAGGCCTTGCTGAAAATGGTAGAAGGCACTGTGTGCCGCATCCCTGCCGGAGGTGGCCGCAAGCATCCTGCCGGTGAAATGATCGAGATAGACACCAGCAACATCTTGTTCATAGCCGGCGGAGCATTTGTGGGCCTCACTGACATCATACAGAATCGCAAACACGGCTCTTCCATAGGATTCAATTCACCTGTTGCAAGCCGCCAGGCAGTGGCCTTAGATGAAGTCACACCCGATGATCTTGTGAAGTATGGCATGATCCCAGAATTTGTGGGCAGATTTCCCAGCGTGGTCACACTCGAACCATTGGATGTTAGAGATCTCCGCCGCATACTTACAGAAGTGAAAAACAACTATGTGTCACAGTATCAATGGCTGTTCGAACAAGATCAAGTGGGTCTGACTTTCACAGATGAGGCCTTGGATGCCATTGTTGACCGTGCTGTTAAATCAGGTACCGGTGCCCGTGCTCTGCACAGCGAAATAGAGCATGCCCTAATGCCGCACATGTTCCATCTCGTGCAATATCATGAGCAGGGAATAAAGTGCGTAGATATCACCCCAGAAATGATAAATACACCCAAGCACATACAAGGAGAGCACATTGGCGTTTAATGGTAGATCAGTTTTGGTCGCAGATGGCAACGTGGAAAAAGCCCTAAGAAAATTCAAGAAAAAAATACAAAACGCCGGCTTGTTGCTGGAACTGAGAGAGCGTGAGACCTACCAAAAACCCACTGCCCGCCGTAAAGTCAAAAAAGGCCAGGCCAAGAGCCGTTGGCGTAAGTATCTCCGCAGCCAGCAGTTACCTCCCAAACAGTATTGACATTCCTGAGAATTTCCTGTATAAATAGTCATGTAGTGCCGATGGCCGGGCTACACACAGTCATTCTTGCTTAATTTGAAAAGGAGAAAAAAATGACAAAAATCACTTCGTTTGACCTCACCCCCTTCTACCGCAACACCGTGGGCATTGACAGCCTGTTCGATCGTATCACTCGCAACATCGACATGGCCGCCAACGCAGGAAACTATCCACCCTATGACATCGTGAAAACCGGAGATGAATCTTATGAGATCCGCATCGCGGCTGCGGGTTTCCGCCAGGATGAAATTGACGTGGAATTCCATGAAGGACAGCTCAAGATCCAAGGTTCTCACAACGACGAAATCCGTCCGGAAGTGGAATACTTGCACCATGGCATCTCAGCCCGCAGTTTCGTGCGTACATTCACTCTCAGCGACTATGTGGAAGTGCGAGAAGCCGTGATCAAAGATGGTATCTTGACAGTGAAACTGGAGCGATTAGTTCCTGAAACCATGAAACCCAAGAAGATCGCTATAACCTACGCAACTGACGGCCAATCGTAAATAACAGTGGGGGGCGACCCCTACTACCAACACAAGGATCCGTGATGTCACAGGCAGAACCAAAAACCCGAACAAGACCAGGCATACAACTGGCAGAACCACCCATGTACAAGGTGATCTACATCAATGATGACAAGACCGCCATGGAGTTTGTGATAGACAGCCTCATTGAACATTTTGAATATACCTTTACCACGGCTGAACAGATCACTGTGGACATCCATCAATCAGGATCGGCCGTGGTGGCTGTGTTACCATATGAAGTGGCAGAGCAGAAGGGCATCGAGATCACGGTATCGGCACGCAGCGAGGGTTATCCGTTGCAGATCAAACTAGAACCAGAATCAGCATGAACATCATACTTGGTCGCGAAAACATAGAACAAGCACAGGAAAAATACACTGTGCTTGAACTGGATACCTTGCTCATTAATGGTGCAGCCGATCCGGTCACAGCATATTGCTTGATCGAACAGGTGCCCATCGATCAGATCGCGGGCATGGATCAGTTCCGCGATCTGCACAACAATCTTATGAAAAATTATAGATTGCAAAACTGGAAGTTTTGTGAAGATGCCATTGAACATCTACGAGGACAATGGGGCGGAGAGTTAGATAGTTTCTATGTAGAAATGAGCCAACGCATATCAAGATTACGGCAGGAAGTACTCGCCGATGATTGGCATGGCATCATAGATAAAACTCGTTAGCACCAAGGATATTTTTGTTTTACCAATTGATATCTTTCTGGATATCGACTTTTCATGGCATCAATAATGTATTTGATGTTTTGCTCGATATGAAAAGGAATAGAGATTTTCCGTTTTAACATACTATTGTAAGCATAGAAAAAACTACCCCCAGGATCAACACAAGTTTTATAATGTTGCTGTTTGATACTTGCCTGCATGTTGGTATGTAATTCATCAAGTAGCATGTTTTCGAAAACATCACTGAAAAAATGTTGGTGATTGTGATTAACAATGTCCCAACACTTATGAATTATTTCTTGGAACTCCTCTTCTGATTTGCACGATAAATCTTTGATAATGTTTATAATTTTCATCAGGCGTGTGTCATGATCTTGCTCCAGATCGTAACTTTCATCCCAAACACAATCAAAGGTACGGAACCCATAGGTTTTTAAATATTGTAAAGTTCCAGGCCCGGCAAAAATTATAAAAGGTTGTTTCATTACCACGGACTTGAATGTTTTTTCAGTGACATGAATTTTTCTATCACAGAATACTGTTTCAGCAACCAAATGTAACGCGGTATTTTGTGCATCTTCGATGGATATTTTTGCACTGTAATCGGCGGTAATATTCCGTGTATTATCCCAATCTGTATCTACTTGATCTTTAATATTGTACAATATATTTTTAATTTGACTGCGATATGTGCGTGTACCAGAACAATCTCTGATGTACAACAAAAAACGTTTGTTCCATGGCACTTTATTGTGAATATCGTTGTGATGTTTCCAGTGTCGAAACCAGTCTCGAGCAATGAGAGCATGCCAAAAATAATAACATGGAATACATCCAATTTGTTCTATAATTTCAATGTCCTTGCTGTTTTTTTCACTGTGACAAAAAATAGGCCAAGAACAACTCTGCCATTTCTGCAGGAATAATTCTTGATCGGTAATATCCAAATACAATGGATCTTTAATTTTCTTCAATAATGTGTTCCTATAAATATATATTGAATGATCGTAGGAAAATGGCTCTTGATCATGAAGAAATAGAGCATTATTAATAGAAAATTCCATACTTGGTAATTCCCTATGTAATCTTTTTTCTACTAATTGGTGAATATCATAGAAATTTTTAGATCCGTGTGTTTCAAAAGTCCATGGAGATATACGTGTTTTTTCCCAACCATAATAAGATTTAAAAAACTCATAAAAGTTATTAACAGAGAACATAGATGACGATTGGATTCATTGGATTAGGAAAACTTGGACTTGAATGCGCTGAAGTGTTTGCAGAACAATACACAGTACGCGGGTACGATATTTACCCCCGTACAAGCGATACAGTAGAAATTTGTACAATCGAAGATCTAATAAAACTTAGTGATTGGATCTTCATTGCTGTACCTACTCCACACGCAGAAGGATATGATGGATCGGTTCCAAGTAGTCATATGGAACCGAAAGATTTTGCACATGATGCTGTAAAAGATGCACTGATCAAAGTTAATGAACATGCCGCATCACCAAAAAAAGTTGTTTTAATATCTACAGTGCTTCCCGGAACCACCAGGAAACATTTCATACCGTTGCTGGATTCACGGCATCAATTCCTGTACAATCCTTATCTTATAGCCATGGGATCAGTGAAATGGGACATGATCAATCCTGAAATGGTCATGATCGGTACGGAGCATGGTGATGCTACCGATCTTGCCCAAAAACTCGTGGATTTATATCGCCCCTTGATGCAAAACGACCCGCGTTATGAGATTGGCACATGGGAAGAATGCGAAGCCATAAAGATATTCTACAACACTTTCATATCAGCCAAGATGGGCATGGTAAACATGATACAAGATTTTGCCCAGCGCATTGGAAATATCAATGTAGACGTGGTCACAGATGCCTTGGCTCGCAGCACCCAGCGTATCATGGGACCCAAGTATATGACTGCTGGTATGGGTGATGCTGGTGCTTGCCATCCCCGAGACAACATCGCCCTGCGTTGGTTGGCTCAAGAATATGATCTTGGCTATGATATATTTGATACCATAATGCGGGCCAGAGAATTACAGGCCAAGAATCTCGCGGATTTTTTGTGTGACACTGCAGTGGCACATGCCATGCCCATCGTCATACATGGCAAGGCGTACAAACCAGACGTACCTTACTGTATCGGCTCATATTCCATATTAATAGCACACTACATCGAACAGCGTGGATTTTCCATACAATATGTAGACCCATTGGCAGATGATAAGGAGAACTGTGTGAATTCAATCGATCAACCACATGTGATACTTATGGCACATAATCGCCAGGTCACTTATGGATATACTGGAACGCAGGCAGCGGATCGAGCATATTGTAAATTTCCGCTTGGATCTGTTGTGGTGGATCCCTGGCGACAACAAACAAATGTCGAAGGAATCACAGTGATACATTACGGAAATACCAGGCATTGAGAATCCACTCCTACAACGAGTGGGACAAGCTGAAAAGCGTGATAGTAGGCTCCGCCACTTACGCAAATTGGCCCAGCACAGATCCAGTGTTTGCCCGCGAGACTGAACGCACGACCTGGCATGAAACACCAGTCCCGTCAGGATCTGTTCCCCAATGGATCGTAGATGAAGCTAACGAAGATTTGCAAGATTTTGTCGGAATACTCGAACACGCAGGCGTTGAAGTATTGAGGCCCACCGACATGGATTTTGTTGCGTTAAATGGTATGTATAATTATTGCCCACGTGATCGGCTGCTTATCGCCGGCAATATGATCGTAGATCCAGCCATGATGTATCCCTGCAGAGATCAAGAAGCACACGCTTATGAATTCTTACTTTCGCACGATCATCGATGTTTGACCATGCCTAGAGATGCAGGTATGGTGTTGGATGCTGCCAACATCTGCAGACTCGATGATACTTGGTTATTCTTAGAAAGTCACAGCGGTAATCGTGCAGCTGCCGCATGGTTGCAGACCCAATTTCCTAAAATCAATATAGAGATCTGTAATTTTTATGCAGGTATCCACATTGACAGTACCATCACTCCTCTGCGTGAAGGCCTAGTGGCACTCAACGCCAGCCGCGTGACACCGGAAAATTGTCCGCAGGCTCTCAAAAATTGGGATAAAATCTGGGTACATGATGTAGTGGCACAGGATTTTTATCAATATCCCTACGCTTCAAGATGGATAGCAATGAACATGCTCAGCATAGATCCTAGCACAGTGATTGTAGACCGTGCCCAAACTCAGCTAATTACAACACTAGAACGACATGGAATCACCGTTATTCCATTTACTTTGCGGCACAGCCGCACTCTTGGCGGCGGTTTCCATTGCGTTACACTTGATCTCTGGAGACAACATGCTTGAAAATATCGCGGTACAACAACTGATCGAAACCCAGATAAAATCTGCTGTAGACCAATATGTGCAGCACATCTTGGCTGACACTGACTGGGCACAGGAGATAGAGAACCGCATCGTAAAATATGTACAGGACCGCATCCTGGGCAAATTTGCTAACATGTCCACCATGCCCGATCTAGTAGAAACTGTGAAATCCAGCGTGGCAACACTGATGACCCAGGGACATGTGCCCGGCATACAAAATTATATAGACGACGCGGTCATCACTGCCACAGTGGATCGCAGCGTTGAGGCTTTCGTGACTCGCAGCATTGATCAGTTAAGCGTGGACCCAGACTGGTTGGCCAAGATTGAAACACTGATCAATCAAACCTATGCGAGAAAACTGAGTGAACGATTGCATGATGTGGACATCACGGCCATGATAGGCCAACACATAGATCATGGCATTGATCGTTGGCGAGATCGCTTGGTGCAGGATTTTAAAACACGCGGTATCTCGGATCAGGCCACTGCCACCGAACTCACTGTGATGGATGGCACAGTGGTGGTAGAATCTGAATTGGCAACAACCGCAGCCACAGTAGAAAAAGACATCACGGTCAAAGGCACTGCCATTCTAAACAATCTCTCTGTGAGAGGCACTATCAATACAGACAACAAGTCTTGGCAGATCCTGTCTGATCACATCGCAGATAAAACTCTAACCCAGATATCAGAACAGTGGCGAACTGACATGGTCGATCAGGTGTTGACCTTGGCCAAAGATCAAGGCATCGAATTTGCCCAGGTGTTGATTGAAGGCACACCTCTCATCAATGGCAATGCGTTAAACTCTGCCATAACAGACTCAAACATCCGACAACTAGGAACCTTGCGATCTCTGTCAGTGGCCGGACCTGTGAATCTCAACAATTCCGTGAACGTGGTGGGTCGCCGATTAGGCATCAACACCGAACAGCCCGAGATGGCCCTGAGCATATGGGACGAAGAAGTAGGTGTGATAGCTGGCAAGTTCAGCAAGCAGACTGCTTTCGTGGGCACCAGCCGTGCCACGGCCCTCAACATCGGTGTGAATCGCACACCTTCAATCGAGATTGATGCTGATGGACTTACCACAGTGAAAAATCTGCGAGTGGGCCGACACATCTACACCCATGCTGCCACCATGCCGGGCTATAGCGGCACACGCGGAGACATAGTGTTCAACAGTGATCCCAAACCTTCGGAACCATTCGCCTGGCAGTGTCTGGGTGCTTTCCGTTGGGTACCATTGAGATCGGCCTGATGCGTATCAACTGGATCTTTGCCGATGACTTGGTGCTGGATCCCACCATAGACATAGATCAAATCAAGAACATCGGAGCCACCTGGGGATCCTGGCGTACCTGGCGAGGCTGCGGCACAGATAATGTTTTATGTCATGATCGTGGCCGGGCCACAGAGTTGTTAGGCTGTGCTTTCCAGGCAGTGTGCAATTTTCATGTGCCCAAGAAACACTATCAAGATCTTGGTCGACCCCTGGGTGTGAAACTCTATGATGGCGACTTTGACATAGAAGTAGATCATGTGGAAGAGATAGTGGCTATGCATCTTGTGAGTGCTGTGAGCGATATAGTGCTGATGATGGGATTTGATCTGGGCACACCCACAGCATCGCCAGACCGATTTGACAAACACAAGATCACCAACTACCACGGATTGATACACAGCAGGATAAAGGGTAGCCCAGATGTGCAGTGGGTATTGGTAGATCATGCTCGAGATTTGGACAAATCCTATCAATCCTTACCAAATCTCACTTGCGACAAAATCTCCAATGTGTTACAATTACTGACGTGAACAACACAAGGTTACCACATGCAAGGTCGCATAGGTTTCTGCTGTAAATGGTTGAATGATCCTACAGAATGCGGGGGCATGAAGGTGAACGCCAAGGACCGTGATATCAACGGTCGCAGCACCACCATGCGTTGGTTGCGTGAGCATGCCTCAGAGGCTGACCAACGCCAGTGGGACATCATGAATCACAATGCCGCCGCGGCACTGAAGATGGTAGAACGTGTGGGATCAATGCCAGAACATCTACGCATGGTTCGCTTGGGATCAGAAATGTTGCAGGGCTATACTGAACCAAGTTGGATCGATTGGTGGCAACGCAGAGAGATACAGGATCACTGTGAACGTATCTTCGCTCCTATTGGTGAAGCAGCACGTCGCCTGGGTGTGCGGATCAGTTTCCACCCTGGACAGTTCTGTGTGTTGGCATCAGAGAACGACGGCATCGTGGAACGGTCGATACTGGAGTTTGAATATCACGCAGACATGGCTCGCTGGATGGGTTATGGTGCTACTTGGCATGATCATGGGTTTAAGATCAATGTACACTTGTCAGGCAAAGGCGGGCCTGCCAAATTCCTAACCACTCTGGACAGACTCAGTCCTGAGGCCAGGAATCTAATCGCTATAGAGAATGACGAGATATCAAATGGGCTGGATGTTACTTTGGCTGTGGCTCACCGTGTGGCTCTTGTGTTGGACATTCATCACCATTGGATCAACACCGGCGAATATA
>Ga0247837_1007333_pt1 | contig 14692 bp, 10 predicted proteins | sample LaCtaG_2_FD_187115 | JGI IMG/M metagenome (GOLD analysis project Ga0247837, IMG submission 187115) | Freshwater microbial communities from meromictic Lake La Cruz, Castile-La Mancha, Spain - LaCruzMarch2015_14.5m | ecosystem: Environmental > Aquatic > Freshwater > Lake | place: Spain: Castile-La...
CTTCGAGCAAAACCCCTTCCCACAAATCTCACACGTAACTGCAACTACACGCGCAGTGGCCACTAAGCACGCCCACTTGCAGTCAGGTGTGGGACACTGACTACATAGGCCTTACAATACCTTCTGATCCTCGTCCTTCATGCTTTCCATGGTAGCCACTAGACGGAGGCGCTGGATGATATCGATGGATTGCCGGTCCACAAGACTGAATATAATTACTTCTTCGATTTCAGTGCCACAGTTTCTCTGCGGACATATCATTTTTTCCGGTAAAACTTGACCACTGCCGATCAATTGGTCGAGATGTCCACTCATGCAGTCCTTGCAAAAGCGGTGGTCGCAAGGCAGTGTGACCATATGACTAGCTCCGTGTTCTTGTCCACATATTATGCATACTAGCATCTCTTCTTCTTGGAAGCTTTGATCTGCAAGGCGAGCAATTTGGTCAGGGTCGTAGAAGGTGTAAACAGCACTGCGGGGTAGTGTATTTTCACACCTACCACACTTCGCATCGTAGATCAAGTGCCAGCCTGGACGTCTCTGCTCGTCTATCACTCTCCGCAAACAGTCAAACCCACAGCAATAGCAGTCTGGAGAGCAGTTCAGCTGTATGCAGTCACTGTCAGACCGAATATACTGCTCACACAGGGCACAAAAGCGACCTTTCGACTCTACGGAAACCTCAAGGTTCAGACCTGTATAGTCAGAGAGGTCACTGACTAGGGAAAACAGCCCAGCGCGAGCGATTTCGTCTGACTTGGTGAGTTTCTTCAAAAGGAGCTACTTGTTCCAGCCAGCCAAACTGCGCTGTAGCAGCTCTGCAGCAGTGAGACCTTCCATGTCTACAATTATCGCGAATATGGACTCTGAGAGTACTCTACCAATACGAGTGCAGCACCGAGTAAAGCGAGCTTTGCAGTATTGGAGTATTGTCAGGAGGCGTAAGGACTGAAGCAGGAGTAATTTGGCCTTTTTAGTCTTTCTAAAAAAGTGTGTTTTCCTAATCTTCCATGTGAACTAAGATTTCATTACTCTTTTTAGAGAGTCAGCGCTACCTAGCTAAACCGCTAAAAGTGTTCCTCGCAGAAGTTTAATACAAAACACAGATATTTCCCTAGTTAGTTCTCCATTAGGAACTCGACTAGATGTATTCTACGATGTCCTGCAGCAAAGGAGTCGGCAGTCTCCCCACTCTCCCTATGTTTGGCTTGCCAATGAGCCACAGCAGCATCAGTTTGGCCTCCGCTCCCTCCAGCAACTCCCGCATCAGTGCTATATCTCTGGCTTGTTTGAAGTCTGGAAGGGCTTTCACTCCCCGGAGTCTGACTAGGAAAGGACTGTGCTGTTGCCCCCACTGTCTGAAGTAGCGGTAGTGGTATCGGTAGAGCAGAACTAGCATCGGGAAGTCAGGGTGAGACAGCAGACAGTCCTGCAGGAAGTAGCAGTTGGCCTTGTTCAGTCCCAATAAAGCCTGTGAAGTCCCTAGTCGGTGCAAGTATTCCAGCAGTAGGTTGATGCGATTGCCTTTCATTCTGTGTAGGTAATGCAAAGTCCAGTTAAGAATAAATGTTTGGAGAGCTTCTGGAAAAAGGGGATAGTTTGCTATGTAAGCTTGTATATCTTTGTTGCGTAGGGAAGGGATATCTTCCTCTTTGCCATACGTTTCCAAGACTAAGTAGAGAAAATTGTCACTGCTGAGAGTGCGGATCTGGAGAGCAGCAAAATTGAGCAAGACTGCTAGTATAGCGATGCTGTTGACAGCCAAATAGCGTATATAGTGTGCATATAAACCATAGCAGAGAGTACCCATCAGAGGAACACCAAGTAGTAATCTGCAAAGTTGCGGCATTCTCTCATCTTTACCAAAGTAAACCAGCTTTTTACTATGCAAAGACCCAGTGCTGCAGCGGTGCCATACATTGGACCAATATGCAAAACGCAGATGCACGCCATCATAGCAAAACAAAACACAGCTTCCAAGATGTACTCACTGAGTCCTGGCACTACATTTCCACACAGTACTGTAATGACAGTGCAGCCCCATTCCAGCCAGTTTGCATAGGTCTCGTGCCCCTCCACTCTCACACGTTCTAGCAGGGGAGTTGCTATTTCCAGGTAGAAATAGCCAGACACTGCTGTGTGCAGTAGTGAAACAAGGGAGAAGAGATAGTCATTAACCTGCTTGAGCACAGCGTGATAAAAGGTGGAGGAAAGGAAGCAGAGAACCAGAGCAGTCTTTAAATCGTATAAGCTGACATATAGGGTCAGAAAAGAGCAGATACAGCCCAGGGCCAGGCATATGCCTTGGAACAGAGAGCCTGAAAATTTCCCCATGATTAATTCTATAGAAGCTCTGAGCTGTTTGGAAGCGGCTTCTTTCCCTCGGCTTATCAACGTAGTCCTTAGGAAGTCAAATTCACCTCAAAGGTGTAAGTCTTCAGTTTAGCCTGATTCACGCTTTGTATTAGTGCAGACCCTTCATATCCTTCGGGAATAGCGCTGATGCGGAAATCGCTGGAAAAGCCGAAGTCAAGCTGGGCTCGTTGATATGGGAGTGCAGGGAAGGCATAGAAACTGTCTGGCACCTTATTACAGGGCATTGCCAATATATCTAGCTAGCGATAGACAATAGGATCACTCGAAAATGTAGAAATAGCCGTTTTGGGGTTAAATTGGCATCTTCGCCAAGAGTCGAGGAGAAAGCTAATTAGATGCATAGACAGTGCGTCTTAGACTATAGCTGCAGGATCCTTTAAGCCACTTACCCACTTTCCAGCATGATTTCGCCATAGCCTCTGACTCCTACGGGCTGCATCTCCATTCACTCCTATACTTACCAACATGGCAGCCCGGGCTTCCAAGCCTCCAGCTTCAAAGACCCAGCCTGAACCTACTTCACTCCAAGAAATCTATGAAAACATCCGCAGAAGTCAAGGTGCTGTCACTGTGGCTTTGTTTTGGACTTATATCCACGACCATCCGCATGCTGCTCAGCAGCGGAGCCTGGAAAAGTTAGTGACCGGGGAGAAATACCTGCAAAGAATCTGTCAGATGACTGGGAGAGCTCAAGACGACCAATTCCAGTATGGGGATTTGATGGAAATGATACGAAAAGCGAGAGAGGACGAAAATAGGGAAATGGAAGGACTGTCCAGTACTTCAACTTCCCCTGAACCCGCAGAGGAGTTGAAAAGTAACTGCAGACAGAGTATTTCCCTAGTCCAGCAACACCAAGCGCCTTTATCTCACACCATCACTCAAATTGTCCAGGCCCCGAAACTCAGCCAGCAGTCCTCTGAGCCCTGTAAGAAGGAGGGAACTGCCCACTTGCAGTCTTCCCACCCTATTTACCTGTCAGAATCACTTAAAGAGACTAAGTCTCCACCAAGACCCGTCTACTCCTCCCTGGGACATGGGAAAGACCCGGGTATTGCCACTGAAGGACTCTATATGGACACTATTAGAAAGCGGCAAACTATGGAGCTGGAAGCACAAAAGGCTAGACGCAAACAACTCGATAAGTACCTGAAAAACAAGCAGAAATCGGGGACTCAGACCAATGTCAAGAAGAGAAAAGCGGTAAAGCGAAAGTCCGCAGAAGACAAATTGAAGGAAATATACGAGGAAATGGCAGGCAAAGGGGGAATTATCACATTGGAACAGTTCGGAGTCTACATTGGCAGCCACCCCCAGCGTGCAGAGCAACTAAAGGTGTTGGAGTTCAGTACCCGAGAGGACTTCCTTCCCTACCTTTCCCAGGCCACAGGCCTCCCTCTACCCTCTCCGCTCCCTTTAGACCAGTTCCATCCTTTCCTCAGATCTCTCCGTCACTACCGTCCCCCTACTGCCAGTCCCTTAGCCCCCACCAAACCCCCCCACATCCTCCTCAGTGACTCCCTACTAGAGGTCCTCTTAGGCCTCTTCCGCCACATAGACCAGGACCATGAGCAGTACATCACTCGGGAAGACTTCGTTACAGCAGTTGCAGAGAATGAAGAGTTGCAGGAAAGTAGAGACGAAGTGGTATTTGAGGTAGCGGAAGAGAAAAAAACACTCGGGGAAGTACTGCAGGCCATAGAGGATGATGGGAATGAGTTGGAGTATCTGAGTCTGTCAGACTTGAAGGATTATTTGGGATTCAACTATGAAGAAAAGCAGAAAAACGCGGAATTGGCGAAAATAAGCCTGGAAAAGGACGGAATCAGGGCACTTTATAGCGCTTTTCAGGGAAGTTTGATGGAGGGACAGGCAGATACTGCAAATACAGAGACATTTCTAGCCTCAGTGAGAAGTGGGGCAGAATACAATGAAATGAAAGACAAAACAGCCCGTGAGCCTTTGGGTTTGTCCAAATTTCCCAAAGAAACAGTAGAGGAAGTGCTGGTCAGAATAGGGAAAAGCGAGGGAGAGACTGTGGCCTGGAATGTAGTATTGGCGTATTTGACTGTGAGGGGAGAGCCAGGGTTGTATGAAGCTCAGGAAGAGGTGGAAAATGTGGAGGAACGGGAGGAGGAAAGCAGCATCGGAAGCAGTTCAGATAGCAGTGAAAGCCAAATCAGCAAGGTGAAGTCAATAGATATCGAAGGAAAGCCGAAGTTGACAGTCCCTGACCCACCCAGCTTCCTCGCTCGCCCTACCAAGGAAACAATCTCTCAGCGGAAAGGCAGGGAAATGTATGAAGAAGCCGCTCGAAAGGAAGCCGCTGAGCTCAAAATTCGCCCCAAGCCTGTGGAAGTGCCTACTTCAGTCTCTCAGCCCCGGTATGAACAGCTGCACTTGCAGGAAGAACAGCGCAGAGAGGAAACACTGAAGCGGACTATAGCAGCGGAACAAGCGAATTCTCGTCCTCCCAACGTTGCTTCCAAAGTACTTACTCGGCCTGTGCCTGAGCCTCCGCCTGTGCACAAGTTTAAAGCAAATCCTGTCCCTGAAAGCTCTTCTCAGCTACTAATGGGTAAGCTGGAGGAAGAGGAGGAAATGAGGAAAGTTCGAGCACGCGAACGAGCGGAAACCAAACTAGAAGAGGCACAACCACCCCCTCGAATGGCTTCATCGCTACTGAGAAAAGAACCCATCTCCGAGCCAGTATCCAGAAGAAAGACTGTGCTAAAGGCCAGAAGTATGCCTGATTTCGGCTCTCTACAAGTACGCTTCCAAAGCCAAATAGACTCCAAATTACAAACCAAGAAAGTGACTACTCCTGAGCCTTTCCTCCTATCTGCCCCTCGTCCCTGCGGTGATATTCCCCCTGTCCCTACCAAGCAGCTCACTATATCCGCTCTCCCAGAGTATAGGAAGAAACAGGCGAATGAGGCACGTGTGCGGCAGACAGTACTCAATGCTATGCTTAGTCAGTCCTCTGCAGATGTGAGACGTGCGCACAACATTGAAGGGGAGCAAGTGTTCAGCAAGGAAAGTTCAGCACGAGTTGAGCGGTTTAAAGCAGATATCGAGTCTATTTCCTTCTAAGTTCGCACTAAATGAGCTTCGTAAGAGTAACGAATTTATATACAGGTTGCTTGAAGTGACTGTATTACCCGGTTATTGAATATACATTGGGAGGACATTCAGCGACTTTGATAGATTTTTCTAATATGACGCATATTTTCAGGTTGTTTAGATGGCAATAAAAGCTGAAATCCAAATCATAAGTCGGAAAACTGAATTCCAACTAGCGATAAAGCAACCGCCCAAATCCCCCTTCAAACTCACAAAAGTAGTGCATCCATCGCCCAAAACAACCACTTCTAGCTAGTGATGCGCTCCTACATATCACAAATCACGATTTCATCTACAGCGCCAGTCTAAATCCGCCTTCCTTCATTCAACATCACAGTGAACTCATGCCTATCTGACATATAAAAACACGTGTACAATAGTCCTAAATCCACCCACATTCCCTAAATAGGCAGGTTTTCAGCCTCTATAAGCAGCTGATTTAGCCCCAGCTTCTATCTGTCCTATTGCCTTTTTGGCCTTTAGAGTCCTGCAGGCATTTAAATGGAGCAGTTGGACGATGTGATCTCGATATTGAACTCTAAGCCTATGCCGAAGAGCTCGAGTTCGGACGTGAGAAGCATTAAAGCAGCACTGCCAAGGCCGCAAGTCCGCATTAAAAGCGTCCAAGCAGCTAAAGCAAAGGAGAAAAAGCCACAAATGCGCACTGAGCGTAGCGCTGAAAGCGTAAATCCCGCTGACTCCATCAACGACCAGCAACTAATCGAGGCTGTGAACGCGTACTACCACGACAAAGACACAGAAGAGCAGAAAGAACCGACTAGTGCCACTACCCCCGGCGAAGCCAGTGGCGCCCCAGCGCTGTGGCTACGAGAGAGAGCTCGCCTAGTCAAGCGAGAAGCAGCGCCCAAACGTCCCCAGCCCGAGCACAAATACCTCCTTTTCAAGCCCTTCCTCGAGCCTATGAATCAGCCCCCTGCCTCCCCGCCAGACCGAGGGTACTATTTCCGCCTCATGAACAGCGACACCAGACTGATAAAATACCTATTGGAGGACAATGGGTTCATTGAAGTCCCTCCAAATCACACAGGATGGACTATTTCTTGGTTCGGCGGACATGCCAAAGCCTCTGACTACCAAACAATGACCAGGTACCAGCGAGTCAACCGCTTCCCCAAGATGCACGAAATCACCCGGAAAGACTTGATGTATAAAAATATTGCCAAAATGCAGAGTTTGCATGGAGCTCGTAATTTCGATTTTGCGCCGAAAACGTTCATTTTGCCGCAGGAGGCAGGGGAGTTGGAGCAGGAAATGAACGAAATGGAGGACTACTGGATAGTGAAGCCCTGCGCCAGTAGTCAGGGCAAGGGGATTTTCCTTGTTACGAGGTTTTCGGAGATACCGAGGAAGGAATATGTCGTTTGCAAGTACATTTCCAACCCCCTCCTAATCGACGGGTTCAAGTTCGACCTCCGTGTATACGTAGCCATCACCTCCATCCACCCCCTCCGCATCTACCTCTACAACGAAGGCCTAGTCCGCTTCGCCACCCAAAAGTTCAGTCTCGACAAAGTAAGCCGATTCATGCACTTAACCAACTACTCCCTCAACAAAAACTCGAAGAATTTCGTGGAAAACACTGATGCGAGGGACGACGCCAGAGGCAGTAAATGGAGTGTTACTGCTTGGAGAAAGCTACTGAGAGACAAGGAAATCGACGACGAGCAAATATGGGGGAAAATCAGAGACATTGTGATAAAGACGGTTTTGACAGTTGAAGGCTTGGTCTTCAGCCACATGCAGATGAGCGTTCCTTACTACAACAACTGCTTCGAACTGCTGGGCTTTGATATACTCATAGATGACTACTTGAATCCGTGGCTGTTGGAGGTCAATCGGTCGCCTTCCCTGAACTGCGATTCCCCTTTAGACCAGAAGATAAAAGGGGAGTTAATAGCGGACTTGTTTACCCTCATTGGCATAACGCCCCTGCAGCAGAGACAGCCCGGCCCTGGCAGGGCTAACAAGGGAATCACCTATGGAGCCTATCTGCAGGGAGTAATGCCGGTGTCTACGAAGAAGAAGCAGGTCTCTTTCTATGCGGGCGACACCCACGTCCCCACCTCTGAGTCGAGGGAAGAAAAGGCAATACTTGCGGAAACTGCCGAGGAGTACAAGCGGAGAGGAGGCTTCGAACGCATATTTCCCTCGGAAGTGTCTATCAACTACAAGTCCTTCTTCGAGCTAGAGCGACCCTACAACTCCCTGCTCTGGGAAAAAATGGGCAAAATCTACCGCAAAAACGACTCTTCAGGGGAAGTTGTGATGTACCAGCGCGGGCGCAAACAAGCCACTCAGCGCAAAGCCGACACTTAGCTAACTCACCTTTTCACTAGCTAGTTCTTTGTACTGCTCACTCTCCTCCTCTCTCCCCAGTCTGCTGTACGCCTGCGCCAGGCTGGAATAGGCGCTTCGCAACTGGGGACTGGCAGCGGGAAGCACGGAGCTGAGGAGGGCAGTGGCGGAGTGGAGGGTGGAAAGGGCGGAGTTGAGGAGGTTGAGGGCGAGGTAGTCGTTGCCGAGGTTGTTGAGGGAGTTGGCGAGGTCGGGGTGGTTGTGGGGGAGGTGAGACTTCCGGATTTTGTAGGCCTTTTTATGGTATTTCAATGCTGTATGTATTTTTCTCTGAAAATACAGCACATTCCCGAGGTTATTCAGCGTATTCCCCACCTCCAAATGATCCCCCGGCAGAGACAGTTCATACTTCCTCAGTGCCTTTCCCAGGTACCACCGCGCCATGCTATACTTCCGCAGATGGTAGTAGATGTTCCCCAAGTTGTTATAGGAGTTCCCAAGTGCTGGGTCTGTCTGCACACACAGTTTCCTCCTAATGGCAATTGCATCCATTTGAAACCTCTTCGCCAGCTTGAAATCTCCCAACTCTGAGTAGACATTCGAGATGTTATTCAGCGAATTCGCCACTGCAGTGTTCTCAACCGCATAAATTCGCTTGTACAGCTCATAGCTCAGTTTGTGCTGCTCCAAGGCCTGCGTCAGTTTGCCCTGCTTGAAGTAGTCGTTAGCCAGGTTATTGAAGCAATTGGCGATGTCAGGGTGGGTGGGCGCCAGGCAGAGTTTGAGTATGGCTAGGCCTGCACTGTGGTGGAACTCTGCAGAGCCAATGAGTCCGCGCTCGTAGGCGAGGTTGCCGAGTTGGATGTGTAAATAGCCGATTTCGGGAGTTTGCGCACTCTGCTCGGAGGAAAGCAGGTCAAAACACTTTTGGAGCTGAGTCTCTGCATCTTCCAGTCGGTACTCTCTGCGCAGGAAGTCCGCAGACTCGTGAAGCTGTCGACACCAAGCTCGCACGATGTCAGTCTGACTGGTCATTATTACAAGCTACCGATCTAAGGAAAACAACATTCTGAGCAGGAATCCAGTAGTTTCAGTGCTCTTTTAATACTTTCAGCCCTGTCTGGAACCGATAATACACAGGAAAGACTGCAATAAGGAAAACTGGCTATAGCAGTGCAGCATGTGGGCGGATTTCCTGCCTATCCCGGACCGAACTAGACAGTTCTACTATACAAAAGCCCACTTTGCCTTATATTTACTCCTTATAAGTCGCTATATCCAAGCGAAAACTACCTTCCAAGGCATGAATTGCGCTTTCTATTTCCCTTCATAATGTTTGCTTTTCCTCTCCATTTCCTATCTGCGCGCCAGCTGCTGCCTGTCTCTCTGGCCCTGCAAGCACTTGCTCTGGACCTGAGACTTGAGTCAGAGCCGTCAGTTCCTTACCTGTCAATTGCCTACAGCGGCTTGATAGGCTGCGAAAGGACTGGAAATACAGTCAAATTGACCTATTTCAATAGCTCAATTCGCGCTTTCAAGACAGCTGTGCTGCTATCAGCCTCTGAAGAAGCCAGCCACCAGCTCTTTTCCCAGCTTTTCCCACTATGTCAAATCGACAAATCTCGCAATTTGGCTGTCTTCCTGAACCCTGTGAGCGGCCGCAAGCAGGGAAACCGCCTCTGGCAGCTCCTTCTGCAGCCTTTACTGACTATAGCCGGCCTTTCCTATGCAGTTTACACGACCACCGGCCCCCACTCCCTCCCAACCCTCCTACACACCCTCGATATTGCCCGAGTTACAGACATTGTGTGCATTGGAGGGGACGGACTGGTGCATCAAGTGCTGAACTGTGTGCGAGGGAGGGATGTGCGTGTAGGAGTGGTGCCGGCAGGCTCTCAGAATGCACTTGCATGTGCCCTGGGCTGCAAAAGCCCCTCCGCAGCCTGCTTTCACATACTTAAAGGAAACACCGTGCAAGGCAAGGTGCTCGATTTGACGCTGGACACGGGGGAAAAGGTACTCGCTTGCTGTGGCGTGGCCTGGGGCATAGTCAGCTCTATCGCCAAACAAGCAGAACACATGCGCCAATTCGGCCCCGCGGTAAGCACTACAAAGCGCTATGCAGTATCCGCCCTCGGCCTGCTCCTCTCCCACTGGAACCGCTACTCCGCCTGCCTGCAAATCAAGCCCAGTCCTACTTCCCCCTGGGAAGCACTGTCCGGACCCTTTACTCTCCTTGCAGCCACTAAGCACTCCTGTCCTAGTTCCCTGTCCTCTGAGATCCTCTTCCCTGCAGGCTCGGTGCAGGACCAGCAGGTCTGTTTGGTGGCGTTGCGGGCGTGTAGTCGGCTGCGCACTTTGCAGTTCTTGGGGAAGCTGAGGGTGAGGGGTAGCTAGGCGGGGGGAAAGCACTTGGGGTTGGAGGGCGTGGAGAGCTGCAAAGTGGCGGAAATACGCATTTCTGAGGTCTCTTTGGCGGTTTTTAATGTAGATGGAGAGGTGTACTTGACTGCATCTATCCAGATTGCGGTGCTGCCGGAAACTATTCGATACTTAGGAGAAGTCGCTATCGACATAGATAACTAGTCTTCTATAGCAATTCGCTGTCTGTTCCCCTTCTCCATCTTTCTGCACTGCCGAAGCCGACTTCTAGTCAACTCCCGCCTACAATGAGCACAATAGACTTGAGAGAACTCGGTGGGGTGAAGAATTGATTCGATAGCACCTCCAGTTCGAATTCATTATGCAGTGTAGACCTGTTGAATAGAGTGGCGAACCAGGTCTATGGCGGAAAATAGACACAGAGATACACTGGGAGTCGCCCTAGAGCAGTGTGAATGAAGGTGAGGGACATGAAGCAGAGGAACAGGCCAGTCTGCAGGGCAGATAGGCTGGTATGGTGGGCTGAAACAGTGCAGGCCAGGGATAGAGTTGGAAGGAGGTACTCCCTTATCATTAGTTATAGGTCTAAAGAACTCTGTTTCGAATAGGTTATGTCCTGGTAAATAGCTGCGAATTAGAAATTTGGCCTGCAGACTAGAATTCACTGTGATCTGAAGAATAGATGTATGGAGAAATCAGCTCCAAGTCACTTTACTTGCTAAGGAACGGGTATTCGAATGCTGATTTAAACTATTTGCTGTATTTTACTATAAATCAGCAAATTAAGTACACTCGCAAAAACCAGTTTAAAAAGCTTGCAAATGAGGAAATATTTAGCTAGCAATAGAGCACTTGCCTGTTTTTCGCTGGTATAATCGATACATAATGCTATTACATGATTTCTATGCTATTCACATAATTCTCTCCTGTGCTTAGCCAATAAGACACGAAGTCAATCAAAGCAGCAGTAGAACTACTCCATCAAGCAGACGGCTACTGTGATAGTGGAAAAGGCAAATGGAAGGCGTCCAATGCAGCGTTTGCAGCCAGTCTCAGGCAGAGTTCGTCTGTGCCTGTGTGTTTCCCCCCTTTCCAGTCTGTTCCTACTGCTCTTCCAGTCACTTGGAAGCTGCAGGCGTGCACTCTCTCGTGTCGATCCAGGCTTTGGCGGCGCCTGTGCTGGTGTTCGGAAATGAGGTGTGTGACATATGCGAAATAAAGCCCGCTGTGCACTTCTGTCTCTGCACTGCCCCTTTACCCAAGTTCTGCAAGGGCTGCCACCTCGCCCACTACCAGAAAGTCCGCCAACTTCACTCCATGCACTCCATGTCCGCTTATGAACTAGTCACCTCTGGCAGAATGTCCGTCGAGACCTTTCGACGGAAACAAGTGTACATCAACGACTTTCAACTCCGCATATGGGATGAACTGGTGCAATTTGATGCGTTCGCGAGGCGGGTGGAGGGCGAGTTTAGTGCTTTGATCGGGCAAATAACAGACAAGAAAGCGGCAGTGCTTGCAGATTTGCAGAGACTGAAGGTCAAGTTGACAGCTCATTTGAGCGCAGTGCAGCAGACCATCGAGGCCAAGCGCTACATCGAGTCCTTCGAAGTCACCACAGCCCTGGACGAGTACATCCTGACCGGGTACGAGTTGCTGCCCCTGCCTGAGGCAGACATATTCAGCGGAAGGCTGGAACTACGCGAAATTTCCACTCTATTAGAGAACAGTGTGTCCTTTGCAGTCCAGGAAAGCCTCATTGAGCAGGAATCAGGCCAAATCCCTGTCCTCAAAGGCCACTATTTGCGGCTATTCCACCGCAAAACCCTCCAAATGACCCAAATGACCCTCAGCCAGACTACCCGCATCGACCACTCCACCGCCTACTGCTTCCTCAGTCCCAACACTCTCCTGGCTGCAGGCGGCATCAGTCACAATGAAGTCTACCACATCAATATCCGCTCTGGACAGGTAGAAAGAGCCAAAAGCCTCAATACCAACAGGTGGTGGACTGGGCTTTTCCCGTATAAGGGCAAATTCGTGTATGCGTTTGGAGGGTCGAATGGAAATTTGTTGAATTCGGCAGAGAAGTACGCGATAGAAGCAGAGGTTTGGACCAATGTTAGGAGTTTAATGTGTAGGGCGAAGCTGTGTTGTTCGGTTTGTGAGCACTTCAGTGGACTTTACATGTCCGGAATTGAGCAAAAGGGCAGTTCGATAGAGTGCTTTTCTCTGAATAGTGAGACTTTTCGACTGATACGGACTAATTCGGTCCTGATGGCGTCCATTTTATGCTGTGTAGGGGACGAACTTTACCAGATTCAGCATGATAAGGCCGAATTTGCGGACTTAACCAGCGGTCCGAAAGTGACTTTTAGCACAAAATGGGCGTTTGCGCCTATTAATAACGGCCAATACTGGCTTTGCTATCCGACTCAGGTGAAGGGAGGGGAGTTGGTGGGTGTGCTGAACCCCTGCGGAGCGCCTTTCGGACTGTTTCGACTGCAGATAGCACAGGGACTGTTTACGCAAGTAGCTAATTTCGTATATTAGGAACAGGCCTGTTAGCGTAAGTATGGGGTATTGCAAAGCATGTATGAATACAAGGTGTTAGGACTGTTCTCGATACTGGGAGTAATTGTAGAGAAGTAACCGACTTCTTAGTAATAAGCGAGTCAACTCTTCACAGAAACATGCAAAGGGTAGAGTATGCATTGGACTATGTAGATATACTCCGTTCTTGCAGTACTGAGGTCTGAAAGGAGGTGCGATATGGAATTCTGCTTCTATGAAGGCAGGAAGTCTATAATTGGACAGTGAAATAGTCCGTTCTGTGGGCAAAATCGAGTTTTTCTGATAGAGAGCCACTAACGAATACAGAATGTCCTTATCCAACAATGAAGCATACTCAATTCCAACTTAGTCCAGCATTACTTCTTCCTATGCAGGAAGAAATGTAGACTCAGTACATGCGATAAATCCAATTCTTCGAGAAAGTCGGCTAATCTTATTAAATCGCAATATATGTGCCGCAGTACCAGCCTGTCCTTTTGCAGAGCTGCTATATGCAAAGACCACCTTTCCCAGTGCAAAAGAAGGCAGCTGATAGACAAACAGCGCAAATCTATATAAGAAAGTGCCTATTTCCAGTATGCGAATTTAATGCTATAATGTATTTCCACAGTCAACATTACTTAGTGTTAGGGTGGAAAGTAACATGCAATGGTAAAGTTCTATTACTAATTGATATAGTCGATTATATCTTGCAGCAAAGGGCCAGGCAGTCTCCCCACTTTCTCTTTACTCTGCCGGCCAATAAGACACAGCAGCATCAACTTGGACTCCGCTCCCTCCAGCAAATCTTCCATCAGCGCTACTTGCTAGCTATAGAGTTTATATTTGCGTTGGTATAGGATGTATGAGTTGCCGTGAAATGTTTCTGATACACGGCTATTCCTCTTATTTTGATTTCTGTGGAGATGGCAAATCACGCCACAGTAGATGCGAAGCAATTCCCATATTCCTCACTTAGCCTAAGAGCTTACTACTGAGCTAGGAAGGCATACCCCTCCACTTTGCAAGGATGCGCCTCGTGCTTGGCTTTGAGCACTGTCAGGCAGACCATGCAGAAGAATGTCTTGGACTGACACATATTGGACTGACACATCATAAACTTGCATCCTTGCGTTCTTTCAATTATCACACTGCACTTCGGACATCTTCGAAAGGCCACGTTGTCAGGGTCATTCAGCCAGTCGTCATTCGCTTTCTCGTCACATGTCTTGCCTGGATGAGGTGGCAGCATGCACTTCGAGCAAAACCCCTTCCCACAAATCTCACACGTAACTGCAACTACACGCGCAGTGGCCACTAAGCACGCCCACTTGCAGTCAGGTGTGGGACACTGACTACATAGGCCTTACAATACCTTCTGACCCTCGTTCTTCATGCTTTCCATGGTAGCCACTAGACGGAGGCGCAGGATGATATCGATGGATTGTCGGTCCACAAGGCTGAATATAATTGCTTCTTCGATTTCAGTGCCACAGTTTCTCTGCGGACATATCGTTTTCTCCGGTACAACTTGACCACTGCCGATCAATTGGTCGAGATGTCCAGTCATGCAGTCCTTGCAAAAGCGGTGGTTGCAGGGCAGTGTGACCATCTGACTAGCTGCGTATTCTTGTACACATATATTGCATCCTAGCATCTTTTCTTCTTGGAAGCTTTGATCTGCAAGGCGAGCGATTTGGTCAGGGTCGTAGAAGGTGTAAACAGCACTGCGGGGTAGTGTATTTTCACACCTCCCACACTTCGCATCGTAAATCAAGTGCCAGCCTGGACGTCTCTGCTCGTCTATCACTCTCCGTAAGCAGTCCAGCCCACAGCAATAGCAGTCTGGAGAGCAGTTCAGCTGTATGCAGTCACTGTCAGACCGAATATACTGCTCACACAGGGCACAAAAGCGACCTTTCGACTCTACGGAAACCTCAAG
>Ga0247837_1007338_pt1 | contig 14681 bp, 14 predicted proteins | sample LaCtaG_2_FD_187115 | JGI IMG/M metagenome (GOLD analysis project Ga0247837, IMG submission 187115) | Freshwater microbial communities from meromictic Lake La Cruz, Castile-La Mancha, Spain - LaCruzMarch2015_14.5m | ecosystem: Environmental > Aquatic > Freshwater > Lake | place: Spain: Castile-La...
CTCTCCACTACACTTTTTGACTTAACCTTCGATAAAGTAGCAAATTGCGACATTTCCCCCGATTTTACTATAAAGTTTGGAGCTACCACTTCCAAATACCCACCAAGATTCAACAACGACCAGCCTTTACCCTCCAAACACAGAGGCCTGTACTTCTCAGGCACTCAGTTCCTACAACTCCTCCTCTCTACTTCCCTAATTCTAGCCCCTTCCCTCACTATAGGCACTTGGATAAGACCTCAAGGCTCTGATATAAGGACAATCTTCTCCAAGTCAATTGGATGTCTCTCAATATTGACACTAAGAATTAACAATAGTGGATATATCGAAATAGCAACTGAGCATTCCACAGTCTTCGCAGGCACATCACTAATAGCTGATGTCTGGATTCACATCGCTGCAATTGTGACTTACAATAGCAATTTAGAAGATACCAGTCTCGAATTCTACCTCAACGGCCTTCGAATTAAATCGGTGCAAATCCCGTGTCTCTGGGATCAGCATCTGACAGCGGCTTACAATATCGGGAGAAACGGGGAAAGTGACTACTTCAAAGGGTTCATTTGGAGTGTGTCTGTCCACAATAGTGTCCTCAGTGCCTCTGACATAGCAGGGAAAGTGGCCTCTGTAGGGTGTCCCTCAGGTCTATCCTTCTGTTTATCCCCTGCAGCTTTCCTACAAACAGCAGAGGGAATGGCCTGTTTACCTGCCTGTGTATATGGGTGCGTGAGAACGACAGACTGCAGTCTCTGTGCTGATAGGCTGTGCTCAGTCTGCAAAGACTTCGAGACCACACTGCAGACCTGCAGAGCCAACGGTGCACAGTCCTGCTCCTGTTTGCAAGGCGGCCTAATGGCCTAACACCCTCTCTTAGGCTAATAGTAGTTACGGTGAACTAAAGCCCTGAAAAGCCTCCGGCCAAGCAAGCGCATTTCCTTCTCCTTCTATCTTCCTCCGAGCACATTTTAGCCGGGTTATCCCCAAAATTGTCGCATACCGTGCACATCCTCGATGCACAGAAACTGCAATCAGTAGTCCGCACACAGCCATATGCACACCCCGGAGCACAGGCCTCACAATTAATATTCTCTAAAAAGGCACATAAAGATAGGCAGAAATCTATGCCAGTAGGACAGCCTGGAGAGGCTATTTCTGCTGCAATAGCCTCTAGGTCTAATTTCGCATTCGTGATTGATATCTTCCATATAAATCCGTTAAAGTAGTTCTCTAAGTCGGGTGTAGCGCCGATGTACTGCTGAGCTGTTGGATCCACGTCTCTTATATAGAAACTTTCTTCCAGTCCTGTCTGATAGAGTCCATCCACGTAGAAATCCACCCTGGTGATTTCGGTTTCTTCGTTGTAGTCGGTGACAAGTACCAAATATGTCCACTTGTCCATATCAAGCGCAATATCAGAGCTCAGAACCACAGGCTGATACCCACCTCTGAACTCCACCAACAGACCCGAAGTCAGTGCAACTGTGAACACATCCACACAGTTTTTCTTAGAAAACACAGTGCCTGCGCCTTGAGGACGGACCCAGGCTGCAAAGGTAGTCTCAGGGGCTATTAAAAAGGGGGTGTTGGGGAAGGATAGGCGGAAATACTGCTTGCCGGAGAAGAAACGACCTCGGTTTTGGGAGGGAATAGGGTCGGATGGCTCGTATTGGACGTTGGAATCGTGCTGGCCACTGATTGCGGAATATCCATTTGGCCCGGATATCACTTGATTAAGGCTTTTTAGAGTGAATTCCAGCTTATTTGGGGAAGAATCGGGCAGGCATATACCTGCTGTGGACGAAAACCCTGTCGGACATACACGTAGCCATGCATTCGAATCCATAGTCAGGAAGAAGGCGCCTGTAGGTCGATTCCCGCAGGCTACATCACATGTATCGCAATACAACGGACACCCTAATTAGCTCTTACGTACACAAGAAGATGCACTTTGAGTGCAACTAGGAGCACAAGTGGTGCATTGCTCTGCCCCTGGGCCTGTGCATCTAGTACAACAGTAGTTGCAACGTTTACAATGGAGGGTATCCAAGTAAAAGCCGGAGTCACATGCTGAGCATTGGAAAGGGGAAATACACTGCAGGCAGCCTTCACCACAGTACCTTTTCCGCTGCAGTAAAAGACTGCCTGCATTAGCAGCGGTTAAAAACGAGTCATAGTAATACCGCACATCTCCCAAAGGGCCGATGATTCCTCCATAGTCCAAGTCTCCCAAGCAGATTGCGGAGTCTGCAGATCTGCCCCAAGTGTAAGGAGTCCCTGAGACACTCTTTTCTGCTGTGTAAAGGTACTGGCTGCCGAGGATGTGGTAATGGAGAAACATGTTGGCGGTGCTGGACACTGCACCACTCACAAACATCCACTTGTTCATAAAGTCCTCCTACGTAAAGATACCACAAAGCAGGACTTGTTTCCTAAATCATAGCCGGTAGTGGTGTCAGTGTAGAGGACCATACAGCGTGGAACCTCCTCGAATATGATATGTATCAAGTGCTGGCCTGGGGTTGCAGTGTCCTTCAGTACATTAAGAGTTCGGAACAAGGTGGAATAGTGGGTCGGCGCTCCCAACGCTGTGATAAAGTACCAGCCAGTGAAGGAATACTTCGTTGAGGAGCTGGTTAAACCCTGCAAATGAGGGTCAGACTTATTCCAGCAATGTGTAGTCGTAGTGGACGGCGTCACTTCTTCTGTGAGTTGAATATACTTGCTGCAGGATTTGTCCCCGGGACCTGAGCAGTTCCCAGGACATTGATCATGACAAGGTGTATCTAAAGCCCGAAACGAGACAAAGTTTCTGCTCAATGGATAATCCGCGAACACCAAATCCAGCATTTGGCCCTGAGTGCGACTTACAGTAAACAACGCATTTCCGAGAGTTATCGTTGTGTCAGCAGGGTCATAGGCCTCGAAAGTCTCCGTATTAGGAGTGGATACGAAGGAAGTAGAGAAATTGTCCCACACTGTGACACCCAGTGTAAGTGTTGGTCCTCTGGAGTCGACAATTACCCCCAAATGAACCCACTCTGGGGCTGTTGGACCAGCATGGGTTGTAGAAACAATTCCCAAACATGCACTTTTCGCAAAGACTACGAAGTCTCCATTAGTCTCCTTGCGAATTGATAACCCCACTGAACCACTCTTTTCAATCGACAGAAACACCATCGAAGAAGCCGTAGGCTGGATTTGTACTTTCACCCAAAGCAACACTGAGAAAGATCTGTTGAAAACTGCAGCATACAACAGGCTATCAGAGGATGCAAAGAGGTGCGTATTGCCTGAGAACTCGAGGGAATAGTGCTGACTGATCAGTTGCAAAAGAACTGCACTGGCGCATGCCCATAGCCATAGCGTCACCATTACGAGTGAATTATCTGTCTAAAAGCCGAGCCACGACTTCGCAATCCCTAGCTTCTCTACACCCTTCTCCATGAGGTTCTTCTCCCGCTTCTTCCCAGGCATTTCCAGCGCTGTCAGGATCCCTGCTAACACCTTGTTCTCGAACACACACATTTCACACTGGATGAATTCGATAGTGTTGTAGTAATGGCATTGAGGGCAGTCCCACTCATTCGGCTCTTCCAGCCTCAAACAGCCTTTTTCCCTGATAATTTCGTAAATTCCTCTTGGCTTGCCCATTTCTCCTAAGTCGCGCAAAGGCATAGGGGTCTGTTTCTGGGGAGGGTCGACTGGCTGAGGACCAGTCTTGAAGCCGAATTTGCCAGCGCCTGGCTTCGGTAGATTTTTGACTTCTTCAGGCTTGGCCTGAGAAGCGACCCAGGGGCTTTGAGAGGGCAGTCCGGGCTTGACTGCCTGTGGAGGCGATTTCGGTCCTTCGGGTTTCATGGGGTTGAAGACGGGAACTATACCACCTGGCGACTTGAAGACCGGGGCCTGGCCTTGGTCTTGAGGAGCACTGAACTTGGGCGGGTCTTGGGAGGGAAGCTTCATAGCAGGTTCGACCTGAGGAGCGCCAAACTTGGGTCCTTCTCCTTGCTGCGCTGGGAACACGATCCCGGGCGGCGGCTGAAACACTGGCTTGAAGTTAAAGCCTTGCTTGGATAGTCCCGACTCCATGGGCGGCTCACCTGCCTGGCCAGCAGCAGGAGGCTGAAAGGCCGGGAGTCCTGCCTTCGCAGGCATATAGGCCGGCGGACTAGCCATAGGCTTCGGGTCTGACGGCGCTGAAAACTTGGGTGGATCGAAGCCGGGAGGGTCGGACTGGCCTTTGGCCTCAGACGGCATTGCGAATTTGGGCATCTCGAAGACTGGTGGGCTGGAGGGCAGTCCTGAACCCATTGAGAACTTCGGGGCAGGGGAATTGGAGGGCTTCATAGGGTCGAAGACTGGAGGACCCGGCATGGAGCCGAACTGCTTGGGAGGCTCGAACACTGGAGGGTTCGGCTGGGAAGGGTTGAATTGAGGCGGCTGGGACGAATCGCCCGCAGGCGGACGGAAGACAGGGGGCGGATTGCTATCAGCGGAGTTGGCTTCAGCCATTTTCCTTTCTATATAATTGCAACAACCAAGTGAATAGCTAGTCCTGAGTCCGCCGAGGGAAGCGTCCTCTTCCTCTGTGAGAGCCTCTCCCTTTCTGCTGCTTCTGACCAAAGGTTTCTGCGTTGGGTCTGGGCGCAGCCTTGCCTTCGCTGAAGTGGTCGTAGAAGGAACTGCTAGGGACGTAGGCTGGCTCGCTAGGGTGAGACTGGGGACGCTGCAGCTTGGCATTCGCAGCCTCGAAGTCGAACTCAGGGGGAGGAAGCACTGCCATATCCAAGACGTCTGAGGCCCGGAAGGTGATGTACTCATACACGTTGGCAGCCTGGGAGTCCAGAGCGCGTACATTGGCCAGACTGAGAGTGAGGTGGGAGGGGTCGATAGTGTACAGCTCGCCCTCATAGCGCGCTTGCGCCCTGGTGCGGAGGCGGAGGCGGCAGCCCAGATATGGAGCGTCCTTCATTATAGATACACTTGCGATCCTAGGTTACTAAAGGCCAGGCGGCCTGAGTTCTTCCCTGCGGGGCTGCGTCTCGCCCACACTTCCCACCTGCTTCGTGTACTCCGTCCAATACCCCATGCTTGTGTTGGCTGCGGACTCACAGGCTGACATGGTGATCATTTGCTGCTTCAGGATCATCGCGTAGAAGGAACAGTAGGGGAAATCGGGGTCGATTTGCTCGTGGTCTTGGAGGGGAGGGATGCCGTTGGCGACTGCGTGGCGGCGGTAGGCGGGTTCGAGGATCTCGTAGATAGCTCGCTTGGCTCGGCGGATGCTGTCAGGGTTGCCTGTGAGAGTGATATATCTGTTGTTAGTGCCCGGTGCACTGGTTGTCGGCACTAGAATTTGTGCCCCTGTAGTCTCATGGATTTGGTTCAAAGTGGCCATTTCCGGCCCAAGCACCAAGCCAATATACGCATTCGGGACGATCACTTCCACATAGGGATCCGACGACATCGTGTGGTTGAGCGTAAACGTAGCAATTCGCTTCTGCTTATTATTCTGCATGTCCATCACCTCATTAATGATATCGTAAATCATCTTCTTCGCCAGGCAGTAGCTTTCCAACGTGCCTTCAATGAAGATATTCCGATAGCTGCAGCCCGGTGCACAGTCTTTCGCCACTTGAATCATGTTCGCATTTGTGCTCATGCGGAGTTTCTTGATCATGTCGCCTTGCTTCCCAATGATGAGACCGACACAGTCGTTGGGAATGGGCAGGAGGAAGGACTGCTTAGGTCATACGTCGTAGCTGGGAGGGCCGGTGTTGGTGGACATGGACTGGTCTTCGAAGAAGTTGGCAGCGAGGGGGTCGAGCTTCAGTTCGCCGGCTATGGTGTTCATCTGGATAGTGGGCGGATAGGCCGTCATCTTGGGCCCCAGCTCCTCAATGTTGGGAGGCACTTGACTCACCGTCAACGCTTCCCACATTTATTAGCAGAGTGGACTAAACAAAGAACTGCGCCAAGTCTGCGCCCGTTCAAACCCATTCCTGCCCAAGTGAAAGTCCTCATAGGCCTGCAGGATCTGCGCCCGCGAGGACATGACGAAAGGACCGTACTGGACACAAGGCTCGTTGAGCGGCTGGCCTGCGAGAAGCAGCACTCTAGAGGCTGTTTCTGCGTGCAGCTGGAGTGTGTCTCCGTCCTTGCTGAACACTGCGACGTGCTTTGGTCCGAGTTGGCCTGTGCCTGCGTTTATACTGCCTTCAAGGATATAGACCAGACTATTCCAGCCGGGCGGTATTGGCTGGGATATCTCTGCGCCGGGAGTGAGGTGGAAATCTGCGAATAGCGTTGGAGTGCGACTGATAGTCGGGGCAGAGACTCCAAGGGCAGTACCCGCTAGTATGCGAACCTGCACTCCGGCTCCCATGTCCTGCACAGAGCTGAGCGCAGTGGCTGTAAACTCCTGGTACTGCGGCTCACACATCTTCAGTGAGGATTTGAGGTTGACCCACACCGTCACCACCTCCACATGTTTCGCATCCAGCCGCTCAGCATGCACCACTCCTTTCCCAGAAGTCATCCACGCCAGTCCGCCCTCATCCACAGCCCCCTTTTCCCCTGTGCAATCCTCGTGCAGAATCCTACCCTGCAGCACATACCCCACACTGTCAAAGCCTCTGTGTGGGTGGTCCGGGTACTGTCCCTCTGTAGTATCCGTGTCATCGAAAAGCACAATAGGGTCAAGGTTGCGTAGGCGCTGGCCGCCCACTGCTCTGTACACTTTGGCCTCATCGCCTTCCTGGGTTACTCTGGCGTGGAAGCTGTCGATGCATAGCTTCCTTTGCATTACTCACTATTCAGAATGCTCCATGTGGACGCTTTTACGAATCCGTTTTTTTCGCTTGTGGCTGGTAGTCGGAATTAGTGAGGCAGAAATTTAGTGAAAACAGCCTAACACCTACCTGATACACATATGCAGAAGTGAAGCTAGAGTTACCTCTTTTTACCGTGGAATAACTCGCTTTTCCACTGCGGCGCTCCCTCGAACCCATTCCTGCCTTTCTGGTAGTCCTCATACGCCTGCACTATCTGCTCCCGGGTATTCATCACGAACGGCCCATGCTGCACTATGGGTTCTTTCAGCGGCTGTCCTGATAGCAATATAAATCTAGACGCCTTTTCCGCTTTAACCTGCACAGTGGGTTGATCCACTGTCAAGACTATGGTCTGCTTTGGGCTGAAGGACTGGCCTGCTACTTCGATCAGTCCTTCCAAGACGTAAATGAGGGAGTTCCAGCCTGGGGTTATGGGGTGGGTGAGGACTGCGTTCTTCTGGAGCTGGAAATCGATGAAAGCAGAAGGCGTGCGAGTGATTGTTTTGGCAGTTAATCCAAGTGCAGACCCTGCCAGAATAGTAGCGGCAATGCCTGCGTCCCAGTCCTCAGCCCTCTGCATCGAACTGTTAGTGAACATCTGATACGCCGGCTCCACAAACTTCATATCCGACCTAAGATTCACCCAAACCACTACAGCATGCAGCGATTTCGACTCAATTTTCTCTGCATGGACTATGCCTCGACCAGCCGTAAACCACTGTCCGCCCCCAGAGAAGGTCTCTCCCTTGTTGCCTAAGTGATCTTCATGTCTGCAGTGGCCCTCCAGCAAGTACCCCACCACCTCGAATCCTCTGTGAGGATGGTCCGGGAACTGCCCCGTGCAGTCCGTTATATGGTCAAACAGCATAAAGGGGTCAAGGTTGTATAGAGTCCGAGTAGGGATCGCCCGAGACAGGAGACAGCCCGCCCCCTCCATCACCTCAGAAGCCAGGAAAGCCTGCAGGATTAGCTTATGTCCCAAGGACATTAGGGATTATATAAGCGTGGCAACGAGGAAACGGTAAGTCTAGGTGTTATCTACCGTAGAATAGTTGGCTGCGCCAGGTGGGTGCGCCTTCGAAGCCGTTGGTGCCTCGCTCGTAGTCGTCGAAGGCTTGCACGATCTGGTCGCGGGAGTTCATGACAAAGGGGCCGTACTGTACGCAGGGCTCGTTTAAAGGCTGGCCTGAGAGTATAATGAAGCGACACGCGTTCTCAGCTGTCACCTGCACTGTGGCTTCCTCGACTGTCAGTACCACTGCTTCCTTCGAGCCGAAGGAACGACCAGCGACAGTAACCCGTCCATCCAACACGTAGAGTAGCGTGTTCCAGCCGGGCGGCAGAGGGTGGGTGAGAACTGCCCCGCTCTGCATCTGGAAATCTACGAAGGCAGCGGGAGTGCGAGTGAAGGTGTCCGCCGTTTCTCCGAGCGCTGAGCCCGCTAGGATAGTTGCGGAGATGCCAGCGCCCTTGTCTTCCGCCCGCTTGATAGATCCCATCGTGAACTGCTGATACGCCGGCGCCACAAACTTCATATCCGACCTCAAATTGACCCACACAACTATCGCATGCACAGACCTGGAATCCAGCTTTTCCGCATGCACAATGCCCTTCCCCGCAGTGAACCATTGTCCGCCTCCTGCTGAAGTTTCCCCTGTGCATCCTAAAAAGTCTTCATGCCGCACCAGTCCGTCGATCACATACGCTACTACTTCGAACCCTCGATGCGGATGATCAGGAAACTGCCCAGTGGCATTCGTCAAGTGGTCAAACAGCATAAAGGGGTCAAGGTTCCGCAGCTGAGTGGTAGGGAGAGCACGAGACAGGCGACACCCTGCTCCCTCAGTCACCTCAGAGGCGAGGAAAGCTTGCAGAATACGCTTGTGCCCTGCAGCCATATATGTTCCTCGCTATTACCAGGGGAAATTTAATGCAACTGCAACTATCCCTAAGGCTAGCGAAATAATTTAGCGTCTAAAGTCCGTTTGGAGGTGTGGATTTCTGCGATTTTGGCCTTTATCGTGCTTTTGGTCGCTTTTACCTTGGCGAAGAGCGATGTCGGATCTTCAATTTTATGCGAGTCCAACCCACTAACATCATAAAACCCCTTAAACTTCCTCAAATGCTCCGGCAATTCGAACTTCGGCGCAAACAGCCACTTCTCCTCCTCAGTCATCGCCGCAGCCCTAGCCCTTGCAGTAAGTCTCGCCATGTCCACCACAGCCACATGTCTATCCACCGCCGTGTAAATTTCCTGCCTATCCAGCATGTCAGTGGAGTGCAAAGGCCGGTGCTTGGGACTGGGCAGGGTCGAGGTGGTGGGCGGACGGTGCAGGAAGGCTTTGGGACTGGAGGGCGGGTTGTAGAAGCCGACAGGGGGAGAGACGTAGCGGGCTCGTTTGAGTTTGGCGGATGTGACTTCTGCAGTGCGGAAAAAGACTGATTTGGTCTTTGGGGAGCTAGGGGAGAGCAGGGCTGTGCGGGGAAGCTGCAGAGTGTAGGGCGAGTAGGGCTGAGAGAGCAGTCGGCCTACACTGTCGCGCTCATTCACGAAGGGAATGAAGCAGTGCTGGGCGTCCCGGGAGAGTCGGGCGTCTGGAGGCATTTGCAAGGGCTTGCCTGGACGGTGCAGAATAGGTAGGGACTCGGAATACATATACTTGTTACTAAGGGAGTACTGACCCATCGGTCCAGGTTCAACTTTGGACAAGGTTTAATTGAGAAGTTGAGGCTATTTTACCTGCTGGAAAAGAAGTACTTTCTCAGAACAGTATAGAACTCGCTTACTCGCTGCACCTAGTGGTCTAACATAGAGGAAACTCCCTTGCTTTCGCTGATCTCCATAGCCGTGGTTGCCAGCTTGGCTAGACCTTGTGACTGGTATAACTGCGGAACGATAGGCTGTAAAGTTCAAATGGCGCAGTCGAAGCCAAGTACAGGAGTACCCATTGCGCCAGTTTCAGGCGATGATGTTGTGCTGTCTCCTCGTAGTCAAGACTACGACGCCGTTCCTCAACCATCCGACCGTCCGCTGCAGGCATACTCAGATCCTCCCAAGAAGTCCGCAGACGAGGACGAGGAGCCGAGACAAGAAGACCCGCTCTTCAATACTCGAGTATGCACGGACTGGTACTGCTCCCTCCTCTTCCTAGTTTTCTTCCTGGCGCTGTGGTGTCTCAGCGGATGGTCGTTCCAGGAGGGATTCCCGGGCAGACTGACGCGGGGGTGGGACTACGAAGGGAATGTATGTGGCTATGGAGGGCTGGAAAACCGAGAATACACCTTCTTTGCCTTCCCTCTTGGAGCGCTCGACCTCACGCTATGCATTCCCGGCTGTCCTCAAATCGGTGCCTACGAAAGTGTGTGTCTCTACAACTCCACAGACGGAGAGGTCCGGAAGGACCTAGGCTGTGTGGACTCCTACGCCTCGAAGCCCTTCTTTAACAAGTACTGCCTGCCTGCAGATCCCGCACTGCGTGCACCTGTCCTGGACAGACTGTACGACAAGGACTATGTGATGACCAGAGTGGCAGGAGACCTTTTCCGAGCCTGGGACCTGTGCGCTGTAATCGGTATAATTGTGGGCGGGTGCTGGGTAGTGTACTTCATTCTTTTCTGCATCGGCGGGGCCGTCCCGAACTACATACTTTTCATACTAAACGTATGCGCCCTGATCCTCTACTTCATCGTCCTGCCTTTCATGATCGACGAGGAAAGCATGCGAGTCGACGGGAAAGTCTGCGACCCTTTCCTGAGAGTCAACATGGGTGAGGACTGTGATGAGGGTGATATCGCGGACGGATACAGCTACTTAGCCTACGTGGTGGGAGCCATTTTCTTCGTGTTGTTCCTAGTGATTCCCTGTCTAGGACTAAGACTCAAGCGAGGAGTGCGGGCGCTGGCAGCCGGAGGTCAGGTCAATGGACATAGTTTGCCATTGGGTTGCTGCATTTTCCTGGCACTCCTTGTCGGTATCGGCTTCTACGCCTACTTCATTACGCTGGTGGTGTACCAAGTCAGCACAGGCGAGCACAGAACTAAGGACGTGCAGGAAGTTTTCCCTGTTACCGAAGTCGAGCGCTGGGAGTTTTCCAACGGACCGCGAGTGTTAGTGATTTTCGACGTGTTCATGGTGATGTGGCACTTCTCCTTCTTCGCACACGTAGTGGAGTACATCGCTGGGTCCGCAGCCGCTCACTGGTTCATACACAGTGACCGCAAGCGCATGTTCCCCCTGCACAAAGCCTTATACCAACTCTTCCGTTACCACCTCGGTACTGTGCTGCTGGCTTCTGCACTAGTCCCGTTCGGACGTTTCCCGCGCCTACTGTTCTCAGGCACACGGTCACTCGTGCGCTACCTCAGCAAGCGGGCGAAGGCTCAATGCGCCTGCTACGACCCCTGCTTCAAATACCTGACTTCAGACGCACTGGCCTACACCGCCCACACCGGTCGCAACTTCTTCGAATCCGCGAAGCAGGCCTGCGCACTCATATCCAGACATGAACATCGACAGGCACGACAGCGACTCAACGACGCTGAGGCGTTGATTTGGATGTATCAACTTGCGATTATGCTGCTCGGCCCTGTGCTGATGGCTTTCTGGGTGGAGCATAAGGATATCACCTTCCAGGGCTACAATATGAAGGATGTGACGTCGGCGCTGGCGATGATGTTCTACTTGCTGTTTTTCAGTTGGTACCTGGCGCAGGTCTTTGGAGGGTTTGTGAGGGGGTTGCTGCATGGAGCCATGCTGGGGTACTTGCTGCACGAGGAAGACAGAGACCCTAACAAGGCTCCACACGAGCCCAACTTCGACCAATTCATGCAAGACCTGCCGAAGGAAAAGGACGAAAAGCCGGAAGAGGAGGAAGTAAAGCCTGGGTCGCCCGTCTTCTCTACAGGTCAGCCAGAGGCCAAGCCACTCAACTCCTAATTAGGCCTTGGCTAGGAGTGTGCACTTGCGCTTACAGATTCATATCCTTATAGTCCATAATTTCTATCCGAAACTTCCCTACGTCTTTATCTGTCTCAGAGATCCTAAGTCACTACTCAAATGAGCCCTATCGATAGGTGGCAAAGGGCTGTAATAATGGACCAGGGCAACAAACTATGCGTCAGCTGTAGTCGCAAAGTAGCGGAATTCTACTGTTCCTGCACCGACCCAGCGACCTTCCTCTGCGAAGGCTGCCTCGGCAAGCACTCCCGCCTCGTCTCCATCAAGGGCCACCAGACCTGGCCAGTTTCCCTCCCCCAAGTCAGCAAAACCCCTCTCTATTCCACTCGTTTGCAAGTATTCCCTTTAGTCCGTGATGAGGCTATGGGATGCATTGCAGAAGTGGAAAGAGCCATCACTGAAGTAACTGCTAGAGTGCAGGAACTGCAAGCAGCTCTGACAGTCCTAGGCACTGAGAAGGTCAGGGAACTGCAGGAGATGAAAGTCTTCCTAGGCAGAGAAATCTCCACCTCTTTGGAAGAGGTGGAAAGGACGCTCGCAGAAGAGAAGCCGGTGTTAGTCACTCAATATGCCCAAGTGATCAGAGAACGTATAGAGAATATATCCCCGCTGCATCTATTTGCCTGCACTATAGAGACCTGTTCCCCATCACCCCTGCTAAGGATTACACCCAGACTTATGACCGCTCAAGAGCTAAATTTAAGAGAATTGACTGGAGTGTTTGGAAACCAAGTTTTCCTATATGATGTCGGCGCGCAGAAAATCACAAGACGCAGTATACCTGTCAACTTCGGGGGAGGGGGTAGTTACGTGGAAATTGAGAGACAAAGGCTGGTATGTGTGGGTGCGGACCCGGCTTCTGCGGCTGTTTATTCGCTATTGTTGCCTTCTTTTCAGCTTATTCCCTTGCCGTTCCTGTCTACACCTAGATTCGCGGCTGGAGTTGCAAAATGCAATAACTACATCTATGTGTTCGGAGGGCAAAATGCAGCCAACTCAGTCCTACGCACCTGCGAAAAGCTGCAACTTTCCGGCGATTCCTGGACTTCTATCAATCCCATGGCCCACCCTCGGGGCGGCTTTACCCCCTGTCACTTCCGCTCCCTCCTGTACCTACTTTCTGCTTGGTCGTCACAAGGAATCGCTAGTCCTGTGGAAACGTTCAATCCGAGGACTGATACATTCGCTGTAATTCCCGTGTTTTTCCCTATGCAGTTGAAGCTTGGGGCAGGGTCGGTGACTTTTGTGGACCACGAAGAGCTGTTTTTCCTCACTACAAAGCAGCAAATCGCCCGCTGGAAGGTAGACACAGAAACGGAATTCCGCATATCGAACACTGGCTATTTGGAGTTGAGCAATCAGCAGCCGTTGATAGTGGGCTCGACGGTTCTTATTGCCTGCTGTGGAGGCGTGGGCCAGTTCAGTCTGAATTCCTTCTCTATTATAAAATACGTCACTTAGGAATATTGTGTCGTAACAGACGATAAGAAAGTCCCAGCCTTTATCTACCTCTAACATAGCCTCTGATTAGACGAACTATAGAGCTAAATAATGGCCACTTGAGCCCCCGTCTTCATGCGAAAGCAGAAACACGCTTTTCTCTGAAATACGAAGAAAAGTCCTCGAGCATGGTCTAACACCGGCTGGGTGTTAGACCATTTGTCCTGGACTTTGACATGGAACTTGAGTGTGGAATCAGCTCCCCTGCATGTCCAGCTTGATAATGTGCTTAGAGGAATGCACGACAAGGAAGTCATTGTGGATATATAGACAGTAGATGGAAAGCGACTCTGCAGGGAGGGCGATAGACTGGTGAAGAGATCAGTCTTGGGAGAAAAGGCCTCAATAGCCGTAGAGCCGCATCCACAAAGGTAAATCCACTCTTTCCACATACACGGATTGAAGAAGCCTTTGGCGCTCATACCTGGCAATGCAATCCATGTGCTTGCACAGCTGCTCACATCGATCTTTTCACTCATCCTTCTGGAGTATTCAGGGCTCCACCTCTGATATTCTGACTAGTGGGTACCTTCAGCTTCGCAATTAGACCGTCCAAACACATAAATAAATCTGCCTACTTGAATGCTTCCATGGCATACCCAATCAAAGAGTAAATCAGGTAGTAAATGCACTGATCCGTCTCGGTCGATGATTCTCGTTGACTGTTCTATATGGTATTTACTCAAACTTTTGCCTTCTAGCACTATCCAATTAGCAAGTCCTTTGAAAACCCACCAACTTTGTTCATTTTCATACAACTTTGCGCTCAAAAGAATCCATGGTCCTCAAGTTGCAGTTCTGTAGTTCAAGAAGCGTAGGAGGAAACGAGTGATCAGGCAGGTTCTGCAGACAAGTCAAGGGCGTATGCACAAACTCTCGAGTGATATTGAGACTCAGTTTGCCGCGTATGCCGCGGAAGGACTTGAGGTGAAAGAGTCAGAGCTTGGCTGCCAGGTCTAGTAAGCGTTTCGCCATTATACTCTACAAATCTAGGGCGGTTTTATGAAATTGCACTGTATAGGTCAATGCAGGTATGAGGAATGTATTCATTGCATGGTGAGTTTAGATGTAAAATTACTCGCTTGAATAACACTGAAAGAGGAAGAAACTACTAAATTTCCTATAGAGACTTACGTCTTTATTTGCTATAAACATGACAGTGATGATTGAGACTGTCATTCCAGCAAGGCAGCATTGCAGTTAAACACTGAGCACGTCCATATACGCAAAGTTCATAGTAAGCCAGGCATACTCATAGTTTCAATCATTAAACTCGAGTAAATTGTAGGAATCTTAAATAAATTCCTAAGAAAAACATAGTTATTGGCGTTGTGCGCACAATGGAATAGCACTATTGGAAGAGATTTCTTTCCTTAGTGCTATGTAGCGAG
>Ga0247837_1007339_pt1 | contig 14680 bp, 9 predicted proteins | sample LaCtaG_2_FD_187115 | JGI IMG/M metagenome (GOLD analysis project Ga0247837, IMG submission 187115) | Freshwater microbial communities from meromictic Lake La Cruz, Castile-La Mancha, Spain - LaCruzMarch2015_14.5m | ecosystem: Environmental > Aquatic > Freshwater > Lake | place: Spain: Castile-La...
GTAGCCGCAAAAGTACTGTTTCTGCATCTACGAATTGTCTCTGATCAATACAATTTTGAGACAGTCGGAGAAGTTGTTCGGCTATTTCATCGAACTCGGTATTTTTGCACATTTCTTCGACTTTCATTAGAAGTTGGATATGTCTTTGATCCTCTCTAGCAAAGTACCTTAGAACGAATAGGCGAAGGCTTTCAATGAGCAATCTTTCCTCGGGATCAAAGTTCAGCATCTGTCTGACTAAATCAAGCAATTCATATGAGTCGGGCAGACCACTCAACTCCATTTCTACCGCTGTGTTGAGGCTCTCTGCACTTCTCCAAGCCATGGATATACTCGTAGAAAAGTGCAGTTGCATGAGATGCACCAAAGTCACTCCCAGAGCAAAAACGTCGCTATTGAAATAGTCGATGTCTATATCTGTCCCTGTCATTCTGAGACGCAATTGAGGACTGAGATATATCAAAGTCCCATCACAGCCGGACTCCACTGCCTTTTCCACTTCGTAGGCAAACCCAAAGTTTCCTAAGACATATTGATCTCCATCTATAAAGAGATTTTGAGGCTTTATGTCTCTATGAGCTATTCCTTGGCATTTGGCGAAGAATAGAGCATAGGAGATGCCATGAAATATGCGCATCAGGTCTGTCTCTGAATAAGAAGAGTGCTGAGTTGTTCGAAGTCGGATGTCCTGGCCCAGATCTCGTTCCATTTTCTTTATAACCAAACTCACTTCAAATAGGTCCACTGTCCCTTTCTCTATCCCCACATCTAACAGCTCGCAAGTGTGACGATTCTCAACTTTCATCTGGATAAGAGCTTCACGTAGAGGGTTCATTATATTGAGGGGCCCACAACTGTAAGTCTTCTTTACTACATGTTTGGCAGGAAACCAGTTGTTACATCGCAAACCTGCACTTGACGATGTTGTCCGCATTGTGGTAAAGTTGAGCTTCTTGCTGATACTTCTGCTCCTCAAATCTCAGCATTGGATCAGGTCGTCACTGTCATTCACTAACTCCTGAATCGACACATCTGCGGATTTATCCAGGACCCAGCCTACTCGGTAAAGGCCCTTCTCAGCACTGCTCCTAGTGATAAGCAATTTGTCGAGGAGATGAGACAGGCAGTAGGCAGTTTTAGCCTTGCGAAGGAGGGACTGTAGGAGCCAGTTAACTTCTTCAATAGTGCAAAGCTCGTAGCCTTTCTCTATCTGCATCGTCCTCCACTTCCTTGACCTGGAGTTTGTTCCTGAGGTCTGCACTGCTCCCTGGCAGAAGTCTATTCATTATTACCCATCTCAACAGCTGCAGACCACTAAAGCCGAAAAGGGAAACCGCCACATACCGTCGGTATGAGAAGACCTAGCAATCCTTACTATGGTTGCATCGCCTGCAACTCGCTAACTGCGTCCGCAGCCAACACCGCCCTTCTCCTCTTCTCCAACGGCTGCTTCGCCTCCCGCATCCAGTCCTCTAGGTACCTCTTCGCCCGCTCCTCACACTTCCTAATGGTCCCTGCACAGTGCAGCACTTGCACTCTCGCCTTCCTCGCCTTGATGTAGCTTATCAAACTCACCGCCGCCCACAGCGTCCGTAGGTCCTCCCGCGCTATGCGCAGCACTGCCAGGCCTGTGATTGCGTTCCAGTACTTAATCCCCAGGGAAACACTGAGCCGTCCAGACCCCAAGTCCCCGAAGTTGAGTGCAATGCTGTCCCTCACCAGGTCGTAGAAGTCCTTATGTGTATACCCTGAATCGCACCTCTCGTCTCCGTACCTCACTTCGCACAGTAAGTAGCGATTCTTGAAGCGCACCATTCCTAGTATATGGCCAACCTCACTTCGCCGAAGTTGACGAGCTCGACTGCCAACTCCTTCGTAAACTCACGACACAACTCACTGAAGTTGGCAAAGACGGCCTCCCACAGCTTCACCCGGTCATCCTCCCCTGCCTCCCCCGCACTACTAGAACTCGTGGGCGCTGTGCAGAGGGCTACCACTACGCAGTTGAAAGGCGCACAGGCCCTCCGCGACATCGCGAAGTGGCACTTGCAGGTGCAGGCGAGAACCACAAAGCAGTACCAGCCCCGAAAGGCGAAGCATGCACCGCACCATGTGGAGTCCAAGTCTGTGTATGGGCACAAGGCACCCAATATTCCCGCTGAGCGGCGTCTATATTCGTCCCAAATCTCCTCTTTGCCAGGCTCCGTAAGGTCCAAACAGGCCTGCCGCAGTCGAGAGGAGACTCCGCTGCCTTCCAAACAGCCCTCAAACCCCCACTTTCTGCACAGTTTTCACTTCTCCGGCTCCATCCAGCCCTCCAAACCTCCTCCAAAGGCCAAGCACCCCAGCTAACCCTAGCTCTACTGTCGCTATTTCGTGTCGATTCCTGCTGTAAAAGCAGGTCTAAAGGCGAAATTAGGCTAATCTGTCTGAATAGCTGGAGTCCTCGTCAGACACATTCATACTGGAGTTCATTATCATGGCTTTGTCTATGAGGCAGGTGACTCCCAGGCGAGACGGCACTCTCCTCATATAGGCAGGCAAATCGCTCTCATTCAGGGCGGGTCTGGATAGGGTTTTGCTCATGTATACACTTCGCACCTTCTTTTCCTCACCTTCGCCCCGGCGGTACTGCAAATCCGTCATATTTGATAGAGTTAGCGGCATTCGACCGGAGTTTTTTGCCATATCAAGTCCGTTTTTGCCTAAATCCAGCTCCACTTGTGAGAACTTCGGCTCGTAAGATAGCAAAAGCGAGGGACAATTGACGAATAACTGCGGTCTTTTCTGCTGTTTGGAGAAACTGGGCGTGGAAATGCGCTTGGCCTTGGTGCTGATAGGCGGAGTGGTGCTGAAACAGGCGAAACGGTGGTCGTTGGCACGGCCTGCTTGGGACTTCCGGGGCAATTGGCGCTTGATGTCGCAGATGCACTTGCTTGTGTTTAAGCCGGATTCGTCCCATTTCGGCAGTTCCCTTTCATCCACCACCAATTCCAGCACAGGTCTGCCCTTCCCAAACCCATAGGAAGGACTGCGCTTATGCACCGACGAGTACTGCGAGTAGTACTGCAAGGAACTCGGCACCTTGTCCTTGGTCAACAGCGCCCGGTCCCGGTCCTGTCGCGACTGACTGCGGAAGAAGGAGGACTCCGGCCGCTTGGCCGGGAGAAGTTTGGCAACGACAGAGACAGAGCTGGGCCTATTTGCTCCTTTGGGCAGCCTGGGGATAGAGGCTCCCAGGCCGAGTACTTCTGTTTTCTTGCGTAAAATCGGGTACAGTTCTTTCGAAAATCGCCCGCTTTTGCTCATCAGTCCTTCGACCTTCATATTTGCGATGCATGAGGCGGGTGCATGTGCAGTCGCATCGAAGCGGAGTCGAGTACACTGGAAGATTTCATGTGGGAGTTGGGAGAGGGTGATAATTCATAAGTAAGATGCGAGCTAGGTGTTAGAAGAGCAACGCGATACTTGGCAAAGTGGGCTTGTGGAGCTGCCGGTCTGCTTGAATGTGGGGTAGGTTGGGAAGTCCGTCCTTTGAGTCTTGCCATAAAGTCATATCTGACAAGGATGCTGATGGTGAACTCAGGTGAGCAGTAGTAATATGCGTGCGCTTGTGCAAGCTCAACAGACTGCTCTGTCGAAAACACTTGCCGCAGGCCTGACAGCGGTAGGGCTGAGCGCCGGTGTGGATGAATTGGTGCTGCCGGCAGTTCTGTTTGGAAGACAAGACGCGGAGACAGAAGGCACACTGATTGGGCACGAAGTTGGGGTGCATGCAGGCCAAGTGCCGTTTCACATTGTACTGCGACGCAAAGCGCATCCCACAGCCCGGAAAAGCGCATCTAATGCCTCTGTCCTTCATTGGCCTTATTATTACGCCATCCAATGCTCTAGCTAAGCTGAGATGGAGGCACTAGCCAAGCAGCCTATAAGGCACTAAGGCAGTCCAGCAGTACTAAACCCTTGGCCTGCCATAGCCACTTGCCCAGGCATGTCCCTTTTTCCCTATTAAAGACCTGTCTGCTTGTCTATCGCTCCAATCTCCTTATTTCTGCTTTAAATCCGCAGTCTATTCCCTCCCCTTCCCTCTCAATCTTCCCAGGTCTATCAGGTCGGGCGCGGTTTTGGATGCTGAGTCGTCTTCGGGTCGATGAATTTTTCGTGTACGACCATTCGATTCCATTTTTCCCATAGACCAGGGCTCAGGGAGACCTTGCTTCCTTTCCCCTGTGGATGAATGTAGCTGAAATACACTGGGACTGCTTCGTTAGGGAAATGTATTAGTTATAGGCAAAAGGTATTATGTCGCTGAGTGTTTGGGGGAGAGTGAGTGGCATCTAGAAATTTCTATGGGAAAACTAGGGATGGGAGTTAGCGTCTGAGTAGCCGCTCGGCTTCACCAATGCGCTTATTCAGGAGTCGCTGAGGAGTCTCGACAAATTGAGCAGTCGGTCTGCTTTTCTCAAGAGTCTCAAGGCGAGTAGCCAACTGCTTTGCAAGCGCCACTAGTTGGGTTTGCTCTTCCGCCAAGGTCTGCAGTTTTAGAGTGAGTTGGTCGTTTTCCCTCCTGATTTCCCGTATTTCCTCCTCTACTTTCTCATGCCGATGTTCACTCAATCTGACTTTCGTTTCCTCCGTCATGCTTTTCAGTTCCTCCAGACCTGCAGTTAAATTAGTCACATCAAAGTTCAGAGAGACAGAAGGCAGTGGAGCGGCTTTTTCTTGAGAAATACCGAAAGTCTTCAAAACTTTGGTGATATTATGCAGAATAGTTTGATAGTCTTGCTTAAGCCGGAGAGCCTGAGAGTCGAAGTCACTGCCTTCCAACTCAGCGCTTCTTAGCCACTGGGTCTTTTGCATCACTTCTTCGATGCTTTCGTTTAGTCGGCTTAGCAGCTTCTTGAACCGCGTCTGGAAGTAGGAAGTGGATATATGTGGTTGGATGTATTCTTGCAAGTCCAGAACTCCTCAGGCCATAGAGCCTTCCTTTACCCACAAGCCACTGTGACCCTAGGAAGGCAATCCCAATAGCCACTATTCCCCAAGTCCAGACACAAACCCTCCTCAATCTAACCCAGTCGCCTAAACATATAACAAGCCGAAAACAACCCTTCCCATAGCTAATTAGCATAGCCACATCCCTGGCTACCTGCTCCTGACACCCTCTAAGTCCTTGTCTCTCCTGTCTCAGCTGTTCCTCCCAGGCGGCTAGATCCAGCTCCGTGGCCATTTAAGCAGGCTAGAATGGCGGCTACTGGGACCAAAGCCGAACTGAGTCCCTACAAGGTCTGTGTCTGCATCCTCATCTACGAAAGCCTGGCCAATTCAGACGTGCATGTCTCAGTGCGTCTATGCCTGCACTCGTACCTGATAGACCGGCTCTTTGCAGTGAGGGAAAAAGAGCCGAGACTGGCGGAGGTGGTGGCGGACATGCAGAGTATTGATCGGCAGTCGGCGCTGCTAGGAGCCAGGGAGTTCCTGGCGGAGACGCTCACTAGGGCGCTGCGGGACTTGCAGCGCTGCAATGACCTGATCATATTCTTTAATAGTCGCTTGACAGAGCTGAGAAGTGACGCAGAAATAAACCTCGGCTACATGGACGAAGGCGGAATCCTCTACTTATTCCTCCGAAAGTGCTTGATCGCCTTTGCGGGCCTCGACTTCGAAGGCCTCATCAAGCTATTCGAACGACTGCAGGAGTACAAATCCGGCGGAGAGACAGACTATCTCCCCGAGTCTGACATGACTATGCTGGTTTCGCACATGTCAGAGGCGCTGCCGTGGCTCTGCACACAGTACCCCTACGCCCAGCTCTCCGAGCGCATTAGCCGTTTGCCAGGTTCCTCCCGCTACCTGCTTCAAGCCCACATCGACAGTTACTACTACCGACCCTCCGCAATTGACCATCTGCACAGGCACTTCGACCAGGACCTAGACCGCTCCCTCCCTCCTCAGTCTATCCGAAAGAGCAAAGTCCCTATATCGAAATCCTTCACTTACTACGCTCCCCTTCACAGAGTAAAGGTTGAACTGCAATTGGGCCATTTGGAGACTGCTGTGCACCTGTTGGTGGAAACTGTCAAGAGAGAACTGAGCGAGGGCGACTCTGCTGCTATCCTGGAAAGCTCTTTGCTCTTCTGCAAGATTGCGGGGTTCACAGGGAACTGGTCGCAGGAGCGAGCACTGAGTGAGAGGTGTGTGCTGAGGGCGATTGAGAAGAAAAACCATACTGCGGTTATACTGTCTGCACTGAATTGTGCGCAATTAGATGCGATTTACCCGCATTTGGTGTCTTCGGATATAGCGAAAACGCTCACGCCCAAGCCTGACCCTAAGCGGAAAAAGACTCAACTCCCGGTCGAAACCGCCTACTTCCACGACTCCAGCCTGACTTCTGGCACCGCAGTGAAAGAACTCGCTCTCCAGACCATGCTCGACTCCCGCTCTTTCAACATCCACTACAGCCAATTGCTACAGATCCAGATCCTGAATTGGCTGTCTGAAGGCAGCCTTACAGCTGCACTAGCAGACTTTAGTGTCCTTTTGAAGCTGAATCCGAAGCTGCTTAGTAGCCGTGATGACGTGCAAATAGCGCTTATCCTGGCTAGGGAAAGCTGCCAGCATAGTCTGGGGCAGACTATGCGGTTGCTGGAGATGGTGGATAGGGCGTGTCCGGTGAAGGAATGCACGGAGTGGGAGTTCACTGTGAATTATGTGAGTGCGGTGTGGGGCTTGATGCAGGGGAAATATGCATTTGCGGAGTGGTTCGAAAGGAGAATGGGAGAAGCAATCAAAGGCAGTCTGGACCAGTGCTACGGAGTGCTGCTCGGCAAGCTAAAAGGCGAGCGGCTACTACGAGAGGAACGACTCCAAGAAGCCCACCAGCAGCTCACCTCCCTGAGCAGCGAACTAGGCACTGCCGGCCTCCAAAGCCTCCTCATCCAAACCTCTCTCCTACTCAGCGAACTCTACCTGCAAACCGGCCAATCCATCAAATCTCTCTTCGAAGTACTGAAGTGTCTTCCCTCCCTGCAGCACTCCCACAAAGACTACTACTCCGCTCATGTTCAATTGGCGGAAGTGCTGCTCGTGCTGTACCCCAACTCTCTCAAGTCGCTGCAGATCCTGCATAAGATTAGGCCGGGACTGCGGGAGGAGGCAGGGGAAAGGGTGCAGGGGAGGTATTTCGTGTGCAGGGCGAAGTGCAAGTTGGCAATAGCGCAACAAATAGGCAGTGGGGAAAGGATCAGGAAGGCAGCGGTGGAGGATTTGAATGAGGCGCTGAGTCACTTCCAAGAGGTAAAAGCGGTTTTGGAGGCGAGAATGGTGTACTACCTGCTTGCCCGGACCTGCCACCAACTCAATGTGCCGACTTCCCGCGACCAATCAGCCGATCACTTTCTCTCTCTCCAATCCCTCCTCAACCTCAGCGAAAAAGAACTCCCCAGCAGTCCCCTCCTCTCCGACCTCACATCCCCCCTCTCCTTCCCTCCCATCCCTCTAGTCTAGCTATTAATTTCCTCCTCCACGAACTCCTGCAACATCGTCAAAAACTCCGGGTGCTCCGACATCATCAACTTGAGGAACGTTGCACGATTCGACCGAGTGAAAATGCTAAGCACCAAGTCACAAGTTTCATGCGGAGTCAGCATTTCCGGCATAATAGCAGGCGTGTCTTCCCACTCTCTCAGCTTTACCCTCGCAGTTTCTAGTTCGGACACTAGTGCTTCTCGCTCAGTTTCCCAGGTGCCCCCGGACCGGACACTTTGAGTGTACATGCTTGTCGCTTCCTCTAAGTCTTCGTGCAGACTTTGGAGTTTTTCTTCGTATTCGTCGATTAAGCGCTCGAGGTCGGTCTGGCCGAGGGAGCATTGGACTGTGGAGTCTTTGGCTGGGCGAGATTGGAAGGGTTCAATATGAGCTTGCAGGCTGAGAATGGTCTGTCGATATAGGTCTTTTAGCTGCGGATTTGAGGGCTTTTTGGGGAGAAGAGGAGAAAAGGAGTCCAGTTGGTCGCATATCGGGACTAGTTCCTCTAGGAGGGATTGGAGGCTAATATACAGTTTCCCGCCTACTTGCAGAAACCCCCCTTCTTCTGAGTCGATTGGCAAGGGAGAGGCCTCTTTCCTGCCTTTCTGCAGGATCAAAGTTTCCATTTGTCCTAGTTTTTGCCTGTATTTCAGCAGTACAGTTTCCTGTGAGCCTTTGAGTTCCTTGACTCGGCCTTCGTACTCTCCGGCTATTCGGTCCCTTATTCGGCCGAATAGGACTCCGAGCCTTCCGGCTAATTCGCGATATTCGTTTCTAGGCTTTATCCCTGTTCCTGTTAGCAGTCTACTGACCTCTTCTGAGGCTATTTCCAGCACCAACTTCTGCTCACTTTCTCTCGCTGCCTGACACTGAATTTCCACAAACTTCTGAATTTTCCCCTTCTCCACCAACTTCTGCTCAAAGCGCTTCGTCGCCTCTTCCAGCCAGCAACTCCGAATGTCCTCCTTCAGCATCGCCACTCTGTCCGCACTGTTGGGAGCGATAAACGCCACTTCACTTTCATCCGCCCGAAAGTCGTTGATGGTCAAAACACTGTCCTGGAAGCCACTTCGACTTATGCGAAACTCCGGTTTTCCCTTGCCGAAGGGCAAATCGTCCCAAGAACCCACCAAACTGGCAGGGAAATTCCTCACTTTCCGCTCGAAGTCCGCTACGAGCTGCGCCTTTTCCAGGTCGAAATGAGCCCCGAGCTCTTCCTGGTCTCTGCGCAGCTGCTCGATCAGGTCTTCTTTCTGTCTCAGCTGGGCTTTGTGGTGACTCACCACTTCCGAAAGCGACTTGTCATAGGCTGTTTTTAGCCTGATTTCAGCGGCAGCCAGGTCAGATTGTTGTTTTTCCTGTATCGATTTTAGCCTACTTTTCATCAATTTTTCCGTTTCTTTCCTTTCCGCAAGTATTCGATTTTGCACTCCAACTTCCGATTTCTCACTAAAAGTCGCGATTTCTTCCTGCAACTTCCGAACTTCCCTCTCCAAATCTCGTTTAGTGCGCAAGTGCTCCTGCTTAAGTCGCTCCACCTTGGAATTATGCTCTGAAAGCAGCTTTTCACCCACTTCCGCTCTTTCCCGCTCGACGGTGTAGTCCACTTCCTTGCGGATTTCTTCCAGCTGTTTTTCCTTTTCGGAGAGTTGTTCTTCGAAGTTGGCCTGGAATTGGGCTTCGCTTTGGGCTAATTTTTGGGAGAATTCTTCTTCTTTTTCCCTTATTAACTGCGCGGCTTCCTCCTCCCTCTGTCTGCCTGCAGTGGCCTTGTACTGCTCATGCAGTTCCTTCAGTTCCTCCTGCCTCCGCTGGTACACCTCTCTCTCGCTCTGCCAGTCCTCCTGCACTTCCGCCAGCTGCGCCTCTGCCTCCTGCTTGGCTCTTTCCAACTCTTCTCTGTGCGCTTGACAGAGTTTATTCAGGTCAGTTGCGGCTTTCTGCATGGCAGTGTGCATCTTTTCAGCCTGCAAAGTCTCTAAATCGCTAATAACCTCCTCCAACTTCGCAATCTCCTGGACCAGTTTTGTCTCTTTCTGCCTAGAAGCGTCTAAATCAACCTGAAATTGCCGAATTTGCTGCTGAAAAATGCCTATTTGGTCATTTATCCAGTTTTCAGTGTTAGTCGAGACCGTTTTTGTGTCAATTTGTTTGGTCAAAAGCTCGTTTTCTTGCTGTAAAGCGGCAATTTCCTCCTCCAATTCTCTCATTTTCGCGTTTTCCTGCTCAATTTCAATACTCACCTGCACAAATTCTGATATTTTCAGCGGTTCTTTCAACTTTCCCACTCCAAATTCATTCAATTTGGCCTCAAACTCCTCAGTTATTGTCATTTCCCGCCTTTTCCCCCTCAAATCTCTGTTTTCCTTCCTCAGAATTTCGCAGTCAGCCCTCGTTTCCAGCAATTCCCTCTTCAAATCGTCCCTTTTTAGCCTCATTTGCTTCAATTCCTGCTCAAAACGCACTTTTTCGCTCTCGTGATTTTGAATGAGTTTCTCCTGATCTGCCTTTAAAGCCTCAATTTGCAGTGAAAACTCCTCGATTCTTTGAGGGTCGATAGAGGGCTTTCGGCTGCGGCGGCTGTGAGGGGAATCAGCGGCTTTTTTGCGCTTTTCAGAGGTTTTTAAGTCCTCGTTTTGAGCTAAAAGTTGGCTTAATTGGTCCTTTAGGTCGGCTATTTCGGAGGCCATTTGGGTCTTTTGTTCCTTTAGGTCTTGGAAGTTGCTTTGAAGGCGGCGGTTTTCTCGGGCTGAAGTGAGGGATTTGTCGCCTTCGGCGGTCAGGGCGAGGGCCAATTTGTCAATTTCCTGCTGATGTTTCGCCTCCAACTGGTCACACTGCAGCCTTGCACTGTCCGCCTGGCTGCGTAGCTGCTGTTCCAGCCTCTGCCACTCCTCAGCCTTCTTAGTCCCGGCCTCTTCCTGCCTTTTCAGCTTCGCAGCCAGGGCTTCGTAGCTGCTTTTCAGCCGATGGGAACTTTGGTCCTCTTGGAGAGCGTTGTTTTCCCTTAATAAAGAGCCCACTTGGGCCTGCAAAGCAGTCATTTCGGCTAGGGAAGGAGCGGATTCGGCTTCGAGTTGCAGCCTTTTGACCTCATTTTGGCAGGAAAGCAGCTGGTCTTGCCACTGCTTGGCTTCCTTATTTCCCCGCAAATCCGTCTGTTTCCGCAAATCTTGCATTTTCTCTAAATTCGCCTCTAAAGTTTCCTTTTCCCGCCTCAGTCCTTCCACCAATTCATTCATTTCCGCCTCCTTCCGAGCCCAATTCCCACCCAAATCACTGTCTCTCACAGGGACGTTTTCCACCACTAATCGCAGCGATAAAGCGTGCTTAAGACCCACTATTTCGCTTTCCTTCTCAGCCAGTGCGCCTTTTAATCTGTTTAATTCCGCCAGTGCGAGGCTTAGTTGCCGGCCCCGCAGCTCTTCTAGGGAGGCTGGGTCCTTGGCCTTGGCCCGGAGCAGTGCAGATTGGCTGTGAGCGTCTGCAAGTTGAGATTCAAGCATGGAAATCGCCTTTTTGGACTCAATTACGACCTGATCTGCCTGAAAATGAGCATTTTGCTCCTCTTTTAACGCAGTCTTCACCTGAGCATAAGCGTTTTTCAGCTTGTACAGTTCATCCTGCATCACCGAATGGTCCAAAACCGTCCTATACGCACTATCGCCGTGGTGACTGATATTCGGCCCCGAAAGCAGCGCACTTCCATGCACTTCTGAGGTGTTCCCACTGGGCGGCAGACTCTGTTTCGAGGCCCTGCGGCCCGAACTCAGGCCTAAAAACCAAATCTGACTGGACTGCCGCTCAGCAGAGACTTCGGGCAAGCGTTTGGGCTGGGACAGGGGCAAGTCGGTGGGACGGATGGAGTCGAGGTCCAGACTTTTGTCTTTGGAGGAGTCGTCCACTGCTTCTACGGCGGAAATGGGCTCGTTGAAGCCGGAGTGCTCCTCGAAGTCGCCTCTGTCGCCCAGTTCGAACTCATTCCCCTCACTTTCGATTTCCATCGTAGGCGCAGACACCTGCGGAAAGCGCCCTTCAGTGGGAGTAATGTGCATCTGCGACCAGTCCATCACCCGATTCGCCTGCTGCTGACTCAGGTCGGGGTCGCTTTCCCGCGGCAAGTCCGAGTCTCTGGGGATCGAGGAGTTGACGGAATTCGCGAATTCCTCTGGGTAGGAGCGAGAGCGATCGAAGTCTCCTGATATGTCGCTGTTGGAGTGGTCGTCTGGCACTGGCAATTCGTCGATTGCGTTGTGCAGTTCTTGCCTGCGCTCTAAATCGTAGGAGTGGCGGTGAGCCATTATTTAAATCCTCTGCCGACCTTTCGTGCAGTAATTCGACCAATTGCTGTGAGGAATTTCGCGTAATTCTTTCTAGTTACAATATGTGCACCTTTGTTTATAGAAAGACAACATCTCACATGTGAAATAAGGACTGGAGAGACTGAGGGAATCTTTAGAAAGGGGAAAGCACTACTATGCAGTTTGCACATTTCGTAGTTTAGAATGAGGACAAGACACTCCGACTTTTGTAGCCTTTTCCCTCTGGTTGATACTCGGTACTGAGGTGAAATGACCAAAAGCTGGGAACAACCACTCCAAAGAACAGGTATTTCGATAGGAAACTACTGCAATATTGACCGTCTTTACTAGCCTTTAAGCTGGCTAGTAGTCCTGGAAGACTTCCTGGTTTCTGACCACTTCTCCGACCTCCGGCTGCTCCTCGAACTCCCCGAAATGGCGATCGTCCATATCCGCCTGCACCTCTGGTATATACACAGGCTCCAGTCCGTCCACATTGTCCCAATCCACCCCTGCAAAAAAGCAGTGGCTGCATACTTCCTCGCCTACCAAGCGACTGCCTGGGTCCTTGTCCAGCAGTCCTACGAGCAGCTCCTGAGTGACTTTGTCTACTTCCTTGGGTGGGACGTAAGCGTGGGAAATGATGTTTGAGTAGGTTTCGTAGGTGGATTCGCTTGCGAACGGGGAAACTCCGGTTAGCAGTTCGTGCAGGAAAATGCCCAGAGTCCACCAGTCCACCTCGAAGCTGTGTCCGCTTCGCATGATTATCTCGGGCGCTAGGAACTGCGGAGTTCCGCAGATCGTGAAGGTTCGTTCCCCGGGCTTTAGTCGTTTGGAGCATCCGAGGTCGGTGAGTTTTATGTGGCCTGATTTGGATATTAGCACGTTTTCAGGCTTTAGGTCTCGGTAGGCGATGCCTTGACTATGCAGATAAGTAAATACAGAAGTGACCTCAGCCGCAAAGAACCGAGCCTCCAGCACACTGAGTCTCCCTCTCCTTTCCAACAGGGAAAGCAGCTCCCCGCCCTGCACGTACTCCATCACCAGGTACAGCTTCTTCTCGTCCTGGCAAGCTCCGTAGAAATCCACTACCAGCGGGTGGCGCAGACTGGCCAGAATTGCCTTTTCGTTCTTCGCATTCGCGACATTTTTCCTTTGCTGAAGGCGAGCTTTGAGCGTTTCCTTGACTGCCAGCGCCTTGCCAGTCTCTTTGTCTTGCGCCAGTCTCACAGTTCCGTAGTTGCCGAAGCCGACGACCCGTCTGAACTTCAGTCTGTCGGGAGTGAATTTCCCAAGGCAAGTTGCGGGTGGAGGCGCAACCAAGGTAGTATCTGCGCCTCTCACTGTAAATTGGGTCTGCGGTGTCGAGTTGGTGTCAGAATGCTGGCTTGCTTCTTGGTTTGTTCTGGAACTCATCTATTATCACAACCTATGGAAGCTGGGAATCTGGCATGCGTAGATAGTATGTTGGATTTGTGTGAAACAGACGAGGAATAATCGCGCTTTGCAGGGTGCAAACAATCAGTTCTGCACTGTTGTGCATCAATCCAGTCCAATTGACCTGCACCCTGCGAGTCTTTTCAGTGTAAAACCGTACCCGACAAATGGAAATATGCCCTGAAAAGCCAGACAGACTCGAGCTGGAATGCAACTCTGGACTCCCGAATCCGCCCAGCGGCCTTCGCTATGTCTCCGTAGCTAATAGGGGGAATTTTACCTGTGCACTAGCCTCGAAATTAAAGCTGGTCGAAAATGCCGGAAATCCCGTAGAAAGCCTAATGGCCCAGTGCGTAACTATGGCTGCAGGGTATATAGAGGCTGCTAGAGATCCCGAGGCTTATAGGTCCAAACTAGCTTTCTCAGTCTTTTTGGCCACTGCTAGGCCGGGGAAATCTATGTGGAAGGATAGGAGTTGTATGGGTGAATAGGCGAATTGCCTGCGGTAATAGTGAATAGAGGACTCAAAACTATCTTTCAACCCTGAAATTCGGCATAGCGGACGAATACTGAGTCTGTAAGCAAGGAAGCGACTGAGACTTGGCCATTTTAGCAGGAATCGACAACAAGTGCCTTTTCAAGCTACTAGTACTTGTTTAAGTCCCACTTGCTACGCTAAGCCCCGCCTAGAGCCGGTTTTGGCATGCAGTTAGTCACTTCTTTGGAAATAGAGACTTATGTAAGAAATCAGCTTCGATTTACCCAGGACTTTTAGGAAATTTGGGATTGAGGGGATTTTTATGCACGAAAAAGGCCTTAGTCAAACATCGAGAAAATTTCAGCTGTAGATAAATAAAGAATTCTGCAAATGCAATAAAACTTCGCCAAATAGACAAATTGAAGTCTGTTTGATACGTATTTCTAGTGAAAAAGGAAAATCGGTCAAATCTTTCTTAGCGATTTCGCATAAATCTTCATTGAGTCTCAAACTTTGACGAATTTAAACTCGCTCTGTGGGAATTCACCCTTTGCGACTGATTATGAAGACGGTCTTTTGAAGGAACCTAATAAATAGAGGGATGCTTGAATGTATATATTCCAAAGAGTGCGAAAATCGGTCTCTGTCGATCTCTGAGAAAACGCTGTAACCCCCTCTATTTCCAAGCGAACAGTTGGGAACTTGCAGTGAATATGCGAAATCGATGTATGTGGCATGTCAAATGTATGCGCCAATACTATGAAGACTAGTGAAAGTCTGCATTACGGTTGCAAGCAAGCACCTGGTTTTCCGGGGCTAGTAAGGACACACCCTGCAGAATTAACAATGGAGCCTAAGTTAGTGTGTTCCGCACTGAGGGCTCAGAGGTGAATTCGGATCTATTCAGAGTGGAGCCACTACCCTCAAGCAGTCA
>Ga0247837_1007341_pt1 | contig 14676 bp, 8 predicted proteins | sample LaCtaG_2_FD_187115 | JGI IMG/M metagenome (GOLD analysis project Ga0247837, IMG submission 187115) | Freshwater microbial communities from meromictic Lake La Cruz, Castile-La Mancha, Spain - LaCruzMarch2015_14.5m | ecosystem: Environmental > Aquatic > Freshwater > Lake | place: Spain: Castile-La...
AGGTCAGCTCGTATCTGAGGTAATTTCCTTCTCTACTGAGTACTTTTCAGGCAAACACGGCACTACCTTGCTGCCGCACGACTTTGTGCTTCGTCCGGCGAAGAAGGATGGGAAGGCGAAGATTGAATACCCGGTGTTGGATAGCGCACAGGCGGTGTTCTCTTCAGGCTTTCTCAGCTTCACTCTGTGCCCCAGTTCCTTGAAGCCGAAAGACGCATGGGTGCCTACGTCTCTGCCGGAAGACGATGAAAAGTCAAGTGTAGCGACGCTGGAGAGCAAGGAAAGTAAAGAGTTCACAGACCTTCGCACTGCTGAGCATCCGACTAGGAAGGACCTGCCCCCGGGTCCGGCAGGGCAGGGCTGCTGCGCCTGTCGCTGCTTCTAGGCGCGTGTAGACCTAGCTCTCTCGCAGCAGATACATAGTGCTAGGAACTGCTGTGTGTAAATCCGCTGCAACAAGTCCAGCGACTCCCCTCTACCAGGTTTAAATATGAGCAAAGAGCGCATATCCAACACTCCCCTGTACAACCAAGAGTCCCTGGAAGACATGTACCGCGCCATCGAGCGCGAAGTGGAGGGCCAAGACTCCCTCTTCAGTCCCAAGTTCGCAGACTCCCTGCCCCAAATCCAAGAAGAAGACAAAGAAGCCTCCCCACCCCGGCCCAAGTCCACCTCCCTAAGAGTCTTCGAGACCAAGTACCTGACCAAAAGACACCGATTCTTCAAAGCAAAGGTCAGGAAGGAGTGTATGGACGATGCGTTGGAAGCGCTGCAGACTAGTTTGAAGAGAGTGGTGGAAAGTGCGAATGGAGACTTGCACGTGGTCAAGGCCACCAGTGCGACCGACCTGTGCGCCTACTTCATTTCCAGGGAAGATGCAGAAGGCGAAGAGTGGACTCGAGACCTGGAGCTGGCGCTTCGAGACTACCTGGTGCCGGGGTCGAAGCCCATAGTGCTGGAAATGAAGGCAGCTAACTAGTCGTAGAAGTCCTGCGAAGTGATTTGCGGCGTCTGCCCTGCTTCCTGGCTGAAGGCGAAGCCAGTGTCTGTGTGGTGCTTACGTCTGCGAGAGAAGTATTCGGAGTGGCGGCCGATGTCGATGGGCACTAAAGGCTCCAAGTGGTCTGCTTCTTCCTCGGAAAGCGGCTCTTCCTCGTCTTCCACGCTTTTCGGCCCGTAGCGTCTGATGCGGATTTCGTCTAAGAGTTGGATGAAGTGTCTGACCATGGGGTGGAACATGAAGACTGCGTACAGGAGAACTACCAGGGCGGAGTAGAAGTTCGGGTTCGTGACCATTCGCAAGGAACTACCGTAGTAGTCGAAATTGTCCAGGAGAGTCACAATCGGCATCGCCTCCGTCATCATGAATGCACAGAAGTAGTAACTTCCCGCTGACAAAACCACCACACAGACCGATATACAGTAATGCTTATAGCTGAAAAGCAGCACTTTGGCATTGACAGTGAGCACCACTGTGCCGTATATACAGTTACTGGCGACCCACAAAGAGTCCATTTTGCCGTTGGAAGGGTCGCCGGTGTAGTAGCAAATCACAAAGAGGTACAGAAGGCAGATAGACGTGCCCTGCAGGGCGGCCTCGAGCAGCCATTTCCAGAACTGGGCAGTGCCGAAGTGGAGGTTGTTGAGACCAATGTGGAAGCTTCTGGGGTCTTTTTCGAGCAGGGAGTAGTCGTTTTCACGGTCGAATATGGCGTAAATGACGATGGGTGCGGAGGTAAAGAGGAGGTTGTAGAGCTGGTATAGCCACATGTTGTACATCAGCTGTCCGGAGTAGGCGGAAAAGGCGCCGTAGCAAAACAGGGGGAACACAACCAGCATGTTCTTGTAGAAGTTGTAGCAAATCACAGTGCAGTTCTTCCTATAGCTCTCCCTACCATGCACAAATAACAAACGGCGCAGGTAGCTGAATTGGCCGATTGCGTAATCGGCCGCTCGGACTGCTTGGCCGCCTTCCAGCCCTGCCAGTCCCACGCCCACGTGAGCAGCTGTTATCATGTTCACGTCATTCGCTCCGTCTCCGATTGCCAAAGTGCGAGCGTTTTTGTCGTAGGTCGTGATAAGCTTCACTATGTCGGCCTTTTGCTGAGGACTGACTCTGCAAGCCAGAACTACTGAGCACCTTTGAGCGATTTTGACCAGTTGGCCACTGAGTCCTCCCGCAAATATCTTCAGCAGAGAGTCTCCAGAAACCACCAAAGCAAACTTATCAGTGGGCTTTTCCTCCTGCATCTTTTCAGCGGCTGCAAGTGCGGCCTTCACTTTATCAGTCTGCGCAGCAGTGACTTCTATACGAGTCATAGCAGTGGTCAGCAGGGCACAGCTGAAGCCTATGTTTATTGCAGTTTCCACCTTGTCACCTGTGAGAACCCAGACCTTGATGCCTGCCTTGCGCAGGGAGGAAATAGTGTCCGGGACTTTGTCCTGCAGCTTGTCCTCAATAGCAGAAGCGCCCAACAGTTCCAAGTCCACCTCCAACTCCTCCCCAAGCGCAGCTACCCGCTTGTCCCTATTGTGAATATCGCTTATTGCCGATTTGAACTTCTCATCAATTACCCGAAACTCCGCATGTGTAAAATCGCGGTATGCGTAAACCAGTGTCCTCAGTCCCTCATTCGCGAAATCCTCCAAATGCTTCCAAGTCGCGTCCACATTCGGTCCCTTTCTCAGCCTCGGAAACAACACCGTGTCCGCCCCTTTGCACAGCAGTCGCACCCCTGAGCCGTAGGAAATGAACACTGACATTCGCTTGCGGTCGCTGTTGAACTCGATGATGTGGTGGATTTGGGTGGTTTCGGCAGTGCCGTTCACTGACAGCTGGACTCCGCCAGTGATGGTTCTGCCTTTGAACTCCACTCCGAAGAACTTGGCGGCGTTCACGAGGGCCAATTCATCTGGCGAAGAAGCCTTATACTCAATTACGTCGTTTTCCCCTTTCTCAGTAATGATAGTGTGGCAAATCGCCATAAACTCCAAAAACTGAATTGCGCTTTCCGACCTCGCTTGCTGCATAAACCTCGGGTCGATAAAGTCCACATATGGGACTTTCAGCTCTATCGGTACATGCTCGTTTGTCCCATATGTCTGTCCCTTAATAGACATCTTCCGAAACTCCATTACGTTGCATGTCAAAGTCCCGGTTTTATCTGAAAAGATGTAATTCACTTGGCCGAGTTCTTCGTTTAAGTTGGAGGAATGCACTTCGGCTGGTAGGTCTAAAGGCTCGTAGTATAGCTCTAAGTCCCAGGAGATGAACCAGCCCTGGATGAATTTGACCGTTTCCAGAGTCACAATCAGAGAAATCGGCACTAAATTGGTGAAAATCAGCATCCAGGTGAAGAACTGGACTACCAACATAGCGGGTATACTAGTGATCCGGACACTCAGGTTCAAATACTGCTCTGTGCTCTCTTGGGACTGGGTGAACCAGATGGTGTATATGACTGAACTGAGCAGACATAGGGCTAGTTCCAGGAGAAAGACGTAGAGGATCTGCAGGTTCATGCTCGTTTCCAGCTGGGAAGCCTTGGCTCGGGCTTTGGCGGAGTTAAGCATGATTTTGGACTCGTGGCCTGTGTAGACGGCGAGTCCCAGGGCCCAGTTTGTGTTCCGTAGAGACGTCCCTCTGGGCAGAAACTGCTCATGACTCAACGCATAGTGCTGCTCCTCAACCGTCATCATCCCATTGAACTGGTAAATGCGGCTATTGGGCACTTCACAGCGGACACTGCCAGTGACGGGTCTGACACAGGTGTCGTCCTGAAACAGTCCATACAAGTCCTTATCAGAGAGTTTGTGCTTGAGGTTGGTTTCCCCGTCTAGGTTTTTGGTCTCGATGTATGCGATTCCTTTGGCTTCGGATGAGGATAACAGTACTAAATCCGCACAGAAATAGTCGTTTTTCCGAACTTTTACAACGTCTCCGACCATCACTCGCCGCCAAGCAGTTTTCAGCCATGTCCCTTGCTTCCATACCAAACAAGCCCGGCTATTTTCCTCTCTGTCCGACTTTCTCCTCTTTAAGTCCTCGAATAAGTCCTTCATTGCGCTGACGAAGACCACAAACAGCAGCGGCATCAAAATATTCGGCACTCCCCCTGACACTGAAGTCTGCGGCACGACCTGCAGAATGGCAATTAGCAGGAAGTACACATTGGCCAGTCTGCGGAACTGCTCGAAGAGGTTTTTGGGGATGAAAGTGAGGCAATTGTACTTGCAAGTGCTGATTTCGTTGTCTGGGAAGGGGGAGGGCAGGGGGGAGGGTAGGGGGATTTGACGCTCGTTGAGACGGAGAGTGCCGCGGGACTCGAGGAGAGGCTGGTCCAGAGGCTGCGGGGCGGTGGTCATATTAATGGAAAGGGAGGCTGTCCGGACAAGTGGGGAATTCGGGTGAAACTGATAGGCGATAGTGGAAATTGGGGGTTGGAGGTGGTGCCTGATAGCTACTGGTGAGTGTGGAATATCACACTATGGCTGGAGGTATGACTTATGCAGTCTTGTAGATGTGAAAGAAGCAAGTTATGCTAACACCCACACAAAGACCTATGCACTCCTGTGATGTCAGTGGACTGATTGGACCCTGTGGGCGTCTCCGGCTGTGCCTCCTTCGTCTCCTCCGCCCTGCAAATAACCTTGAGCGCAGTCGTGGACACTCCGAAGTTCCGGGCCGCCGCTTCCTCCCCCAGAGACCGAGTCTGCCTCAGCATCATTTCCTTCACTTGCTTCAAGAGAGGAGTTTGGTCGGGGTGCAGACATAGCAGTGCGGCCATCACACGCACTTCGGACAGGGAGAAGGCTTCGGCTGTGGCCTTTAGCCCTGCGAGGAGGGCGCAGGCGCCCACATTGGCATCGTCTGTCATAGGATTATAGAGGACCGTTGGCTGGCAATATGTCCTCTGCCCTGGGTTGAAGACAGTACAATGTGTAGTGGATGGAGAGGAAATAGATAGCCTGTATATTATTCCCCTTAGAAGCAGTACCCAGGCTATTCAGTTCGTGGGCGGGGCGATTCTACTGGTCCTATGATTGAGGGAGTGATATAGGCTAATTAGTACAAATAAAGCTTAACAATCAATCAAGTGCTGAGCTCCTCGCCTAAACTCGCATAGTACGTCCCGAACACCTCTCTATTCAGCACTCTCACGTCCTCACACCGCGCCAAAGGCTCCAAATAGAGCATAAGTTCCCTCAACTGGCAGTCCTCTGTCTCCCCACTCCACGTAGACACCGGCACTCCATTGGACAGCTGCAGACTGAAGCTCGCAACTGAGTTTTCCACTATCGCAATATCCTTCAAAGCGAAATTCTCGATCAGCCGCAAGTCCTTCACTAGCACTTTTCCCTCTAGCTGCAAACAGTCCTCCCGGAACAGTCGATGCTGAATCAAGGAGTTCGCAGGGTCCAGCAAGCTAATGACCTGGTCAGAATAACAGCGAAATGAAGCTGTGAAGACCGCTACTTCGAACAGCTGACTGGCCAACTGCAAGCACTCCCGCGCCCAGGGACGTATGCGCAGTCCCGCAGTGATGGCCTTGCCTGTGGACAACTGCACGGAAAGCTGATGAGGACAGCCAGTAGCAGAGGGAGTGGAGTAGACCAGGGTGTTGTCCAGGTCAAAGACAAGGAGTTTGGAGTGGGCGGAGAGTCGCTGCAACGGCCTGGGCCTCGCAGGCGGAGCCAGAGCCGCCAGGGCTGCTATATGCCTCATCAGTTTGATTCCGAGGAAGTCCTCCGCCCGCTGTTTCTGATAGCCACTTCCCAGGACTCTCCCCGCTACAGTCTCCTTGTACTCCTTCAAGTCATCCCTTCCTTGGCCTGAGTAGATATCCGTCCATCTCAGCCTTATCTTTATTCCGCTGCCTTCCAGGCCTGCCTGTGTGGAAGCAGTGCAGGGCAGTTTCGCTAGTTCTGGTGAGGCGAGGGCTGCAGTTCTCGAGCGTTTCGGCCGTTTGGGCGCCGGGGAGAGGACGGCGGGGGAGGACTCAGGGAAGGCAGCGTATTGGATGTGGTTCGGATGAGGTTCCATATATATCTCGCATTAGGAACCACCTTCAGATAGATGGTGTCCGTAGTAGCCAAATGCGAAGTCTCAAGGGACAGAAGAGAGCTGGAGCGCTCTGATACTACCAGCGAACTGCCCCAAAGACACTTTCCCTACAACTGAGGAACTAAAGGCACTTAAGCAGGTTGGGAGGGGGGAAACAGCCATAGAGCCAATGCAGTCAATACACTTTCTTCTATAGATATAGGCGATTTCAGCTTTCTAGCCGCTAAATATCGACAGAGCCAATGTCTCAGTCCAATTTCACTGCAAAAGCGGCTCTAGTCCTCCAAATGTCCAAGCAGAAAGGACCTTCGCAGAGAAGCAGCAAATTATCTCATAATTATACGTCGAAATCGACACTTGAGGCAACATAGTGCCTAAAATGGACCCAAATTGTCCTCTACGCAGGCTATATCGTCCCGAGCCCTACCTCTTCTCAGGCCAGTTCCTACTCCAACAGGACTCAGAAGCCTGTGTAGAGGGGGACATCCAGGGCAGCGCAGAACTGTGTGCCCAATTAGGGCCTTTTGTCTATGCGCAGAAGTGGATTAGTGGGGGAAACCCGGAATTGTGCACTTGTGCAGGCTTTGGGGAGGGACATCACCATGAGGAAATCCTCACTGGCAGCGGAATGGAGAGGGAAAAGGGGAAAAAGCTGCTGGCGAGGCTGGAAAAAGGGACTTTCGAGGGAGAAAAGGTCAGAATTTCCTTCCAATTTCGAGCAAATTTGGGGATTTCCCTATCAGATTCAGTGATTTTGACGAAATGTGAGGATATTGCGGTGTTTCCAGAGGCGAGAAAGGTGCTTTTGACTCCACTAAACTCAGTCGCAGGCAATTTTAAGCCCAAAAAGAGCGATTTCCCTCCAGTTCTCACCCCTATTTCCACGTATATTCAAGCCTTGCCAGTCCCTCCCCACCCTTTATACGGCGATCTCTATTCAGAGCTGGCTTTTTACGAGATAACTGCTATTAATGACTCCAAAGACCCTAAAATAGCCTATAGACTGGGCAGCAGCACATCTCTATTCCTGCAAGACTTCCTTGAAGGCCGGATTTTGCCCGAAAACGCAGAATTAGTCCGAAATGCGCGAATTTCGCCTATATTCGAAAGCGGGAAGCTGAGTTCCGCTCTAAAGGAACTGACCGAAGTGTTGAACTATGGGAAAAAGTGCGACTTTCCCTGTCCAATTCACCTCACAGGGCCGAAAGGCTCTGGAAAACGCGCTGTAGTGCGCCTAGCCGCCTTACACAGTGGGTTCAATTACAAGGAAGTGTCTTTATTCGAGTATACGACTTTGAAGTCGCTGAAAGGACTGTTTGCGCCTATGTCTGAGCCTGCAGTGCTGCACATTAGGCACTTTGCGCCTGCTTTGAGACTGATGCTTTGGGGGCAGGACTTCGAAAGCAGCCGCTTGCAGCAGGCCTTCCAGCGGCATTTTCAGACCTTGGCACCGCACAGGCTTGTGATTGTGGCGAGCAGTCAAACCTCTGACTTGCCCGGCGGCTTCCGCAACCTCTTCCATTTGATAGTGGAAACTGCACTGCCCGGGGAAGAAGAGCGGAAAATCGCCCTAAAAACAATCGGCAAAAGCCACAATATTCAGCTCGATTGGGACGCTGTCAGTCCCCGCTGCGTGGGAAAGTCCTACGACGACCTGCTTTATTTGATAGAAAAAAGCTCGGAAGCGACTGACGCAGCCCTCGAATTCACCTCTCAACTCCACCTCCTGAGACAGCGAAAGGGCGGAGCAGAGGGCATTCCCAACGTGCGTTGGGAAGATGTGGGCGGCCTGGAGCACGCGAAAACAGACATAATTGACACAGTAATGCTGCCAATGCAGAGACCGGAGTTGTTTGGGGCTGGAGGCAGACAAAGGTCGGGACTGCTGCTCTATGGGCCGCCTGGCACTGGCAAAACGCTACTTGCGAAAGCAGTGGCTACGGAGTGTTCTCTGAACTTTATTGCTGTCAAAGGTCCGGAACTGCTCAATAGCTATGTAGGGGAAAGTGAGGCGAATATTAGGGCGGTGTTTCAGAAGGGACGGGAAGCCAGGCCCTGCATTTTGTTCTTTGACGAGTTAGACTCGCTAGCGCCTGCCAGAGGCACAGGGAGTGACTCTGGTGGTGTGATGGACCGAATCGTTTCTCAGCTGTTGACCGAGTTAGATGGGACTCAGAAGTCGAGAGGACTGTATGTGATTGGTGCGACTAACAGACCGGATTTGCTGGATCCGGCCTTGCTGCGTCCTGGACGCTTTGATAAGATGATTTATTTGGGGATTGCTGAGGACCAAGAAAGCCGGGTGAAAATTTTAAAGGCATTAACGTGCAAGTTGAATTTGAGCACAGATTGTGAGTTAGAAGCAGTAGGCAAGCTGTGTGAAGGCAGCTTTACCGGCGCAGACTTCTACGCCCTCTGCAGTGATGCTCTAATGCTCGCCTACACCGACCACACCGTGGCCCTCGAAGCCTTATTGGAAGCCCATAACGCAGACTACTACTTCGAGCCCGCCCTCAGCCTCAACGGATACCTCCTAAAATACCCAGAAAAGACCCAAGTGGAAGTCGCCTTTCGCCACTTCGAAACAGCTGCGAAGTCCCTCACTCCCTCCCTGTCCTCCGCTGAACTCGCCCGCTACCAGTCTCTCAAGTCCACCCTCGAACAGCGCTAGTCCTAGTTAGCACTGATAATGGCCGGCAAGGGCAAAGGAGGCAAGGGCGGCAAGGGCAAAGGCGGCAAAGGCAAGAAGGGGAAAAAGAACCCCGAAGAGCAAGCTCGGGAAAACGCGCAATTAGTGAATGACATCGAAAGTGAAGAGTACAAAATCAACCTCATGCTCGAACTCAAGAACCTACGCTCCAATGTCGAGACTGAGGACCGCTACACCTCCCTGTACCAGCAGGAAAGAGAGCGCATCAACTACTTCTGGATCGCGCAGAAGAAGCTGCTGGAGGACAAGGAAGCCGACCTGCGCAACAAGGAGCGGGAGTTACAGGACTTGAAGGAAAAGCACCAAATTGAAATCAAGGTCTGCAAGCAGAGAGTCAAGCACCTTATATTCCAAAACCTCGACCAACTCACGGAGCACAAGTACCAGTCGGAGGTCTCGCTCAAGAATGCGGAGGATGAGCATAGGGTGCAGGCCAGGGGACTCAAGTATGACGTGAGGGCGCTTAAGGTGCAGGAGAAGGAAGTCGAGGTCGGGCATGAGGACTATATGCGCGCTTTGAAGAAGGAGCAGGATAAGAAAATGACGGAGATGAGACATGAATTCGAGCGGCGCTCCTTAGACCTCAAAAGCCGCTACACCGAGAAAATGAACCGCACCCGTCTAGACGAAGAAAACCGCAAAAAAGCCAAAATCGACCTAATCGAAAGCAAAATGAACGAAGCAATAAAAGCCCTGAAGGAACTCCACCACAAGAAGTACGTCGACATCCGCTCCTACTACCAAAACATCACCACCACTAACTTCGAGAAAATCAAGGACTTGAAGACCGCCTTGGCCAAACTGCGAAAGAAGGAGGAGGAAGATATGAAGAAAATCAGGAAGTTGGAGATTGAAAACAAGAACTACGCAGAGCCCTTCAAGGAGAAGAAAGCGGAAGTCGCCCGGCTAAAGGAAGAGCTGGAGAACTACGAGCGAGACAAGTTGGAACTGCACAAGACCAAGGACGCCATCGTAGCTCTGGAGGAGGAAATCCGCAAGTGGACCTGGGAGTACGAAGTCACGTTGCAGCAGTACAAGTACGTCATCACGGAAAGAGACGACTTATTCCGGAAATACGAAGAAACTGTGTACGAAATCCAGCAAAAAAGCGGCCTGAAGAACCTGATATTGGAGAAAAAGGTGGAAACCATAGGGGAAACCCTGGAGGCCAAGGACGTCCAGCTGCACCAAGTGATCCTAGCCGCCAATCTCGACCCGAGAGTGGAGTTGCAGATCAGTAAATCGCTCGAAGACGTGGAAAACGCGAAAAACGAGCAAATCGCAGCTTTCCAGGCGGAGTTGAAGAAAATCAGAGAGGCGCATAGCAACATGGTGAAGACTTATGAGGGCAAGTTGGCGGAATTCGGCATTCCGGTGGAGGAGTTGGGCTTCGACCCGTTGGTTCCGGCCAATATTTAGACCTAATTCCTCGGGATACAGGCAAAAAGCAGCTGTTTTATGGCTGGAATTGAGGCTTTTTCGATAATTACCGAGTTGACTAGGCTGAATCGACTCTGTGCAGTCAAATCTTATACTAATATGAAAGCTTCGGTAGTGGTATTGGGGGAAAGTCCTAGTCACCGGGCTGCCAAGGCGCCTGTGCCGAACTTCGAAGACTTTGAGTACTCTCCGTCCTCGCTAGAGGCCAAATCCACGGCCTCCACTGCTAACGGCCGTCCCAGCGTGAACCCCGAGGACGAACAAGACACTGACGAGTCCGTGGAAGCCCGAGCCGTCCGCGGCTGCGTCTTCCGTCCCTCCGAACGTTCCCAGCGAGGCCGAGTTTCCCTCCACAAGAAAAGCTTCAAGCAAGAACTCGAAAAATTGGGCTCCAAAGCCAACCAAATCCTCGACAAAAACCCCAACAAACTGGGCACTTCCAGAGGACCGTCGCCGGACAGGGAGCCTGATGAGAAGTTGTTGCTGCCATTTCAACGCCGCGCACGCAGCAATTCGCCCATCAGAGACGAACTCGATCTGACCAAGAAAACCCCTGTGAATTTATTCCCCTTCCAAGGACCGGTGAAAGCCAATAAGCCGGTGGGCAAAAAGACAGCCACTGTGGATGCGTTTTCCGGCATAGTGGATGAAGACGAGCACAGTCCTGTGCCTAACGAAGACGATGAACTGGAGGTTTTAAAGCTGGAGTATTCTCGTCTTCTCGACCAAACAGCAGGCGCAACTGTGAGAGAAGACCCCAAAGTCGACGACCCTCCTAAGCCCACCAAAGCGCGCAGGTCCAAGATTACCTTCCTGTAGCAACCGCAGGTATCTTGAGTTTAATTATATATGGCAGAAGAAGAGCTAGACATCAGGACCTACACCGGAGTCGAAGACCTCCAGACTCTCTTCGACTACGAAGCGAAGTACCTGTTCCAGGAGCACTTCCAGACCAGCGACACTTGCGACTTGGTATTGGCGGGGAACCATACGAGGTTGGAGCATCTGGAGGACCGCTGTGTGGGGCCTCAGACTCTGTTGTCGATTATACATGAAGAAGGCAGGGACCAGCAGGAGGAGTGCCTCATTAGCGCTTGGTCTGGGCCGCTGTGGCGGATAGTGAAGGAACTGCACACTTTGGAGCCTTTCGGACACAAGTTGAAGCCTGGGGATGAGGTGAAACTGGGGCGATGTGTGCTGAAAATCAAGCGACTAGCAGCCCGGGAAGAGCTAAAACAGGCTGATTTCCAGCAAGCGCCGGCCCTCCTTCCAGAGCTAGAGGCCAGTGCTGTGGCGGAGGACGGTTTCGTGCATTCTCCCTGTCGTCTCTGCCTGAATGACGAAAATGCCGCTGGAGACCCTTTGCTGCACCCTTGTAAGTGCACGGGGTCGCTGAAGTACATCCATTTGTCGTGCATACAGGACTGGATTCGCACACAAGTCACAATGAAGGAGCTGGGCGGCAGGCCTTGTGGCTTTTCTTGGAAGCCAGTGATGTGCGAAATCTGCCACACCCCCTTGCCCGTGATCCTAACCGTGGACGGGCAGAGCTACGACCTATTCGGAGTGGAGTGCATGAGTCTCGGCGCCTACATCGTTGCAGAAGAGACCCACGAAGCCACTCAAGAGACCATGTTCCATGTAGCAGCTTTCAACGAACAAGGCATTTTATCAATTGTATTGTTTCCCTAGGGGCGAGATATCCAAGCCAGTTGCACTCTTTCCGACCCGTCCGTTAGTCCAATTCACGCGTTTGTCCAGTACCGGAGAGGGTACTTTATCCTTAAAGACTCGGATTCCAGGTATGGGACGTTGATAAAGATAGGGAAGTCGACGATGCTGTCAGGGACGAGTCCGCTGTCGCTGCAAGTGGGGAGGACTGTGGTGGTGTTTCGCAGGGGAAATAGAAGAGCTTGGCGGAAGTGCTTCCAGTGCTTCAAAAGGACCAATAGAGTGGGGTCAGGCACTAGGGCCTGGTGAGGTGTTAGTTATTAGTCCCTCATTCCCATAGTTAAAACCTCCAAATTGCCTACTTCTCTTGTGCACTAGTAGGCAACTTCCCCTCCCTGCCTTCAGTACAAACGACTGCTCCACTGCGCACTTCCACAGCCTTCGAGCTGTCTCAGGAACTGACCTTCAAACATTCGAAACACCATTTCATAGTCCGTTATTTGCGCTTTCGGCCTCACGTTCGTAGTGTGTGCTTACACTTGCACAGTACAGCGGGCAGTTCTGTCGGTTGTTTGTATGCACTAGATGCAAGCGTTCCTTCTATGTACATAAATGGCAGTGCTAAGTTTCGGTCAGACTCGGGTAATGGACAGAGCACTTCTTTTCCTTTGTGCCCATTACGACCTTGGGAAGTAGATGTACTCCCTGCCTTGTGTTAATTCTGTGCTTGTAAGCAGTGCCATCCCAGCTGTGTCACTGACTATTGGAGTTACTGTGCACGAGTAAAGCGACCAAAGGAAACCATTAAGCTTTCTCTACTAGTAGTCCTTTGGTCCCTCTCCAGTCAGGCTGTTACCTGTGAAGCGAACACTCGAAAAAGCAGTTCGTAGGCATTTAGCCGGGCTCTCAGCTTTGTTCGAGAAAGGCGAGTAGGATCTGCGGCAGTTCCAATAAATCCACTTCCTGGGCCTTCCTATGTCTGCTTTTCTCTGTGCCGCCTCACTTTCCGCTGCAAGCTGCCCCACAGCCTTCACAATTTCAGACAATTTTTTTCACAGTTTTCACCCCACTAAGGCCGACTTTAGGTTTTTATATCGATTTTGCCGATTTGTGAGAATTTATAGGCGCGCTTACTCGTTATTTACCCCGGTGGAGCTGATAGTTTACTCGTAGTTTGACACTATTAAGGCTAATTCAGAAATTTATGAGAGTTTTAGGAGGAGAAATGGCAAAGAAACCAAAAAAGCCTAAAGAGTCCACAACTTGCTCTATTATTTCCACTGTAAGGACCAACTCTGTCAGAGTTTGTACTCATGCAGCGCCACATGGTCCACTGGCACGGAAGTATTGCGGTACCTGCTCAGTCCACCAATTCCCACTTCATAGCCAATAGATTCAGAAAGCGGAAGACTGCTTATCAATGACGGTGGCTATTTCCGCTCTATAGCTGAAATAGCAGTAGATGGTACCTCTCTGAGCGAACTAGCTGTAATAAGGTGAAAGGGGCACTGTTAGTATCTCTGTATAGCTGGAATCAGGCCTGGAACTGCCCTATTCGTACTCTTTGCAAAGCTCCATTTCAGGTCCCCAGTGGCTTGTGGAGCCGCATACTTCACCAACTCGCCTGATACTGTGCAAACGACTCCTCTGCTGGGCCTCTACTGGAAATAAGATCTGGCTAAGTGAGGGTAGGACTGGCCTAAGGAATTAGGGCACTTATCGCTAAGGTCTGGCTGCAGCCGAATACTGGTAGAAATGGCTTTCGAGTGAAAGAGTGGGCAGATGGTCCTGCATTTGCCTATTGTTCATAGGCTTACACATAAGGCACAGGAAATTGCATATATGGTAATAAGAAGGCCGAAAATCAAGCAAATTGAGGCAAAATAGGGACTTTTCCAGGGAAAACTGCGTATTTCCCGCTTTTTATTCAGACATCGACAACTCACTCCAGACCCTTCAAACAGCCAGAATTCCACTGAAATTCCCTTTTCCTAATAAGCGAGTTTAATCATCTAAAATTAGTGACTTTTGCTCACTTCTCCTGTTTCTCCTCATGTTCTTCCGGTATTATGAGTGCTTCGCAGTGAATCTGCGTGCTTCTGCGGCCTGATTCGCTGTTTACAGGCTGAATGGGAGAGGGATTGACAAGGCAATGAATCATTAGCCAGTCCAGTCCTCTGTACAGCTTCTCATAGGCTGTCAATAGCGTCTGCAACTTCACATTCTCCCGAAAAGCCTCTCTTTCCAAGCAGCTGAGCAGCACACTGGGCAGCTCCAACAAGTGAAAGCCCACTTCTTTGGACTTGACTTGCCTCATTTCCGCCGTTTCTCTGCCGTGATCCGTCCTCGCAGCCATCCGCAAAGCTCCCCTCACCAGTGTAGACTGCCCCATCGCCTTCACTACCTCCCCCAAGTCCTCGTCCTTTTGTATGAATTTGCCCATAGCGGAAAGGTTGGTGAGGTGGGGCGGAGGTTGGGAGGGCAGTTTCTGAGTGAAGTGCAGTCTTTCCTCTTCGTTGAGTAGGCCTAGGTTATGACTGACGGAGGGGTACAGTTTGTAGTTCATTCCGAAGTTGAGGGAAGCCACGAGCCGGATTAGTTCCAACGTTTTGGCTTGGAATTGGCAGGCTAAATCCACTGTTTCTCTGGGAAGTCGGTTTCGGAGAGGCTTTTTAGTAGCTGCACAAGCGAACCAAATAGTTTCCATAGTGAAAACCCACACTTGTCTCAATTTATATTGGTGCAACAGTACAGGATTGCTAGGAACTGGTGTGTTTCTGTAGCTATACAG
>Ga0247837_1007347_pt1 | contig 14659 bp, 8 predicted proteins | sample LaCtaG_2_FD_187115 | JGI IMG/M metagenome (GOLD analysis project Ga0247837, IMG submission 187115) | Freshwater microbial communities from meromictic Lake La Cruz, Castile-La Mancha, Spain - LaCruzMarch2015_14.5m | ecosystem: Environmental > Aquatic > Freshwater > Lake | place: Spain: Castile-La...
AGTGTTGTGCCACAATGGGTTATTGGGGGTCGTAGGTCGAATAAGTGGTTGTGGGTCAGGGGGTTACAAGTCGATTTTTTGATTTTGGGGTCGTAGGTCTTGTAATTTATTGAAGGACAGATGCTTGGAAGGGTGTTTTTAGATTTGGGGGTCAGAGGTGGTCGTATGAGGTGGTGGCCGATAGGTGGTGGTAGTTAAGTGATAGATAAGAGGAGGCAGTTTACTGGTCCAGGATATTAGTTATGAGGGGATGTTGGGGGTTTGCTGACAGATTGTTGTATTGACGCGAGGTTGTGCCTACCGCTGGTAGTAGCAAGAATCAGAATTGGGGGGTGCAGAGGTTTCAGCCGAGCAACATAGACTTCAGACCCATCTGGAATCTTATGGCAAAGACTTCCAAGTCGTTCGCGTTGTGTATCAAAGAGAGTTTTTACTTCCCTCTTCGGTCGATGACTAGAAATGCCCTTACGCTTATGTTCCTAAGCCTCACTTTGTGCGCCTCTGCCTTCAGCCAGCAGTTCGGGGGAATTCGAGGACAAGTGGTTGATTCGGATTTTGGCCAGCCGATTGCCAAGGCGCAGGTGACGATTATGGGCTCACCCTTTGGAGCAGTCACAGATGATCAGGGAAATTTCACGATTTCGGGTGTTCCTCCGGGGGTGTATACGGTGCAAACACGGGCCGCGAGCTACATTCCGAAAACGGTGCCTGATATTTCGGTCGCTGCCGGCTCTTTTAACGAAATGCGCTTTGAGTCTGTCGCCGAGATCGAAGAGATGGAAGAGCTAGTCGTGCCGGGAGAGATCGAGAAGGCCTCGGAAACAGGATTGTTGGCTGAGAGACAGACAGCGACTGCCGTGATGGACATGATCGGCCAAGATTTTATCTCCCGCCTAGGCGCGGCCAATGCAGGTGACGCCATGAAACGAATGGTGGGAACATCGGTTGTCGATGGAAAATATGTATCCGTCCGCGGCATGCCAGACCGATACGTGAATACCTTGCTGAACGGAGGGCGACTACCTTCTACTGACCCTGACAAGCGAGCGATCAACGTCGACCTTTTTCCTGGAAGCATCCTCGAGAGCATCAACACCTACAAAACATTTACTCCTGACCAGCCAGCTGACTTTACGGGTGGTAGCGTGGATATCCGAACCAAGACTTTTCCGGATAAACCATCCTTCGGTGCTGGTGCTACAGTGGAATACAACTCGCAGACCACCTTCAACCCAAATTTTCTCACCTACAATGGCGGCGGAACTGGACTCTTCGGAGGGAAAGCCAATGGCCGTATGATCCCTGACAGTGTCAATCAGGTTACCTCAACATTCAACACCCTGCCCAAAGATTTGACGGGACAAAATGCAGCAGACCTTGAGGCTGCCGACGCCCTCAACGGTGCCATGAGACAAATGAGCCCGGTGATTGGCCTCACAAATAAAACAGCCCCCCCGAACACATCGCTTAACCTGCAAGGCGGGGATTCGATCGAACTCGGTCCCGATCAGAACGTCGGCGTGATTGGGGCTTTCAGTTGGCGAAATAAATACTCCTATGTTGGGAACGGCCTCAGGGGAAATCTATTTCTGGATCCCAACGTAGGGCCCATTTATCAACAGGATGATCAAATCGTTGGCAAACAGGAGGTGCTATGGGGCGGGTTAACAGGCCTTTCCGGTCAGTGGGACGAAAATAACAAAGCTACCATCAATGTTATGTACAATCTCGGTGCTGATGATGTAGCCACCCAACGAAGCGACGACCAAGGATCCAGCACCTTATATCAACAGGTAATCGATTATGGAGAGCGGACCCTCGGCTACCTCCAGTTGGTCGGAGAAAATCGTATCGAGGAAGCCAGAAACCTTAAGATCAACTGGAATGGGGGGATTGGGCAGGCCTCGCTGACGGAACCGGATCAGCGCCAATTTACCTACAATCTACGGGACGACGGCACCTACGTTGACTCGTACGAGCTAACCCCCGCGGTGGGCGAGGCCACCAATGAGACCCTACAACGTTTTCAAAGAGAACTTACCGAGAATAGTTACTACTCCATTGTGGATTTTACTATTCCTATGTTGGAAGAGAAGGAGCGGACTGATGCCTTCAAAACCGGTTTTTACGCAGACTACAGCCAACGCGACTATAACCAGCAGTCTTATACTTATCCTTATGGCTTGTATGATTTTGGCGGCCCGAATTCTTACACGCGGTACTCCCCGACCAACGGCTCCACTTGGGCGGATGTATTCTTGAACCCAGATCGCAGTGGTTTGGTTGATCCCACTGCTGCTGTAAATCAGCCTATGATGAGTTACACAATCTATAATCTAGGAGGCAACACCAACACCTCTACAGGAACATTTTACAAAGCCTCGCAAGCGGTCACCGCCAGTTATCTGATGGCTGATTTCAACCTTTTTCCTCAGTTGCGATTGAACGGTGGGGCTCGTTTTGAAAATACCAACCTCAAAATCAAGGGCGCCAATAATCTCCCGAAAGCCCTTTTCCCAGATCCGAACTTCAGCGGAGGAACGGGCAGTGGATTGGCAAAAATTCAACAGTTGGACCTTTTGCCCGCAGTTGGCGCTACCTTTAACTTAATGGAGAACGTGAACCTCCGCTTTGCTTGGTCTCAGACGCTAGCTCGCCCTTCCTTTAAGGAAATGGGTCCCGTTCTCACCAAGGATTTTTCGGCTGACGAATTCTTTGTCGGCAATCCAGCCCTTCAGCTTTCCAAGGCCAACAACTATGACTTCCGTGCGGAGTGGTTTCCTCGAGCGGGCGAGGTTCTCGCCGTCAGTCTATTTTACAAGGACCTCCAAAAACCAATCGAACAACAAGCGAAGTATAGTAACCAGCTTTTGCTCGACTACCTTCAGTACGATAATGCCCCTAACGGGATTATCTATGGCGCGGAAATTGAAGCCAGAAAGCGCCTAGACCAAGTAGCCCCCTGGCTAAAAAACTTCTCCATCTATTTCAACTACTCGCAGATCCAAAGCTCTGTGCCGTTGCCTGCAGAAACCGCCCGGATTCTGGCAGCCGATGGTCAATCCGCTTCCAATCGACCTTTGCAAGGGCAGCCAGAGTACATCATCAACGCTGGTCTCAATTATGACAACGAGGAATACAAATTCTATGCCGGCCTTTATTACAATGTGACTGGGCCTATCCTTTACGCCGTTGGCACACCCTCTGATATCGGCCTGGCTACCGAGCGCTTCGAACCCGATATCTATGAGCAGCCTGCTCCTTCGCTGGACTTCAACCTCACCCAAGGGCTGACTGATAACTGGAGACTTACCTTCCGGGGAAAAAACCTCCTGAATCCATTCTTCAACCGCACGCAAACCTACAATGGTACGGAGTTTATTTACATGTCTTACACCAAAGGCTGGGACGTCAGTCTAAACGCCTCGTATAGCTTCTGATTTACGCTGACGTTTGACGTACTTTGGGTGGCGGAATGCAATAGCAGATTCGTTGTTTAGGCCTTCGTGATGTGATGAAGCCCATAGTCTTAGCGTTTCCTTCATAACTAAAGTCTGATTTCTTTACAAACCTACTATCAACCTTCATCCAATAGCCTTTCCCTCATTCCACTACTTATGGCCACCCCCTCAAAAATTCACATTAGCGTATTCCTGCGGTAGCCGCTTCTCCGTCTTTATTAGCATAGCCTCGATCTCTTTTGTCGGCCAAGTATTCGCCCGGGCGTAACTCATCCAGATGCGCGTCAGACCTATCGACTGGCTTTCCGGGTTCTGGTTCTTGGCACATCGCTCCGCCGCCGCTTGCCAAGCCTTTTGCCCCTTTTCCGATTCACCCAGCGCGTAGAACGCCTCCGCCAACAGCGGCAATTGCAGCATCTGCTCGTACGGATCCAGCTGCTGTTGCAAAACCGTTTGCCGCTCGAGCACCCGTTCCACAAACCGCTGCTTCCCTGGTCCGTCCCTCACCGAGGGACCCAGCCGGACAGCTAAATCCCTTAGAACCGGATACAAACCCGTCATTTGGGGAGCCCAACTTCGCATCATTTCAAGAGCGCTATTGGCCAATTCCAGCGCTTCCGACTGCTTCCCCTCCAAAGCCGCCAAGGCGGAGAGCTCCGCCTGAATCGCTACAGGCCGGGTGTTGGGCGTGGTAGCGAGTACTCCAGTCCGGGCAAACTCAATCCAATGGGAAGGATACCGCTGCCCCCTGCGTACCCTGGCCTCCGCCTCCTTGATAAACAGCAACGCGGTGAATGTGTCCGCAACCCGTTCCCTGTTCCAGGCAATCTGTTCATCCCGGGTGGCGTCCTTTTGCAGATCCTTCCAGTGTCGATTGGGCTGAAGCCAATCCCGCATCCGGTTCCAAAGATTAGGATGCCAATCCTGGCGAAAGGCCTCCAGCGCAGGTTGCAGATTGGCTTGTGAGGCAGGCAACTTGGCCCATGCCCTAGCTACCAGTTCCGGCTCCTCAAGAACCGTCGCCATCTTGACGGCCTGAAATTGCACCTCCTCACCCCCTCGGCCCGCGGTATATGGCAAAATCTCAATCAGTAGTTCGAGCAATTGTCGAACGGCCCGTTGTTGACCGTGCCCGAGGAGGGTAAGACCTGCCTCCACGCAGCCATAAGGGATTACATAATGGGGCGGCGAGTCTTTGAGTACCCGCACCGCCGCAACCTCATCACCTAAATAGGCCAAATTTTCTGATACCCATATCCGAGTAAGGGCCGTACGATAATCGTCTCCCTTGACCGTCTCCAGGCAACGCAGAGAGTTGGCCAATGCGTCTTTTTGACAGGGAATCACTAGATCCACATCCGCCGAAAGGTCAGCCGTCCAGCCTGCCAAAGGCATCCAGATCAAAAGAAAATAGAGAAACTTCATCTGAATAAATTGAAGGGGCGGGCTGGGAGACCCAGCCCGCCCCTTCGAGACCACAGTTTAACTTTTATCAAATCAGAGGCCGATCACACGGTAGAACACCGGCGAGCTGCCCACTGAAGTGGCGGTATCTGTTACATCCACATTTCCTGCGTCCCCGCCTGGAACCGTGGCGATTGCGACATAGGACTTGTTGTCATTCGAACGCTCTACCACATAGCTAATGTTAGCCGCCGCTCCGAAGGTGATCTTGGGGTACGTGCCGCTCACCGAGATCTGAACTTCAGGCACATACTGTGTGCCAGCCCACAACCCTAATTTGTCCGAGATCGTCCAACCCCTCATCCAGGCGTTGTCTAGCACCGCACCGGCAAAGGTGGCGTTCGTATTCAAACCCCGAACGTTGGGAATTGCACTATTGGCCAGTGAACGAGCCGCCGTTGCTGACGGCCGCATGTTCAACCCGCTCAACCTCGTGTAGGGATTTACATTGAGACCCGGGTCCGTGTTGAAGGAGTTGTAGTTGCTGGCATTCGTCAACTGGGCAATCACTGCAGCCGTGTTGGCCCGGTTTGTATCACCATTGCTATTAGCCCCACGTTGGTTACGCCGATGCTCCGTGGGGAACAAGTTGGCATTGGAAGCCACAAAATACCCAGTGGAATCATTAGTTACCGCAAACTGGAACGCGGTATTGTTGGAATACTTGCCTACTTCCCCGTCGGCTCCTCTGTTATCAGCCAAGCCGTTTCGGAAGAACACGCAACTGTGGAATCTGCCGTCTGGGGCGTCTGATGCACCGTTGTTCGTGGAGACCAAATCCATTCCACGATCAGCCCCATCAAAACCTCCATTGGTCCTGGCAAAGGCAAACCGCCCTATCGAAGATCCCGCTAAAGCACTCGTTACGTCAATGTTGGTTGTGCTAAGACGATCCGTGATCAGGACGGCTCCGTGAGGGTTGTCCATGATGATCGAGTTGTGCCAGCGCGCTCCGCTGTTGTCGCGGAAGTTCGGGCCGCTAAGGGGCTCAGCAGTATTCCATGACCCCAAGCTTCCGTACCCACGCCCGACCAACGTGGCGTTGGACAAAATATAGGTGGAAAGCGGCACGGCCCGGTTGTCCGATTCAGGACCGTCATTTTCCGTCAGGCTGTCGCCGTAGTTTGCGATTGAGCGCCCTGTTACGGAAGTGCCAGATTCGTTTCCGGATGCGTTGTTCTGGATTTGGACAAAGTACTGGATTGCCCCAAGGAATCCTTGGTCAGTGTCAAGCCCGTCGTCTCCGCAGAAGAGGGAGAGTGCGTAACGCATGTTCACATCCCCGCCCCAGAATTCGAAATCGTCGTCTGCATTGTTCCATGCTTCAAGGAATTCCAGTACCGTGCCACGCCCTACCCCGTAGAAGGAATAGGAATTCAGCTCAGCATTTGCGGCGATGATGAAGCCCCCGTAGCGGTTAGAGATAAAACGGAGAATACCGCTGTCATCGGGCGGGTTCACCACATCCCCACCGCCCCATGCGTAGGCCGCAAAACCGGCCATGCCCTCGATTTGCTGAACGCCGCGCTGACTCCCGCTGACCACCCCGGTGGCAGGATCGATGGTGGGAACCACTACATTGTTGGTGGCATTGGCGTTGACACCGGGGTCGTAACCGCGGACGACTGTACCGTTACCAGCCAAGACGATTCCACCCCATAATCCGTCATGTCTCCAAGCGGAATCACCACTGGCTACCCAGGAGGCGCCGTAGCCCTTAGCATCACCCGACAAGGTTCCGGTACCAGTCACGGTGTAGATGCCAGGACGACCTTGGCTATTCGATGACACGACCACTGGAGTGACGTCAGCTTTCAAAGTGCGGGCCGCGGCGAGGTTAGTGTAGGTGGTGCTCAGTGTTGGGTGGGAATACCAGTTCGTAGTTATACCAACAATCCGAAACCAATTGGTCGTATTCACAAAAGAATAGTTAGTGAATGTGAAAGTACCACCGTTTGTAGTAACGAGATTGGTCGTAAGACTGCCAGTCGGACTCGTGATCCTAATCACACTGATGTTATTCGAGGTGCTGTTATTCGTTATCGTGATAACTCGGTCGGCTTTGTTGGTGGACGTCGCGGTGGTGGTTGATCCCGCCGCGGCCGATGAGCCAAGGTTTTCGGAAGGGGGAATCGTGGCAATACCTCCGGGAACATTCCTATCATCGATGGAGGTAAAGATAATGGGGGCATCCGCTGTACCAGCGGCAATGAGCCGCCCGCCACGGGCCACCACCAATGCGCCGGGGTCAGCGGGCGTCAAAGCGGCTTCAGCACCGCTTCCTTGACCGATAGTAGCCTGCTCAGCTCGGATCAGGGTTCCCGGCTCGATCGTCAGCGTGACACCGTTTGGCACGATGACGTTGTTGGCCAGAATATAAACGCGATCCCGGGTCCAGCGCTGGTTTTTCGTGAGAACGGTAGCATTGACTTTGACCGTACCACCGGAGGAAAGAACGCTGACACCGTCACCGAGGTTGGCAACATCCACAAAAGTGGTGGTTTGCGACTGGACGGAGCCAGCCAAACCGATGGCGGCAAGTAGAGTTAAGAAGAGTTTATTTTTCATGATTTTGGATTCCTTGGATTGGCTTTTTATTTTCTTGGTTGATTAAACGTTTTTGTTCCGCAGGCGGCGGAGAGCCACCAAGGCGGTTGCACCGAGGAGCATGAGAGACATCGAGGAGGGCTCGGGGACGTTGGCGACCAACCCGATAACACCCGCACCATTACCGGATGGATTACCATACCAGAGCGTCGAAGTGGCCTTATTAATGGGCAAATTGTCGAAGGCCCCAAAAGGATATGATGCCCCGTCTGCGGGATTGGCGAAATTGAAGCCGAAATCGAGGATCGCAAAGGCAGATGTATCAAAGTTGGTGATTAACGCATAAGCCCGGTTGTTGGCGTTGGGTGTCGAACTGAAGACGGATGTCAAGGCCGCACCTGTCCAGCTACTATCTTCGGTGTCAGATCCGTAATAACGATATTGCGGGGTGGTTGCACCGACGGCTCCTGTCCATGTCAACAAGGTCCGAGCGTTAGATGTCCAGTAATTTTCCACTTGGGCAGCCGTCCACAAGGAAGTGGGGTCGATCTGCAACCCCCCATTAAGGGCACTAAAGCGGATGGTAAACGTGTCCGATGAATTGGGAGTGGGGTTTTGAAGTTGGGATAGCAGACTAGCAGTCACTTCTGTGGTGCTCTGAGCTAGAGCGCTGGTTGCAGGGAGCCAAGCTGCCAAGACTAGGATGGCTAAGTTGAGCTTAATATTTGTGTTTTTCATAGTTGATGTACTTTCTTTGGTGGTTAGGGGTTAAATAATATTTGGTTAGATGGTTGGTTGGGTGTGACGGCGAAGGGCTGCCACGGTAAGCATTCCGAAAATTAGAAGCGCGCCAGCGGAGGGCTCCGGAACAGTTTGAATGCCGTCAGCGAAGGTGCTGCCCAAGCCACTGAGGGCAGTCACCGAGGACCCCCGTACTGCCAAGGAGTATGTATCGAATGCCCCTCCTTCGACTGGCAAGGCCGTGCCAGCTTTAAAGACACCAATTTCATTGCCCGATGTGACGACCACATAAGGGGTCTTACCCAGTAAGTTCAGGTTCAGTGTTGCGAGACTGCTATTCACTAAATTGACCCCGCCAGATGGATTCATGTCTAACCGGGCTTGAAAAGCAACATTTTCTTGACTTTCATTATCGGGATCCAAAAGAATCTGGAATTGACCGTTTGAACCGATGGAGGTTGTGCCCACAGCAGTGGATTTAGTTGCAGCCACCACCGAATAAAAGGTGGAGGTGAAGGAGGTGATAGCATCTGAAGTTGAGGCGCTTGACCCAAGCAGGCTGGTCCATCGGCTGCTGATAGTCGCATCGCTGGTGACCAGGGCTCCAGAGTCGACAAAAAACCCGAACCGCGCTGTTCCGGAGGTCATGGCCGTACCACCACTGAGCTTGTTGGCAGCGTAATAGCCATTGACCGAGATCGTGGTGGTTGTGGCACTTGCGGGGGCGGCGACGGCTAACGCCATAGCTGCCATAAGAATCAGGGGATTTTTAAATTTCATAGTTGATAGTCCTTAGGATGATTGATGTGGTTTTAAACTTAGAGCTTCGGGGCGATGGTGACGACGGTGGTTTGGTTTGTCGGACCCACCGGCTTAAAGCCGACACAAGTAAACGGAGCGATAGTCTGGAAGGTGCTGGCGCTGTCCCGTTTGGTAATGGCAGTTGTCGTATGCACAGTGCGACCATTGGCTCCGTCGTCAGCCACCAGAAGATCCCGGAATTGACGTGTGTCCGGACGCCAGATCCTCCAGGTGTCCGAAGTAGTGTTATCGGCTGGATAGGTGCCGACGGTCGGCGTAGTGTCCACAATGGTCGAATCGTAGAAGTTGTTGGCCACGGGGCTTGGATTCGCCACAAACGTGGTGAGCCCCTTAGGGACGACCAAGCGGGTCCGGGCGATGCGGTACTCACCCGATACGGGGAAGCTAAAGGGAGAGGCCTTTCTGTTTACTATGACCACACCTTGGCCAGTGGGAACCCGAAGGTGATCCCTGACCGTTTGGGACGAGTTCTGCTGCCAGGAGTAGACGCCCGTAGTGGTGCGATTAATATAGTACGATCGGACCGATCCTGTCGTCGTGACATAAAGCTGAACCCAAGCATTCACCCCAGCGTCGTTTGGATCGATGCCGGATCCGAACGGATTGTTGGGCCCGGGTGCACCAAATAGGCTGCTAAGGGTCCAATCTTTGCGAATGTTGAAGCGCGATCCGCTCGGCACATCAAGACCCCCGAGGAGGCCGCTCACCGTGATGGTAACCCCGCTACCCGAAGTGCCGGCGTTGGCATTGGGATACAGAATCAAGCCAATGGCGGGCCCATCCACGATCTCAAGAATGTACCGCTCATCATTAGAAGGTCCGGAAGTGGCGGTGTTGTTCAAGGCGGGCAGAGTCTCCCCAGCGTCTAGGGTAACGGTAAATACCGCGTTGGCTCCACTGGTGTTGACTGCCGTTACGGAACCTTTGGCCTCAACCGTGCGGACAAATGGGGTCGCGAATAAATCCATGCGGAGGGCAGGGCTACCGACTCCAGCCGGAATGGTGTAATTGACGATGGCCGAGGGACCAGCCAGGTCAGCGCGGGTGTCTTGTATGAATAGGGCAGAGATCGCGAGGATCGCCCCGGTGAGTTTGCGAATGGTAAGGTTCATGATGTGTTGTTCTCCTGGGTTGATGGTTGATGAAATTTTTTGTGTCATGAGGAAAACTTAATCAAAGTCTTTTTTTTCTCAACCGGTTTTTTGTTACAATTAGGTGACAGAATACTGGGCGTTATGTTGATTATCAGAGAATTGCAAATGGAGATCATGTTTTGCCACATATTTGTCTTATTTGAGGGAGCGAATTTTTTCGATTTTTATAACTGGATTCGGGATGAAACAAGAACCACGCTGATCAGCGTCAAAATATAAAATAGAATTACAAATGAGCAAAAGATCTGAAGGTGACAATTTCATGACAAAAAAAATACCCTCTAGAATTTTACAACCACACAGACGAGTATGTATGCGTGCACATTGACAATCCTCACTCCTTGGGTGTCGGCCTCAGGACGAGTGCCCGACGTTTTGGAGTTTTTTTTCTATGTGGCTGGGCTTTTCTGAGTGAAGTCTCCGCCGATACCCTGGTGATTCGTTTTCCTTCATATTATGGCACCAGCCTTTTCGAGCAAGATGGGACCACCGCACTCTCTGCGGGTTCTCTGGTCCGGGTGGGTTCTTTTAACATCACGGACACCGCCTTGGTCTCTACTCCCGGTCTAACCTCAGCGGAGGTGGTCACTGCTGGTGGACGCTTCTCCGAGTACACCAATTTCAACCTGACAGCCGGGCAGCTAGCTGGAACGGAGTTTTTTCCTCGCCTCGCCGGCGAAGATGAAGATGGGAATGAGATTTTCGATCCTTCCTCCCTCCCTTCGATGGATAGCCTTCAAGGAAAAAAGATGTACTTGATATTTTATAATGCTGCCACTGCTGCGGCAGCCACCGAGTTGGCAATCTTCCGTTATCTCACACCTACTGACCTGATCATCGGTTCGCAGGGCGTGTTTCCCACCGCCGGAAACCCCGCCGCTTCAAATGAAAGAGATACCTCGTTTCAAATGAATCCGTTAAACCTATCCCTTCTCATCGGGCAAAATGTCAATGGACAGTTGCGGCTGGGATCCATCTCCAACGGCATCGGGCAGATCACCAGCCCTTTAACTGATACGAGCACAGTGGGATCACCCGACTCTTACCAGATTTTGGCCAACAATGGTGCCGACCGCTTCTTTGCCACCACCAACACCAGCGGGATGGTCCTTACGGAAACCAACTTGCCGACCGGGTTTTCGATTGCCACCAACACAGGGGTGATCACGGCTGGGACGAATGCAGCAGCCAACACCTACTCCATCCGCTTGGTGGCCTCCAACTCGCTGACCGCCTCAGTCGCGACCAACACATTGATATGGACACTGCAGGCCTCTTCTCTCTCCTTCACCACCACGACCAATCTCATCAGTGCGGTGGCGGGGGTGGCGATTAGCCCATTTACCTTTGTCTCTACTGGAACTTCCCCCACCTACACTGCGGACGGGAATTTGCGTGGCCTAACTTTGTCCACCAACGGCATTTTGTCTGGGATTCCCAACAGCGTGGGCACCAACGATGTGAGCATTCAAGCCTCCGCAGGTGGCCAGTCGGCCTCCACCACTTTTTCCCTGGCCGTGGCCGCTCCCACCATCTCGGTGCCCGCGGATCAGCTCAGCGGAGGACAACTGGTTGCCACCTCGGGAATTGCACGCACCATCGTCCTAAGCAACACCGCTGGCTTTACCAACCTTTCCGCGCTGAGCAGTCCCGAGCGCACTGGAGTCAGCTTCAACGGCACCAACCTGATCATCGCCACCAACGCCCTGCCTCTGGCCAAGGGAACCACCAACGTGACCCTGACCCTCACCGCCAGCCGGGCGGTGGGAGGTAGCACTGTTTCTGCGTCCACCACCGTGCCCCTGCGGATCCTTGCCCCCGCCCCGACGGCACTGATCGGCACCAACGAATTTGAGGTGGATGTCGGGCAAGCCTTTTCCGCCACGGTTCTCACTGATGCGGGATCCTTGGCCCAGATGGCCTTTTCCAACCTGCCTTCCGGGTTGACCGATTTTGTGAACGGAAACATCTCCGGAACCAACAACAGTTCGACCCTTCCCTTTGAGTTTCCAGTGACTGTCCGCGCCGATTCCTCCGCCCTTTACGAAGGAGGTGGCGTTTTCACCTCCACGATTACCCTCCGCCTGCGAAACACCAATGCTCCCTATTTTGCCTCAGCCACCAACCGCCACTATCCGGGCGTGGGCCGGGCGATTTCCCCGATCACCTTGGTCGCCTCCAATTTTCCCTTTCAACACACCGCCTCCAATCTGCCGGCCGGCCTGCAGCTGGTGGGTGCCATCATCTCGGGAACCCCTACCACGGCGGGCCGATTTGAAGTTCCTGTGGTCGCGTACAACGCCTACCGCCCCGGCTCTACCAACCCGGCCGACTGGCAAACCGGCACCGGAACTTTGATCTTTCATGTGGCTGCCGCTCGGCCCCCCACCAGCTTGGCGCCCACCGCTCCCGGAACCATCACCCGAAACACCACCCTGAGCACCAGCGATAATGTTTATCTAATTCCAGGTGGCGCGGATAACGCGGGAGTCCGGGTCGCCGCCTACGGTCTCCCCCCCGGTCTTTCCTTGGATCCCACCACCGGAAAACTCTTTGGAACCACCGGCGGACCCGGCTCCTACACCGCCACCGTCTTCATCCAAAACGGGCGGGGCTGGATCAAAAGAAACGTCACCCTTACGGTCCAATAAAGGAGCTCCCATGAAACTTTTCTTTTCTCTTTCTCTAGTTCCACTCGCCTTAACTACGTTTTTTTTAGGCACTCCCCTCCGTTCCCAGGCCCAGGAAGCGGTGCCCTACCTCGTGGGGACCGGTACCCAGTTGGAGCTGGTCGGCTTTCCCGTTCACTCCCCCGCTCTCGACGCAGGCACGGTCAGCTCCGTCGGAGGAACGCTGGTCGGTTGGTCCCCCTCCTTCACCGATCGCCCCTTCGGTTCAGGCCTGCGGAGGGGTCAGGAGTATTACGCCGAGGTCGTGGGCCCCGCGACTCACCCATGGTTAGGACACCGATTCGAACTGGATGAGACCGCGACCAGCGCCCGCAGCGACCACGGCCTGGCTATCGCTGCTTCTTCTTACAATACACGTGGAGTGCCCAACGGCAGTCTGACCGGAGCCTGTCTGGAGGTCCGCCCCCATCTCACTGTCGACGGATTGTGGGGGGAAGTTGTAAAAAATCGACTGGTTCACGGAAAAGAATCTCCAGCTTCTTTTCTTTTTGCCATTCCCAATCCTTCTTTGACGCGAGAGGTGCGCCCCTTTTTGCAAAATGCCCTGCTAGGGTGGCATCATGCCCATCGAATTTCGGAACGAGTCCAAGACTCCCTGATTATTCCCTCTGGATCGTCAATCGGAGTGGATTTCGGCGAAGTCCGAGGCTCTTCTTTCGGCATCACTGGCAACACCAGAACCTGGCCAACTGCTGCGCCTCTTTCCGCCTCCGTTAACCTGCTTTGCTATCCCTACCCGCGAGATATGAGGCTCGGGCTGGATTGGGGATCCGTCCGTGAGGGATTTCGCGCTCAAGTGGCTCCTTCTCCGGAACAAGATCGGTTGGAGATTATTCAAGGAACAAGGAAGCTCAGCTACGCCCCGGAGCTGCAAGCCTCCGGCGATATCCGTTGGCGCCGACTTCACCCAAGGTTTGTGGAGGACAAATGGGCTATTCCGGCCTCTTACCTAGATACCATTCCCTTGGGACAGGGATTCCTTCTCCGAAAAAACAAGGCCGATCCAAACCACTTTTTTTACCCCCCCAAGCCATAGCTTGGATCTGCCCCGCAATCCCGGTTTGTGACATTTCGATGTCTATTCACACGTTCTTTTTTCGCTGTCTGATAAGCAGTTGAATCCTGCTTGGGGCTTTCCAACCTCCCCCCATGTGCCGATGGGGTGTACTTTTATCTCTCGCTATTTTTGCCACGCACTCCGCATGGCCAGATGATGCGGCGAATCCGCATCCTCTCTCCAAACCTCCCTCCCCTCTGGCCGATCCGAATGCGGAGCTAATCGATCGTCCCCTACCAGGAGCGAAAGTGGGAGAATCGGAAAACGCGTCCTCTCCCGCCTCAATCGGAGGGGAAGCCGGCACGCTCACCCCTTTTTATGTCCGAACGGGGATTGGATTGAGTTTCGTCACTACGGTGGATTATCCCGACTTTGGCCTCAGCGGGGATGTTCCGATGCAACCTGGCTTTGCCACGGGTGTGATGCTGGGTGCCCAGTTCCACGACAACATCGCTTTCGAGATCGAGGGAGGGCTTCTTTATAACTCGGTGTACCAAAATCAGCTGGATGGGATCTCTTCCACCGACATGACTCAGGTGACCAACATTCAACTTTTCCAGGTTCCTATGATGGGAAATTTTGTCTTTCGAACCGATCCGCTCGCTGGATCGATGGTCCGGCTGGTGGCCGGAGGAGGGGCGGGAGGAATTTTTCGGCAGGTATTTATTACCGGAGGACCGAATGATGTGACCCGGAGTCAGACCGAGCCTGCCTTTCAGGGGT
>Ga0247837_1007348_pt1 | contig 14659 bp, 7 predicted proteins | sample LaCtaG_2_FD_187115 | JGI IMG/M metagenome (GOLD analysis project Ga0247837, IMG submission 187115) | Freshwater microbial communities from meromictic Lake La Cruz, Castile-La Mancha, Spain - LaCruzMarch2015_14.5m | ecosystem: Environmental > Aquatic > Freshwater > Lake | place: Spain: Castile-La...
CTTCGTATGAATGGACTGTGAATGATACGCTTCTGAGCACCGCCGAACAATTAATTTACACGTTTCCTCTGCCGGGAGTTTACACGATTAAAGTTACCGGATTCAATGGATTACCATCTTGTACTACTTCAGAAACTATTGTAATAATAGTTGGATGTTCTTCTCAAGCCGGTATTCAATTATCAGAAGGCCCATTTAATCCAGGTGATAATATTCAGGCAAATAGTCTACTTTTTAATTCATTGAGCTATGCTTGGTATTTAGATGGCAATCTTGTAAGTACTTCAAATTCTTGGAATCAAACATTTAATACTGTTGGAGGGCATTCCCTTTATCTTGTTACAAGTAATGAAATATGCAGTGATACATCTGCGACCAAGTTTTTTCAAATTGGGAATTGTGATTTATCGGGTGTGACAAAAAACTGGGTTTTCGTTAATAATTCCATGCGCTTCGAAAATGATACTGTTGTTTTCTTACCGCAAAACAGCCCAATGATGGATGTTAACACCGAAGTAACTTCATCTATTTCGGATGCTAATGGGAATTTGCTTCTATTTTCTGATGGACAAAAAGTCTGGAATCGCAATCATGCCGTAATGCCCAATGGTAATGGTTTAATGGGAAGTCCTTCCGCTAGTCAGTGCGTGCTGATTGTTCCACATCCTGGAAATTCAAATCAATTTTATGTATTTACCAACGATGATTTTGAGCACAATCTTGCCAATGGATTACGATACAGTATTGTTGATATGACGCTCGATGGAGGACTCGGTGATGTTATTCCAGCTTCAAAGAACACCCTTTTGTTATTAGGCGGAAGCGAAAAATTAGCCGCTACTTGGCACGCGAACGGACATGACGTGTGGATTGGAACCTGTTTGTATAATAGCAATACATATTATGCATATTTAATAGATCAAGATGGAATTCATATACAACCGGTTGTTTCGGTTATTGGAACAGAAAATCGTCCAGATTTCGGAATAATTACCTGTATTGGAAATATGCGTTTTTCGCATGATGGAAATCGCATGGCAACTTATGTAATAGGCGATAAAATTGTGATTAGTGATTTTGACAATGCAACAGGACAGTTTAGTAACGCGCTAGAACTTCCTTTAATGGAAAGCGGAGGAGATCAACCTTTTGGAATTGAATTTTCGCCAGATAATTCTAAACTATATGTTGGGCAATGGCAAGGTGGACAAATTCGACAGTTTGATTTAGGCGCTACAACCGAAAATGGAATATTTTATTCTGCTTACGTGGTCGATGTTTCACAATTTGGAACTTATGGTCAATTAGTCTTAAGACCAGATGGAAGAATTTACTTATATCAATTTAATTCATATCAAATCGATTATATAGCACAGCCGAATGAATATGGTGCTGCATGTAATTTTCAGCATTCTAATTTCTTGGTTAATATTTACTTTTCCAATCCAGGAGCAAGTTTACCAAATATGCTTTCAGGTTATTTAAATGCGCACAATCCAGCCATAGCAGGTCCTAAAAACATTTGCAAAGGAGGAAATTCTTATTTGTATGGAATTACGCTCGCTTCAGCAGAAGATTCAACCGTTTGGACCCATACTGGCCCTGGTATTTTTACAGCTCAAAATGGTAGTACAAACGCTACTCTTACAAGTGGAACTAATATTGGAATCGATATGATTATGGTAACAGTTTATGGCCGCTGTGGAATTTCACATGATACATTGATTGTAAATACAAATTCACCTGAGCCATTTTCAATTCCTGCCACTGCTAATTTATGCGATACGCTCACCTTGTTTGCCGGTGAAGGATTCCTTGCATACGAATGGAGCAATGTTTCAAATGCTGATTCTTTGAATGTTACCATAACAGGTTCATATTGGGTAAAAGTAAAAGGGGCATCTGGATGTTATATGAGTGATACTACACAAGTTATTGACTATCCTCCAACGCAGCCGTTAAGTTTAGGATTTGATAAGTTTATATGTAATCAACAAATTGTTGTATTGACAACCAACAATGCTTATGAAACTTATCTATGGTCTGATGGCTCTACAAATAGCAGCTTAACAGCTTATTTACCAGGGATTTATTGGGTAAAAGTTTCTAACGGATGTGATTTAGATTTTCGAACGGATACTGTTCAAATATTTGCAACTGAAAGTACAGATGATATAAATTTGAATTATAATGGTTCTGATTTGGTTTGTTCCAGCTCATTGCCTTTTGTTTTAAATGGACCTGAAGGCTATTTAACTTATGAATGGTCAACTGGAGCTACTACTCCAAGTATTAACCTGAATGCTATAGGACAGTATTCAGTTTCAGTTACAGACAATAAAGGATGCATTTTGCGTGATACGCTTCTGGTTGAGGTATGTACCAGTTTATGGGACAATCAAAAATCAGGAATTCTGTTCTTTCCGAACCCAGTTAACAATAGATTGCTTATTACTTCAATAAGTAAAATTGATGCTGGACCTATTCGATTATTTTCTTACTCAGGAGCTTTGGTTTATACCGGATATTGGAATGGAAAGCAAATAGAAATTCCAGTAACTGATTTTGCCGATGGCTTATATTTACTACAAGCAGAAGGAGAACATATTAAAGTGCTTATTCAGCATTAAATTTATTCTAACAAACTCGCTACTTTGCTGGTGTATTCCATCAAATAACGCTCGTCGTTGGCTTCGTTGATTTCTTTAAGGTAATAAATTTTGTTACCAGCTTGGAGCATGCTATCTAATTGTTGTTGGTTGCAAAACTCTGCAATTGTAACTGCTGGATTGGCTGAATTTTGATTCACTTTAACGGTAAACTGATTGGTCCACCAGCCGCAAAGCAGCACTGATTTTTCCTTTATTTTGAAGTAATTTTGATAGGAAACATCAGTAAAGTTTTGTCGTGTAATTCTTCGGCTTTTCTCAACTTTCAAGGGACCTGTAAATGGGTCGATAAAGATTTCCTGGTTGGCAACATTTAAGGTGATGGCAAATTGGCTGTAATCAGCGCCACGGTCTTTGTTATTGAGATTCACACCTATTATAAACGGGGAAATAAAGAAAAGCGCGTTGGCAATGATTGCGTTTCGGTAAGGAATGGGCTGGTCGGCAACAATCAATAAAAGAAAAGGAACAACAGTAATTAAAAAAGCAGATTTTTGAGGATATACAAAATAGGCAATTGTAAAAAGGGCTAAGATAATGCACATGCCTTGAAGAAGTGAAGGTTGAATAGTGCTGCTTTTGTTTTTTATTTTGAGGTAAACAAGATAAATGATAGCTAAGAATCCACTGGCGCCCCAAACGCCCAAGGAAAATTTGTATGCAATTTTTGGTAAACTTGGATAGGGCAGGGAATACGTGCCAAAAAACGAAATACCGTAACGCATAAATGCAGGAAGAAACCAAGTCATTGCAATTAAAATCGTTGTAGTTCCGATAATTAAATTGCGTTTAAAATTTATGGTCGAAAATGGATTTCCACTTATAAACAAAAAACCAACTAACACGGCACCAGAAGTAATACGGCATGCAATAGCACAACCTAAAAGGATTCCAGTAATGAGTAATTTTTCTTTCAATAAATAATAGAACGCCGCCAGAATAAAAGCCAATGCCCATAAATAGTCGATGGTGTAAACACTGCTAATCCAAATGATTGGAATGGATAAGAAAATTAGAGTCCATAAGAGGGCATTTCTGATTTTTAGAAACGTAGCAGCTGCATAAAAATAATAGGCTGCAATAAAACTAAACAATGCACTTAAGCCATTAAAAAACAAGGCTGGTGAATTAGGAAAAAACGAAAACAAATATTCTTGTAAAGGATGCCCGGGAAGTCGGGAAAAGGAATATTCACCCGTTTTTGCCATTAATTGCGCATTAAGAATAAGGCCCCAGCTATCGTCTTCGCTACCGAACCCATCAAAAATATATGGTAAGCGGGTGCAGGTTACAAAAATGAACAGTAATACAATGTTGAGTTTTTTCACGGGGCAAATAAACGTAAAATTCATTTTGAAAAACAAAGTATCTGTTCGCAGGATGCCTGCGTGAGCGGGCGAGGCGGTAGCGCCGCAATTTTTTGCGGCCTATGAGCCGAGCACGCCCCATTGGGATAAACGACCCGAAGGGGCACGCCCAAATTCATTTTCTAAAAAAATAAGCTGTTTCTGAGAATTGATTCAGTTAAAATTTAGTGAATAACGCATCTGTTTTTTGTTTTTATACTGCTAAGATTTGCCGTTTATTTGCGCCAAATTTTTATCATGCCTCGCAACAATTCCATTCAGTCTGTTCTTATTATTGGTAGTGGTCCTATTATTATTGGTCAAGCCTGCGAGTTCGATTACTCTGGCTCACAAGCTGCCAGGTCTTTGCGTGAAGAAGGCATAGAAGTTTCGCTCATCAATAGCAATCCTGCAACTATTATGACCGACAAAGTTTCGGCTGATCACTTGTATTTATTGCCTTTGACCGTGCAATCTATTATTCAGATTCTAGAAGAACGTAAAATTGATGCGGTGTTGCCTACTATGGGCGGACAAACAGCCTTAAATCTTTGCAAAAAAGCAGATGAAATGGGCGTTTGGAAAAAGTATGATGTGAAAATTATTGGGGTAGAGATTGATGCCATTGAGAAAACCGAAAATCGGGAGCAATTCCGCCAACTGTGTGTAGATTTGGGTGTAGGTGTACCGCCTTCGCAAGTGGCAAATTCATTTTTAGAGGGGAAAGAAATAGCACAACGCATTGGTTATCCATTGGTTATTCGCCCATCGTATACATTAGGTGGAACAGGAGGAGCATTTGTGCACCGTAAAGAAGATTTTGATGAATTACTGAACCGTGGCTTACATGCCTCACCCATACATGAAGTGTTAATTGAAAAAGCGCTTTTTGGTTGGAAAGAATTTGAGTTAGAATTGCTGCGAGATAATATCAACAACATTATTATCATTTGCACCATCGAGAATTTCGACCCGATGGGAATTCATACAGGAGATTCAATAACTGTTGCTCCTGCTATGACATTGAGCGATGTTTCTTATCAGCAAATGCGCGACATGTCAATTAAATTGATGAATTCTATTGGAACGTTCGCAGGTGGTTGTAATGTTCAGTTTGCTATTAATCCTGAAACTGAAGAAATCATTGCCATTGAAATAAATCCTAGGGTTTCTCGTTCGTCGGCCTTGGCATCTAAAGCTACAGGTTATCCAATTGCGAAGATTGCTGCAAAACTTGCAATAGGCTTTAATTTAGACGAGTTAAAAAATCAAATTACGAAAACTACAACAGCTTTTTTTGAACCAACTTTAGATTATGTAATTGTAAAAATTCCGCGCTGGAACTTTAACAAATTTAAAAATGCAGATAAAACGCTGGGGCTACAAATGAAATCTGTAGGTGAGGTAATGGGCATTGGGCGTTCGTTTTCTGAAGCACTTCAAAAAGCTTGTCAAAGTTTAGAAGTGAGTCGCAATGGTTTAGGGGCCGATGGCAAAGATTTGCGAAATCCAGAAGCCATTGTTGATAGTTTAAAGCATCCTTCATGGAACAGACTTTTCCATGTAAAAGACGCAATGACCATGGGTATTCCAACCAAGACCATTCAAAAACTTACGCAAATTGACCCTTGGTTTTTGAATCAAATAGAAGAAATGGTGGCTTTGGAACGTTTAATTGAAAAATACACTATCGACAACATACCTTTTGAATTGATGCGCGAAGCCAAGGAAAAAGGCTACGCCGATAGACAAATTGCACATTTGTTAAGGTGCTTAGAAAGTGAAGTTTTTAAGAAGCGTCACGAAATGAACATAAAACGCGTATATAAATTAGTAGATACTTGCGCTGCCGAATTTGAGGCAAAAACACCTTATTATTATTCTACTTTCGATGGAGAGAATGAAAGTATGGTAAGCGATAGAAAGAAAATAATTGTGCTTGGCTCAGGTCCAAATAGAATAGGACAGGGCATAGAGTTCGATTACAGTTGTGTACATGGCGTATTAGCTGCCAAAGAATGTGGCTACGAAACCATTATGATTAACTGCAATCCCGAAACAGTTTCTACAGATTTCGACATTGCCGATAAGCTATATTTTGAACCCGTTTTCTGGGAACATATTTATGATATTATTCTGCACGAAAAGCCAGAAGGCGTGATTGTGCAACTCGGCGGACAAACAGCTTTAAAGTTGGCCGAAAAGCTGGATCGTTATGGTATTAAGATTATTGGAACATCCTACAAAAGCCTCGATTTGGCGGAAGACCGAGGTAGTTTTTCTACCTTGTTAAAAGACAATAACATTCCTTATCCAAGATTTGGAGTGATTGAGCACGCCGACCAAGCAGCAACTTTAGCTCGCGAACTCGGGTTTCCTTTGCTGGTAAGGCCAAGCTACGTTTTGGGCGGCCACAACATGAAGATTGTGATAAATGAAGAAGAGCTAGAAGACCATGTTATAGATTTGTTGAAAGACATACCAGGAAATAAAGTGCTACTAGATCATTTCTTAGACAATGCAATAGAAGCCGAAGCCGATGCGATTTGTGATGGAGAAAATGTTTACATCATTGGCATTATGGAACATATTGAGCCTGCTGGAATTCACAGTGGTGATTCTAATGCACTTTTGCCACCATTTAGCTTAAGTGAAAACGTAATCAAGCAGATTGAAGAACATACTAAAACAATTGCTTTGGCTTTGCATACCGTTGGTTTGGTAAACATGCAATTTGCCGTGAAAAACGAAATCGTTTACGTAATTGAAGCCAATCCACGCGCATCACGTACTGTTCCTTTTATTTGCAAGGCTTACGATGAGCCTTATGTAAACTATGCCACGAAAGTAATGCTCGGCCATAACAAGGTTACCGATTTTAACTTTCAGCCCAAGAAAAAAGGCTTTGCTATAAAAATTCCCGTTTTCTCATTCGATAAATTCCCGGGCGTAAACAAAGAATTAGGACCAGAAATGAAATCGACAGGCGAGGCTATTCATTTTATAGCTGACCTTCACGACGAAAAATTCTTACAGTTATACGGAGAAAGAAATTTGTATTTGAGCCGATAAACAGTATCTCGAATTTAAGAAATTTCCTCATTTCCTTCTTTCTTTAATGAAGAAGATTAATCCATTAAGAAGTTAGGACAATCAATTGTTTTCTTCATTTCCTTAATTCCTTAATGGTGAAAAGTAAACCATTAAGAAGTTAAGTTTATTTCCTTCATTGCATCATTATGAAAAGTAAACCATTAAGAAGTTAGGACAATCAAGTGTTTTCTTTATTTCCTTAATTCCTTAATGGTGAAAAGTAAACCATTAAGAAGTTAAGACAATCAAGTGTTTTCCTCATTTCCTAAATTCTTTAATGGTGGAAAGTAAACCATTAAGAAGTTAAGATAATTTGAGTGTTTTTTTATAAATACATAACAAAAACCTTCATTTTATATAATAGCTAAAACACGATTTGTATTTTTCTAAAGTTCTAAATATTAGGAGAATATAAAGGGGGGCTATTTAAAAACAGGGGGACTCCATCCCCTCCCCATGATCAATATACGTTTGTGCAAACCAATTAGTCGTATGTTAAACGTTTATAAACGGCTAAGTTTTCAAACAAATCTTGAAAAGTATTGATAGGAGAAATGTGTTTAATTTCCGAAATTTGAACTGGGGTGGGAAATGCAGTTTCCCCTAATTTTTAAGAATATTAATATTTTTTAAACGGAGCAAAGAATGAAATTCTCCCGTTGAATTTATTGGAGAAAATGTAGTTTCCCCTTTGACTGAATGTTACCTTTCTGCCAGCGACAGTGATTGGAACGGAAACCCGGAGCGAGGCCCTTTGCCGAGAACCGAGTTGCAGTGAAAAGCACGGTTTACAAAACAACAATGTGCAGACGAATTTTCTTGAAATGCTTGTATTGTTTTGGAAAGTCGCCCAAAAAAGTGGATGTTAATTTTCAATCTTATTAATAATTATAATCTTAACTACTTTTTATTTATTTGCTAATTTGAAACGGAAGCCTACATAAAGCTCTCTTCCTCTTGTTGGGCCCCAAACAAATGAGGTATCGAAGTATTGGCTAAACGGATTTTGCCAGCTTAATATTGGTTGCTTTTGACGGAAATCGAATATGTTTTCACATCCTGCATATACCTCAAACTTTTTAAATGTATAGGTAAATTGCAGGTTTACCAAAGTAAATGGATCAGAAAATCCCGCTCTTTGAAACGCTAATGGATTTGATTGTGTATCGGGCAATCTTTGTTTCCCTAAACAATGCACATTTGCATCTATATGAAATTTATCTGTTTTAGGCTTGTAGCTAAGGGTAGTTAAGAACTTATGTGCTGCATTAAATGGCAAGAGCAGTTTTTTGTTGTTCACTTCTCGGTAAACATCCAAAAAGGTATAGCCGGCTTTAAAATCAAAGCGTTTTTGGAATTTTAAATTTACTTCTACCTGAAAGCAATTGCTAATACTTTTTCCTTCGAAATTAGAAATAATTGCTTTTGTGGGTTGGGTATCATAATCGGGGAAAATTTGATTTTGGAAGTTTGTTCTGTAAAAATCGGCACTGAAATATCCGGAAACATTTTCACGTTCGAACTTATGTACTAAGTTAAAGCCTGTGTTAAAGGCTCTTTCTGGCCTTAATTGTTCTGCAAAAATAATATCTCTTGAACTTACTAATAAACCAATGTTCTCGCTGAAGAGGTTGGTTGTTCTCCAACCCGTTCCAACATTTGCGCGAATTACTTTATTTTTTGATATGTCATATTTTAACAAAGTTCGCGGGGTAACTGTAAACCCAAATTGGTTGTGTGCATCGCCTCTAATACCTGCAATCCAGGTTAGTTTATTGTTGAATAAACTCATTGTATTTTCTGCGAATACTCCTGGTATTTTTTCTAATCTATTGTATTGCCCAGCAAATGTGCGATTTAAAGTATTGTCGGTAAATGCAATATTTTCATCGAGCTTTAAATACCTAAAACTAAAACCGGTTTTAAGAGCGTGCTTTTGAGCATACGAAAATTCGTACTGCAAATTGGCGTAAATGTTTGTTTGTTGAGCTTTGTAATTTACAGTTCCAAAATGGGAATTCTGATTTTGAAAAAATGAGGATGCTAATAAGGTAATTCGGTGATTATCATTGAATCTGTAGTTAGTTTTGGACCAGATTTCCGGTTGATTCATTTGAACCGATTGACCATAAACTATGGAACTACCAGCATCTTTTTCAGAATTGAATGAGGTTTGTCCTCCAATTCGTTTCTCATTCATAAATTTAAGTGAAAAACTGCTACTCCAGCCCCAATCTTTTTCTTTACCATATTGCAATTTGTTAAATGCCATATATCGCGTTAATTGAGGAAGGTCTAAAAAGTTGTCGGCATCGCGGTCTATTTTATTTGCTGGTTGAACCAAATGCACAGCCAACAAATTGCTCCACTTACTTTTTTTAAAACTGAAATTTGAATTGAGGTGCTTTTCCCCGAAACTATTGATATAACCGTTAATCAGTAGTTTTTCTGTTTTATCTGGCTCTTTCGTTTCAACATTGATTTGTCCGCTTATACTTTCGTATCCTTGTAGCACACTGTTTGCTCCTTTTGAAACGTAAATATTATCGACCAAAGTACCGGGAATGCCACTAATACCATAAGTAAAGGTTAATCCTTGTATCATGGGCAATCCATCAATCAATACCTGGTTATAAATCCCAGATAATCCTAAAATTCTCAGTTCTTTAGCATTGGTAATAACATTAGTTACCTGTGGTTGAACTGTAGTTTGTGTTTCGAAACAACCAGCCAAATCGCAACATGCGGCTTTTTGTAATTCGGTTTGCGTAATAACTTCTGTTTTAATGGGTTTCAAATTTGAAATCTCAACACCATCTCTTTGTCCTGTAATTTCAACTTCTCCCAATGTTTTAATTTCCTTTAAGTTAAACCTTATAAAGGATTGATTTTTAACATCTATTGTATCTGGAGCATATCCTATAAAACTGGCAATAAGTTTTTTTTGAAGGATATCTTTTGATGAAATTTCAAATTCACCATTTTCATTTGTAGATGTTCCGACTTTTGTTCCTTGCCAATAAATACTGGCACCTGCCAACAATTCATTTTTGTTATTGGTTACTTTTCCAATAATAGTTTGTGCAAACCATCCATTAGAATACAGTAAACCAACAATGATGATAATATTTCTCATTGATTTGATGATTAGTAAAATTCAAACTTTTGTATTTCAAAAAGCTTGATTTTATGATGATTTACTGTTTTACTTTATAAGGTCGGTCGGCTGGATTTTCGCATCCACCAGTATTTTCAATAGCCGTAAAAATTTCTTTTTCTGCTAATTGTGAAGGGTTGTATATTACTTCAAATGAAGATGTTGCGCCCATTTTTGTTGATTTACAACTTGTTACTCCATTGAGTTTTTCAACATTGCTGGCGATGGTTTTCAAATCATTGGAACAGTTAATTCCTTTTACTTTTATTGTGATTGTTTTGGTTGAAGGAGATGCTGGTTGTGTATTTTGAGCTGAGGTAATTGTTGAACTGGCTACCATTAATAAGATAACCAATAGGTATTGTGAAATACTTTTCATTGTTCTGATTTATTTGATTTTTAACTAATAAGATTTACTTGCTGCTATTTAGCGCAGCAATATTATTGTTAAACAATCTTAGGCGGCTGCCAGAAATCAGGTTTAAATTGAGAGGTAAATGTTGAATTATAATGAAATAGATGTTCTATTAACATTTCCGAATGTACAAAACCTTCAAAAGGATTTGAAAAGTTATGTACTACAAAAGCACCGCAGATTTGAAATGGATTGCAATTCTTATCAGAACAATCATTTTCTTTATCTTGTTGATTTTCGGAAGTGTCTTTATTTGTTTTTGAAGAACAAGCTCCTGCACAACAACCTATTTCTTCTATTTGATTCAAAGAAAATATATCAACACAAGGCTTTATGGTTAAAGTCAATATGGTGAAGGCAAGCAGAAATGTGAATAATTTCATTTAGCTGCAAAATTACATTTTCTTTTTAATTCTAAAATACAAGAGCATTTTCATCTGATTGAATTAATTAAATTCTTATAGACTTTTATTGGAGGCAATCAAAAATGCCAAAATGACCATATTTTTTTAAGGCAAGTATTTTGTACTTTTGGCCTCAAATTCGTCTCACATGCGCGTGTTGCTCATTCTTTTAACAGTTTACTTACTTTACCGTATATTTTTCAATTTTGTATTGCCTTTAATAGCACGTTATTTTTTTGCTAAAGCAGCCAAAAACATGCAAGGTCAATTCAATCAACAACAACAACAACAAAGAACCAATAGCAGACGTGAAGGTGAAGTAAGAATTGAAACACCTAATAGTCCTCAAAATCAGAGAAATAGAAATTTTGATGAGGGAGAATTTGTAGATTATACAGAAGTGAAATAGGCAATCCGAAAGAGACGTGTATATTTGACACGCAATTTCAGAAAAATGCCAACAATTAACTTTCGCGCTTTGCTGCCGCATTTAGCAGCAATCCTTATTTTTATCTTATTGATTTTTGCTTATTTCCCTGAACTTTTCAGTGGGAAAAGCCTTCGCATGGACGATATCGAACAACACAAAGGTATGTCTAACGAATTGGTTGATTACCGAGAACGTACCGGAGATGAAGCTATTTGGACAAATACCATGTTTAGTGGAATGCCTGGATATTTAATTTCAGTGGTCTTCAAAGGAAATCTTGTTTCAAATATTGCTACTGTTATAAAAATGGGCTTTCCTCGTCCTGCAGATTCCATGTTGGTGCTAATGATTGGACTATACATCTTGTTTCTTGTTTTAAAAGTTCGTCAGCCACTTGCCATTGTTGGAGCCGCTGCTTACTGTTTTACAACATACAACTTATTAATCATGGAAGCTGGGCACATGTCGAAAGTTGATGCCATTTCATGGATTCCATGGGTTGTGGCAGGTGTGATGATTGTTTTGAATGGCAAGTATGTTTTAGGCGGATTGTTTACTGCAATATTTCTGAGTATTCAAATTAAATCCTCTCACTTTCAGATTACCTATTACTTAGCTTTTATCATCATCTTCTTGGTAATATTTTATTTAGTAGATGCGCTTAAAAATAAAACAGCTCCTGCTTTTATAAAAGGAACTGGAGTTTTAATAATTGCTGCAATATTAGGAGTGTTAACTAATATTTCGTCTTTGTACACCATTTACGATTATGGAAAAGATTCAATCCGAGGAAAATCTGAATTAACCATTGGCGACAGTAAAGACAGCGGAGGATTAGATAAAAATTACGCCTTAGATTACAGTTATGGAGTAGGCGAGAGCTTCTCTTATTTGATACCAAATGTATATGGAGGAGCTTCTAATTTAGGACTTGCTGAACAAAAAGAAGCATTAAAAGAAGCAGATGCCAATTACCGTCAATATCTCACGCAAATGCCTCAGTATTGGTCAGATACTTCAACCACAGGACCTTTTTATGCTGGAGCATTGGTTTGTTTTTTATGTGTCTTGGGTTTTTTCCTGGTTAAATCTCCTGCAAAATGGGCATTTCTCGCATCCGCCATTTTAGCATTATTTTTAGGTTGGGGAAAAAATTTCGAAGGCTTCTCAGTATTTATGTTAGAGAATTTTCCGGGCTATAATAAATTTCGTGCTGTAAAAATGACCTTGGTAATTACAGACTTCATAATTCCAGTAATGGCTATTCTCGGTTTAAACGAAGCCATGAATCACGCCGATTTGTTTAAAGAAAAACGCAAAGAATTGATTGCAGCTTTTTCTTTAACTGGAGGTTTGTCATTGTTGTTTTATTTAATGCCTGAAATGTTCTTCAACTTCGATTATATCATGCCAGAAATGGATAAACAATTAACTAGTTTTTTACCTCAGGCAGGATTAGATAAAGATCAGTTTATTGGAAATTTAAGCGCTGTAAGAATTGCAATTTTTAAAGCGGATGCATTAAGAGCATTTTTGTTAATTACAGCTGGACTTGCTATTTTATTTGCTTATGGTAAATTCAAATTTAATGCTGTAATAATGGCTGCTTTAATTGGCCTTATTGTAGTTGGCGATTTATTTTCTGTTGATAAAAGATATGTAAATAAGAAAGATTTGGTTTCTAATACGAAAGCGGCGATTCCATATGAGCCTTCTACTGCCGATGAAACAATTTTCGCCATGGAAGTTGCATCAGATGCTAGTTTGCAAACTAAAATTGATGCAGGAATTGCTGCTGCTGTAAGCAGGTCGAAAAAGAAAAATGGCTTAACTGCTGATGAAATGTACAAACAGCGTTACAGGGCATTGGTAGCAAATACAAATTACCGGGTTTTGAATTTGGCAAAAAGTACATTTAATGATGCTGCAACATCTTATTTTCACAAGTCGATAGGTGGTTACAGCGCGGCTAAGTTAGAGCGGTATCAGGAAATGATAAAATACCATATTGACCCAAATATGAAGAGTATTTATGCAGCATTTAATGCACAACCAACCGATTCATCATTAAAGGAAATGATGAGCAAGTTGTACGCATTGAATATGTTGAACATGAAATACATCATTTATAATGAAAAAGCTGCTCCATTAGTAAATAATTCTGCATTAGGCAACGCTTGGACAGTTAATGAAATTAAATGGGTAAATTCTGCCGACGAGGAAATAAAAGCTATGGACGCTAATTTTAACCCTAAAAATACTGCAATAATCGATAATAGGTTTAAAGAAGCAATTGGAAACGCAATGCCTTCAGCCGATTCAACAGCTACTGTAACTTTAAAAAGCTATGCTCCCAATGCATTGGCTTACGATTTTAATGCAACAAAAAATCAGGTCGTTCTATTTTCAGAAGTTTATTATGAAAAAGGATGGAAAGCATTTATTGATGGAAAAGAAACTCCGCATTTTAGAAGTAATTATATCATAAGAGGTTTGGTAGTCCCTGCTGGAAAACATGAAATTAAATTTATTTTTCATCCTGATATTTATTACAGCACCGAGAAAATTAGCTATGCATCTTCTATTGTTTTGTTGATTGCTCTATTTCTATTTATTGGATTGAGTTTTAGGAAAAAGAAAGCAGAAATAGCTAAGTAATATATGTGTGGAATTGCAGGGTTTTATCAATCTGATATTGTTTTAACAAAAGAAGATTTGAAGTGTATGAGTGACCGTATAGCACATCGCGGTCCTGATGCAGAAGGGTTTTATTTCGACTCAAATATTGGATTAGCGCACCGTAGATTGAGCATATTAGACCTTTCGTCGGCTGCAAACCAACCTATGTTTTCACAAAATGATAACTATGTAATTGTATTCAACGGAGAGATTTTTAATTTTCAGGAAATTGCAGCTGAATTAAATCAAACATTTAAAACCACTTCTGATACTGAAGTAATTCTAGAAGCATTTATAAAATGGGGGCCATCATTTGTCCACCAATTAAACGGAATGTTTTCAATTGTTATTTACAATAAATTGGATAAATCAGTTTTTATTTGTCGTGATAGATTGGGCATAAAACCAATATATTATTTTTTAGATGACAATAAATTCATTTTTGCATCTGAATTAAAATCTATTT
>Ga0247837_1007356_pt1 | contig 14642 bp, 10 predicted proteins | sample LaCtaG_2_FD_187115 | JGI IMG/M metagenome (GOLD analysis project Ga0247837, IMG submission 187115) | Freshwater microbial communities from meromictic Lake La Cruz, Castile-La Mancha, Spain - LaCruzMarch2015_14.5m | ecosystem: Environmental > Aquatic > Freshwater > Lake | place: Spain: Castile-La...
TAGCCGCTCCTCAATCGTGATGTTGACCCTGACTACCTTGCTCTCCTCAGGCTCCGCTTCCACCTCGACAAGTGCATAGAAGTCTTCCCCTCGCTTCCCTCGGAGCTTTCGCTCGATCGCATCCAGATCGCTCGCCTCAGGAACCTCGAGACCATCCTCTTGCAGGCCATCGAGATGAAGGCGCAGTGCCTCTGCAGCCATCGACTTTGCCTCTTCAAGCGTTGATCCCGCGGAGAAGCAGCCCGGCAAGTCGAGGAACTCGACACCGAAATCCGACGACGGAGTCTTTCGCAATACCGCAACGTACGTGTCCATCATCGACCTCCAAGACCTGCTTGCCTGCGAATGCTCGCCACAGTCCCCGGCGGCAGATCCTTCTTGGGATGTGGGACTGTCACCCGACCTGGCTTTGTGGGATGCCTGAACTGGATGTGGCTCCCGCGCTGCGCGACCTTCTCCCAGCCATCGGCATGGAGTTCCCGGATGAGATCCTTGCTCGAGACCGACGGCATTCCGGATGATACACACCCGGTGTGTATCCGGCAACAAGGCCCACGAGCGCATCCCAAAACCATCGCGGGTGCGAGCGTGGCCGTGAAAGCCAACATGGGGACCTCGCTGCGCGAGGACCCTTGACCCACGGCCGCCGGGCTGGCCGCATAGGGCGGCCCAGCCCTCCCGGCCGTCGCACAAGCTACCCGTTGCCCAATTCAGGCAACACGCCCACATGAGACAACTCCCGCTCAACCGGAACTTCCGGTGACGGCGAAAGCCCTTTTGGTGGCCCCAGCATCGAGGTGGTAGCAGCGGCGCTTCCCCCAGAAGCCAGAGGGCGCCGAACAATGACGTTCTGATGCTTCTTCGGCTGGCGCCGAAGAAGGGCGAACTCACGCGTGCTGGTCTGACGCTCCAGCTCGAGCACCATGGACGACAGGTGTTCATCGCCGCGGGGGACGCCCTGCCAACGACCCGTGGCTTCTTCGACGCCCCGGCGGCGGCGGCGGCCTTCGCGGCGCTGGTCGCCGAGCACGAGGCCGACGGCTGGCTGCCTTCGTCCGCCGAACAAGTGCTGATGCTTCTTCGGCTGGCGCCGAAGAACGCCGTCGTGGGGACCGGGCCGAGGCCGAGCGCTGCCAGGCCGCCATCCGCGCCCGCATCGAGGCCGCCCGGGCCTGTGCGGCGCCGCCCGACGGGGCACGGCTGCTGTTGTCGACGCTTTCAGGCGCCCCGCGCTTCGAGGCGCTGGTGGCGCGCGTGGTGGGCATCGACGACGACGCGACCCTGCGGCTGGCTGGTGGTGGCTCGATCGTCATCGGCCTCGATGGCGCGGGCGTGACCACCCTGTGGCTGCACCTCGACGACGACGACGACCAGCACCACTTGTATTTCGGTCCCGACGCCGGTCCGCCCGAAGGGGACCAGGAGCTGGCGGGCACCCGCTTTGCCGGTGTCGACGTCGACTGGTGCATCGAGGAAAGCCCGTGGGACCGCTTCTTCTTCGTCGTCGACGGCGTCTGCCACCGCTTCGAGCTTGATGGCGGCGTCACCGAGGGCGTGCTGGCCGGCCCGGTGGAGCACCTGCTCGTCGAGCGCATCTTCACTCTGCTCGACGAGCGGTAGCCGGGGTCGGGGCGGCGTGCGCGGTCGACGATGACGAAAGCGGTTGCTACCATGGGCACATGACCACCACAGAATTGTTGGAGCAACTCAAGGCGCATGCGCTGGCTCTGCCGAAGGCTGAGCGGGCACGGGTTGCGCGCGAGCTCTATTCTGTCGGTGCAGAACTCGACGACGTGGACGTCGATCTCGGCGTCGATCCATCGCGAATCGAGCGGCGGGCGCTCGCGGTCCACGACGGGACGGCGAAGCTGGTCCCTGTCGACGAGTTCTTCGACCACGTTCGAAGCCGACTCAAGACTCGATGAACGTCGTCAGCATTGACTTCGAGGCCGCCGACAAGTTCTTCGGCGCCGCCGACTGGTACAACGACCAGCGAGATGGTCTCGGTGACGAGTTCCTTGCTGATGCCCAGGCCGCCGCGAGGGCATTGCCAAGACGCCTCGTGCACCGAGTGCTCGACGACCACAGGCACCTCGGTGTGCATCTGGCACCGCTCGCTGGCTGGCCCTACCGCTTGATCTCCGTCATCAAAGACAGCAGCTATCACGTCATCGCGCTGGCCCACGAGCGCCGTGAGCCTGGCTCCTGGAGTCATCGCCTTCGACGTTGAGTCCATGCACACGGGGCTGGCAGAAGGACCGCAACGCTGGCCCTGGCCCGCCTCTGCGGCGGGGACTGCCTCGAATCGGACGGTTGGTTGATCGCCGACGGACTTTCCGGCGATGGTGCGGGCCGGGAGGGAGACCCCGTGACCGACGCCGCATCAACCGCCATCGCCTGCCCCTTCTGCGCTGCGGACGCCGCCGACGTCGTGTGGTCGTCGGACCTCGTCATCGCCGTGCGGGACCGGTTTCCGGTGGCCCCCGGCCACACCCTGGTGATTCCGCGGCGGCATGTGGCCACCTATTTCGACGCCACGCCCTGGGAGCAGGCCGAGCTGTGGCGCGCCGTCGCCGACATCAAAAAGCTCCTCGACGGGACCCACCGCCCCGACGGCTACAACGTCGGCTTCAACGCCGGCGAGGCTGCGGGCCAGACCGTCATGCACTGCCACATCCACGTCATCCCCCGCGCCGTCGGCGACATGGACGATCCCCGGGGGGGCGTCCGCGGCGTCATCCCCGCCAAACAGAAGTACGCGGCCAAGCCCTCCCTGGCCCCTGCCCCGCCGAAGGTGCTGTCGTCGTCGTCGTCGTCCTCGACGACCCTGCGTTTGCCGACCTTTGTGCCCGGGCAGGAGGAGCCCCTCGGGCGGGTGCTGCAACAGGCGCTGCTGTCGGCGTCGCGCTGTGACGTCGTCGTCGCCTATGTGCATCGGGGTGGCATCGCGGCCCTGGTGGACGACCTCGTCGATGCCCTCCGTCGTGGGGTGCGGGTACGCATTCTCGCGGGGGACTATCAGGGGGGCACCAGCGCCGATGCCCTGCGCTGGCTGGTTCGGCTCGATGACGAGCACGAGGGATTGCAGGCCTGGTTCTTTCACACAGAAACCGGTGGGCCATTTCATCCCAAGGCCTACGTCTTTCACGACGACAGCGGTGACGGCGGCGTCGCCTATATTGGCAGCAGCAATCTGAGCGGCCCCGCCCTGGGGGAAAACCTCCGGCCCGGACAAGGCGTCGAGTGGAATCTGCGGCTGGTGTCGTCGGACGACCCCGACACCTTTCGGGCGGTTGCAGCGAGGGTCGAGGCCCTGCTGACCGATCCGTCGACGAAGCGGCTCACCCGCGAGGTCATCGACGCCTATGAGGCCCGCTGGCCCACCAAAGCGGTGGAGCCCCGGCGCACGGAGCTGCGGGCCTTGCCGCCCGACCCCCACGGGGTGCAGCTCGAAGCGTTGGCGGCGTTGTCAGCGACGCGGCGCAACGGCCATACCCGGGGCTTGGTGGTGCTGGCCACGGGCCTCGGCAAAACCCTGCTGTCGGCGTTTGATTTCAAGCAGATGGGCGGCGAGCGGGTGCTGTTTATTGCCCACCGCGACGAAATCCTTGAACAGGCCAAGGCCGCCTGGCAGCGGGTCCACCCCGACAAAATCGTCGGCACCTATATGGGCACGACCCGGGAGCGGGACGCGGATATCCTGTTTGCCTCGGTGCAAACCCTGGCCCGCGCTGCCCATTTGTCGAAGTTCTCGCCCACCCACTTCGACTACATCGTCGTCGACGAATTTCACCATGCGGCAGCGTCGACCTACCTGAAGGTCCTCGGCCATTTTCAGCCCCGCTTCATGCTCGGACTGACGGCGACCCCAGAGCGCATGGACGGCCGGCCCCTGATGGAGCTGTGCGGCGACAACCTCGTGTACCGGCAAGACCTGCTGGCGGGTATTACCCGCCGGCTGTTGGTGCCATTTCACTATTTCGGCGTGAAGGACTCCGTCGATTTCGAGCCCATCCCCTGGCGTTCGGGCCGCTTCGAGATGGCCGCGTTGACGGCGGCGGTGGCGACGACGGACCGGGCCCAGCAGGCCCTGCGGGAATACGAAAAGCATGCGCCGGCCAAGGACCGTCGCTGCATGTGTTTTTGTGTGAGCACCGCCCACGCGGATTTCATGGCCGAGTTCTTCCGCAGCCAAGGCAAGACCGCGGCCGCCATCCACAGCCAGCCGTCGTCAGCACCACGGGCGGAGACCTTGCGGAAGTTCCGCGACGGGCAGGTGGAGATTGTCTGCGCGGTGGACATCTTTAACGAGGGCGTCGACATCCCCGACGTCAACGTGGTGTTGATGTTGCGGCCCACGGAGTCCGCCACCATCTTTTTGCAGCAGCTTGGTCGCGGCCTGCGTAAGACTGAGACCAAGAGCCACCTCACCGTCGTCGATTTCATCGGCAACCACCGCAGCTTCTTGACCAAGCCCCAGGCCCTGATGGGCATGCTCGGCCAGGTGATGCCCGTCGGTGCCGCCATCGAGAAGCTCGCCGGCGGCGCCGAGCTCCCCGAGGGCTGCAGCATCGACATTGAGACCGAGGCCATCGACCTGCTGCGGGCCATGGTCCGCACCAACACCAGCGACCTGGTGCTCCACGAATACCTGACCTTCCGAAATGCCCATGGCCGGCGGCCGACGGCGACGGAGCTGTTTCAGCAGAGCGTCAACCTCACGCCCATCCGCAAGCATCAGGTGACCTGGTTTCACTACCTGCAAGCCCAGGGCGACCTCAGCGTCGATGAGGAGCGGGTGTTGCAGCGGCACACGGCCTTCTTCCAAGACCTCCTCACCACGAAGATGAACACCGCCTACAAGATGCTCGCCCTGCGGGCCTTGTTGGAGGCCGACGGCTTCGCTGACGGCATGGACATCGAAGAAAACGCCCGCCGCGCCTTCGACAGCGTCCGCCACGACCTGCTCTTGACCCGCGAACTCCGCCAGAGCGACGAGCGAAAAACCCTCGGCGCCGCCTTCACCCGCGCCTGGCGCCAAGAGCCCCTGCAGATTTGGGCCAAGGGCGAATCCACCACCAAGCCCTGGTTCTCCCTCACCAACGACCGCTTCGGCCCCACCTTCATCATCGACAACGAGGACCGCGTCGCCTTCGACGCCATGGTCAGCGAAATGGTCGACCTCCGCCTCGCCGAACACCGCGACCGCCTCATCCGCAAAGCCGCCCCCAGCGCCGACTTCGCCCCCGTCGTGCTGACGGTGTCCCACGCGAACTACCGCCCCGTGGTGCGCTTCTCCCGCGAGCACCACCCCGACGTCCCCGCAGGCGAAGTGTGGGTCACCATCGACGGCGAGCGATATCTGTTCGCCTTCAAACGCAACGCCGTGGACGTCGTCTGGGCCAACGACGGCCACCGCGACAACGTCCTGCCCACCCTGATGCGCCGCTGGTTCGGGCCCAACGCCGGCCATCCGGGCACGCGGCATCGGGTCCAGCTCGGTCGTCAGGGCGACGATTGGGTCCTGGACCGTATCCCCGAACCCGCGGTGAACGTGGCCCCGCTGGCGAAGCTGTTGGCCTTCCCACAAATGCCCTTCTTCCCCGACGTACGGGTGGCCTGCGGCGCCATGGATGGCGGCACCACCCAAAGCGACCAGATGGAGCGCATCACCATCAAGACCACGGTCGCCCTCGACCCCGCCCGCCATTTCGTGGTCCGCGCCGACGGCGATTCCATGAACGGCGGCGACACGCCCATCGCCGACGGCGATTTGGTGCTGTGCGAATGGGTGAAGGGCCGCGGCCTGGACGGCATCGAGGGCAAGCCCCACCTCCTGGTGGGCTCCGACGCGGCGGACACGTCCTTCGCCGTCATGAAGGTTCCTCGGCGTCGAGACGGGCACTGGCAGTTGGAGAGCTGGAACCCCGCCTTCGCCCCGATGCCAATGCCGGCCACCGGTTCTTTGCAGCCCGTGGCCCGGGTCGTCGAGGTCGTCGCCGAGGAGCTCGGCCTGGAGCTGTGGGGCACCTACGACCGCAATGCGATCATTGCTGCGTTTGGCGGCACCTACGATGCCTCCTGGAAGAATGGGCACCGGGATCTCATCGTAGGCGGCAAGCCCCAGACCGTCATCATCGTGACTCTACGGAAGGACAATCAACCGAGCCTCGAGTATCGATACGACAATCACTTCGAATCGATCGACGTCTTTGCTTGGAATTCCCAGGACAAGATGACTTCAGGTGGCCTCAAAGGTCGCCGTTTGATCGGACACAAGGCGGAGGGACGTGGAATCCACGCTTTCGTCCGGTATGACCGTCACCATCCGTTCACCTACGTCGGGCCCGTCGACTATCTCTCTCATGAAGGGGAGGCGCCCATGCACTGCCGGCTGCGGCTGGAGACGCCGCTGCCTGACGCGCTCTTTCGCATCTGGAGCTAGGGCGCCCAAGTCTGGTCAGACGGTGCCTTATTGACTGACCGGCTCTGGGAATGCCGCTGTCGGGTCCACAGGGAACTCGGCCGCTACAGGACTGGCCGGGTCGTATTTCAAGAAACTGTCGATCAGGCGGGCAATACGCGCGCCCTTCGAGCCAACGGTACGCAATCGCGCTCGCTCGAGCACTTCTTCCAGCTTTTTGTTTGTCAGATTCTCAAGCAACGTGGCCTCGGAAAAAGGCGAAGCGGCCAGGAGTCCGACCTTTGTCTCCTTGCTACCCGTGAGGCGGCTGCTGTCAAACCCAGCGAGGATGTCTGTCAGGTCGTCACCTTTCAGTGAGTTGAACAGGGCCTTGAAACGCATCTCGTCAAGGATGCGGGCCTCGGGCACCACGGGCGGCGGTGGCGGCGACGGCGCCTTGATGTCGAGGGAGCAAAGGAAGTGGTCGACAAGTCGATCGAGAACATCTTCCTTTGTGCCGGAAACCGACGCTTTCGAGTCACGACAGACGTCGCGCAGGCGCTGGAGCGACAAGGAGCGGAGAACCTCGGAGGGCTGGATGTAGTTCTGCTCAAGTCGAGCCAGTCGCTCTTCGCGGGATCCACTGGTCTTCAGCGAGCATGCAGCGAGTGCTTCCACGAAGTCAGCGCCCGTGAGTTGCTCGTACAGACGCCTGCGACAGTCGAGTGCCATCTCGAAGCCCAGCACACGCCGCACGAGCGGCACAGTCTCCTCCGCGAGGAAGATCCGGCCCTCGTGGCCGAATATGAGGCCGCAGGAGCGGAGGGCATTCATTTGATCGAGAAACGCGTGCGTCGACCAGAAATGGTGAAACTCCGGGTGATGTTCAAGCAAGAAGTGTTCAGCAGTGCGAACACCGAGTTCCTGCCTGAGGACGCCCAAAAGAGCCGTCTCACTCGAGTCCAAGACGAGGTCATTTCGCCGAGCTTCAAAGAGCACACGGCGATAGATTCGCAGGCTGCTGTCGCGGCCGATGAGGTCACCAGACGTGACTCGGTCAACAATCGAGCGCGTCCGCTCCTCGACCAACTCACGAAAACCAGAGGCCGCCACGGAGTAGTCCGGGGAATCAAGTAAGATCTCGAGAATCGTGAACGTCGGCGGCAATCGGTCGCCGACGAACCTCTTCACGAACGAGTAGCTCCGCAGCACGGTCTCAAGGGTCGCGCAAAGCGCCTCACGCGAGGCCGGTTCACCCTCCCGAAGATGCTCAGCCTCCAAGCGTTCGAGCTGATCGTCGGCGAGTTCGGAAATCAGTGCTGCCAGCCGCATGTGTGCCCCAGGGTAGTTTGACCAACTGCTTCATGTTGCGTTCGCAGTCTTGCTCGGCTTTGGCAACGCCGCCACCAACGCACCACCGGCTGTGACGCCAGGCGTCAGTGCCGACAGGTCCGAGCGAAACTTCACTTGAGAGACTGTCTCGGGCATGGGCCCTGGTGGCCTCGGGATGGCCTCGGCGCCAAAGATCTGAAGGTTGCTGAGCGCCGAGGGAACTGAGAAACGAATCTCATCAGCCTCCCGCCATAGGTCGCCCAGGGCCTTGCTGACGATCACTTCGGCGCGCCTTGCCAGGCCGAGCGGCAATCGACTCGTGAGGGATCTCAAGAGGTCGAAAACGCTGGCGCCGATGTCATCTACGTCGAGGAGCAGAGACACCACGATGGTCGTCGATGGGCTGCGCTCCAATTGCTCTAGAGAGAATTCATGCTCACGCAGATCCCTGGCTGAACTCTTCACCTCGAGCTGGTAGCCGTTCCCAACGAAGTCGTGCAGGTCATCGGGGTCGGAATGCCATGCCGCCACCAACAGACCAGGGTCGGCTGCGTATGCAGCAACGAACGTTTCCGCCCAGATACCTTGAACCGTGTGAGTGCCTCGGTGGCCAAGGCTCCTGAAGAGTTCGAACAACTGCAGGATCGCCTCTTCGAGTTCACCTGACGTGGCGTTGTCAGGTAGCGTGGCAGCGACCCTCAGGAAGTGGCGTACGAGTTCCGTATCGAGCCCGGTGCAGTGCAGAACTGCATATCGGCCATGTTCCGCAACACCATCAGTGCGAATCGAGAGTTCCCTGCACCGCGTGTATTCGACATGACTCGTGCGCAACCGATGAAGGCTCGGCGGCATTTCTTCGTCAATCGAAAACAACAGTGCCGCGCCGCCATCAATGGTGCGAGCAACGCGCCCGCGCCCACTCACCTTCGAAGCCGTCCACTGTTTTGAGTCCGTTGGCTCGGTAAGATTGCTCCAACAGGAAAAAAGATCAGCCACCGGGCACCCTCTTGCGCTGAACCACCAGGTCACGCGGCTTGAAGCTGTCAGGAAAATGGAGGGCGATTGCGGACACGTCAGCGAAGATCGGCGTTTGATCTTCCTTCCCAATATCGAGACGATGGAGCTGAATTGTCGTTGTCGTGGCTTGCCGGAAGTCATCGTCGCCCGGATACGTAGCTGGGCCGACCTTGGGTCGCCGCCCTTCAAAGAGCTGCCCAATACGACCTGGGTCGTCCTCGCTGCGGCGGCGATGCGCGCCGCCGCCCATATTGATCACCTGGCATGTTGCCGCTGGCTGTGCATGCAGCAACTCTGCGAGCCAGATCGCAACCGCTGTCCAGGCTGGGGCGTCGTTCTCGAAGCATTGGTATTCGACGAAGAACGTCTCGAACACCTTCTGCAGCGGCAAAACGGCCTGCTTGTGCGCGGGATGATCTGGATGACCGGTGAAGCCTGCGTCTTCACAGAGCTTGATGAGCTGGTCAGCCAGAACCCGATTCGCTGCAATCCTGCGAGGGTCCGCGTGTGGGTACCTTTGCCTGAACCAGCCCTCCAGTTTTGGCTTGTGAACGGCCTCGCCAAGGATGTTTGTCCTCGTCGGGGTCATTCGATGATCAAGCAGAAATGAGCGCTTCCAGTCTTTCAGCGGCTTGCCCGCGTGAGCAATCAACTGCCCGCGGATGTCTTCCTCGTGATGCACGTATTCGCGATAAGCGTCTGCAACTTCGGGGTGGAGGTAGATGCGGCACAACCCAAGGTATTTTGCCTTGTAGCCGAAGAATCGAGCCCGTTGCTGAATGGTGTCCGCATTCCAACCACCCGGCGACCGTGGCATGTAGGTGACCGTGAGCCCCTCAACCGTGAACCCGCGGTTGAGCTTGTCGCCGCCGACCAGGATATGCGAATAGCTATTGTCCCAGTCCACCTCGTTGCCATCCTCGGAATTCACCTTCCAGATTGGCGTGTCGGCCAGTGTGTAGGCCAACTCAGAAGCCAATTCTTCGAACGAAGGCAAGCCGGCCATGGTCTTTGCAAGCTCGTCGTACGTGGCCTTGAACTCCTCAAGGACACCCTGATGCGACGGGTCGTCGACTGGCAGCCGCAGCGCGCTCTGCCAGCCACCTTTGATGCGGTTCGCAAACACAAGGAAGGCGTCGTGGTCGTTCTTCCGCGGCGATGGGTGGATGAGCATCGAGCGATGCCCGGTTTCATTGCGAAAACAAGCTGCAGCGACGCCAACGAAGAACTCCCGCATCGCCTCGACCAGTGACTCTGGCGGTTCAGTCGGCGCCGACCCAACGTCGAAAAGCGCCTCTTCGGGAATTGGGCGAACGAGAGCCGACTCCGACTGAAAGAACGCCCTGCCGCCCGTGTAGCCCCTACCCGCTTCCAAGACGCAAGCAAAATCCGGTGACAGCATGTCGGCAAGGCTGATGAGCAATGGGGCTTGCGGAGTTGCCGTGTACTGCAAATAGGTGTGATTCGGCAGTACCGCCCGAATCTCGGCAATCCGGCGGTATGTCGTTGAAGAAGTCGCGCTCTTACCCGCAGCTCGCTTCGCTGCAGCGGTATCCAGCCCGGCCTGGTCTGCTTCGTCATCGAGGATGAGGGCGGGAATTCCTCTCATGTCGACATGCTTCAGAAGGTCACGCAGATGGCCGAGGTGGCTGTGGTGCTTCATCAGGGTGATGAAGAGGGGCCGCTTTCGGTCCTCCGGCACATCGGTCCGCTTCCAGTCAGTAATCCATCCTTGCAAAGAATTTCGATGGCTCTTGAGGTCAGAGGTGTCGACGGTATCGATGAGTCGCCATGCACTGCGCTGGTCTGGCTGGTTAAGCAGGTATGGCTTCAGCCGCTTCCGTGCGGTCTGCTTGAGCAGAATCTCGGTAACACCGGCCAAGAGGATAACCACGCGACATCCACTGTCGCGGGCGAGGGAGGCGACCGTCGTCATCGACATGGTCTTGCCACTCTGCACGTACCCAACAACGAGACCTGTGCGCGAGCCGTCTTCAGCGGAAAACGGCTTGCATCGTTTCACAATATCAACAGACGAAGCCACAATGCTGTCGAATGCAGCCCTATCCGGCAGCTCTTTCCGCTCATCTACGAGGCATCGGCCCAACGCTTCAGTCGCGTCCCCTCGCGTTGGCAGCCAGAGCGGCCCGGCCTGTGGCGCCAACACGACTTCTTCCTTAGAGACCATTGTCTTTTCCCCCGTTTGCACTGTCACCGAATCGATCGCGAAGGAGTTCATTGACGCGTTGACGAATCCCCGCCGCCCGCTTCACACCTGCCTGAACGGCCGTGTGTTCTGCGAGCACCATAGCAGCCACCAGTCGAACCAGCGGCCCGAGCGTGTTCTCGTCGCCGTTGACGTACGACTCGCTGAACGGATGAGAGAGGTTGATCCAGACCTCCAAACGATGTCCACTGGCTGCCCTAGTAAGTGTGAACCCATACCACTCGCGCGCGGGATCCCGGACGAGTTCGAGCGAGATAACGAATTGCTCATCGTTGTCGACGAGCGAAATTTCGAAGCGTTGATGAACACGCGACGCGGGCACGGCGGATTTGGTCCCATCGAGGACTGGGTCAGCTGGCGTCGGCGGCATCTCCTCAGGCAGAGGGGCAAGCAATTCTCCGACGGTCTGGGTCTCGAGCTCGGCAGCCGCGCCATGAAGGGCCTCTGCGCCGAAGCTATCTGGCAGCTCGCGCGCCTGCTGTCGCACCCGGTAGCCCTCAGCCTGGGCAAGAATCGGCATCTTCATCGAGTTCAGCTCCTTGTGGAGCTTGGACAGCATCTCGTCTTCGAGACCCGCCCACTCGATGCCGTCCTTCGTGTGGCTCACCTCAAAGCCGTCGACGAAGAGTTCACCCACGACGCGCTGATACGTGTAGCTGTTCGGCTGCCGGAAGATCCTCTCCGGCCGATAGGTTTCGTCACCGCTCCCCTGAATAAGACGATCTCGTCTGAAGACGCTCAGGCCTGCGCGGGAGCCGCTCGCTTTCGCCAGCAGCCCTGCCCAACCAGAAACCGTACGGCCACCCGGGAGTCTGAGCTTGAACTCCGAGCGCCAAATTCGAGGCTCTTCGTTTGGCTCTCTATAGTAGGGAGCAGTGAGGAGTTGTGGCCGATCGTGCTTGAGTATCTCGGAGCCGGAGGGCGAGGTCACTTTGATCTGAACCAGGCCCTTTTCTGCGAGGACCCGGTAGATGCTGGCAAGGTGGTCTTTGACCTTGTGGAGCGTCCGACCCTTTGGGTGCACTCGCAGATTCCGCAGCGTGACCACCGTGTAGTGGTCTTTTTCGGGCGCCACCTGGCTCTCGATGGGGATATGCTCGATTCCCTTTGACGTTATTTTGTCAACGTCGAATCGAATAAGCCGAACCGCGCCTTCTCCGTAGGCGCAGGTACGTACAGTCCAGTACCGAGCAAACCAGCAGGCCGCAGCCTTCATCCCGAGGCCGAACTCTGAGAGCCCTGAGGCGTCCGGAGGAGGTTGACTTGGACTGAAGGCCCTGCCCAGCTCATGGGCAGCTATTCCACCCGCGCGATCAGTGATCACGATCTCGTCTTCGTCGAAGCGAATGTCGACTTCAAGCGGGCCGGCCGGTAGATGATTTCGATTCGTCAAGTAGCTCTGCACTGAATTGTCGACGAATTCTGCGATTGCGAACCATGGCTTGTAGTTCAACCGTGCAAACGCTGCGTACATACCGACTTTGGGCCTGATGTGCAGACCTGCATCGGCCGCGGTTGCGGGAACCTTCTCTTCAACGAAGAGTGGGCTCTGTACTGCTGGAGCAGCTCGCTGAGTGGGGGTCGGCGCCGGAGTTGTATTGGCAAGGAAGCTGGTCTGGGTGCCACTTGGTAGCTTCCCGAAGTCCTTTTCGGACCAATTCAGTCCAGCGCTCCGGGACTTGATGAGCTGTGTGATGTACTCAGCCGTGCGCGAGGCACGGAACGCAACCAGGATTTCACCGGTCTCGCTTTCGTGTTGCTCGTAGCCCGTCTCCTCTGCTTTGCTCAAGAGGGCGAGGGGCATGAACATTGAGAAACGGGTCTTGAGCCCAGCACGGCGATAGGCGTCCATCGCTACGATCAGCGGGTTCGTCGACGTACCCGAGGGGTCCCAAATGCCCATGAGGAGCGTGAGCGTTCCTTCCTCGGTCTTTATTGGCTTGTTTGCGTTGGGGTTCTGAAACCGGCGCTCATCGTTTCTTGCCCGATGGGAATCGCCGATCGCACCGACATATAGCCACGCTGGTGTCGAGGCTGACCCGACTCGCACTTCTGCTTCGGCGGGCCAGGCCGTACCAATCTTGGTGAGTTGAATCGTACCAAGAGAAGCCTGCGCTGCATCTTGAAGAAGGCTTGTTCGTTTTCTCCCAACCATCGTATTCTTACCTGAGGCTCTTGAGGTCGTCAGATCGACTTGGCGCGCAGCAAGCGGAACATACACGAAGCCTGAGCAAGTGGTTTCGGGGGACAGGCGTGCGTCATGCCGAGCCAGTTACCGAGGCACGAATTGTCTGGTAACGGGCGCGTCGTGACTAAGCCGTCCATCATCTCCCTGTTTACCGGCGCTGGTGGCCTCGACCTGGGCTTCCATGCGGCAGGGTTGGCCACCGCGGTTGCGGTCGAGATGGACGCCAGATGCTGCCGAACGCTTCGGGCCAACCAGGCCCAACATCCCTGGGAGGTCATCGAACGCCCGATCGAAGAGGTCACCTCTGAGGAGATCCTGCGGGCAGGCAAGCTGAAAGCCGGCAAGGTCGACCTGCTCATAGGCGGCCCGCCATGCCAACCGTTCAGCAAGTCCGGGTTCTGGTCCCGTGGCGAAGCCGGCCGTCTCGACGACCCACGGGCCAACACGCTCGCTGAGTACATGCGCGTCTTGCGTGAGACCCAACCGCGTGCGTTCCTTTTGGAGAACGTCACCGGCCTTGCGTTCTCGGGCAAGGAGGAGGGGTTCCAGTACCTTCTCGATGAAGTGAATCGCATCAACAGAGCAACAAAAAGCAACTACATAGTACACTCAAAGGTTGTGAACTCAGCATCATATGGCGTACCACAGACTCGCGAACGCATTATTCTTGTTGCCAGCCGCGATGGTGCACCTTTTGCGTTTCCCGAGCCCCGCTTCTTTGAAGCAGATTCGAGCGAGGCTGGTGAGCCATTTCGCACCGCTTGGGATGCGATTGGCGACCTCGACAGCCTTGAGGCACCAGAGGAGACGGTTGTTCGGGGCCGGTGGGCCGACTTGTTGCCTTCGATTCCTGAGGGAATGAATTACCTCCATCACACTGATCGTGGCGATGGCGTTCCACTGTTCGGGTGGCGTCGCAGGTATTGGAGCTTCTTGCTGAAGCTGGCGAAATCCCGGCCTTCTTGGACCTTAACTGCTCAGCCAGGACCTGCGATCGGCCCCTTTCATTGGAAATCCCGGCGGCTCTCGCGGCACGAACTCGCGCGCCTTCAAACCATTCCAGATGGGTACAACGTGTTGGGCACGCTCGCCGACGTCCAACGGCAGCTGGGGAACGCTGTTCCGAGCCTGCTGGGTGAGGTTCTTGGCACCGAGATTCGCCGCCAGCTTCTCGGCCATGATGTTCCCGTCGTGACGCCGAAGCTGCTTTGTCCAAAAAGGCGCGACATGCCTGGAGTTGAGAAGCCGGCGCCAGTGCCACGGAAGTTCAAGGCGGGGGAACACGAAGCCCACCCCGGCACTGGGCTCGGCTTTGGTGCGCTGCGGCGGCAGGTCGCCTGACGGATTCAGTCAGGTGCAAGGGAAGCCAACACCGCCCTGGGACCCGCATGAAACCCACCCACTCAACCACCACCCTCCTCACAACCCTCCTCACAACCCTCCTCACAACCCTCCTCACAACCCTCCTCACAACC
>Ga0247837_1007364_pt1 | contig 14633 bp, 1 predicted proteins | sample LaCtaG_2_FD_187115 | JGI IMG/M metagenome (GOLD analysis project Ga0247837, IMG submission 187115) | Freshwater microbial communities from meromictic Lake La Cruz, Castile-La Mancha, Spain - LaCruzMarch2015_14.5m | ecosystem: Environmental > Aquatic > Freshwater > Lake | place: Spain: Castile-La...
CCAGGGGGCTCTTCTGCGATGGCAGCGACTCTATACTCACTGGCACCTTACTGTCTGGTATGGGTGGAAGCCACTGCTACCACTCTGCAAGCAACTGAGCAGTATGTTCTCACTGGCGTTAATAATCCGCGGTTTCTGGCTACAGCGGAGCAGTCCACAATTGTGATCTACACTGCCTATGAAGACAAAATCACTAAGATTTCGCTGACTGATGGTACTCTGCCTAGTCCTTTGTGGATAGCAGGCAGCGGGGTCTTCAATCCTTCAATTGGTTCCAATGCATATCAGACCACTAACTCCTACTATACGCCCCTGGCCACTGCAGTTGTTTACAAAAATCACAATGGCTACTACCAGCTCACCTTCAAATTCCCTAGTGACGTGTCCCCTGAAGCTGCCTTTTCTGTCACTTTTCCCACAAACTACAAAGTGGGAACAGCCGCTATCTTTGCTGTGAGCGGTTCCAATCTAATGACCTGCACAGGGTCAGTTGCGTATCGCTCCTGGACGTGTACAGCCCCTGCAGGTGTAACGATACCAGGAGGGGACGATATCAGCATATCAGGCCGAGCCACTAGTCCCGATACAGCAGGAATAACAGGTGATTTTGCTCTAAGGTCGTACTTCACCTCCACTTCTGACTTTCTGGTCACAGAAAATTTGGCTGCAGGGACGGTAGTTGTGACGGATACAGCGGAGTTCAACGTGCCTGATGACTTCTACGTGCCACTACAAGTGGAGTTCCTGGACATCCCAGTGCGGAGCCGAGAAAGAGGCGTGCTAATAGTGGAGTTCAGTCCTGAGAATCCCATTACTTATAGCGCAGTGCCCAGTTTCATAACAGTGCAAGAAACCTCCAACAAAGCCTTCAAATACACGCCCACAGCAGGTGCAGGCGACCAAGCCATTTGCATGTTTGTCAACATGCGCACCTCCGAGCAGTACCGCGCGGCTACTTGCGTCTCCAACGGCTCAGGCGCCTTCACTGCTAGAGGTCCGCGGAGCACCCAGATTACTCCGAAACAGTCAGATAACGTGACTCTAGAGTGGTGGCGCCTGGTGATCACCACTGCGGGACTGGAAAGCCAGAATAATCTTGGGGTAGTGACTAATAACGGATTGGACTTTCCAAACGTTGATAATTTCAACAAAAGAATATATACATTGAAGATAACCATTGAAGGCGGGAAGAACTGTGAGGAAAGTCTTTTCATTCCTGGAAACTCGCCTACGGCTGCTTCCATCAAGCTGATATCCGCGAACAAGGGCTTCAAGAACAATGTGTTTTTATTGACCCTGGATGCATCATATGTCGCCTCATCATACACTATTTCATTAATATTCCCCGCGAAGATCGGAGCGATTGAGGCCTTTGACTTCAAACAAGGAGACGCGGACCTCGGTACAGACTATGGATGCAAATATAATAGTGCTGCTCCGATAGCAGCCCCGTGCACTTTAGCTTCGCACGGCTTCGTGTATACTGAAACGAGGAACTCCCGAATGGAAATAACTGGGGTTCGCATATTGGCCGATCCCACAGAAATCGCAATACCTGGAATCCAAAATCCCGCCAATGAGGTTCTGCTGTCGATGGATTTGCAAGTGCACTATGTCTGGAATGATGTCACTTATATTCAGTATTTCGCTCGATTGCAGTATGTAGCGCAGATTTCCAATACAGTTGCCGCGGGAAATACTGTGATAAACAATACTCCCATCGATTTAGGAGATCTAGGAGATGAGTCATGGGTAACACTTAATCTCTCCAACAGTCCGTTAATCACCATTCCGAGTGGAATGTACGCATATGTGAAGTTCACAGAAGTTATAAATACTGATGTGAGACTAACTGATGCTCTCTTTATCCTGCCTAGCCAACAGCTCATCATTGTGAAGGCAACCAGCAACCAAGTAACGTTGGAATTGGAGTATTTGATTAACCCTGTCTCAATGCCCTCCGGCAGTTCTTCCATCACAGTGACTGTTTTTGACGAGTCCAGTCTCTATGTTGCGGACAACGTCTTCCCTGTTTCATACACACTCAATGAATTTGATATTGAAATAGAAGTTCCCTCGCTAGATTGGGATGTCGAGCTTCACGGTGGTCCGCTGCTCCAATACATCATCTGGTATAAGCTCAGATTCAGTATCTCTGGAGGCAATCCAATTCTCTTACGCTTCACCTTCCCTACTGGGTCCACAATGTACGACTGTGAAGTGCCCAAACCCTTCACAGAGAACGCAAACGGAAGCAAGGAGATTGCAGTGATGGATGACGACCTGTGTGACGTATTAGGAGCCTCAGCAAATTTCTATCTATACGGAACACTGGATTCTGATGATTGGTACTATGTCAGTGTGTGGGCCAAAGTAGCCGCTGGCTCGGACGGGGTCTTCAAAGCCCAGATTTTTTCAGACTTCGCAGGCACGAGTCAGAAGGCAGAGTCTCTTTCAACAGCTCCCATCTCTGTTCTGGACTTCACACCGCCTGAAACTCTGTCTACTGCACCCTACCTCCTCTACAACCCCACAACAGTCCTGAGAGTTGGCGCTATCGACAACCTCACTGTGAAGTTGTCGGTTCCGGTAGACCTCATAGCGAACACAGGAAAGGTGGAACTGATAGTGGACACCGCGCAAATAGATCTCGTCACAGCCATAGTGGCTCCTTACCGTCTAGTAGGGCTCTGGACGGACTCCAGCGGCACCACTTACCTATCCTCAGACTGTTCTATGGCTACTAACATGATAACAGTAAAGGCGCCTCTCATCCAGAACTTGGCTGCAGGCACTTGGACTCTGCAAGTCTCTTCAACAATGATACCCATCGGTCCTGAAGGACTGCAATATGCGGCCAGTGCGAGTGAAAAGACAGTGACTGTGAAGATTTATGCAGACGGAAGTTTTAAGGATGGCCAGGGCTCTGCAGTGCTGAAACTGGCCCCTGCGCAGTTTGCCACCCTGATGCTGACTTCTTACTCACGCACTATTAACAAACCTACAATGATGATATTGGATTTCGCATCTACGGATTCACTAACTGCTGGACTGGAAGCAGTGGGCGGAGACAGTGAAATAGTGCTGACTTTCAGTTATACTCTATTTGGAGAAAACTTTGGTCTCACAGTCGTCAACCCTGCCAACCATAACTCCGACCAGACTGACTGTGTGGCGCTGGTGGGCCTTACAGGAGTGAAATGTTACGTAAGGAAAGGATCTAGCACACGTCACCCAGAGTTCGTGCTGCGGAAATATGCAGCGCCAGCTACTACAGCGCAATCACTCCTAATTGGCCCTATCTACAACCCGAGTGCAGAGAATAAAGTGGTGCATGTGACGCTCACAGCTCGCTCTTACTCTGCCGGAGTGTGGGCCACTACAGGGTATGCGGAGTTCCGGAATGTGTACATGACAGCGGACAATACAATTGATAATACAGCAGGCTCGATTTCTGCAGATTCAAACATCGTGCAGGCCAGCACCACACTGACCTTCACACTAGGAGTGGATCCAGGCAAGGAGCCTGATACTGGCAACTATGGCATGTTGCTGTTTTCCATAGAAGGCTCAACCACAAGCCTTGCAGAAGCAACTCTCAGTGCAGGAGGAACTCTGCATATTCTCTCTATCAACCGGCTTCTAGTAGTGTTCTCCAACGCTCCGTATGCAGGCTCTCAGGATATTGAGACACTTCTCAATAACAACTACGCATGCACGCAAGCTTGGAGTTGGAATCTCTATGCAAATGGACTGCTCAATTACGCATCGACGGCACAAAACGTCATCCTGCCCACTGTCACCATCACCCCTACTGCAGCTTCCCTAGTGGGTAATGACAGTACCTTTGCCTTCGGCAGATTTCACCCCAACCTGTACATTATTTACTTCAAAACTACTCTCGCAATCCCTCTAGGAGGAGAAATCCGGGTGACTATTCCTAGTATGGACGTACCTACAATCACTAGCTGTCACTTCGAAGGGCTTTTGACTGCGGCTTGCAGTGTAGTGGACTCAACGACAATCAACCTCACTGGCTTTTCGGCTATTGGAGGAGCAGTGGCTTTGACCGTTCAGGCACAAGTTGAGTACCAAACTGCCTCAACAGTGAATGCTTCCAACCTGAACTTCGCAATTGCTACCTATGGGATCGCGGGAAATCTGGACACTGGCATTGAAACAAGCTCGAATATTGCAGTTAGTCTGGGCCTAGTGGCTACTCCAATTTCTTCGCTGAAAGTAGTGGTGCCTCGTTGGTACGGTACTCAGACCTCCGCTACTTACAGCTCCTACACCGATTTGAGCTTCAGCCTAGTGCTTCAAGATGCCTTGCCACTGGGCAGTTACATCGAAGTAAAGGCAGGCAGCTGGTTCGTTGCGCCCGGTCTTACTCTCCGCTGCGCCTTTAGTGATGGAGTCAATACGGTGCCTGCACAGCAAGTGGACAGGGATGGAGTTGGAGGACTGGACGACTGTTTCTATACAAGCATTACAAAGACCTTCACAGTAAAGGTGCAAGCGCAACTTCCACTGGCCACAAACACTGCATATACCCTGAACCTCTACTTTGACCACCATGCTACTCCCGCGAACAACGGCTTCCAAGTGCCAGCTGGCCTCACTTCAGCAACTGCCTATGGCTTGATGGACTTCTACCTGACTACCAAAGATAGCAGTGATGTCCTTCTGAATGTGGCCAAACTATTGCGAGGAGTACAAGCCCTGCAACTTGGAACGCTTGTGGCCAAAATGACTACAATTTGCCAGGGCAAATCCACTCTTCTGGACTTCAAAGTAGAATCTACTGCCTCCGCCTCGCGAATTGATCTCATGTTCCCTACCACCAACGGACTCCTGGCCTCCCCAACTGCGAATTTCCAGATCTTCGCAGACGATTTCGGCACAGGATTGTCCTCAGGCAGTAGTCTGACCTGCGAAGATAACGTCTCGGCAACTAAGCCAATGTGCATCTTGAATAGAGGCTCCCTTACAGCAGGCACGCATACTGTCATTTCCATTTTCCCCACTGCCGCATCAACCAGATTCCGCCTTATTCTCGGCACTCTCGAGACTGCCCGCGACCTGAAAGTCCCTTCGAACTACAAAAACCCGATCTTCCCCACTCTGAATTTTATCAGTAACCTCAAGGTGGTGGCTTATGACGAACTCAACCACTACGCTTTTCCCATCAATGAAATGCTGCTCCGCAATTGGCAAGGCACTTCCGCTAGCAAAGCCATCAAGTTCGACAACTGCCCCTCGGCCCCGACTTTGCCAGCCCTGCCTACACTGCTCCCTGCTGCTCCTGACTTTGTAGCAGGCATCGATGCTGCTGCAGCGTCCACTACGTTGGAAATGACAGGGTTTGGCTCAGGCAACTTAGACGAGGTAATGGGGTATATCATTTTGGTGTTCCAAACCCCAGGACTGGTCATTACAGCTGAAGATAGATTTAGTGACGCTGACGACAGCGAAGTGCTTTACTATACGCCTCTCAATGCACTTATTTTGGACTACACAGCCCTCTCTTCATCCCCACATGCAGCAATTATCGATTCCGTCACTAATCCAAAATTCACCAAAACGAGCGGATATGGTGGAGTTGGGTATTTAATTGATAACACAGGCAAGCTCAAAAACATCTACTCTCTGAAGTACCCCTCTGTGGTTCCAGCCTTCTGCACCTTTGCAGTGTCATGGACCAACAACTCTCCAGCAACCACTCAGTGGAGCGCTGGGCTCACTGGCGTGGATACTTACCAATGGGACAGTACAACCAACCCGAACCCCAACCCCAACTTGGACACTTATGACCTATGGCAGGTCACAATCACACCCACAGGCGGCACAGGACTTATTACTGAAGTGCAACTCACTGTGCCTATGGCGATCTTTAGCTTTGTGCACTCGCCCTGTAAGGTGCAGGGACTCGTGCCCTTGACTACAGCGGGAATTTCCTGCTCAATTGCTGTCGGAGTGAATGCGGTCGCTACTGTCTCGAATTTTGTATCTCCGGTGGAGGGCGATAATAGTCCCTTTACGATTACTTTCGAAGCGAAGACGAAATCGGTGGAAGCAGAATCTATAGGCGAAATAAGTGTTGTGATTTACCTAGACTCCGCCAATAACGCTCAAGTAAACACCTGCAAAGGCTCTCCTTCTATCACAACTTCAAGCATATCGTCCTTCTTTGACGCTTGGGTGACTTGGAATTCGAAAACTTACTATGACCGCACGCTTTACGCAGGACAGACAGGGGCGCTCCGCCTTCGTCTGACTCCCACACAGACTTTGGATTTCGAGACAAGCAGTGTACAAGTCACTTTCCCCAGTGGCTTTTCACTGGCTACAGGCGGTTTGCTTCACTGCGAAATTGCCTACGCAGATTTGCATGATGACAACTATCCCATCTTCCAAAGCAGAGCTACTCAGCGTACTTTGGTACCGGGCTGTGTCTGGAACGCCGCTACTCTCACACTTAGTGTTCCCTTCTCATCCGCTATCGCAAGCGAGTGGTCTGACACAATTGACCGTTGCTTCTGGTTGACTTTAACCAGTACAAATGCCCCAGGCGCACAAGGCTTCGTACTGCCTTCCTCTGCTGGACAATACCCTATCCGAGTCTATACCTATATGGAAGCCGTACAGAAGGAGACCGCTCTGCCCATCCTGACAGTTCCAGGCCAGCCTTTCCCCACTTCCTCCTTCTCAATCTTCAGTCTTACCTCAACTGCCAGTTCTGAAAGTGTCGTAAAGGTCAAATTCACCACTGTTTCAGCAGTTCCTGCAGGCTATGTGAGCTTCCAAAATAACATCCCACAGCTCAGTTCCTCCCTCATCCTGACTCTTGAGATATATGAAAGCTACGCCTACGAACTCGCTAGGACCTATACAAATGGCAGTCAAGTGCCCTGTGTCGGAGTTACAGGCCTCACTTCGCCTAATTCTCTAATATGCACATTCACAATGGGCACCAACACTGTCAGTGAGCCGCTAATCACAACTCCAGTTCGTCCTCAGATTACTGTATCGAACTATAACGCTATCTCCGCCTCTGTAAATGTGGAACTTCACCTAGTTCGCCTGATCAATCCCGCCACTAGCAGACACCAGCCACAAATCTGGGTGACTCTCCAGACCATCGACTATGATGGAGTGGTCACTTACTTGGAGCTGAACAATGCTCCGACCCGGCCTTATGACCCCTTCGCACAGGCAATTGCCGATGCCTCGATGACCTCGATATCTCCAAATGCTGCCACTATGAATCTATCTCTCAGCGTTCCTGTAAGCGGACTTTCAGGCAACAGGCAGGACTTCATATGTATTGGTTTCCAGCACTGGGTGGTGTCAGTCACTCCGCCTGTTACTGTGGACTTGATGAATGCTGGGGGAGTTTCGCAAGTGGGGATCGGCAATTTCGAAGTGGGAATTTACCAACACTCCCGCATGATTGTGGCTTTCCTGAAACCCGGATTCTCAGTAGAAAGTGCAGCGGGACTCAACGTGGAAATCGGAGGACTGAGCGCTCCTTACTTCAATTCCTGCAGCGGAGTCGCCTGCACTTCCAGCTACTTCGCCACAGCACTGTCCACTGTGCAGTATCCCCGCTACGCCACTGACCCCGTTGCACCCACAACTCATATGAATCCCATTGTATTCTCCAACGCCTATGTGGACGGCATAGGCACGCTAAAACTGCCCATCACTCTGGATGAAGTCATGAGTGGGGATAATGGGGACTTGTTCTATGTTTCCTTCCCTGAGTCATTCCCACTCTCTGGCACCATCACAGCCCACGTTACGGACTCGGAGCTTAATGTGGGTGCCTTCTCCACTGTGCTGTATGCTTCCTATTCCCTGCTTTTGGTCTACTTGAATGCGGGCTCTACTGTGCCCTCGAGTGCAGACTATCTCGTTCTCAGCAATCTACTGAATCCGCCATATCTCTCCAAAGGAAATATCAACTATTGGCCAATTATCAATGGTGTCAATGTCTATCCCCACACGTCTCCTTCAGGTGTTTTGGCTGGACAGGTCTCAAACATCGCCATTACTCCTTCTAGTCTGATATCTAACGACGTATTTGTGAACTACACTGTTAGTTTCAACACTATCCCAAGAATAAGCGCGGGAAGTTCACTGTATTTCAATTTCCCGTCCAATTACCCTCAACTCAGTTCCAGGGATTTGCCTGCTTCCTGCACCACTACACTCCCAGTGCCCTGTGATATATATAGTTACGGCATCAAAATTGCCAATGTGGGACCTCTGAACACTAATTCCCCAGTATCCATTTCAATCCTCGGAGTTAAGAACCCGCCACTGGCTGGAGGCGCAAATGGCTTCCAAGTGCTGGTAAAGAATGCCAATAACAACATTGTGATCGACCATACAGTCCTAACAGTTCTGACTCTAAAGGCCCCCAGTGCTCCACCTCTCATGAGTCTCACCCTCACTTCAACTAGCTACACATCTCAAATGGCTCCGTTTTATACAATTACCATGAATTCGCCTGCAGTGCTGTATCGAGGCACATATGTCACATTGACCCTACCCAGTGGCTTCACTATGCCTACAGAAGTTATGTGCTCGGATCTGTATATGATGAGGGCGTACCTGGGCTGCGCTCGCGGAAATGGAAACACCATAGTTCTGCGTTTGAGTTCACAGCTGAAGGGCAGTTTCGGACTGTCCGTTTTAGGCATTCTGAACCCCACCCTTACCTCTCCAGACAGTAACGGCGCACAGATCTTCGGTCCTTTCATAGTTACTGCAGTTTACGACGGAACTTTGCTCGCAACCACTGACAACTCCTACCAACTTACCATCAAGAAGGCGCCCAAGGAAATCAGTATAAACTCACAAAGTCTGCTGCCGCTCAATACAGCGGAACAGACTCTCTACACTGTGAGTCTCACAGCTCCGCAGGCAATTGCCCATGGGGCCAATTACGCCTTTAGCTTCCGCTTCCCCATGCAGTTCGACCCAGCCTTGGTGCCTACTACCTCTCCGCTCTACTGCCACTCCAGTGTGGAGTTCTCGAAGTGCGGTATCACAGGGGCTCGTGAGGTGCAATTCTGGGGCTTTGTCAATGATGTAGTTCAGGGCGAATTCTTGCTGTTCGAAATCCAGGGAATAGTCAATCCAGGCGTAGGACCCACTGACCAAGTCAGTATCGCCTTACTTGACCTGGCCACCAATCAGGCCATTGCTTTTAGTCCCAACACGGCTACTGGCACTTTCCTCATTAGACAATCACCCGCTTTACTCAAAATCCAGAATATCACAGTGGATGACTCAGCCGCTGGCGCATTCACTAATCTGAACTTTACCATTGACCTGGGCCTGTCTATCTTTTTGACCAACGGTGATCTGTGGATCAACTGGCCTTCCGACTACGACGGGTTCTTCAACGGCAGGGAAATGTCTTGCCTCGCTACCTACGGCACCCTGACTACCACCAACTGCACTTGGCCTGAAAAGTACTTCTACAAGCGGACTGTCCTGCCACTGTCCTATGCCACAACGCGCAATTCCCAGGAAAAACTGTCAAATCAAGTTGTGAATGTGATGATCAAGGGAGTGCAGAATCCCAAGATCAGGGGAATGACAGGCCACTTCACTGCCAGTTATGTGAACAAAGACACTTCGCTAATCGTCACTACGAGTTTCGGGAATCTGGATGGAATCTCTCAATTGAACATTCAGTCTGGGAACTATACGATGAGTATTCCCAATATCGCGGACTCTATTACGCTGACTGCAGGCACATGGAGTCAGCTGCTCAATATCACATTGAGTGGGGGCACTTCCCAGCCTATGAAAATAGTGATGAGCTCTGATAGCACGAACTTGATGTTTGACCCGCCTCAGTTGCAGTTCCAATACGCTTGGAACACGCAGGGGTCCTTCCGGATCGGAGTGAAGAGCTCGGCGAAGGGCGGGAACTACCGAGTCTTCTTCACCAAGTACGAAGGCACTCCAGTGCAGCTGTACGGCAGTTTGCCTGATATCAACGTAGTGGTGGTTCGAGCGGAAGCCATACTGGCCATTTCCTTCGACTCCATTCCGCCCTTACCTGTAGGAGTGGTGTCTCAGCCTGTAGTGGTCTCCTTGAGTCAGCCCTGCTTCGACAACTTCGAAGTTGAGCTGTACTCCACTGCCCCGGAACAGCCGGAACTAGTCAAATTGACTCCTAGTCTGCTCAGGTTCCGTGCAGGCGACCAGTCCAAAAGCTTCACCATTGCGCTTTCCAACTCAGCCAAACCTGGTCAAATCGGCGTATTGCTGCGCGGTAGTGGCGCCAGTCCCTACCGCGCCCCCGCCTACCTGTCCTTCACAGTCACTGAGCCGCCGACTTCTTCCCCCACTGTTCTCCTAGTCAACGCTACTTTCGTAGGGAGGATCTCTGCACAGGTGGAAGTGCGCCTCAGTTCCATAGCAACGGTTTACTATATGTATGTGCTGAATGGCAAGCCGATGCCTACGCCTATGCAGCTATCTTCCCAGACTCCGCCGGCTTCTGACATCGACCTGAAAATGGGCCAAGTCAGCACAGGAAGCAATCGATTCAGTATGGACTCCGAACAGTTCTACAGAGTAAATATCCCTATGGAAGAACTGCTGGACGGCTCCAATTACACTCTGTTTATCGCCTACCAAGGCTTCGACTTCAAACTTAGTCCCGACCTTGTGGCTGTCAACATCACTACCAAGCCTTCTTTCCCGCCAGTCACCTTCTCCATCACTTGCTTGGGAAATTGCAGTATCAAGAAGATACGCAAAGCCCTTTGTGATGCTTTGGCAATCCCCGAGGTGCTGCTGATTTACATAGGCGACGATGAGAATATACTCAAGCGAAACAGACATTTGCAAGTAGTGACCTATCCCTTCGTTCTGGTATCGGACAGGACCAAGGAAGTGGCTTCGCCTCAAAGCATGATCCAGTCCTTGGATGCAAACCTCAACTTGCTGCTGGCCTTCCTGCCAGGACTTAACACCACTGTCAGTCTCAACCAAACTGTGGTAGTCGTGCAAAACTCCACTCCCGAAGTCATCGGAAACCCACGCATCACATTCGTCACCAACTCTACAATGAACGTGGAAGTGGTGCAGACTGTGGCTGGGATACTCTTTGGAGTGGTAACGGACTCGACCTCCCCTCGGCCCACTTCCTGGCAAATTGCACATGGACTGGATGGCAACAACAAGAAAGTGGCTCCTGGACTATTCGCCAGTGTCCCCTGTCTCGCCCAATACCTCGCTACCCTCAAGTTCACTTCCATGAAGGAATACCACCGGTACCACGTGTGGATCACCGGAACCAACAGCTACGGAACAGACTCACAATTGATGCGCGAAGAAGACGTGCGTATGATGGTAGTGACAGGAGGGCGGCTGGGACATGGCACAGAGACTCAGGCAGTCTACTATACCTGGGAAAGCAAGGCACTGTGGCGCGGACTGCTGCTGGCCTTCTGGCTGACCTTAGCATAGGCTAATCCTTAGGGCTCGAATTCGATGGGGTGTTTCCGGGCTGGTAAATGCAGTGATTTCGCTTCTCCAATTCTGCATGATAAAGCATCTTTCACGCTTCACACAATAGTCTCAAACGATTGCGGCTATTTTTGGATTTGCATCGCTTCTCTTTTCCGTCAATTTCTCCCTGTAAACTCCAATATTAGTAAGTTCCCCAGTATCCGATATACGCGAGCCTAGCCAGGAAACTAGCCACAGAGCCATTACTAGCGGTAGGGAGGGTAGTTTGGGATGTGGGCGCTAACTCTGTCATCAAGCGCGACTGCTCGCGGGGAATTAGGACCTATAATACTCCAGAAACAACTCATATTGACTTTAGGAACGTAGCTGTGGCATAGGTTTCTCAAAAGACCTATTTGGATGACTGCAGCTGATAAGTGTGCCTATAGGAACATCGTGCACCTGGACTATTCCCGTGTGGTAATTAGCCAGAATGGCCAAAGAAGATTCGCAGAGGAACTATATGGACTGCAAGTGCCCACTAATAGTCACTGATGTATATGAAGTCGTCTGCAAATGCTTCATAACCCCACCCACACCGCTATCTTTTGGAATTCAAGCGAAGCCGACATTCACTAGGGACGGCCTGTGGTACAGAACCAGAGAAGCGCCTCCGCCTCAAGTATAGTCGATTCACTGGACCGACACAACTTGCTGCTTCCTGCCAAGACTCGACACCCACACGAGTACAGAGAAACCCTCGCCCACTGGTCAGCACTACTCAGGAAGTGGCGGGACTCCGATAGTGTGACCAAGTCTACGATGAATGTGGAAGGAGAGCAGACTGTGTAGGGTCGAGTCCCCGGCTTTCCTGGCAAATTGCACATGACCTTGATGGCAATAACAACAAGGTCGCCCTGGCCTCTCCGCCTCGGCCGTGTATTGCCGAACCTGACAACTCTCAAGTTTCTTCGATGCAGGAACACCTCTCTATCGTGTGAGGAGCACTGGGGCCACTAGCTACGACTCACAATTGATGCGCGAAGAAGATGTGCGTCGGATGGTGATGACTGGAGGACGGATGAGTCACAGCCTTTCTACTCCGCGTGGGCAGACACAGCTGTTTGGCGCGCAGCTCTGCTGGCCTTCTGACTGCTTCTTGTCTAATCCTAGGCTTCAACTCCCAAGTCCACTCGCCCTGCACTTTTTATGGTCCTACCGACTGTTGCAGCATGCGGGTTTGCTTGCTGAGAGGCAATTTCCTTCGCGGGTGTGGCATAGAGGAACTGATCGAGCGCTGTTGCCAACTCTGATGAGTGGCCGGGTCATTCTCGCAAGCGGTGCGGAAACCGCCCACACATGAGCCCAGATCCCAGAGTTCCTGTAGTTGCGAAGGATCAATTCGACTCAGGCGCTCAAATTCAAAGGCTACAGAGGGTCCTGCTTGAGCAGCAAGGCTTGATTTGAGCACAAGGACTCTTTGTCGCCTCATCAAAGCCTCTGAAAGTGCGGCTTTGGGAAGATCTGACTGAAAGTCGGAGGAAGCGAGACGTCTACTAGCGAAGAAAGTCAGTTTTAGCTCTATAGTAGGGAGTTCCTGCATGACAGACGCAGGCTTTACTTGTAAGAACTCCAAAATTCTAGGCTGATTCGAGGTCTCTTCAAGTGGAAAGTGGTGCAAATAGCTCCCTGCACACTAGTGCTTCCCTCATTGCCTCAAATCTCGCCAAAGGCCGAAAAGCCATCCTTGCTTTGCAACTTTCCGGAAGCTATCTGTGTCAAAGGGAAGTAGTGAGTGATTCAACACGGTTTGCATCTCTCCTGCCCTTCGCGAGACCTACAGCAAGGCTGCCTACTCTTAGACGCTGGAAGTATATGGGAGTAGCCATATTGTCCAAGTCTAAGACGACGGTTACTGAGGAGGTGGACTAGCTATAACCTTCTATGTGCCTTCCTTGTCCACTTCCTCAGACAGATGAAGCAGAAGAGCCATTTAGGACATTTAGCACAAATTTCCTTTAAGTGTAGGAATTACTCTGGCACTAAGGCTGGGAAGCAGCCCTGCTAGGCTTCAGATCAAGAGTCAATTGCGAGTTAATATCAGCCTTACTGGGAATTATCTGAGTGACTGAGGAAAAAAACTAAGTTGGGTAAGGAAAAACAGAGAGGATGTGTATAACAGACAGAGGGCTGCTAGAGCTTCTACGGGGTCTGGGAGTTCGGGGTTTAAAGGCGAGTTTATATGACGAATATCCAAAATGGGAGGATGTAGAATAAAAAGGGAGAGAAAAGGCCCTGTCGGCCAGGTACCTTAGATATACGAATTTCCAGGCGGAAACGCAGAAATCGAGTTTTTGTATGCGGCACTAAGAATTTCCCCCTCCAAAAGTCTTAATTGAAGACGACCCTGGCCTTATATAAAAAGCCAGTCTGACTAAAAGTATCGAGTCTCTAGTGATTTGATATAAAATTATGGCGACCACGAGACTTTTGACGCTCATTGCCCTACTCCAAGCCTGGCAACAGGTCTGCGGCCTGAGCGCAGCCTCAAGCTTGCCCATCCGCCTCTACAAGACCAACGTCAGCGCTGTGAGCACCAATGTCTTCTCAGTCATGGTGGACACGGCCATCTCCGCCAATGCCAAGTTCCGCGTCACGTACCCAGGAGAGTTCACCGCGGTCAATTTGGGGGTGGAAGAGTGCCTGGGCTACCTCGTTTTTCCTACCACTCGGACTCAAGTGCCTTGCGAAGTGGTGGGAAAACAGGTCACCTGGACTTTGACGATTACGGTCCCTGGAGAGTATACGTTTTCAGTGGAGAGCGTGCGGAACCCGTCCACACCTGGAGGAACCGGCCATTTCAAGGTGGAGTTACTGGAAGATGCATATGTCTGGGAGGTCAACAATGCCCTCGGAACAGTGGGAATCACCCCAGCCGCCCCTTTCATGGTTTCCACCGCCGTGTCTCCTCCGAGCATCCTGGAAGGACTGACGACCGTGAGTCCAGTCATCAACGCAGTGCAGACTTACACCGTAAAAATGGTCCTGCCCGTGACTCTGCCCGCTGGCTCCTGGCTGCGCGTCCAGTTCCCGAAGATCTTCAACCTTGCCGGCCCGCTCACGTGCACTACTTCTGCGGGAGTCTCAGGCGC
>Ga0247837_1007370_pt1 | contig 14623 bp, 12 predicted proteins | sample LaCtaG_2_FD_187115 | JGI IMG/M metagenome (GOLD analysis project Ga0247837, IMG submission 187115) | Freshwater microbial communities from meromictic Lake La Cruz, Castile-La Mancha, Spain - LaCruzMarch2015_14.5m | ecosystem: Environmental > Aquatic > Freshwater > Lake | place: Spain: Castile-La...
GATGGTCGAGTTATTGATGAAAGAATTTCCTGACTGGGTTCAGCTCAATCCTAGACGAAAATCTGGATTTATGGAAATCAGGATTAAAGATACACGAAAACAAAAGAAAGACGATTAGAGAGCATATTTGAGTCCTCCCATACCACCTGCCACTTCAAACCAGTTGAGATTCTCCACATAAATTGTCAAGTCATACACGTAATTCGTATTCGTTGGCAACGCATAGAAATCCACTTCTACCTGGAAGTTCTTTACACGGGATGTATTAAGAGAGCCTGAGGGTTGTGTATCAGGAGAATGAAGTGTGAAATTGTAAACAGGAATTTTAGTTCCAGGACGACCATTGAGAGTCTTCCAAGGAATAATTTTCGTGAAGAAATCAATTGGTTTTTCTTCTTGAATTTCATTGCCATCACAAATCACACGCAAACTCCGTAAAATTCCTTCTTGTCCAGTTGGAATTAAGAGACCACTGGAATTGGCCTTTGTATTCAAGGGTGTTAATCCAGGAGTAGGAGCAAAGGGTGGTGTCGGATAATTCCACCAATTGCTAAAATTCGCAACATCATTGCGATACTGAAGACTATCTGAACGCCGCTGAATAAATATCATACGTGTCACAGGGTTGTGGGTGTAGAGGTCAAGAATTTGACGTGTGTAAAGTCCAGGGAACGGATAGGGTGTAATTTGCTGCATCAGGTAAGACAAGGGCTGAGTCGCAAAAATCTTTCGTTCTTGCTCAGGCAAATAAACATACGTACATTGAATTCTAGGATTCAAGAACCATTGATTTAAAGCAGGGATAGACGCACCCACGTCTGTCGCAAAGTATCTCCATTCTGCCTGTTGTTCATTGGAGGAAACATATTCAGGTTGATTTAATTGGATTTCCTCTGTGGAAGCTGCCATTTGATACAGAGGACTGACGCGATACCCTGACACATCTAGCACTGTATAGAGGTTTTCAATAGAGTTGAGAGTAATCTGAACTTCACAGTCATGATATTGGAGGCCAATAAGAGGTAGGGCGAGGCTCGACGCATCTGAAAACCAAAATCCAAGGGGGACACTAATCTCTTGTCCAAAAATAGAAGGACGATTTGTTTGCGCACCCAATGGAAGAGTTGCGTTCTGAAAGACACTCGGATATCCTACCTGATTTGTGCCGCCCGCAAAGGCACCCTCTGCGGGATTGGTTAGTTCATTGGTATCTCCCACAAGTGTTCTCCATTTTTCAAAACTTGTGTTATCAAAATCCAACATGGCTCTTGCCATTAAATAGGTTCCATCCACTTCTTGGATTTTCTGCCCGCCGACATAAAATCCTGCTCTCTGAATGATAGATGCGCCAAGAAATCGGACCCACTGATATTGATATTGGGCTGTGCGTTGGTCAGGTGTGACATATTTACTGTAGATATCGGGTATTCGGAATGTAAAATAGATGTCTGAAAGCAAATCACCCACACGTTGAATTTTCACTCGGAGTTGAATGGGTTGCGAATAAAAAAGCTCATTTGGACCTTCTAGCGCTGTCGTAACATTTTCTTGACTAAAGTGTGTATATTTTCGATAACTTTTATACCAGAATGTCATGTCAGGATTTCCAGACAATAAGACATTTTGAGCGCCGTAGGCGACAAGACTTAACAGGCCTCCACCGGTCATATCTAATCTGAAGTATAGAATGCTTGTTCTTTAAAATCCCTAACGCCCTAGCAAATGATGACATAGGGCTCAGGATTTTCTACTGTCCAAGTATCTTCCTCGATTCTATTAATATTGACTTTGCTGACGTCAATACCAAGGGTTTTGATTTCCCAGAGAAAGATTCTTTTAGAATGTATCATTGCGAGAATTGTATCCTCAACTGACGGTTCGTCTCTTAGTTCAACAGGGATTCCAAAGAGACAGGCTCCCTTGTCAATATACTGAAAGATAATCTTACTCCCTTTGTCCTTCAGATATTTCTGAACGGGTTCTGTTGAATAGAAGGTCTTCACAAAATTATCAGGAAGCTTGAGAAGACGCAATGACTCTTCAATAGGAATGACAAATCCGACATACATCATTTTCGTGTGACACTCACATGAAAATGAAGGGTTTCAATTTTTATGAAGTTACTCCTGGAGTTGGTAGCTGGTGGTCCAGTAGGTATCCACGAGGTAGGGAGGCTTGTCCATTTGCGCTGACAATGTCTTCTTGCTTACACCCAAATCCATCAAACTCTGGATTTCCGTGAAGGACGCAGCATAGGCAAGATAAGTGAGATTGCTCATGTTTCCACGGAACGCACCCTCAAATCGTAAATCATTGCCTGAGCCAAGAGAGGCAACTTGCGATCCCAAGATCATTTTCTTAAGAGGGCTGAAGCAAACCAGATTCTGGAAATTCTGGTAGGGAAGTGTTCCTTCAAATGGCAACTTCTTGCGAAGATTTCCATTGATGTAAATCTCTAAGGAGTTCTTGCGACATAAGAGAACACAATGGAACCATTTTCTCACAGGGATGTTCTCCACATCCATATAGGTGTAAGCATTGCGATAGGTATTCATGACAACACGGAGCGTATTGTTATTTCCTTTCACAAAGACACCAGGACCCATGAGAGGCCAAGGGTTGGTGTATCCCTTGTGCATCACGTGGAATAACACATCTTCTCCGTTGAATGTGCTAGGATGGATGAGCAAATAGAAGCTATAGGTGAACTCAATACCTGTGCGTTCATTGTCAGACAATGGGATTTGCTTTGCGTCTTTATAGGTTGTTCTATTTTGCTGGAATGTAAGCATTTTATCTTCTGCCGTAACAGTCATTGGCATAAGCTGAACAAATCTACCTCCAATTCGCTTGTAACTTACGATGAGAAACTCAATAGATATAAAGAGGAAGAACAACAATGACAGGATTACAAGCACAAGCAAGACTTGTTGGAAAAATCCTTTACCAAAGAGGATTCCTAGTGGTCCTGCGGATAAGGATGAACCTGCGTTTGTATTGGACGACATCTACTACCTTTCTACTGTTTTTTAGAAAGTAACTGTTGATTTAGGATAAGTTAAACCAACCGTGGGGTATTGGTAAGTGACTTCACCCTTCACATTGAACATACCACCTAACCAGCCTAGGAATCCTGTCGCAGCGATGTCAGCCGGTCCATTCATGTAAATTCTATACATCTGCTCGGGATTCAATGCAACACTGTGAACATAGAGATTGCTCAAGAAACCATTAAAGCCTCCGTATTGGAGAAGTTTCATGTTTACACCATTCGCATCAACCGTATAGAAGGAAGGGAGAACACACGAGCGTGCTAACTTGCCGTCCAAATATACATCTACAGTGCGGCCATTCAATACAATACCAAAGCAGACCCATCTCTGGAGCTCCACCTCGGGGAGGTCACACATAGGCATGGTATCGTTCAAGAGCTGGCCGGAAGGCACTTGGGTCGGCTGGAAAATAGAATTCACATTTGTCTTGGTGAGCGTCTGAGTGCCTGACGCATTTGTATTTACACGAACCATGAGTTTGTTGTTATAAGGTCCCAATCCTACAACCAATGTTGAGAGAGGGTTGCCTGTTGTTGAGTTGGGGGCCAATTCAAGCACGTGCTTCGCTTTGCCAACAGTATCCTTGTATGCCGTGATGTATGTCCAGAAGGTGATTGAGTATTCGCCACCCTCGTAGACTGGAAGAATCTCATAGGTCTTGGGAGAGGTAGCCGGATTTGCGGGAATTGCTGTGGTCAGAATTGCCTGGCTTATCTTTCCCTGCTCTTCAAAGAAATACTTGTAAACATAATACAAAAAGACAATTCCAATGATAACCACTGCTATAGACGTGATGGACTGTGTGAGCCCACCCGAGGCCGGGACGGCATTACGAACTCCCTTCATAGCGTTATTCACGGCTTCCATGTCGTTTCTGATGGAAGAAAGGTTTTTTTAATAGGCACTAGGCATATTGAGTTTGCCAATCTAGAAGAGGAGACGTAGGTCTCATTTTGGGTCCTGTTATACATCCCCCTCCCTTACAATTAGGCAAATAGTCAAAGAGATTGGTTGGGTCACTTATAAAGGGTTGGCCTGTTGTATCCGCTTTCGCTTTGTAATTCGCAAGCACATCCGCCTGACTGAGTTTCTGAGGGAATGTTTGAACAAACGCAATCTTTCCTGTCAGATTTGGGTCACCCGCTGTAATCGGACCAAAGCCTGCCCGTATATCCACAACATTTTGTGTGCGCTTGGACATCACAATCTTTCCATTGTAATAGATGTCAAAGCGACGACCTTCTCTCGCGATTGTAACGAACGTCCATTTCTGAAACGGAATCTCGGGAAGAGGAATTGTTTCCTCAAAGACTGTTTGAACTCTCGGCACGTCAGCTTTATCACACATTTGGAATCTTGATAAATAACCACGTAGACCATCGTTTGAAATAGCATCAAGACTACCAACCAAGCATAATCTACGTGAGTCATTAGAAGGTGTCACATCAGGACAATTACCATTTTCTAATGGCCTATCGCAGCATGCTTTGATTCCAGCAAAATCAGGAGAAACTTGGAGTTCAGTTCCTGGAAATGGGCAACCTGACAGTATAGGGGCTGCCATGCCCACAGTTCTTATAACAAGTTGCGCAGAAGCCGCATTGGGTCTCCCTGCGTCGGGAGAGGCCAATAATTCTACACGTATCACGTTGCTAATATTTACAACATTCACGTAGCCTGAGTGAACACACTTTGAACAATCATTGCCTAGACACTTACACAAGTTGTATTGACCCGTAGAGCATTCAGGCTCTCCAGGATTTGCGGACCCCGTGGGATTACACAAGACCATTGTGCCAGTCTTTTGTGCTTGAAGCGGATAGACGAAGGCTTGAAGAGTGCCTGTATTTGCGGCATTCAGAAGCTGACGTGTGACCGTGGAGTCAGCCACTTCAGGACGTTTCTGAAGCATGAAAGGGCCTTTGGATTCATCCACCTTTTGCTCCGTCAGCCTTTTAAACATAAAATAAAACACTATAAATGCCATAAGAAGCGCAAATGTGCCCCACATTCTACTGAAGAGTATGGATTTGGATTGCGGATAGTCACTCTCCGTAATTCAAATCAGTTATATGAAACGAGTTATCTTGTACACGCCGTAGCCATTTCATCAGGACTATAGAGTTTCTTATCTGTCAAAGGAGGTCCAGAATTTGCGATTTCAGCGGAGGTTAAGGGTCTGTCCCAATACTTCAAATTCATGACACGAACTGAAGCACGATACGCATCCGGTGAGCTAAAAAAGTAAGCATTGGATCCACGAGGAGTGAATCGGAAGGTTCGCGTTCCTTGGAGTTTTCCGTTGAAATAGACCTCAAGAACCTGAGCCATGAAAACAACCGTCACGCGAATCACTTCTTTAATCGGCACATTCAGCATAGTGGGCGTTGACTCAAAGACATAATCGCCATTTCGTTTGACTGTAACAGCTGTGACAACCAAGTCATTTGTATTAGGACTCAAATACATGAACAAGTTCGATTCAGGGTAATCAACAAACAAATCTTCTGCTTTGGAATTATCTATAACGATAGGCCTCATTGAACGATAGAAGAAGATACGTTTGCGATTGGATAGGCTTGCTTCATTGTCCATATAAATATCTTGTTGAATTGTGAATCCATACGGTAAAATTCGCTCAACATTCCCACTTAGATCCGCAAGGGGAGGAGCTTTTGTCCAAACAAGCTGTCCATCAGATGTATTCGCCAAAGGAAAGGACCCACCATCTCCAGCTGTAAAGGAGAACACAGGTGTAATCGCATAGTGAATAATGAGAAGCACTAAAAAGACAACAAGAAGAGCAAGTGCGAAATGAAATAACGAAGTGCTGGCTGTGCCACTTGACCCCACATTTCGGGGAGTGAAGTTGGGCATTCTGGATGTTACACCCGAAACAGTTTTTTGTATCGGGCTTAACAGTGCGTTGAGCTCTAATTTACGGGCTGTGTCTGCCATCTATCCTATTCTTCACGTTTCTTTTTCCGTGTTTTTCCTGACATCTTCGGGCCCTTTTCAGGGTCAAAGTCAATCGATTTGTAGTATTTTCTCGTTTCAGAATCTTTACACTTACGAAGTTTCTCACGCAAATAGCACACAAAGGAAATCCGTGTAAAGGGTTTTTCTCCACCAAGTGTGCCCGTAGAGGGGTCATCAAAATAGATTTTAGGGAGCTTCTTATTAAACTCCTTATCCTCTGCTGTTTCATACATTTCTGTATTGCAGTGCCATTCATGAACGTCCATCGCAATAAAATCACCTGTTCGCAAATCAAATCCTACGCCATACCGAGGAAACATAGTATATCCACCATGATACTTGCCACGCTGGATTACAGACAAGTTACCATACCCGTCACGAAAGTCTCCATCATCCATATGAAGTCCTGTGCGGAAATTTCGGTTGATGGTCACGGAAGAAAAGCATGTATCTCCAATCCGATAGATAGGCTTTTCATCGGCCGCTTTTTTCTGAGCAGCATATCGCTCGGGGACAAGTTTCTTAAAGACATCGTTTAATTCTTCAAGAAACGGAATCCCTGATTTGTAATATTTGAAGTATTTCTGCGTATAGGAGGTCAAGCGGCAAGGAAGACCCATGAAAGGCGTCTGCTCAAAATAACCCAACACACTGCTAAAGACGTTGTTGTTGACACGCATTTTGCTGACCTTTCCATCCTGATAATAGCGGGCTGACCAGTTGGTAACATCTGTCGGCTTGCGTTTTTTCCAGTAATTTGATTTGAGTTGGATAGGTCCAGCAGCTGCTCCACGATTGCGACTCGGAGCAGCTGTGATATAGTAACTTTCCCATCCTTGCTGAATAATGTCATGAGGAATTACATTCTTGCGAAACTTCGCTAATAGTTTCTTTTCACCTGTATCCGGGTCTTTTCCATAGATATCCGCATCTTCTTCCACTAAGAGTTGAATCGCTTTGTCATCAAAATAACTGCCTTCTTTTGCTTTAATTTGGTCATTTGTTAAAATGGGGTCAAGCACAATCTCTTTTGCTTTGATTTTGGCTTCTCTAGCAGGCTTGTCAGGAAGCTGAAGCCCTTGAAGAAGGTTTTCACGCTTTTGAAGTTTGAGATCACTCATTCTACTCTTAGGCGCTCTTTTGAATATACCAAAGCACTCCTCCTACCGTGACAGTTGCTGCAACACCTATGCCAATTCCTTTGATTAATGCCCGTAAATCTGCTTCTGCGAAGTCATCAGGCTTCATGACAGGGCTTCTACCCGATGCGCCTAGACGTCTATAGAATTCAATGGATTCTAACTCTGTAACTTGTGGTTTCCCAAGTGTCTCATTCACCTTGTTATGAAGAGCAACTGTCCATTTGAACAGGTCATCTCTTCTATCTAAGAAAGGTGAAATAGGCATGTCTTTTAAGAATTGTATGTAGTGGTCACGACAGATTGGGCAAGGAATTAGAAATGCAAATGCTTCAAAGAACTCTTTTGCCGCTTTCTTATGACCATACGAAGGTTTTAAGGGATATCCCAGAGCACAAATATGCATTGTGTGCCAGAAAAACGGTCCCCAGGAGCTCGGAGGTAGGTGCATTGTTCTATCTATCTAAACATCGGAAAGCATACTGTAAATAAGAAACCGCAGATGTTCCACTTCCAAAAAACAACAAAGCACTGTGTAAACTGTGGGCAACACGGTCATACACACCGTGATTGTCACAGTCCAGTGACAAGCTTTGGAATGATTCTCTATCGTGTCAATCATGCGTCCTGGAGTCAAGAAAAGACACTTAGCAGCTATCCTCAAAGCTTGACAGGACTAGAGCCATACTTTCCCCAAATTGAAGTTCTTTTAATTCAGAGAAGAGATAGTCTTGGATATGTAGATTTACTTCGGGGGAAGTATTCTATCAATGATGCTGACTATATACGGCGACAAATCCAAGGCATGACAGACGCAGAACGAAAGAAACTTCTTGAGAAAGATTTTGATGTGTTGTGGGCCGAGATGTGGGGAGCAGAATCCACTGACCAGCAATACAAGAAAGACAAGGAAAATTCACGAAATAAGCTCATGGCCTTACGTGAAGGTATAACCCTGGATGTATCCGGCAGCTCCGCAAACTTAGACGATTTTATTCAAGAGTGTGCGATTCACTGGGAGACACCTGAATGGGGCTTTCCTAAGGGACGACGTGATGGAAATGAGAGTGATTTGGATTGTGCGACACGCGAGATGAAAGAAGAGACAGGTCTAAGTGACGCAGACATCCGCATTATTCACAATTTGGAGCCTCTCAATGAAACTTTTTTTGGGTCCAATCATGTTCATTATTGTCATAAATATTTTCTGGTCTATGTTCCGGATGGTAGTCAAGTCAAATACAATCCAGACAATCCGCATATGCGACGTGAAATTGGAAACATAGGATGGTTTCCTTTGAATGAAGCCCTTACCAAAATTCGCACAGACAATGTTGAAAAACGTGAGATCTTGCTTCGTGTTGGCACATTGCTTCGTAATTACTGTGCGTTGTCTCATCCGTTCTAGGAAATCTCAGAACTAGGATAGGAATGAACGCTGTTTCAAATGAGAGTCTTCTTGAGCTGTGGCGCACTTCCGAAAAAATGGAAGAGCGCGACAGAATTGTTGAGACAATGAAAGAACGAGGTATCTATCCACAGGACGAGGAGACTACAGTGGAGGAAGATGCTGGATTGTATCCGTCCACAGATGACCCTTTGTTCCTTCAAAAGCTTTTGCGAAAACAAGAGTTTGCGGAAAATAAACAACTGTCTGTTGCGGAGTCCATACGGAAAGGGATTGACCCTTGTAAGGGTTCGAGAGGATTTGAATTGAGTCCTACACAACGGTTTATTGGACAATTTTTATCATTTAAGACGCCTTATATGTCAGCTCTTCTCTTTCACGGAGTGGGTGTTGGAAAAACCTGTAGCGCAATTACAGTCGCAGAAAGTTATCTAGAACAGTTTCCTCGGAAACAAGTGATTATTGTTGCGCCCCGAAATATTCAGCCCAACTTTAGTCGTGAAATCTTTTCTGAGCCCAAACTCAAACTGGGTGAAGATGAAGAGCCCAATGAATACCTTGGATGTACGGGAAATACCTATCTGAGGCTTACAGGAATGGAATACAACCGTGACAAATCAGTCATTCTTAATCGTGTCAATGCTTTAAAATCTAGACGCTATCAATTGATTGGCTATTTGGCCTTTTACAATTATATACGCGACTTGTTGGACCGTGAAGTCTCTAAAACATTGAAAGGAGAGCGAAGACTTCAAGAAGAATACAAAGTCTTGGCTAAAAAATTCAGCAATCGCCTGATTATAATTGATGAAGCTCACAATGTGCGTGATTTAACCGAGTCAGAGGAAGATGTTACAGATGCTCCTGGAGGACGTGCTGAACAAAATGAAAGTCTTGCTGGGAAAAAGTTGACTCCTTATTTGCGCAAATTGCTCACAGCAGCAGAAGGCACGAAATTGTTGCTGCTGACTGCCACTCCTATGTATAACAGCTATCGAGAGATTATTCCTATTTTGAATTTGCTCATGATCAATGACAAGAAAGTGACAGTCAGTGAATCTGATTTCTTTGACGCAGAAGGAAACTTCTTGGAGGGTGGTGAGAAAAAGCTTGGAACTCTTCTCCAAGCCTATGTGAGTTTTATGCGAGGTGAAAATCCCTTGGCCTTTCCGATTCGTTTACTGCCTGAGGGGCTTCCTCGTCTAGAGGCATGGCCTACCAAAAACCCACTTGGAACTGTCTTGGAGGATGAAGGTGTTCGCGAACAGATTGTAAATCTTCCTTTCATCAAAGCCCAGCACTCAGAAGCAGGCCTTCGTGATTATCGTTCAGTTGTAAGCCGCTTGGTTGCGACATCCGGTCTTCGATTGGGAGCCACAGATGGATTGGTCCAAGCAGGAAACTTTTTGTTTCCTGGAGGCGCAGGGACACCCGCTGCCGCGCGGATTCGCGAGCAAGGATTCAAAGGCTGTTTTAGTGAAACCAAGGAACCTCGTCAATTTAAATTAAATCCTGGAATCCCTACGAACTGGCTCCATGAATCTGAACTCGCGACCTATTCTCCAAAATCACAATTACTTGTTCAGCGGTTGAAAACAACACAAGGTGTCAGTTTTCTCTATAGTCGGTTTGTCTTTTCAGGAGCATTGGGTGTCGCACTTGTTTTAGAAGCTAACGGATATGAAAACGCAACAAGAGCAACTGGATATTTGAAAGATGTTCCTCTTGCTCCAGGAGGCAAACAATGTGCGATGTGTCCCAGAAAACAGGATGACCACGCAGGTGCGGACCATGCGTTTAGACAAGCCAAATATGTCTTGCTAACAGGTCGTGATGATTTAACACCGAACAACAAAGGCTCTATCGAACTGGCGACAAAAGTAGAAAACAAAGATGGCGGACTTGTCAAGGTAGTCATTGGGTCCCAAGTCGCCTCTGAAGGTATTGATTTGAAGTTCATCCGTGAAGTGCTCGTCTTTGACAGTTGGTATCACTTGAACAAGCTGGAGCAGGTCATTGGTCGTGGCATCCGTTTTTGTAGTCATGCGGCACTCCCCTTCGACAGACGAAATTGCACAGTTGTCTTACTGCTGACATGCTTTCCAGATGCGCAAAGTCAAGAAACGATAGACATGTATCAATATAGAATTGGGTTTGAGAAAGCGTATTTGATTGGAAAAATTACTCGCGTCATGAAAGAATACGCAATTGATTGTAATCTGAATCGCGATGCTGTTCTCATCACTGGATTGGACCCTATAGAACTCACAGACAGTCAGGGTGAAATACGCTACCCTGTGGAAATCAACGATGTGCCTTTCACCAGTGTGTGTGACTGGATAGAAGATTGTGATTATAAATGTGGAACAGACGTGGTAATAGATCCAATGGATTTAGATGACAGCACATATGATGAATATGCCGCGAGATGGCGTGCGTATCAAGTGAAGGAACGGTTGCGTGCGTTATTTGAGAGACAACCCTCCTACAAATATGACAAACTCATTTTGAATCTGACCGATGTTCCCCGTGTTGCTATCGCAGCAATCCTGAGTGATATTGTGGGCAATCGCTCCTTCCGTATCAAGGTTCGTGGAGAAACTGGATATATTTTGTATAAAAATGGCTATTATCTCTTCCAGCCTGAGCGTTTACTTGATACAGGAATTCCACTCGCACTTCGCACAGCGCTATTCCCTGTGAAACAAGATTCCTATGAAGAGATAGAGCCTGTGCGCCGTGCCGCACCTGCTGTAGCGGTTGTAGGCGAGGACAAGAAACAAGAGGAGCCTCTTGCGGAAGTGCGAGGAGATATTCAAGCCTTCTGGTTAGCGCTCACACCTTTCTTTGATGCGATTCAAGATGGGACTTTGGCAGAGGCTCGCTCGGATAAGAAAATTCTCCCTGATTCCATTGAGTATGCCCTAAAAAATCGCTATGCTGGAAACAAGAAAGCAGAAGAAAAAGCGTATAACACCTTGAGTATGATTTACAGATTTTACCAAGATATCAAAGGAAATGAAGAATGGCGCGAACGCTTAATGTATGCCGCAGCCAAACTGGTCTGGGACGAGCTTTTGAATAGTGAGGAACAATATTCCTTGTATAAGGCGTTGAAGGATGACCCTCCAGCCTTATTAAGTATTGTCTGGGATGACCATATACTCACCTTTGATGCTGTTGTTATTTATAGAAGAGTCAATCCTGCGACAGGCACCTTAGACTATAAATGCGACGGCGAAACCTGCTCTCCTGCGTTAGTGAGTGCGATAGAAGCCGAGGATGAATCAACAGATGAATTGCGAAAACTCAGGGCGAACAGTGATACAACAGGAAACCCGTATGGCACAATTAATTATAAACGAGGTCTGTTTGTCTTTAAAACGAATGTTCCTAGAAAGCCAAGCACAACAGGTGAGAGAGAAAAACAAGAACGTGGGTCTGAATGTGCGATTGTGCCGAATATGATTCCTCATTATTCTTTGCTGGTTGAAATTGGACAGATTGCTTCAAGGACTCTTGGAACCACTCTTGGATTTACAATGAGTGAATTGGAAGAAGCAAAATCTCCCCGAGGAATTACCAGCTCTGTGAAAGCCTGTGCGCTAACCGATATTGCTCTCCGATTCATGGACGAAATGAATGTAGAATCTAAGCGCTGGTTCTACAGGCCTCTGGCTACTTTTTATACAAAACATCCTGGTATTTTGCTGAAAAAAAGCGCCTAAGCAAATTTGAAGCGAAGTAACCAGACTTAATAGGGACACCATGGAAGGAATTGAAAGTCTTGCCGTCTTTGAAGAAAAGGTAGCTCTTACACCGAGAGATCTCGCCAACCCGAAAATCAATATTGAGAAAGCTGTTCAAGGAAAGCTCTCAGAAAAGATTGAAGCGAAGTGCTCACTTCATGGATGGGTTGTGCCCAATACAGTAAAAGTTCTCTCCCGATCCATGGGCTACGTGGAAAAGGGTCGCTTTACAGGAGATATTGTCTTCCATGTTCAAGCACAGGCAAGTGTTCTAAACCCCGCGTCATCTTCACACCTTGTCTGTGAAGTGACTGGCAATAACATGATGGGTATGTATGTCACTTACAAGACAATGAAGAAAGAAGTAGACAAGAAAACAAAGGCAGTGACCAACGTGACTGTAGATGCTATCAAAGTCATCCTTCCACGAGACCTTCATATTGGTGATGAGGCCTTCTCCAAAATCCAAATTGGTGAGCGTGTCAAAGTAGAGATTAAGAAATCACGTTTCCAAGTCAATGACAAGTTTATCCTGAGTGTGGGTGTCTTTGAAGGCAAGGTTGGGTCTGACTATGTCGCTCCCACAGTGGTAGAAGAGGAAAATGTTGTTCTTGACGAGGCAGGCCCTGGTGCCATTGCTGCGCAACGTGTGAAGGAGTTTGAAGAAAAGGAAGCAGAAAGAGAAGAAGCAAAACGGCAAGAGTTTGTTGTTGAAAACGAGATTCCTCCTTTGGAGCCGATTGAAGGAGCTGCTCAAGGAACAGGAGAGCCCATTTACTTCAACGCAGCCAAGATTGATACAAACAAAGAGCTAGACAACCGCTACCCTGCTCCTTTCACATTGGATGGAAAAACATGGCCTACGGTCGAACATTACTATCAAGCCAGTAAGTTTCCTACGCTTCCTGAGTTCCAGGAGCAAATCCGCCTGATGCCCAGTGCGACGGCTGCGATGAAGGCAGGGAAAACAAAGGACCCTTCCAAGCCTATCCGCGCAGATTGGAAGGAGCAGCGTGAACCGAGTATGAAGAAAGCAATCGTTGCAAAGTTTGACCAGAATCCCGCACTCAAAGAGAAACTTGTGGCAACCTATCCAAGCCCTCTTGTCTTTGCGGATGCGAATGACTCTTTCTGGGGCTATGGACGCACAAAGATGGGACAGAACAAACTTGGGTCTCTCCTCATGAACTACAGAAGTATGCATACGGGCATGGAGTAAATGCGGAATTTCCTATATAGAAACATTAGTCAAGGAAAAAAGAGAACGCCATGAGCAGCTCTGTTCATAACCTTTCAAACGAAGACTATGAGGAGAGAAAACGGATCCTAACTGAGCTCAAAAAACTTGTCAAACCTGAGCAAGAACAAATTTTTTTGATTCTCAAACGCTATAAAGTTGACTATAGCGAAAACAGCAATGGAGTTTTTTTTGATTTGAATCGTGTTCCCAAGGAGCCTTTTGATGAAATCAGAACATTTTTAACATTCTGTCAAACAAATCGGAAAGACTTTGAAGCTCGTGATAAACAAATGGAATCATCCCGTCTTAGCTTGGGAGAGAATTCATTTGAAACACAGTAGCTAAAGCTCGGCCACTATAGACTTGTAGACAGAAATGGCAGCTTTGTTTCCTAAAATCTATGATATCATTGATAAAAATCCTACCAAACATGAAATCCTCCGTTGGCGTGAGCCCACATCAACGGAAGTTTTAGAGCCCGAAGTGTGGGAGGGATTTGCCCTTCGCCCTTTGGAACCTCCCGGTGCTTTGTCTCTCCTCTTGCTTCATACTGAACCTTTGTATGAACTAAGCTCAATTGCTCTCCGCAAGCAAATTCTGACGGAGAAATTGATGGAGCTTCATGGTCGGGTTGATAAAGAGCTTATTGGAAGACGGTATCCTCGCAAGAAGATTCAAGATTTACTCGCTGCTGAGGTTTCCGCTACAAAGCCGAGCGGATCCTTTGTTCTGGAAGAAGCTCTTTGTGAGCTCTTTCAGATTCAGAAGGTTCTTCTCAATCGCCGCACGAAAAGCCTCTCCTTCGCTCCTTCGGATCTTCGTCTCTGGACCTCTGAGAAACCCATTGTGTTTGCTGAAGAAGACAATGTCTGGAGTTTTCAGCCTGTAACGCAACAGTCCTTTTCCAATTGGTTGCTTGCGAAGGAAGATGAAGGCTGGAAAGTGTCTTGGCCTACGGCCGATGGAAAGTTTGAGGAACTCAAAGCTGCTCTTGCTACACGGAACGTTATCCTCCAGGGGAAGCAAAAGAAAGATGAACTAGCATCCATTCTTGG
>Ga0247837_1007373_pt1 | contig 14616 bp, 11 predicted proteins | sample LaCtaG_2_FD_187115 | JGI IMG/M metagenome (GOLD analysis project Ga0247837, IMG submission 187115) | Freshwater microbial communities from meromictic Lake La Cruz, Castile-La Mancha, Spain - LaCruzMarch2015_14.5m | ecosystem: Environmental > Aquatic > Freshwater > Lake | place: Spain: Castile-La...
CAGGGGTTCATCTCAGGAGCCGCGAGCAGATCAACGGCGAAGCCCTGCCGGTCGCGGCCCGCAGCGAGAGCCGTCTCCACCGTTGTATCCCAGAGCCGTGGCGCGGGGCGGCCCACGAGCGATCGCGGCGGCGTCGGGAGGGCGAGCGCGAGGGCGTGCGCTGTGATTAGGTCGGGATCCGCCGCCGCTGCCACCGCGACGCTCACGTCGAGCGGTTCCCCCCCGGCCGGGATCAGGAGATCGACGTGGCCATCCCGGGGCACGATCCGCGGGGCCGCGTCTGTCGCGGCAGGCGTTCCCACGATCGCCGCCGCGGCCGGCTCGGCCGCCAGCCGTACGGCCAAGTCCTGCGGCCGCGGTCCCAGCGAGAACGAGCGGACGACGACGGGCACCTGCCGGCCAGCGAGCGGCAGCGGCGCCGCGAGCGACGGCGTCTCGAGCACGGCCGTCTCGCCGACCGAGTAGTCGAGCACGATGGCGCTTCCGGGCACGGCCGTCGGGTCGCCGAGGCCGACGTGGTGCAGAGACCTGAACCGCACGTGCTGCCGTGGCAGCGGGCCGTAGGGCTTCTCGTCGCGGCCGACCGGCCGCGGATCGGCGAACGAACCGGTCGCGGGGTCGCCCCAGCCGGGCATCGTGGGCAGAGCCGCCTGCACGGTGCCCGCGATCCGCGGGTGCATCTTGTGCTCGCCGTTGAAATTGATCCCCTTCCAGTTGACGAAGCCGTCGCCCGTCCAGAAGGCGGCCGCTCGCATCGTGTCGAGCTCGTAGAGGAGCCAGGCATGCCCGCGGCCCACGCCACCGGGGCCGGCGTCGAGCCGGATGGCGAGCCCCTTGCGGGCCATGTTGGTGCCCCCGCCGCCCACCTCGAAGGTTCCGGCGAGAAACGGGCCGTAGTCGTGCATCCTCCAGGGCTCAGTCGTCGAGGGCTCGGGACCGCGGGACGACCCGGTCGGTAGCGAGGCCAGGTACTCGGGCGTGACGGCGGAATACCAGCGTGGGTTGCGGTCCTTGAGGAAGGTCTCCCGCAGGTAGTGGATCACGTCGTACTTCTGGCTCGGCACCATCCAAAACTGCGGCACCATCATCCCGTTGCCGTAGGTAAGCGTGCGGTAGATGGCGTAGGGATCGCTGCCTGCCTTGAACGATCCCTCGGCGAACCGCGGCGCCGTCGGCAGCGAGCCGGCCGTCTCAAGCGTGCCGTGGCAGTTGGCGCAGACGCGGACGAAGAGCCGCGCACCACGATCGAACGCCGCCTTCGCCTTTCGCTGGTCGGTCCACTCGGCGATGAAAGCGGCATGGTCGATGTCGGTCTCATACTCGGCCGGCTGCTGCACGACCGAGAGGATCGGATCGGGCTCGAGTTCGGCCGCGCGGGACGGCCCGCCACGGGCCACCTCCGCGAGGTAGGCCACCAGATCGAGAAACTGCTGCCGGTCGCGGAGGAGGTTCACGAGGCCCGCCGGCATCAGCGACGCTGTGGCAGGAGCGCGGTCTTCGATGTCGGCCACAGGAATCACAACCTCCCGGCCGCCCGTCGCGATATCCCTGAGCACGACTTCCTTGTCGGTCTCCCGCGCGACGAGGCCCGCGATGCTGCGGCCATCGTCTGTGACGATCGTCAGGCCACGATACTTCGGGCTGACGACAGCCGACGGTTCGAGGATCGACTCCACGAGGTGCCGCACGAGCTGCCCCGGCTCGACTCCCTCAGGCAGCGCGGCGAGGTTCGGGCCGAGCGGAGAAACACCCGCGCCCGCGACATGGCAGTGCGTGCAGGCGAGCTGCCGATCATGGAACAGGACCGCACCGCGGACAGGGTCTCCGATTCGCTCGGCCGCGGCGGCGAGTGCCGCGGGCTTCTCGTCGGCGAGCCGCTGCGACAGCGGCACCGGCTCTGCTCCCCGGGCCGGGACGACGGCGAGCAGGATGGCGACGGTGCCGGTCACCCAGGCAAGCCGTACCGGCCGCAGTTCCGGCCGCAAGGAATGACGCACCATGAGCAGTCGCTGTCTACGCAGTTCCATCTCAGGGATTCTTCCGCCGGGCCGGCCGATTCCTTACGAGTTGGCGGTTGCAGCAACGCCCGTGGCTACGTATCCTAAACTCGTTTGCGAAAGGTATCTTTTGTGATAAGTATCGCGTATGAAATCCTACGACCTGGCCACCGTGGTGAGTGGGCTTGCCTGCTTTGATCTGGCGCTCTTAACGCAGGTATTTCCCGACCGACGACAGGCGATCCGCCTCCAGTTGTCGAGGTGGGTCAAGCAGGGAAAAGTCATCCATCTCCGGCGCGGAATGTACACGCTGCCGGATCATGCCCGAAAAATCCGGCTGGATGCCGCGGTTTTGGCCCAGCACCTCTGTCGGCCTTCGTATCTCAGCGGGCTGTGGGCTCTGGGATTCCACGACATGATCCCCGAACGCGTGGTCGGTCACACGAGCGTCACGACCCGCCTGCCGGCACGTTTCGATAATGCCTTCGGGGCCTTTGAGTATCGGCACGTCAAGCAGGAGGCCTTCTTCGGTTACGACCAAGTGGCCTATGGTGACAGCACGATCCTGGTGGCCCGCCCCGAAAAAGCGTTGCTGGACCATTGGCATCTCTCGTCCGGCGAGTGGACCCGAGACCGGCTCTCCGAAATGCGGTACCAGAACAATGAGAAAGTAGACCGCCGTCGGCTGCAGGAATATGTAGCCCGATATCAGCGGCCCCGGCTGAATCGAGCCGTGGCACGCTGGCTGGAGCTCGAGCAGGAGAACGACGAAGCGGGGGTGACGTTGTGAAGGACCACGCTCTTGCCCTGGTCGAAAAAGCGACGGATCGCGGACAAGCCCTGAACACGCTGCGGGAATACCTGCAAGCCCTGGTGCTGCGCTCATTCTACGAATCGGAAGCCTTTCGATGCTTGGCGTTTGTCGGTGGCACGGCTTTGCGGTTCTTGCATGGTCTGCCGCGGTTTTCCGAAGACCTCGATTTTTCACTCGTGTCGCCAGCTGGCTACGCGGGTCAGGCCTGGATGGCCAAGGTGAAGCGGGATCTCGCGCTCGCGGGGTTTACGCCCGAGGTCACCTGGAACGACAGAAAAACCGTTCACACCGGATGGGTGCGGCTGGGGGGCCTTCTCCGCGATGCCGGCCTCTCTCCCCTGGCCGAGGAGAAGCTGGCGATCAAGGTCGAGGTGGATACCCGTCCTCCGGAAGGCGGGCACTGCGAGCGACAGATCGTCACTCGGCACATCTCCTTCCTTCTGCAGTACTACGATCCGCCCTCGCTGATGGCAGGGAAGCTGCACGCCCTGATGACGCGACGCTACGCAAAGGGGCGGGATTGGTATGACCTGGTGTGGTATCTGTCGCAGCGGCCGCCATTCGCACCGAATCTGACCCTTCTGCGGAATGCCTTGGAGCAGACGCAGGGCAAGGAGCATGAGGACGCCCAGCAATGGACTGCGGCGGTCAAAAATCGCTTGCTGGTGTTGGACATGAAGGCGTTGCTCGAGGACGTGGGCCCGTTCCTCGAACGGCCCGCGGACGCGAGCCTGATCACCCGGGAGAATCTGCTCGCCTTGCTCGAGCAGAAAAACAAGGACTTCTAGCTGGCGATGCGTTCGACCTTGCCCACCACCAGGCCGTAGCAGATCGCCCCGGCCATCGCCGTCATGGCGATGAAGGTGATCGCCGGCGCGAAATCGCCGCCCTTGACGAGGTAGCCGATCACGATCGGCACCCCCACGCTCGCCAGATTGCCCACGAAGTTGAACATCCCGCCGGTCAGGCCGAGCAGCCGCTCCGGCGCGATCGCCGACACGAGCGACCACGTGATCGACGCCAGGCCGTTGCCGAAGAAGGCGAGCGACATGAAGGCGATCACCAGCGCCGGGCTCTCGACGTAGTTGGCCCCCACGATGCTCGCCGAGATGAGCAGCCCCGTAATGATCGGCAGCTTGCGGGCGAAGCCCAGCGACCAGCCCGCGCGGAGCAGCCGGTCGGAGAGAATCCCCGAGCAGTTCACGCCGGCGAAGGCAGCCAGAAACGGCACCGACCCGAGCAGGCCCGCCTTGATGAAGTCCAGGCCGCGGAAATCGACGAGATAGGTCGGAAACCAGGTCAGGAAAAACCAGAGCGTGCTCGTGAGGCAGAACTGTCCCAGATACAGCCCCCAGAGCTTGCGGTGGGAGAGCACGGTGGCGAAATCGGCCCAGCGGAAGCCGGTTTGCGTTTTCTGCTTCGCGGCGAGATCGACAAAGCCGCCACCTTCGCGGATGAGCGAGATCTCGGCGGCGTTGGCCCCGCGAAACTCCGCGGGCTCGCGATACACGAGATACCAGATCACCGCCCAGACGATGCCGATGCCGGGTCACGAGAAACACCATCTGCCAGCCGAAGGCCTGCTGCAACGCGTAGAGCAGCGGCGACAGAAAGGCGAGGCCGACGAACTGCCCCGACGTGTAGAAGCCGACGGCCGTGGCCCGCTCCCGTTCCGGAAACCAGGTCGTCACGACGCGGCTGTTGATCGGATATGACGGCGCCTCGAGCGCCCCCACGAGGAGCCGCAGGCCGATCAGCCCCGCCACGCTTCCCACGAAGCCCAGGCCGACCGTGGCGAGCGACCAGAGGGCGATCGCGACGGGGTAGAGAATCCGCGGGGGAATCCTGTCGACCAGCCAGCCGCCGGGCACCTGCAGGGCTGCGTACGTCCAGCCGAAGGCGGCGAGGATGTAGCCTTTTTGAGCGTTATCGAAGCCGAGGTCTTTGGCAAGCTGGGGCGCGGCGACGGAGAGGTTGGCCCGGTCGAGGTAGTTGATCACCACCGAAATGAAGAGCAGAACCGCGATCAGATAGCGGGCTCGCGTCGGCCGCCCGGGCTGTTCGTGATCCCCGTCGTTCACCATTCGGCGAAGCTCCCGTCGGCGTGCCGCCACACGGGGTTCCGCCAGCGATGGCCCACGGCCGCCTGCTCGATGACGTAGTCCTCGTTGACCTCGATGCCGAGCCCCGGACCGTCGGGAATCTTCACGTAGCCGTCGGCGTAGTCGAAGACCTCCGGGTTCTTGATGTAGTCGAGCAGGTCGTTGCCCTGGTTGTAGTGGATGCCAAGGCTCTGCTCCTGGATGAAGGCGTTGTAGCAGCCGGCATCGAGCTGAAGATTGACGGCCAGCGCGATCGGCCCGAGCGGGCAATGGAGGGCGAGGGCCACGTCGTAGGCCTCGGCCATGTGGGCGATCTTCCGCGTCTCCGTGATGCCGCCGGCATGCGAGGGGTCGGGCTGGATGATGTCGACGTAGCCCCCCTCGAGGATCTTCTTGAAGTCCCAGCGCGAGTAGAGCCGCTCGCCGAGCGCGATCGGGATATTCGCCAGCGTGGCAAACTCGCGGAGGCACTCCGCATGCTCGCTGAGCACCGGCTCCTCGATGAACATCAGCCGGTAGGGCTCGAGCTCCTTGAACAGCACCTTCGCCATCGGCTTGTGCACGCGGCCGTGGAAATCAACGCCGATCCCAAAGTGCGGTCCGACGGCCTCGCGGACAGCCGCCACGTTGCCGAGCACCCGGTCCACCTTGTCGAAGGTATCCACATATTGCAGCTCTTCGCTGGCGTTCATCTTGATCGCCGTGAACCCGCAGGCGGCCCGCTCCCGGGCCTGGGCGGCCGTCTCACCGGGGCGGTCGCCGCCGATCCAGGAATAGACGCGAATCCGATCGCGGACCTTCCCGCCGAGCAGTTCATACACGGGCACGCCGAGGGCCTTGCCCTTGATGTCCCAGAGCGCCTGGTCGATGCCGGCCAGGGCGCTCATGTGCACCGAGCCACCCCGGTAGAAGCCGCCGCGGTAGAGCACCGTCCAGTGGTCTTCCACCTGCCGCGGATCCTTGCCCACGACATAGTCGGCAAGCTCGGCCACGGCCGCGGCCACCGTGTGGGCCCGGCCCTCGACGACCGGCTCGCCCCAGCCGACGATGCCCTCGTCGGTCTCGACCTTGAGAAAGCACCACCGCGGCGGCACGATATAGGTCGTGAGTTTCGTGATCTTCATGCAGTGCACTCCTTGCGCCAGGACATGACGAATGCTGCGGCGGCCCGACGCACGTCGGCGGCTGAGTTGCCGGGCTTGTAGAGCGCCGAGCCGAGGCCAAAGCCACTCGCGCCCGCGGCCGTGAACGCAGCCATGGTTTCAGGCGTCACGCCGCCGACCGGCACGAGCGGCACGTCCCGGGGAAACACCGCCCGCCAGGCTTTGACGACCGCTGGCGGCAGCTGTTCGGCCGGAAAGAGCTTGAGCATGTCGGCGCCGGCGTCGAGGGCGGCAAAACCCTCCGTCGGCGTGGCGACGCCCGGCGCGCTCCAGAGGCCGGCGGCCTTGGTGGCCCGGATCACGGCGGGATTCGCATTGGGCGAGACGACGAGCGTGCCGCCCGCGCGGGCGACGTCGTCCACCTGGTGCGGCAAGAGCACCGTGCCGGCCCCGATCCGGCACCGGTCGCCAAGGGCGGCGGTCAGCCGGCGGATGCTCTCGAGCGGCTCAGGCGAGTTCAGCGGCACCTCGATCACGCGGAAGCCGGCATCGAGAAGCGTTTCTCCGATCGCCACCACCTCGGCGGGCGTGACGCCGCGGAGAATCGCGATCAGGGGCAGGCCGGCGAAGTGGGGATCGACGGCGCGGTGGTCAGCCATGCGTGGCATTCCCTGACGAAACGGAGTCAGCAGACACGAGCCCAGCCTCACTGGCAACCTGCCACAGGCCGGCCGCCGCACTGTCGCCGACCACATCCACCTCGGTCACGCCGAACGCCGCAAACGCCTCTCGATACCGTTCGCAGAGCCCCGCGTCGCCGCTGAGCACGATCGGCGGCAGGGGCCCGCCTCCCGGCCCCGTGTCCCGACCGGCCAGCCGATGCCCCGCGGCGGCGCTGCGGATCTCTTCCCCGACGAGCAGGCCGGAGAGGTAGTCGAGCGTTGCGGCCGGGGGCAGTTCACCGGTGAGATACAGGCTGCGGGTCGTGAACAGCCGGCCGGCGATGCCCGCGGGGCCGCTGTCGCGGGCGACGGCCAGGCCTCGGGCAAACGCGGCCTCCCTGGCGGCGGCATCGATCGCGGCGGCCGCGGCCTCGCGGGCGGGCCTGCCGAGCAGCGAGTGTTCCCGCAGCACGGCGAACAGCTCGCCCGTCATGAAGGTTTCGAAGCCGATGATCCGCCCGTCGCGAACCTGCACCCACTTCGCATGCGTGCCCGGCAGCACCACGCGCGAGTCGGCGGCGAGCGCCGGTGCGCGGGCGAGTGCCCCCACGACCTGCGTCTCCTCGCCCCGCATCACGTTCGGCAGCGGCCCCCGCTGGATCAGGCCGGGCACGAGATGGATGCGGCCCGCCTCGGAGTCGAACGCCAGCAGCCCCCGGGCAATTCTCCCCACGTCGGCCGGGCAATCCACATACGGCACCTCCCGCCAGCCCTGACGGCTGCCCACCATGCCCGCCGCCAGCACCGGCAGGTCGGGCCACTGCCGCTGCCATGCTCCGACCAAGCCCCGAAACGCCGCCGGGAAGCCCCCGGCGGGCAGGTGTTGAATGCCCCACGGCTCAGCGAGCGATTCGCTCACGCGGCCGTCGCCGGCAAAGAGGTATCCGCGGAGCGACGAGGTGCCCCAGTCAATGCCGATCAAGGCTGGTTGTCGCGAGGCAGGCATGGGAGGAGACTACCGCCGGGCCTGCGACCCGGCTAGCAGGCGTCGGCCGTGCGTGTTCGCCGACTTTTTCGCAGAAGCATCATAAGGAGCAATCGATGCCGCGCATGTTCGAGCTTGTGACTCTTCTGGCCGCTGCGACGTGCCTGTTCGTCGCCGTCGATCTGGAGAGCGTCACCGACAATGGCGTGGTGTTTCCGGCCGGTGCCACACCGGAGGTGCTTTCGGCCACGGGGGCGGGAGGCGAGGGGCCGGCCTGGGATCCCGAGTGGGGCCTGCTCTCCTCCGGGAACGGCCACATCAACCGTCGGTCGCTCGACGGCCGCCAGACGGTGTTTCGCGAAGACGCCGACACCAACGGGCTGCTCTTCGATGCCGAGGGCCGGCTGCTCGCCTGCGAGCCGAAGCGGCGGCGAATCACCCGCACGAGCCGCGACGGCACGATCGAGGTGCTCACCGATTCCTACGCCGGCCATCCCTACAACCAGCCCAACGATCTGGCCCTTGATTCGAAGGGGCGGATCTACTTCAGCGACGCCTGCTACGGCGGGTCAGAGAACATCCGCCAGCGGTCGGCCGACGGCCGCTCGATCGAGGGCGTCTACCGGCTCGACGCGCCGGGCAAGGTGCAGCGAGTGCTCGGAAACGACGACGTTGAGCGGGCCAACGGGGTGCTTGTGTCGGCCGACGGCCGGTTCCTGTTCGTGGCCGACAACTGCAACGACCGCCACGGCGGCTCCCGCAAGCTGCTGAGGTTCGCCCTCCGCGACGACGGCACGGTCGTGCCGGGCTCGCGGCAGGTTCTCTACGACTGGGAGGCGAGCCGCGGGCCCGACGGCATCGAGCAGGACCAGGACGGTCGGCTCTACGTGGCGGGCGGCAACACGAAGCCGCAGCTGCCGTTCGAAGCCGACACGAGCCGTCCGGGGGGAATCTATGTATTCGACCCGCAGGACGGCCGGCTGCTCGAGTTTTTGCCGGTGCCCACCGACGAGGTCACCAACTGCGGCTTCGGCGGCCCCGACGGCCGCGAGCTCTTCATCACCGCCGGCGGCACGCTCTACCGGGTGCGCACCACCACCCCGGGCCGCGTCTGGTGGCCGCGGAGCCAGTAGGCCGGAGTCTCCCGCTGCAGCCGCCGAACGCCGGTCTTGCCGATGATGAACGGCTGGCACCATCAGCCGGTCAATCACGGAGGCCCGAGTTCATCCCGATAGCGTTCGCGGACGGTTGCCAGGAACGTCTTGCACCACCCGTCGAACTCAGCGACGACGCGGGCGGCCTGCTCGGCAGCCGCGGTGACGCGGACCGGATCGAGATCCAGGTCGTAGGCGTGGCGAAACAAGTGACGGAAACCTTTCAGTTCGCGGACATCCCGCACCGCGTGGGCGGGCAGAAAAGCCGGTCGGATACCCTTGAGCTCGAGCGTGACACGTTCGATCAGCGTGTCGTGGTAGCGGCCCGTCTTCTGCAAATGGTTTTCGAACGCCTCACAGAGCCGTTCAAAAGCCTTTTCGAGGATGTTGAAGATCCGGTTGATCTCGAAGGCCGCCGCCGCCCACCGGCTGTCCGCCGACTCGCGGAGCCGCGACTCCAGGGTCGCGACCGCCCGCCGCATCACGCGGGCGTCATGCTCCCAGCCGTCTTCGAGAATCTGCAGCGCTATCCGATCCATCGCTCGCCCTCGCGTTCGATGGTGGCCCGCAATCGCGTGCGGTCCACGAGGCAGACATCGACCTCGCGGCCGACGTCCGCGGAGAGCAGGCTCTGGAGGTATTCCAGGCTCATGCCGGGCGGGAGCGACTCGAAGGCGAGGTCCACGTCGGACCACTCGTGAAACCGCCCCGGCTTGACGAGCGATCCGTAGAGCCAGACCGCCGTGCCGGCCGCATGCCTGGCGAGGGCAGCCCGCAGGAGATCGCGAGTCTGCGCGGCCAGGCGTGCATCCCGCCGCCTGCACCGCTCACGTTCTTCGATCAGCAACCACATGGTCGAATCATACGCTCGGGGGATAAGCGGCCCGACTGGCCTGCCACCGCTGGGCAAAATGGCGGCGCGAATTCCATACTGAGTCGCATTATGGAATCTAGGGGACGGGTTTTTGAAGCCCCGCAGCCGAATGCGGGAGCGGCTGGTGATCGACGGGGTCACCTGCCTGCCGGTCGAGGAGTTCCTCAAGGGGCTCACTCCCAGCGGATGGCCCGGTCGCGGCGGACGAGGGCCGCGGTGAAGGGATCGTGGTGCGGGGACTTGCCAAGAAGTATACGTGCGTATAGTCTATTGCCCTGGCTGGAGCGGCGTCGCGACAATGCGAGCGTGAAGCATGGATCTCGACGAGGGAGGCCGCCGATGGCGTCTGGGTTTGCCGCGGCAGATGCGGTTGGCATCGCAACTGCAGAAGATCTTCTCGCCGCGGGTGATCTCGGCCCTTGCGAGCTCGTTGGCGGGACGCTCGTGATGATGTCGTCAGCGGGCTTCGAGCACGGAGTGATCACGCAGCGAATCGCTGCCTTTTTGCATGCGTACGTGGCGGCTCGGAGGCTCGGCGTCGTCACGGCCGCCGAAACGGGATTCCTGCTGGCCCGCTCTCCCGACACCGTGCGGGCGGCCGACGTGGCGTTTGTCGCCGAACAACGGCTGCCGCCCGGCCGCACGGTCGGCTTTTTCGAAGGCGCACCCGACCTGGCAGTCGAAGTGCTCTCGCCATCCGAGCTTCGCGACGACGCAGCGCGAGCGCGGGCGACTGCCAAGGTCGCCGGTTGGCTCGCTGCGGGCTGCCTCGAGGTGTGGAGTGTCGATCCAGCCAGTCGCACGGTGACGGTGCACACCGCCAGCCGCGGGCCCACGCTTGTCGGCGAGGCGGGTTCATTCGTTTCGACCGCCGTGCCCGGCCTGTCCGTCACGCTCACCGACCTGTTTCCGCCGGCGTCGTGAAGCTGTCGTGAACCGGTCGAATCGACCCCGCCGCGAGCCGCCCCGGTTCGCACCAATTCCCCGGGTCGCGGCTCGGCCGGGTAGGCATTCGGGGGGGATTATTGCCAAAACTCCCCGTCAAAAACGAGGTTTTTTGGGAAATCTGTAAGGGTGGGGGAGTTTTTCGGAAAGAATGGTGTCGGGGAGATAATCTCGGTTTTGTGCCCCGGGGGGGCAGAGATGGGTCGGCCGGCGAGCCTGGGATTCGTTCCCGGGGCAGGCCGGCGACGTTTCGGGAACCAAAGCCTCAGTCAGACTCAGCGGCCTCAGTGGCCTCAGTGGCAGCGTTTTCGCGGGGGACAGTCATGAAGAATCCTTTGTTTGGCAGGGCGGCGTCCCAGTTCGTCACGGGTGGCTTCGCGACCGCCCTGCCGCTGATGCCATACCGCGTGCTGGCGCTGGCCCTGGTTTCGATCACCGCTCTCGTCCCGCCCGCGGCCGCGGCCACCGTGTACTGGGACATCAACGGCTCGACGCCCGGGGCAGGCGGCACCACGCCGACCGGCACGTGGGACGCCGCAAACACGAACTGGAGCAGTTCTGAGGCCGGCGACGTCGACACGGCCGCCTGGACGGCCGGCGACACGGGCGTCTTCGCCGCCGGAACCAATGCGACGGGCAGCTACACGGTCACCGTCAGTGGCACGCAGAACATCGGCAGCCTGACTTTCGAGGAAGGTACCGTGACGCTCAGCGGCACCGCCACGCTGCAAATGGTTGCCGACTCGATATTCGACGTGGCCACGGGCAGGTCGGCAACCATTGGTGATACGGTCACACTCTCGAACGACGTCGCCCGCACGCTGACCAAGACAGGCTCGGGCACGCTGACGGTGGGCACGGCTCGCACCTACACCGGCGAGACCATCGTCAACGCCGGCAAGTTAATTTTAAGATCAAACGCCAATCAGACCTTCTCGTCCCCGCTGACCATTAACAGCAGCGGCACCGTGGAACTCAACGCCCTTAACAGTGGTGGTCATACCTATGGCGTTATCACGGTGAATGCCGGCGGATTGCTCTCGCTGGGACCTGCCGGTAACGCTGTCAGCATTCGTCCGAGCACGTTGATCCTCAACGGGGGGACAGTCGCTCGCCATATATCGTTTAACGGGCTAAGCGTTACGGGCACCATTACAGCCGCGGGAGAAACGATCTCCACGATCACTGCCCCTTTCATAGCACTCAGCAATAACCAAACTATTAACATTGACGTCAAGTCCGCTTCGACGCTGCAGATGTCCGGCGGGATCTCAACGGGGGCGGCTTCAGGCGTCAAGCTGACGAAGCGCGACCCCGGCACGCTGATCCTCTCCGCCTCCAGCACCTACCAAGGTCTCACGACGGTGTCCGCGGGCGTTTTGAACATCCGGGGCAATGCGGCCCTGGGAACCACGGCCGCCGGCACCACCGTGACGACTGGCGCGGCCCTGGAAATTCAGGGCGGGATCACCGTGGGTGCCGAGGCGTTGACGCTCGTCGGCGCCGGGATCACCAGCGGCGGCGCCCTGCGAAACATCTCGGGCGACAACACGTATGGCGGTGCGATTACCCTCGGCAGCGCCGCCCGCATCAACTCCGACGCCGGCACGCTGACGCTCAACGTGGCCACCGGCAACGCGGTCGCAGGGGCCCACGCTTTGACCTTCGGCGGGGCAGGCAACATCACCGTGGCCGATCCGATCGCCACCAACTCGATTACCAAGGACGGCGCTGGCACCCTCTTGATTTCCGGGTCCAACGGCAGCTTCGCGGGCACGACCACGATCTCGGCAGGCACGCTCGCCGCCGCGACGTCCACCGCCCTGGGCGGTGGCGCCGTGTCGATCGACTCAGGGGCGAGCCTGCGGCTCGACCCGGGGGCGATCCTCGTCAATGCGATCTCCACGGCGAGCACGGGCTCGATTCTCTTCGCCGGCGGCGGCCTCCAGCGGACGAGCACCCAGTCGCTTTCGACGGTGGCCCAGCTCGTGGCGGGGGGCACCGGAGCGAGCGTGGCCCTCGACCCGGCATTCGTCTGGTCGGCCCGGATCGCGGATGTGACCTACTCCGACGTGCTCGGCCTCACGAACACCAACGGCACGATCCAGATCCTGCAGCTGAGCTACGACGAGTCGCTGCTCGGCGGCGGGAGCGAAGCCGACATGCTCCTCGGCTGGAACTCGTCGGGCAGCTGGGTGAACGCGATCGATGGCAACACGGGCTCGGCCGGCGGGTCGGCTCACACCAACGCCCTCGGCAGCTACGCGTCTCTCGGCATCGTTCCGACGGCCGACTACCTCGGCTCGTGGGGCCGAGACACGACCACGAACACCGCCTGGGCCGTCGTGAACCACAACAGCGACTTCGCGGCGATCGTCGTCGTTCCCGAGCCCACGACCTCGCCCCTGGTGGCCGCCGGCCTGATCGGGCTGGTGGTCTACGGCTGGCGGTAGCGGAAGTGATTGGCGTCGCCGAATCGGCGGCCGCCATCGGATGTCGCCTTCGGCTGGCCGACGACCCGTCCTCGGCACGCGCCGCGGCTTTCTGGGCGGAGCCTCGCGGGTGGGGTGGGCGACGCGGGAAATACGCCTGCAGCCGGCAAATTTCGGGGAAATCCGCGGGTTGTCTGTAAGGATAGTGGGGTGCTGGAGGAAGAATACAGATAGGAGATTTGAAGCCCCGTGCGCCCATCCTCGGCAATTCGAGCCCTGGCCAGCCTGCTGCTGCTGGCCTGCCCTGCGCTAGCCGAGGCCCCCCGGTCAGTCATGCCCGAGCGGCATCGGGCCCTGCTCGTCGCGCACTGCGTGAAGTGCCACAGCGCGGGGGCGGAATCGGGCGTGCGGCTCGACGACCTCGCGCTCGCGATCGACGATGTCGCCGCAGCGGACCGCTGGCAGAAGGTGCTCGCCGTGGTCAACTCCGGTGAGATGCCGCCGGAGGACGAGCCGCAGCCCGATCCGGCGGCCAAGACCGACTTCCTCGATGATCTTTCGAACACCTTGGCCGACGCCCGACGACTGCTCGTCGATCAGCAGGGCGTGATCGCGATGCGGCGGCTCAACCGCCGCGAATATGCGGCCACGATTCGGGCGCTCGTGGGCGTCGAGATCGACGTCGCCGATCTTCCGCCCGACACGGGGCCGGACAGCTTCGACACCGTGGGCGGCAATCTCTTCATGTCGAGCAACCAGTTCGAGCTCTACCTGGAACTCGGGCGACGGGCCATCGGGCAGGCGCTCGCGAGGCTTGGCACCCGGGGCCAGCAGCTGATCAAGCGGGACGAGCGGGAGTGGCTCGCCGAACTTCGCGAGCGGGCCGAGAAGATCTTCGAGCCGGGCGAGCGGGCCGAGCGGTGGGCCGCGGCCATCGAGGAGGTCGCCGCCCGGCCGGAAAACGCCCAGTTCGTAGCCGACCTGAAACTCCAGGCGAAGAACGCCCGCAAGGGCGTCCGCCCGGATGCCGCCGTCCGCATCGGCTGGCGACAACTCGCCGGGGCACCGTCGCCCGAGACCTTCGGCTTCGGGCATCCCAAGGGCATTGATCACTTCGCCCAGGCCGCCGAATCCGCGCTGCGAAACCCGATGGTCCCCTACCTAAGGCGGTATCTCGCGCTGCCCGGGCTCGATCGCGGTGCCTACCTCACGGCCAACGGGGATCATATCTGGCGGTCGACCCTGTGGATGGTCGTTTCGGACAAATGGCCGGCGGGTGACTATGTCTGCCGGCTTCGCGTGGCCTTCGCCGAGGGGTCGTCGCCCGAGTCGCGATACATCGAGTTCTGCACCGATGTGGCCGGCCGACAGGCCGTGCTCTCCGTCCACGAGGTGACCGGCACGCTCGACGCGCCGCAGGTGATCGAGGTGCCCGTCACGGCGACTCCGGGCAAGAGGTTTTTCATCTGGCCTCGGGGAACGCATCGCGCCGACCGTGCCAACTCGATCACATTCCAAAAAAACTACGAGACCCGCGACATTCTGCCC
>Ga0247837_1007374_pt1 | contig 14615 bp, 12 predicted proteins | sample LaCtaG_2_FD_187115 | JGI IMG/M metagenome (GOLD analysis project Ga0247837, IMG submission 187115) | Freshwater microbial communities from meromictic Lake La Cruz, Castile-La Mancha, Spain - LaCruzMarch2015_14.5m | ecosystem: Environmental > Aquatic > Freshwater > Lake | place: Spain: Castile-La...
TCAGGTTGAAAAGGAGAAATTCCTCTAGCTATTTCATCAGCATTTACATACTCTTTACACGATAATATTTCAGGCAAAATATTGAATGATGCGGTGGTTTTTCCTGCGCCATTACAACCTGCAATAATGTATAGATTAGGTTTCATTGAAACAAATATAAAGTTATTCCACCAGCAATTGCATCAAATTCACATCAAGTACTTTATTGAATTTTACCCCTACTTGTTTTAAAACCCCTACCATAAAAAAGCCAAAATGCTCATGAAGTTTGATGCTAATATCATTGCCTTCGGTAATGCGAGCCAATACTGCTTTTACACCATTTTTTATTCCTTGCTGTAAGCAATATTCCATTAAAGGTTTGCTTAATTTTTGTCCTTTAAAATTTGGATGAAGGTAAATGCTAAACTCTGCAGTTCTATCATAGGCAGTTCGGTCGCTGTAACGCGTTAAACTTGCCCATCCAGCTATTTCATTATTTATTTCGCAAACCACCACGCAGTATTTTTCATCATGGTGATTGAACCAAATCTGCATGTCGGATACTGTTTTATTTTCAATATCAAAAGTAGCTGTTGAATTTAAAACCGCATCGTTATAAATAGCAGTTATTGCAGGTAAATCGTTGATATTTGCAGCGCGTAAAATCATGTTTGTTATTTATTCTGCATGGTCAAAAACTTGATTGGCTAAAAGTAATGAATTAGTAAATTCAGCTTCATTCAAACCTATTTCCAAATTTGAATTTTTAAAATAAAAAAACATGTTTTCGGAAGGCATATTTCCAGTTAAATCATCAGCAGCCATTGGGCAACCACCAAAACCTTTCATGGCGCCATCAAAGCGTTTACAACCATTTTCATAAGCAGCTTCTATTTTTTCTTGCCAAGTGTTTGGCGTGGTATGTAAATGTGCGCCAAATTCAATATTGGGAAAAGTAGGAATTAAATGTTTGAACAAATAAGCAATCGTTTCAGGGTTTGCTATGCCAATGGTATCGCTCAATGAAATAATTTTGATACCTAATTGATCCATTTCTTTTACCCATTTTTCAACTATTTCAGTGTTCCAATCATCGCCATAAGGATTTCCAAAACCCATAGAAATATAAACCACTAATTCTTTGTTATTGCTTACGCAATGCTGTTGAATGGCTTTTACAGTTTCCAAACTTTCAGCTATGCTGCTGTTAGTATTTCGTTGCTGAAATGTTTCACTGATTGAAAACGGAAAACCTAAATATGTTATTTCAGGATATTGTACAGCCATTTCTGCTCCTTTTAAATTGGCAATGATGGCTAACAATTTAGTTTTGGTTTGAGCTAAATTTAAGCCCGCCAAAACTTTTTTGGTATCGGCCATTTGAGGAATGGCTTTTGGCGATACAAAACTTCCAAAATCTATGGTATCGAAACCTACTTTTAACAGCTGATTGATATAATCAATTTTGGTTTGAGTTGGAATAAAATTGTGCAAGCCTTGCATGGCATCGCGCGGACATTCAATAATTTTTATGGACATTTGTTAATAGGTTGTATAAGGATAAAATGCATCTTCAAAATGCAAAATTTCTGTCTCTGTTTTCAATTTAATAATGGCAATAATATCAAACCTGATTTCACAAGTTAATTGATTGCTTTCTTGGTATAACAAAGCAGCTTCCACTAATGTTTTTTGCTTGGCTTTACTCACTGCATTTTCAGGATTTACAAAATTACTTCGCCTTGTTTTTACTTCCACCATTACCAAACAATTTTGGTGCTTGGCAATGATATCAACTTCGGTTTTTTGTTGCCTAAAATTCCGTTCTAGAATTTCAAAACCTTTATTTAACAAAAAGTCACAAGCTAATTGCTCTCCAATTTCACCTGTGACCTTATTGTTAATTTTCATTATTTAGTCAGTTTTTAGTACTAAGTTTTTAGTAATTAGTTATTTAAATTCAAAATTCAACATTCAAAATCCAACATTTTAAAACTATTTATTCATAAACTCAACCACTTTATTCACCATATTTTTTGAACCCATTATAATAGGAACTCGTTGGTGAATTTTAGAAGGTTCTACATCTAATATTGGCATTGTACTAGTTGTTGCTAATCCACCAGCTTGTTCAGCAATATAACTCATTGGAATTCCTTCAAATAATAAACGCAATTTACCGTTAGGACTTTTTGCCGTAGGCGGATAAATAAACACACCACCTTTTAATAAATTACGATGAAAATCAGCTACCATTGAACCTATATAACGTGCGGAATAAGGGCGACTAGTTGCTTTATCATCTTCCTTTACCCAAGCCAAATAATTTTTGATTCCTTGAGGAAATTCAGCTGCATTACCTTCATTAATTGAATATATTTTACCATCCTCTGGTACTTTTATGTCAGCTTGACTCAAGCAAAACTCACCAATACTAGGATCTAAAGTAAAAGCATTTACACCATTTCCAGTGCTAAAAACCAACATGGTAGATGAACCATAAAGTACATATCCGGCAGCTACCAATTTATTTCCTGCTTGTAACACATCGGCTTCGGTTGGTTCTGTGCCTACTTCCGTTACTCTTTTATAAATGGAGAAAATAGTTCCAATTGAAACATTTACATCAATATTAGAAGAACCATCCAATGGATCCATGCAAATAACATATTTACCATTTTTTGAAAAAGTTCCTTTTAAGGGAATAATTCCTTCGTTTTCTTCACTTGCTATTACACAAACTTCACCACCTTTACTAAAAGTAGAAATAAAGGTATCGTTACCAATAATATCTAATTTTTTTACATCTTCATCTTGTACATTTACACTGCCATGGTCGCCTAAAATATGGGTTAAACCAGCCTTATTCACTTCTCTACTAATAATTTTTGATGCTATTCCAATATCACGTAATAAGCGTGAAAGCTCACCTTTTGCGTAAGGGAAATCTTTTTGTTTTTCTATAATAAATTGACCAAGGGTAGTAAAATTTTCCATAATAGTTTTTAATAATTTTAGCAATTATAATACAATCTAACTAAACTGTATGTAGGTTTGACTAAAAGCAGTAATTTTTTGTGTTGTTTAAAAATAAAAAACGCTGTACATCAATTGATGTACAGCGTTTTTTATTAATTATATTATTACAATTTTATTGTTCAAATTCTACTTTAAATTCAACTCTTCTGTTTTTTGATTTACCTTCAGTTGTAGCATTATCGTAAGCAGGTTTAGTGTCACCAAACCCTTCTGAACGCACTCTGCTTGTATTTACACCTTTTGTTTCTAGGTATTTTTCAACTGCTGCTGCTCTTTCTTGCGATAATTTTAAATTTTTAGTTGCATCACCTACATTGTCAGTATGACCCAAAATGTATAATTTATAAGTAGGATTTTCTTTCATTATGGTAACTACTTTATTTAAAATACTAAATGAAGTTGATTTAATCACCGATTTTCCAGTTTCAAATTGAACACCTTGTAATGCTTTTTCAAATAATTGTTTAACCGCAGCTTTTATTTCAGGGCAACCGTTATTGGCAACAACTCCAAATACTCTAGGACACTTATCTAATTTATCTTCTATTCCATCTCCATCAGTATCAGGACAGCCATTGTATGCAGCTTTACCAGCAATGGTTGGACAAGCATCTTCACTATCTTGGAAACCATCTCCATCAGTATCAGGGCAACCATTAAATTTAGTTATTCCTGCAATAGTTGGGCAAGCATCTTCGCTGTCTTGTATTCCATCTTTATCAGTGTCAGGGCAACCTTTAAATGTTGCAACTCCAGCTACTGTTGGACATTTGTCTTCACTATCTTGAATTCCATCACCATCTGTATCAGGGCATCCTTTAAATGCTACAGTTCCTGCCACTAAAGGACAAACATCTTTATTATCTGCTATTCCATCATTGTCAGTATCTATTGAACAACCAGTATATGGATTTACTAAATCGCCTTTTGGAGTATTAGCGCATTTATCGTTTTTATCCGAAACACCATCTCCATCAGTATCTACTACTTTTCCTAAATTAAATGTTAAACCAATGGTATGAAACCAAGCTTGGTCAAATGTTAACTCTTCGTTGGTAGCTAAACCTTCCGATTTGTCATTGTTTGTCCACAAATAATTAGATTGAATATTTAAACCCACTCTTTCTGTTATGCTAATATTGGCACCTAATCCAGCAGGAATTGTAATTTCATCAATGCTATTTTTGCTAAAAATGCCTTCAGAAAACAAACCCAATTTACCAATATAGTCGTTTGGCATACTTACTCTTCTGTATCCTAAACCTGTAGTAATATAAGGAACAATTTTAGCTTTATCGTTCGATAAAAATTTCCAACGAGGTGTAACTTCTATTCCAAAAGTTCCTCGATAAAAATTCCCTAATTTACCAGCAACTACAGTTGAATTTGATTTATTAAAATATCCCCACTCACCCCAATAGGTTCTTGCAGCAATATCAAATTCACTGTTTAAATAATGACTAAGAGTAATGTTTGTCATTAAAGGTTGGCTTTTGGTTTTGGTTCCTCCATTATTTGTTAAATCGTGAGAACTTAAATCAAATTTAAAGAACCCATTTCCCATGTCGCCAGCATATTCCGATATACCAGTTCCTAAACCTACTTGCCAAGGCATGTCTTTTGTTTGTGCATTTCCATAACTTACTAAAGCTACCACTGCAGCAATTGATAATAAAATTTTCTTCATAATTTTTATCTTGTATATATAAATGGCAATATAGTAATATGTAAACTTGCAATACAAGAAATGTGACTCGTTTTTACTTTTTGTGTAAAACTTTCATTGATTTTGGAATTATGTAATTGTTTTATTAATTAGCAACTATTACAATTTTTGTATTGATTTGAAAAAAAATAACAAATGATAACAGCAGTAATTATTGGAAGTGGTAATATGGCTCACGCTATTATTAGAGCTTGCCAAAACACTAATATTGAAATTATAGGAATATATAGTAGAAAAATTGAAAACACAATTGAAATTGCAAAGCAAAAAAACATTAATTGTATTGAAAGCATTACAAATATTCCTACTGATGCCGACTTATATTTATTATGTGTAAATGACGATGCCATTGAAAGTGTATCAAATTCTTTGATAATAAATGGTGGTTTAGTTGTTCATTTTTCAGGTTTAAAAAACATCAATGAAATAAAAAAACAAGAAAACAAAGCTGTATTTTGGCCTATTGAATCTATCAATAAAAATTCGTTTGTAAACTTTAAAAATACACCCATTTGTATAGAAGCAAATACCGATGAAAACTACAGAATAATTGAAAATTTTGCTGATAGACTTTCAAATCATGTTTTAAATATAAATACTGAAAAACGACTGTATTTGCATTTGGCAGCCACTATTACAAATAATTTCAGCAATCATTTAATAACCTTGGCAAAAAATGAATTGGATAATAAAGGAATAGACTACGGAATTTTAAAGCATTTATTAAGCAATGCTTTGAATAATTCGTTTATTTTTGAACCATACAAAATTCAAACAGGGCCAGCCATAAGAAACGATTTAAATACCATGCAAAAACATTTGGATTTAATAGAAAACCAAAATCTTCGAGCCTTGTATGAATTATTTAGTAAAAGTATTTTTGAATTTAAACCTAACAAAAACAATGCGTAAACTATATTTAATTATCTTCATTTTCCTATCCATTTCGGGCTTTGCATCTCGTATTTTGGTTCCTATGGACGAAAACCAAAAGAACCATTTAAAAGCTTATGGAATGGCTTATTGGATTTTGCAAAAAGACATTGAAGTAGATTGGCTTTTAAACTACAAAGCCGGAAGTTTTATGTTTGGTTATGAACAAAGTTACGAACGAGAACTTAAAATTAGAGGCATAAGTTACGAAGTAATTAGCGAGGCGCAAGTGAGTGAAATTTTATTACAAATTGCTAAACCCGATGTAAATATGGAGCTAGTAAAACTTTACAAAGCTCCAAAAATTGCGGTGTACTCACCTAAAACCAAACAACCTTGGGACGATGCAGTAACAATGGTTTTAACTTATGCTGAAATACCTTATGAAGTAGTTTTTGATGATGAAGTTTTGGGCGAAAAACTAATAAAATACGATTGGCTTCATTTGCACCACGAAGACTTTACAGGCCAATATGGAAAGTTTTACACTCAATTTGCTAATGCAGCTTGGTACCAAGCTGAGGTACGTGAAAATGAAGCAATGGCGGCCAAACATGGTTTTAAAAAAGTATCGGAACTGAAATTGGCTGTTGCAAAAAAAATAAGAGATTTTACTTTAGGTGGTGGATTTTTATTTGCCATGTGTAGCGCAACCGATACTTACGACATAGCTTTAAGTGCCGATGGTGTTGATATTTGTGAGCAAATGTTTGATGGCGATCCTGCTGATCATAATGCAAATAGTAAACTTGATTTTAGCCAAACCATTGCTTTTAAAGATTATAATTTAGTAATGAATCCGTATGAATATGAATATTCGTACATAGATGCAAGCCCCGAAACGCGCCCAATTAATGAAGACAACGATGTTTTTACTTTGTTTGATTTTTCGGCTAAATGGGATTTAGTTCCTACCATGCTTTGCCAAAACCATACTTCTACAATAAAAGGATTTATGGGACAAACTACTGCTTTTAGAAAACAATTTATAAAAAATGATGTGCTAATTTTAGGTGAAAACAAACAGTTAAAAGAAGCAAGATACATTCATGGAAATTTAGGAAAAGGTACTTGGACTTTTTATGGAGGGCATGATCCTGAAGATTACCAACACATAGTTGGTGAACCACCTACCGATTTAAATTTACATCCAAATTCACCAGGCTATAGATTGATTTTAAATAATATACTATTTCCAAGTGCAAAGAAAAAGAAACTAAAAACTTAATTGTACTTTTAGTAGCTTTATTTTATATAAAAAAAGTTTATACTATTGTAACAATAAATCAAAGGATGCCAACCAAAGCAATTGGGTTGGCATAAATTAACTGTAGGATACCAACCAAAGCAATTGGGTTGGCATATATTAACTGTAGAATGCCAACCAAAGCAATTGGGTTGGCATATATTAACTGTAGAATGCCAACCAAAACAATTGGGTTGGCATAAATTAATTTAATACATATACACTAATTATTTTGAAATCTGTAATTCAGGTATTTACCAATTGAAAGTATTAAAAAACAATAAAAAATATTACTGATTTTTTTTAGTACGAAAATGCAAAAACTGCATTTACATCTTTTAACTCTATAATTTTAACTCCATCACTAACTTTACAAGTAAACTGAACTTTTACTTTGATGGTTTTTTTGCCAGGAACTATGTCTTTGTAATTTGTAATTTCATTTACCAAAAAACCTGTAAATTGTTCAATATACCTTGAAGAATATTTAACACCTGAAGGACTGGTATAATCAACAATTATTTTGTTAAACTGTAAAGTGTCTCTTACCGGAACTATGCTGTATGAAAAGTTTGCGCTGCAATCAGTATTTGCTGCTGTTGCAATGTTTTTAGTTACTTTAATAGTATCGTTAGTGGCTTTATTAATTGCTAACAAATCAACTGTATGCACACCTTCAATTGAAAAAGCAGGCAATTCAAATATTTTTCCTTTAGGGTTTGAATTGGTTTGCTTTAAATATTGCCAAACAAAACGATGTGTGTTTGAATCAGCATTTATCACTTCACACCTAAAAACATTATTACCAATATTGGTGTATGTATAATCAATATATCCGTTCAAATTACTTGGATTAATGTAAATAGGATTTTCAATTTTTGAAGAGCAATTGGCATCTTTAAAATTTGCCGAAAGTTTTATTGATTTCATTCCTTCGCTGTTAAAAACAAATTCAGGACTTTCAGATAAATTACCAAAACCACCACCAAAATCCCATTTATATTCTACATTTCCAATACCAACCGATTCGTTTTTAAAAATTACTTTATAGCCCGAAGGTGGCAAAATATTTTTATAAAAACTATACCATTTTCCCACTTTAAATACTGAATCTGCTTGCCAATTAGCTGAACTACCAATTTCATAATTTCTGAAAGTAATACTTAGTTTTTCGTTACATGAATTACAGTTTTTAGTTAACGAACCTGTATAAGTGTTGATGTTTAAAGTATCGTTTCCATTAGAAGTTTCCATAATAACATTATTGTTTCCAGCTTCTAAAACAAAAGGATTGTTATCCATTTTACCAGCTGCGTAAAACACTGCATTACCTATGTAATTTTCAGGTTCTTCTTTGGTATTGCACGAAGTAGCAAAAACAAATAAAATAGAGAGAATTGTTATAATTAAACGCATATTTTTTATTTAATAATATATTGTAATCCCAACTTAAAACCACTGTTATAGTCCACTTTATTATTGGTAACTCCATTATTTTTAGTAATGTTATTTAAGCCAAAAACATAAGTTGTATTTATTGCAAAATGTTTGGTAAATCTGTTTTGATAACTAAAGGCTAATTGCCAATCGGTTTTATTTAAAACACTGCTGTAGTCGTTGGTGTTTTTGTTAGTATTTGTATTGTTTTCTAAATTGTAAATACTTAACAAATCATTCGATTGGATTATTTGAGCATACTGAATTCCAAAACCTAAACTATGATTTCTATAAATTGGATACAAGGCATTTAAACCCATAACTGCATAATCAATCGATTTATTTTTGATAGTTGTAATTTCAGTAATTGAGTTAAAATCGTACACTTTATTGGTGTAAGTTCTTGCTGCTAAATTTTGATTGATGTTTTCAAAATGTAAGTTAGTGTTAAACGATAATTTTCCAATATCGAAATACAATCTGCCACCAAAAAAATAGCCAAAAGAATTGCTTGCAAATGCGTTGTTAAATGAGTTTGTTCCTACTTCTAAACTTGCATTCAAAAAGGTTGAAATACTGCTATTTTTATGGTAATTATTTGGTGATTTTACAAATTCTATATTTTTAAAATCAAATATTGGATTCATTATTTCAACACCTAATAATTGAACTGTTTTATTGTTAATAATATTGATTTCCTCAAAGTCTGAATTTATTAAATCTGCTTCAGGTAAATCAGTCATTTCTTTACTTTCAGTATTGTTAATTTGGGTTGAAACTGATTTTTCTGCTAAACTATTTGACTTATTTTCTGGAGTAATTACAACATTTTCAGCGCTTTTTTCAATATTAGATTCTAAATGTTTTAAAGCTAAATTTTCATTTGCATTCAACTGTTTTTCTTCAACAAAACTGGGTTTATTTACTTCATTACTTTCAATCATATTTTCAGCTTGTTGCTTAAATTCATTGGCTTTACTATTTTCTAATAAAAACCAACCCATTAAACCAAAAATTCCAATTACACCAAAATAAAAGGCATATTTTAACCAAGTCAATTTATTTGAATTTGCTCTATCAGCATCAATTAAAGCAGAAGCTTTTTGCCAATATACATCGTCAAACTCAAAGTTTTGCTGAGCTAATTTTTGATTTACTAAATTATCTAATTCTTTATCAGTCATGCTTGTTTTTCTCTTTCTTTTAATTGAGGAAACATATCAATCAGTTTTTTCTTTAAAATTTTTCGGGCATTGTTTAAATGCCACTTACTTGTTCCTTCGTTTATTCCTAACATTTCTCCAATTTCCTTGTGACTGTAGCCATCTACAGTAAACAAATTGAAAACCATTTTGCTCGATTCAGGTAATTTTTGAATTTGAACTTGAATATCGTCAGCAGTTAACTTTGCTTCTGCTTCGTTTAAATTAAACGAGTAATAATTCAATGCTGCTTCTTCATAATCTTTGTCTATAAATAAAGCATTTCGTTTATTGTTTACCCTAAATTCGTCAATAATTGTATTTACTGCTATTGTTTTTATCCAAGCATCAAACGATTTGCTATCATCATATTTGCTTAAATTATTGAGAATTTTTAAATACGACTTATTTAATTGCTCTACAGAATCATCTTTACTTTTATAATATTTATGGCAAACGGGCATTAGTTTAGTAAAACAATACTTATACAAAGCACTTTCGGCCTTGCGATCTTGTTTTAAACATAAACCAATAAGCTGTTGTAGCTCTATATCCATTTAAAAAATTATAAAAGTTTTGCTTTAGGCTATTATTTAAATTGTTATTTTATACCCTAGTACGACTGTATTTTGAATAGGTTGGGTATAAAAATAATTTTATAATATTGCCATTGCATATTTAATGCTAATTATTGCAAATAAAAACTACTAATTATGAAAACTAAACAAGACATTGTAAATGATTGGTTGCCCAGATATACTGGAGTAGAGCTTGATAAATTTGGAGAATATATTTTACTAACTAATTTTTTTAATTATGTGGAGATTTTTGCAAAAAAATTCAATGTAAATATAGATGGAACCGATAAACCAATGCAATCGGCAACAGCCGAAAACATAACCATTATTAACTTTGGAATGGGAAGTGCCATGGCTGCTACTATTATGGATTTGCTTTCAGCAATTCATCCAAAAGCAGTTTTGTTTTTAGGAAAATGTGGTGGGCTTAAAAAAATAACAAAATTGGGTGATTTAATTTTACCAATTGCGGCCATAAGAGGCGATGGAACAAGTAACGATTATATAATGCCTGAAATTCCTGCTTTGCCATCTTTTAGAATGCAAAAAGCGGTTTCAACAACTATTGTAAAACATGAAGTAGATTATTGGACTGGCACTGTTTACACCACAAACCGCAGAGTTTGGGAACACGATGAAACTTTTAAATTGTACTTAAAAAAAACCAGAGCAATGGCAATTGACATGGAAACTGCCACCATTTTTGTAGTTGGTTTTGTTAATAGTATTCCCAAAGGTGCATTGCTTTTAGTAAGCGATAATCCCATGACTCCCGATGGTGTAAAAACTTCGAAAAGCGATACTGCTGTTACTTTAAAGTTTGTAAAAAGGCATATAGAAATAGGTATAGATGCGCTAATTGAACTCCGCGATTCTGGCGAATCGGTAAAGCATTTAAGGTTTGAATAAATTTAAGAATGGTGTTTTTTGAACGATATTTTAAAAGTAGTTCCTAATCCTAACTCACTTTCTACTTCTATTTTTCCTTTCATGGCCTCAATTTGGTTTTTGGTAATAAATAAACCTACCCCTCTTGCATCGGCATTTCCGTTAAAGGTTTTATACATTCCAAACATTTTACTTCCATTCTTTTTCATATCAATTCCAATTCCGTTATCTTTATAAATCAACTCCAAATAGTCAACGGATTCATTACATTCAAAGTAAATAATTGGGTTTATTCCTTCTGATTTGTATTTTATAGAGTTGGTAATTAAGTTAAGTAAAATACTATCTAAATAAGCAAGAATTACATTTACTTTTACCTTTTTATCAATATTATTGATTATTTGAATATTGAATTTATTGATATCTAAAATTTGAGATTGAATTGTTTTTTCAATTTCATCGTATAAATTCACCGAATTATAATCAATGTCGGTTGATGATTGAATGGTGATTATTTCATTTAAATTTGAAATTGTTTCTGTTAGTTTTGAGCTACTTGAATTTAAATGCTCAATAAAAACACCCTTTTCTTCTTCGGTTTCCACAAAAGTATAGGCTTGTAATAAACCACTAAAATTAGCTGCGTGTGACCTAATATTATGCGAAACTATGTGTGCAAAGTTTTGCAATCGGCTGTTTTTATCCAATGTTTCATCAATTAAATTTTTAAGCTGTTCCTCAATTTTTTTCCTGTCAGTAATGTCTCTAACAAAAGCACAATTCAGTTCGTGACCGTTAAAAAAAATATAATTAGCACTTACTTCAGTATCTATTATATCACCACTTTTCTTAACATGCGAAGTAGTTAAAATCATTGATTTACTTTTCTTTAACTCTTCCCAATGTAACTGCCAATTCTTTTTATCAAAATTGGGGTCAATATCAAGTACTGACATATTTATTAATTCATCGTATCTGTATCCTAAAATACAACAAGCAGCTTTGTTTATATAATATATTGAGGCATCTTGTTTTACTAAAAAAACTGCATCCGAAGTATTATCAACTGCATATTGTGTTAAATTCAAACTTTCTTCGGCTTTGTTTCTTTCGGCAGCTAACCGTTGGTTTATTAAATAGCTAAAACCAAAAGTTGAAATAATACCAATTACAATTGAAAATAAATAAATTACGATAAAAATAGGAGAATTTATATTGGTATTTACACCACTTATTAAAATTGAAATAGATTGTATAATAAAAACTGTGGCATATATAAAAAACAACAATGAAATGAAATTAGTTGATTTTTTGGTTGCATTGTCTTTATCAAAAAATAAATTATAAGTTATTTTATAACATATTATAGATTTGATGGTAGCTAAAAAAATCTTTTCAAAAAGCATGTATTCCAAATAAAACAATACACCAACTAATAATATTATTAATAATGTTATGGCAAAATCTGTTTTTACATTATGTGTTTCATCTAAAAAAATACTTATTCCAATTGATACAATACAAAAACCAATAATGATTGACAAGTCGGAAAAAAAATAAGTAAGGGAATAAGCTAAAGTTGAACTATTTAAAGTAATGATTTGTGATAATGCAATGAAACCAAAACCAGCAATCCAATATAAAACTCCTGTGTTTTTTTTTGCAATGTATTGCACCGAAAGTATTAATAAATTTAGTAAATTTACAATAAATAAAACAAATTTAAGAGTCAATATATCTATTTGCATAAATCAATATTTAAAGGTCAATGATAATAAAAAATTCAAAATATTTATAAAACTAAAAAAGATTATTTATATTATAAACATAATTACCTAACTATAAGTAAACATTAGATGTTTGGAAGATTTGGAAATTTTAAAAAACAATATTTTATAGGTTTTATTTACAGAAACATTTACAATCAATCCTGATTATTGTTTTTATTTAAAAAACATTTTGCAGTTCAATTAATTACATTTATCATTGCGGGCTTTTTTAAGCGAAAGGAGATCAAATAAATTGACAGAAACAACAAAAAAAACTAAAAACTTGCCAGATTTTGACTGGGAAATGGACAATGCTGGTTTTGGTGATTACAACCAAAACGAACGTGAAGTAATGGCTGCTACTTACGAAAAAACATTATCAGCTATTACAGAAAAAGAAATTGTAAAAGGTACCGTAGTAGGTTTTACAGAAAAAGAAGTGGTATTAAACATCGGTTTTAAATCGGATGGTTTAGTAGCAAGAACAGAATTCAGAGATTTGCCAGATTTAAAAGTTGGCGATGAAGTAGAAGTTTTGTTAGAAACAAAAGAAGATGCTTTAGGCCAATTAATTTTGAGCCGTAAAAAAGCAGTTAGTGAACGCGCTTGGGACAACATTATGCGTGCTCATGAAAATGACGAAATTGTTAATGGTTACGTTAAAACACGTACTAAAGGTGGTTTAGTAGTTGATGTATTAGGTATGGATACTTTCTTACCTGGTTCACAAATTGATACAAAACCAATTAAAGATTACGATGTTTATGTGGGTCAAACAATGCCATTTAAAGTGGTAAAAATTAACAATGTTTTCAAAAACGTAGTTATTTCACATAAAGTATTAATCGAAGAAGATATTGAAGCTCAAAAATCTGATATTTTATCTAGATTAGAAAAAGGCCAAGTGTTAGAAGGTACTGTTAAGAACATGACTTCATTTGGTGTATTTATTGATTTAGGTGGTGTTGATGGTTTATTACATATTACTGATATTTCTTGGGGCCGCGTAAATCACCCTGAAGATGTATTACAGTTAGATCAAAAAATTAACGTAGTAGTTGTTGATTTTGATGATGAGAAAAAACGTATTTCATTAGGTTTAAAACAATTACAACCACATCCTTGGGAAAGTTTAAATACTGAACTAGTTGTTGGTGGTAAAGTTACAGGTAAAATTGTAAACATAGCTGATTACGGTGCTTTCTTAGAAATAGCTCCTGGTGTTGAAGGTTTAATTCACGTAAGTGAAATGAGCTGGAGCCAACATTTACGTAACCCTTCTGACTTTATGAAGATTGGTGACGAAATGGAAGCTGTAATTTTAACGCTTGAAAAAGAAGAGCGTAAAATGAGCTTAGGAATTAAACAATTAAAAACTGATCCTTGGGTTGATATCGCTGCAAAATATCCAGTTGGTAGCAAACACAAAGGTATTGTTAGAAACATGACTAATTACGGTTTATTTGTTGAATTAGAAGAAGGTGTTGATGGTTTAGTTCACGTAAGTGATTTAAGCTGGACCAAGAAAATCAAACATCCAAACGAGTTTGTGAAAAAAGACCAAGAATTAGACGTGTTGGTATTAGAAGTAGATAACGAAAACCACCGTTTAAGTTTAGGACACAAACAATTGGATGAAAATCCTTGGGATGCTTTCGAAACTTTATTTGCTTTAGGTTCGGTACATGAAGGTACTATTTTAAAAGTGGAAGATAAGAGTGCAATCATAGCTTTACCTTATGGTGTTGAAGGTTATGCTCCAATCAAACAACTTTACAAAGAAGACAAGAAAACCGCTAAAGAAGATGAGGTTTT
>Ga0247837_1007379_pt1 | contig 14598 bp, 10 predicted proteins | sample LaCtaG_2_FD_187115 | JGI IMG/M metagenome (GOLD analysis project Ga0247837, IMG submission 187115) | Freshwater microbial communities from meromictic Lake La Cruz, Castile-La Mancha, Spain - LaCruzMarch2015_14.5m | ecosystem: Environmental > Aquatic > Freshwater > Lake | place: Spain: Castile-La...
ACTTCCGAGGCCGGCCCCGTGGCGCGAGGGCAGGTCCTCTTTCGGTGACAGGATCAGGCGCCGTTATCGTCCGGTACCCACGCGCCCCGTCCTTGGGGGTGTCCTCCCGCGATACCGCTGTACCACGACCCGGTGTCAAGCGTAGCCCACGGGCGAGCGCTATGCTTACCGAATCAGCGTGCGAGGGCAAGCCCGGGCTGACAAGTATTTCGCACGCGGGCCTTTGTTTCCGGTGCCTCCTACCAATACCATAGACGATTGCCCAACGATCAGGGCAGTTTCGTTCATCCTGCCGGGAGTTCCAGTGACCTCTCTTGATTCCAGCGCGGTCCCTACCCGCCCGCCCCGCATCGGGTTCGTCAGCCTGGGATGTCCCAAGGCGACCGTGGACTCGGAACACATCCTCACCCAACTGCGCGCCGAGGGCTACGGCATCACGCCGAGCTACGACGGGGCCGATCTGGTGATCATCAACACCTGCGGCTTCATCGACGCCGCGGTGGAGGAGTCACTGGAAGCGATCGGCGAGGCCCTCAGCGAGCACGGCCAGGTGATCGTCACCGGCTGTCTGGGCGCCCGCGCCGAGCTGATCCGCGACGCCTACCCGCGGGTGCTCGCCATCACCGGGCCGCATGATTTGGACGCCGTCATGGCCGCGGTCCATCGGGAACTGCCGGCCCCGCATGACCCCTTTCAGAGCCTGGTGCCACCCCAGGGGGTGCGGCTCACCCCGCGCCACTACGCCTATCTCAAGATCTCCGAGGGCTGCAACCACCGCTGCACCTTCTGCATCATCCCCAGCCTGCGCGGCGATCTGGACAGCCGCCCCATCGGCGCAATCCTGACCGAGGCCGAACGGCTGGTGGAGGCCGGCGTGCGTGAACTGCTGGTCATCGCCCAGGACACCAGCGCCTATGGCCTGGACCTGCGCTATCGGCCGGACTTCTGGAAGGGCCGGCCGCTGGCCACCGACCTGGTGACCCTGGCGCGCACCCTGGGCGAACTGCCCGCCTGGGTGCGGATGCACTATGTCTACCCCTACCCTCATGTGGACGACCTGATCCCGCTGATGGCGGACGGCGTGATCCTGCCCTATCTGGACATGCCGCTGCAGCACGGGTCGGAACGGGTGCTCAAGGCGATGCGCCGGCCGGCCGCCGCCGCGCGCGTGCTGGAACGTCTCGCCCGCTGGCGCGCCCAGTGCCCGGACCTGGTCCTGCGCAGCACCTTCATCGTCGGCTTTCCCGGCGAGACCGCGGCCGAATTCGAAACCCTGCTCGACTTCGTCCGCGCGGCGCGCCTCGACCGGGTCGGCTGTTTCCCCTATTCGGCGGTCGCCGGGGCGGCGGCCAACGCCTTGCCCGACCCGGTGCCGGAGGAGGTCAAACAGGAGCGCCTGGCCCGCTTCATGGACGTCCAGGCCGAAATCAGCCGCGACAAGCTCGCCGCGCGGATCGGCCAGCGGCTCACCGTCCTGGTGGATACGGTGGACGACGAGGAAGTCATCGCCCGCGGCCCCGGCGACGCCCCCGAAATCGACGGCGTGGTCATCATCCCCGGCGCCTGGGAACTGGACCCCGGCGACTTTGTGGAAGTCATCGTCACCGACTCCGGGGACCATGATTTGTGGGCGGAGCCGGTGGAGGATTGACCATGAGCCGACTGAAGTCCCGACTCGCACCCACCCTGAGCATCCTCCTGATCATCGCCCTGATCAGCGGCTGTGCCAGCCTGACCAAATCCTGGATCGCACCCGAGGTCGCGCTGACCGGACTGCGGATCAAGGAACTGAGCCTCCTGCGGCAGGTGTTCGTCGTTACCCTGGCGGTCAGGAATCCCAACGACCGGACTTTGCCGATCACGGCCCTGACCTACCGAATCAAACTGGAAGGGAACGAACTGGCGCAGGGATCGAGCCAACTCGATCGGCAAATTCCGCCCCTGGGCACCGCGCCGGTGGACGTGGAGGTCGTCAGCAGTCTGCTCGGCATTAGCCAGCAACTGCCGGCCCTGGCCCTGAAGGACCGTCCCCTCGACTGGACCGTCTCCGGCACGGCCAGCCTCGCCAACGGGCTTTTGCCGCTACCTTATCGCTGGTCCGGTCAGATTGACCCGAAGGCGTTGCTGAGCGCGCTGAGCGGCGGTTCCCCAGGAATCCAAGGCGTCAGCCTTGGACACCACTAACCTCAAGCCGCCAACCCCTTCCCCTGCAACTCCTTGATCTTATCCCGCACCGCCGCCGCCTTCTCGAACTCCAGGTCTTTGGCAAAGGCGTACATCTCCTTCTCCAGCGCCTTGACCTTTTTCGCCATCTGCTGGGGTGTGAGATTGGCGTACTCGACAATCTCCTCCGCCACCCGGGCATAGGCGCGGGCTTTCATGGGGGCACCGGGCATGGCCGACTCCAGGATGTCCGCCACCGCCTTGCGGATGGTCTGGGGGGTGATGCCGTGCGCGGCGTTGAAGGCGATCTGCCTGGCGCGGCGCCGCTCGGTCTCGCCGATGGCCCGCTCCATGGACCCGGTGATCCGGTCGGCATAGAGGATGGCCTTGCCGTTGGCGTTGCGGGCGGCCCGGCCGATGGTCTGGATCAGCGAGCCCTCGGAGCGCAGGAAGCCTTCCTTGTCCGCGTCGAGGATGGCCACCAGCGAGACCTCGGGCATGTCCAGCCCCTCGCGCAGCAGGTTGATGCCCACCAGGACATCGAACTCACCCAGCCGCAGATCGCGGATGATCTCCACCCGCTCCACGGTGTCGATGTCCGAATGCAAATAGCGGACCTTGACCCCGTGCTCGTTCAGATACTCGGTCAGGTCCTCGGCCATGCGTTTGGTGAGGGTGGTCGCCAGCACCCGCTCGCCGACCGCGACCCGCAGACCGATCTCGGACAGCAGATCGTCCACCTGACTCAGCGCGGGGCGCACTTCCAGGTCCGGGTCGACCAGACCCGTAGGGCGCACCACTTGCTCGACGATGGCGCCGGAACAGCCCAGTTCGTACGCGCGCGGGGTGGCCGACACATAGATGGTCTGGGGCTGGCGAGCCTGGAACTCCTCGAAACGCATCGGGCGGTTGTCGAGCGCCGAAGGGAGCCGAAAACCGTAGTCGACCAGATTTTCCTTGCGTGAGCGGTCGCCGCGGTACATGCCGCCCAGTTGGGGGACCGTGACATGGCTCTCGTCGATCACCACCAGGGCGTTGCCCGGCAGGTAGTCGTAGAGGGTGGGCGGCGGCTCGCCGGGACCGCGCCCGGAGAGATAGCGGCTGTAGTTCTCGATCCCGGAGCAGTAGCCGACCTCCATCATCATTTCCATGTCGAAAAGGGTCCGCTGCTCCAGGCGCTGCGCCTCGACCAGCTTGTTATTGTCGCGCAGCCAGGTCAGCCGATCCTTGAGTTCCAGCTTGATCTGGTCCACGGCGTTGAGCACGGTCTCGCGCGGGGTGGCGTAGTGCGTCTTGGGGAACACGGTGTAACGCGGGACCTTGCGCAACACCTCGCCGGTGAGCGGATCGAAGACGGACAGGGCTTCGATTTCATCGTCGAACAGCTCGATGCGCACCGCCTCCTCGTCGGATTCGGCAGGGTGAATGTCGATCACGTCGCCGCGCACCCGGTAGGTGCCGCGAGCCAGCTCGATCTCGTTGCGCCGATATTGCAGGTCCGCCAGCCGACGCAGGATGGCCCGCTGATCGATCAGGTCGCCGCGGCTCAGATGCAGGACCATCTTCAGATAGGCATCCGGATCACCCAGGCCATAGATGCTGGACACACTCGCCACGATGATGACATCCGGACGCTCCAGCAGGGACTTGGTCGCCGACAGACGCATCTGCTCGATGTGTTCGTTGATCGACGAATCCTTCTCGATGTAGGTATCGCTGGCCGGGATGTAGGCCTCCGGCTGGTAGTAGTCGTAGTAGGAAACGAAATATTCCACCGCGTTGTGCGGAAAAAACTCCCGCATCTCGCCGTAGAGTTGGGCTGCCAGGGTCTTGTTGGGCGCCAGGATCAGCGCCGGGCGCTGCACCGCGGCGATCACGTTGGCGATGGTGAAGGTTTTGCCGGAGCCGGTGACGCCGAGCAGCGTCTGACCCGACTCGCCGTTGTTCAGTCCTTCGACCAGACGACAGATGGCCTCCGGCTGGTCACCGGCGGGGGCGAACTTGGCGACCAGTTCGAAGGGTCGGGACATCGGTGTGATTTCCTCGATGCTTGATTTAACGCTTGGATCATGGGGGCGATCCACCCAAAACCGGAACGATCGTACCGCGCCCCCTAAGGGTTTCGCTCGAACATCGCGATTGATGGCACCAAGGCAGGGTCCCGATCAATGACGAAGTTCAAGATGCGTCGCAATTCGCGACAACGCGGGGCCATTTGAGCTGCCAATCGCGGACTGCGCAGGCGCTACACGCCTCATCAACGCCACGCCCGGCCGGCCAACGCTGATCCTGAGCCCAGACACGATCGCTCATCCCTCGACTGGCCGACCTTGTCGGCCAGCCTCGTCGGGGGCCACCGACGCACCCTGGTTGGCGCCGCGTCTACGCCACCACGATCTTTCGGTATCCGCATATCGTTTCTCAATTGCCAACGCACCTGCTGCGCCTGACCAGAGCCGTGGCCGCTGCCACTGGCACGCTAGCTGCTTAGGCCCCATGAGCGAGCGCTTCCGAGTCACGGCGGCGACCAAGCACCCGGATCAGTGCCGACGCACCCCCGGCCATCACCAGACAACCTTCAGTTGAGGAGTTTCTTGATGATTCGATCGATATTGTCGGCAAGCGCTTTACTCGTAAGCAGCACCGTTACCGCCGAGATCACATTTCAAGATGTCACCAACACCGCCGGCCCGTTCCATACCGGCTCCTCCTGGGGCGCATCCTGGGGCGACCTCAACGGCGACGGCCGGCCGGACATCTACGCCAACAACCACCAGATGCGCGGTTCACTCTGGCGCAACAACGGCGACGGCACCTTCACCGATGTCATTCTCACTGTGGATCGGCAGCGGGTACTGACCGGAGAACATCAGCAGGATGCCCATGCCGGAACCTGGGCTGACTTCGACAATGACGGGGATCAGGATCTATTGACAGCCCGCAGCTCCGAGGGCGGCCGCGGACAACTTTTCGTCAATTCCGGTGGCATCTTTACCACAGAGATCGGCGTCGCCGTAGGCCTCGGGAGTTTCACCGCCGGACGGATGGCCACCTGGTTTGACTACGACAACGATGGCGTCCTCGATCTTGCCGCCCTGACCTCAGGTTTTACCAAGATTTACCGCAAAGGCTCATCCAAGTTCTCGGATACCACGTCCCAGGTTGGCATGAGTTCCAAGTGCCATCACGACAACTACGCTCAACTGATCGATATCACCGACGATGGCCGACCGGAACTGATCTGCGGCACGGTCGCCAGCTACCCGGAAAAGGTATTCGATACCACCACCAGCGTGTTCCAGGATCTGACATCGCTGGTCAGCCTGGACTATCTTGTTCCGGACGTCGCTTTGGCCGACTTCAATAATGATCTGAAGATCGACATGTTCAAGCTGCGGGGACGCGTGCGTCCAAGCGAGGCCCTTCTGATCAACCCGAACCGCATCGAGGCTTATCTTGCGGTTTCCGATGAAAGCGAGGACAAAGGATTCACCTTCAACGCCGACGGCCCCATTATAGTCCCGTCGTTCAGCTTTGAACGCGAGAACGTGAAGGACGATATCGTCGTCTACACCGGTGCCGGCCGCTGGAGTCCGACCACCTTGCCATTTACGCTCGATCCGGCCGATTCATCGAATTGGGGAATCGCCGACGACCGCTCGGCACCCGGCGTCTACATCGGATTCGATCCGGCAACACAACAATGGACCGTACGCGCCAGCCCAGGCTCGGCGGTCAGCCGTAACGCCTATATTGCCATTGACGGCAGCGGTCTAACACAACCCCAGCCGCTCGACTTTACACCCCCGGAATCACCTCAGCAGCCAATTCTCGTGGTCAATGTTGGCGGCCAATACCTTCCAGTCAGTAATTTTGGTATCGATGAGGTGTGGTGCAAGAGTGTTGTCGCCGGCGATTTCGACAATGACATGGATGTGGATCTGTACCTCGCCTGCGGGGCCAGTCTGACCAATCTCCCGGACCGCCTCTACGAAAATCTTGGTGACGGCACCTTTGCCGAAGTCGCGAACGCGGGCGGGGCTGCCGGCATTCAGGGCGTCGGTCTCGACAGCAAGGCGGGCGCCGCCGAAAGCGTCGTGATGGCCGACTATGACGTCGATGGCGCGCTGGACCTGTTCGTGACCAACGGAGCGCTGCTCACCCCAATGCGCGTCGGCGGTCCGGATCAACTCTTCCGCAACACCAGTCGCGGCAATCATTGGATTCAACTGGATCTCGAAGGCACCACGTCGAACCGCAGCGGCATCGGCGCCAAGGTCTATGCCTACGCCAACGGGATCGGTCAAGTCCGCGAACAAAATGGCGGCTACCATCGCTCGTCACAGGATCAGATGCGCGTTCACTTCGGACTCGGCGGCAATACCACCGTCGATCTGACGGTGGAATGGCCAAGTGGTCGGGTGGACCAGTTCCCCGGGGTCACGGCCGACAGCATCTACCAAGTGACGGAAGGCGGGGGGATCGAGCCGTTGACATTCGGTCCGGTGCCTGCGCTGCCGGCACCCCAGCCCGGTGACGAGTGCGGGCAGCCGGCCTATACCAAATCACTCGATCAGGGAATGTTCCTGTGGAAGGACTGCGCCACGAAACAATGGTCTCTGCGCGCGGGCTCCGGTGGATCGGCGACCATGATAAACTATTCCGGCCAGTTCACCTCGAACAACGCCTTCACGTCCGTGACGACCTATTCACTCGAGGCCGGTGATGTCGTTGACACCGCCGATTCCAGCAAGATCGGCTTCTCGCTCAGTTCGGTCGGTAACGGCGATGACGGCTTTCAGTTTAGTACGACCGGAACCTCGACTTGCCTGTATGTCACCAAACCCGAGGCTGTTCGCTTGTTGGTTGGCAGCAAGACCTTGCCGGCGACGCTCCCTTTGAATCTGACGACACTCTCGTCGGCGGGCTGTTCGAGTGTCGGCATCGCGATCGGCGATGTAACGGTTGACGAGGCCGACAACAACGCAGCCTTCACTTTGAGCCTCTCACAGGCGAGCGCGACGCCCGTCACGGTGGACTACGTCACCAGGGACCGTAGCGCAGTCGGCGGGGCGGACTATGCGGCAACATCAACTCCCGTTACCGTTGAATTCCCGGCCGGAACGCTGTCGCAGACGATCTCTGTTCCGGTCTACGACGACGCGATCCAGGAGACCAACGAGTCCTTCGAGGTGTCACTCGCGAATGCGACCAACGCCACCATCGAACGCGCGGTCGGCGTTGCGACCATCATTGATAACGAGCTGTCGGCCTGCGGAGCGCCCGTCTATAACCGGGCAACGGATCGCGGCGTTTTTCTATGGAAAGACTGCGCCACCGGCACCTGGTACGCGCGCATGTCGCCGGGCGGCAGCACTCTGACGTTCCAAGGCAGCGTCAGCGCCGGAGTCAACTTCCCGAGCGTCACCGGCTTCAGCATCGAGGCCAAGGATACGCTGGATTGGGTAACCGATCCCACGCGGATCAGTTACGCACTCGCGGTCTCCGGTACCGGTCAAGACGGGTTTGACTTCCAAGTCGTGACCGATGCCGGTGTCTGTTTCCGGTTGGATTCCCCGACCACAGAGAACCTGTATGTCGGATCGGCCCGCCAGCCGGTCACAACGCCGCTCGATCTCTCCACCCTCGGTGAATGCGGCGTCGCGCCGATCCCGGTGGTCTCGGTCAGCCCGGTCAGTATCCCGGAGAGCAGCGCCGCCGCAACGCTGACGGTGAACCTGTCGGTTGCGGCCTGGACCACGGTCACCCTGGATTATACGACCGTCGATGGCAGCGCGGTTGCGGGGTCGGACTATACCCCGGTCAACGGTACGCTGAGCTTCGCCCCCGGCGAGACCAGCAAGACGATCAGCCTGCCGATCGTCAATGACGCGGTCACCGAGACTGAGGAAACCTTCGGGCTGAATCTGAGCAACGCGGTCAACGCCATCATCGAGACCAGCTCGGCCACGGTAACCATTCAGGATGACGACACGGTGGTGACCGTCTTCGCGGAGAACTTTGAGAATGCCGCGGGCTGGGTGGTCAATCCCAACCGCACCGATCGGGCCACCAGCGGCCAGTGGCAGATCGGCGATCCCGAGGCAACCAGCTCCAACGGCGTGTCACTTCAGCCCGCCAACGCGCGCGGCGGCGTCAAGGCCCTGGTGACCGGCACGGCCGCGGGGAGTAGCGCCGGCAGCTACGATGTCGACAGCGGGGTCACCTCGATCCGGTCACCGAGCATCGTTCTCCCCGCGACCGGCACCCTGACGCTGGACCTGAGCTATTTCTTCGCTCACCTGACCAACGCCTCGAGCTCCGACTACCTGCGTGTCACACTGCAGGGAGCGAGCGGGAGTCGCGTGCTGCTTCAGCAACTCGGCAGCGCCGCCAATCGCACCGGGAACTGGATGAGTTTCACCGCAAACATCTCCGAGTTCGCGGGGCAAACGATCACGCTGCTGATCGAAGCGGCTGATAACAGCTCCGCCTCTCTCATCGAGGCGGGTCTGGACGACATCAGCATCACGCGGCACTGAGGACCCGGCGGACGGGCGGGGGCTCCCCCCGCCCGTCCGCCGCCAGGCGGGATGCTCCCGCGGCACCAATTACGGTAACATGGCTGATCGGTTCCAAATCCAACCCTATCAGGCATGCAGAGACCTCCGTTGATGACCATCAAGCTCGCCGCCCGCGTCCAGGCCGTCAAGCCGTCCGCCACCCTCGCTGTCGATGCCCGCGCCAAGGCCCTGAAAGCCGCGGGTCAGGACGTCATCGGTCTCGGCGCCGGTGAACCCGATTTCGATACCCCGGACCATATCAAGGCCGCGGCGATCGAGGCCATCCACCAAGGATTTACCAAGTACACCGCGGTCGATGGCATGCCCAGCCTGAAGGCGGCCGTAGCCGCCAAGTTCAAGCGCGAAAACAACCTGGACTTCGCCGTCGACCAGATCCTGGTCTCGTGCGGCGGCAAGCAGAGCTTCTTCAATCTGGCGCTTGCGGTCATCGATCCGGGCGACGAGGTGGTGATCCCGGCGCCGTACTGGGTCTCGTACCCAGACATCGTGCTGCTGGCCGGCGGCGCCCCGGTCCTGGTCCACGCCGGGGCCGAGCAACACTTCAAGATCAGCCCGGCGCAACTGAAAGCGTCCCTGAACGAAAAGACCAAACTCGTCGTCATCAACAGCCCCTCCAACCCCACCGGCATGGCCTACAGCGCGGCCGAACTCAAAGCCCTGGGCGCCGTCCTGCGGGACTTCCCGCGCGCCCTGATCGCCACCGACGACATGTATGAACACATCCGCTGGGATAGCGCGCCCTTCGTCAACATCGTCAACTGCTGCCCGGACCTCGCCTCGCGCACCCTGGTCCTGAACGGCGTGTCCAAGGCCTACTCCATGACCGGCTGGCGCATCGGCTACGCCGGCGGCCCCGCGGAGGTCATCAAGGCCATGACCAAGGTGCAGTCGCAAAGCACATCCAACCCCACCTCCATCGCCCAGGTGGCGGCGCAGGCGGCACTGGAGGGCCCCCAGGACTGCATCGGCACGATGGTTCGTGCCTTCAAAGAGCGGCACGACCATGTGCTGGAGCGCCTGAACGCCATCCCGGGAATCGAGTGCCTCCCCACCGACGGAACCTTCTACCTCTTTCCGCGTGTGCAACAGGCGATCGATCGGCTGACCGAGGTCCACAACGACCTTGAATTTGCCGAGCACCTGCTGGAGAAGGTCGGGGTCGCGCTCGTTCCCGGCTCGGCCTTCGGACTGGCGGGCCATGTGCGCATCTCCATCGCGACCAGTCCGAGCAACCTCGATCAGGCAGTCGATCGCATCGCGTCCGCGGTCGGGTAGGCAGTCGGAACGGTCGGGCGGACGGCTTGAACGCAGTGACGAGCGAGGCTGATCGTGGCCCCGGCGCCTAGGCCGGGGATGGTAGGTAAACTAAAATCACGTTTAGACCTTAGGGAGATTTGTCGCCATGAACGCGGATCGAGCATCCCGAGAAACCGGGTTTTCCCTGATCGAGCTGTTGGTCACGGTGGCGCTGCTGTCCATCCTGCTGGCCCTCGGTGTTCCAGCCTTTAACGAGCTCATCGCCAGCACGAAGCTGACCAGCGCCACCAACACCCTGATCGGCCATCTGCAGTACGCGCGTGCCGAGGCGATCAAGCGGGGACGCGGGCTCGTTGGCGTGGGACCTTACAAAAGCGATACCGCTTGGCTTGACGACGACTCTTGGGAAGGTGGCTATATGGTTGCGGCCGCCGACAACGCCTCCACTTCCAACCTGCGGGTTTTGCGGCGCGTGGACAAGACAGACTTAGCGTCACTCACCATCACGTCGAGCATCAAGGCGGCTATCTATTTCGAGAGTGATGGTTCCGTCAATGCTGTGACCAACACCACGCTGCGAATCTGCAGCAAGAATGACCCAACCAAGAAACGTAAAGTCGTGATAAGTTCGATGGGGCGCGTCCGCGCATCCGACCAAGACTTCACGTGTCCGTAACGGGCGCGGTGATGTGACCTCTGAATTTTTCAGAAACTGATTGACTAAGGGCTCTGGATCGAATATATTTCCCGGCTCGCGATATTCCCCGGTAGCTCAGTCGGTAGAGCGGATGACTGTTAATCATTAGGTCGGCGGTTCGAGCCCGTCCCGGGGAGCCAAATTTTTGATCTTGACTGAACGGCCTTCTCCAGATGTAATGTCGTGTTCGCAGGTTGTTCCACTGCGACACCCGTGTCGGAAAGAACATGCGGCCCAAAACCGCCCAGTTGCATTGCCCAGGTAGCTCAGTTGGTAGAGCAGGGGACTGAAAATCCCCGTGTCGGTGGTTCGATTCCGCCCCTGGGCACCATAAAATCAGCAAGTTAGGACACGCAAGGATGCGTGTAGATGCGCCTGATTTCGCCTCGTTTTTGTCCCTTGGTGGTACCTCTACTGGTACCTGACCCATCGAAAATAGTCCTATCGGTCGCTTTTGATAAGGGCTATAACACACAACGGCTTAGACGCATCCCGTCTAGGCCGTTTTCGTTTGGCCTGGACGTTGCCAAGCGCGCTTTGGTACAGCAGCAAGGGGACGGCGGGATGCAGAAGAGGGCGCCGCGGGACTCGGCGGTGAGCTTGATGGTGGTCAGCGGGAACGACCTGCATCACTTCGCGGGAACTGCGGGAACGCCGGGAACATCGTTGATTAAAAGGCTCAATATGGGTTCCGGACTGCTGAGTCTGGCTCGCTCTCAGGGTGGTCCAAGCGTACACCACACGTCAGAACTCAAACAAGCTGACGGACAGTTTCCCGCCGATGATCAACCTTCAAGACCTGCTGGACGACGCCAAGTGCTACGACAAACTCCGTCAGTTGCGTTGGCCAGAGGGTGTTCTTTGCCCCCACTGCGAGGCGTCGCTGATCACGAAGCAGGGACATGATACGACCCAGCCAGCGCGGCAGAAATACCGCTGTGGGGCCTGCCTGCGCTATTTTGACGATCTGACCAGGACCGTGTTGGCAGGCCATCATCAACCGTTAGAGACATGGATTCTATGTTTATATTTCATGGGCTTGAATCTATCCAACGCACAGATTGCCGAAGAACTCGGTCTCAATCCGAACGATGCCCAGCGGATGACCGAGCAGCTGCGCACGGGGATCGTTGAGCGCCAGCCTGAACCCGTGTTGTCTGGGGAGGTGGAGTGCGATGAGGTCTACGTCATCGCGGGTCACAAAGGACATCCGGGCGCGGTCCAAAGAAAAAGACGCCGGGGTCGGCGGCGGCGACTCAAGGGAGCACGCGGACGGGGCACCCTCGCGACGGAGAAACCGCCGATTCTCGGAATGATTCAGCGCGGTGGAGCGGTGGTCATCCGCATGCTGGAGAATGTCCAGCAGAAGACGATCCGGCCACTGATCGAGACCTTTATCACCCCTGGAACCCGTGTGCATACAGATGAGTACGCTATTTACTGTCGGCTGACAGAGTGGGATTATGAACACAAAACCGTCTGCCACAGCCGCGGGGAGTATGCTCGTGACGAGGACGGTGACGGCTTTCATGAGATCCATGTCAACACCATGGAAGGCTTCTGGTCGTTGCTGCGTTCCTGGCTGCGACCCCATCGCGGGATCTCGCAAGAGAAGTTACCGCTCTACTTGGGCTTCTTTCAGTTTGTTCACAATACACGCATCCGTGGAAAAGGGCTGCTGACTCCGCTGTTGGCACAGCTTGTGTCATAACAACTCGTGGACAGTCCGGAATCTATATTGAGCCTTCGAGTTTTCCAGCAGTTCCAAATTTGGGTGGCCGCCGCCAACAGCGTCTCGACAGCGAGGCCGATGGTGGATGCGCTGCGCTTATCCACCCTACGAAGCCGGCTCCGTTGTAGGGTGGATAAGGCGCGCTGCTCGGTCTCAGGGACTCGGCACGGCGGTCGCGCGCGCCGCATCCACCAGAGGTCGCGCGGTGCCGCCCAAATTTGGAATTGCTGCGAGTTTTCGGTTTGCGTTGAGGTAGACGACTGCTTCCATTATAATCAGCGGTCCGATGCGCCGATGTAGCTCAGTTGGTAGAGCAACTGATTCGTAATCAGTAGGTCGGCGGTTCGAATCCGCCCATCGGCTCCAATAAAACAACGGCTTAGACGGGTTTCGTCTAGGCCGTTTCCGTTTGAGTCAGCATAGAGTCAGCACGCGGGGCCAAGTCGGCGCCGGCTTGCCGTTCGTCGGGCCGCTCAGCGGTAGGGCCTCGGGCATGGAATCTGAGCCGCGGTTCAGATTTGCAGCCGTACGCCCGGTGCGCGCGAGGGTGTCAGGTCCAGCGCCGGCCGCTTCGCCCTGGGGCCTCGGGCCGGTCCAGGTGGAAGCCGGATTTCAGATACGACTTAACGGTTGCCCGTATGCGCGGGGGATTCGTCCTTGTCGGTCAGCAGTTCGAGTGCTGCGCGGATGCTGGGGAATTTTCCAAATCGGACACGCGCGTCCGATTTGATGCGACGCGGAGGCATTGATCACGGTTCCGGCCACGGGACATCGTAGGGTGGACAAGCGCAGCGCAGTCCACCAGCGGCGGCGCGGGGTTCGGTGGACTGCGCTAGCGCTTGTCCACCCTACGGCCGGAACGATGATCAAGGCCGACGCGGATGTACCTGCTGGCGGTGCGTTCGGTGAACTCAATCGCCCCGCTTTCCTGCTGCGCCTTCAGCCACGGCAACCACTGGCCGTGGGCCAGGGACGCCCCGAACACGGAGATTTCAGCAAGGTTTCGCTGTAACAGGTCAGTGGTCGGTCAGCTCGAGGCGCCGTTCAATGCGTTCAACGCGACGAATAACGGTCTGTAGGGTTTCCCGGTCACTGGCAGAAAGGGCATACAGGCCGCCTAGCGTCTGTTCCATGACAGACATCCGCAGGTCCATACGGTCGAGCCGTTGCTTGATGTCTGCGATATCCCCTCGCATCGCGCGCAAGTGTTCGAGTACCAGGCTTTCAATGTCGGCGGTCATCTTGGGTTCTCCGGGTGAATGGGTGTCGGGGTCACTTGGCGGCGGTGCGGGCACGGGTCGGAAGTTGGGTGACTTCGGCCGCGGGGGTCAATCCGGCCGCACCCATGATCCGGGCGCCGTGCTGGTCCAGGGCCGCCCGTACCGAGTCCTCACCGAAGCGGGCATAGACCGCGGTGGTTGACTGGTTGGAGTGATTCAGAACCCGGCCGATCAGGTGCAGACTGTTACCGGACTGTGCGAGCCAGGAACCGACCGTGCGGCGAAGGTCGTGCAGCCGCACATCAGCGACCCCGGCCGCCGTGCGGACTCGCCCCCATGGCTTGCTGATGTTGACCAGGTGGGCGCCGGGCAGCTTGCCGGGCAGGACGTAGGGGTTGCCCTCGGTCTGGGGCAGGTCGCGCAGCAGGGCCACGGCAGGCGGGCTCAGCGGGATGTAATGGGTTCGCCCGGCCTTGGTGTCGGGCAAGCGCAGTTCCGCCCGCGTCCAATCCACGTCTGCCCATTGGGCCTTGAGTAGCTCGGTCTTGCGGGCGCCGGTCAGCAGGTACAGCCACAGGGCCGCGCGGGCCGATGCGTTCGGTTCTTCGTTGATCGCCTGGGCGAGACGGGGTAGTTCGTCATGCGTCACCCAGCGGTCGCGCTTGGCTTCCGTGAAGCGGTCAATGTCGCGGGCCGGGTTGCCGTGCCCCTCGGGAACGAATCCCCAGCGGCGAGCAAGCTCGAACATCTTGGACAGCAGGGCAAGCACTCGGTTGGCCTCATAGGGGGCGCGCTTGCCGATGGTGCGGTGCAAGGTCTCCACGTCCGGCCGGGTGATCGCCCGCGCCTTGAGGCTTCCCCACTTGGGCAGGACGTAGGCGTTGATCCGCCGTTGGTCCTCGTCGCCTGACTTCTTGGCGTTGCCGTGCCGATCCATGTAGGCGG
>Ga0247837_1007384_pt1 | contig 14594 bp, 14 predicted proteins | sample LaCtaG_2_FD_187115 | JGI IMG/M metagenome (GOLD analysis project Ga0247837, IMG submission 187115) | Freshwater microbial communities from meromictic Lake La Cruz, Castile-La Mancha, Spain - LaCruzMarch2015_14.5m | ecosystem: Environmental > Aquatic > Freshwater > Lake | place: Spain: Castile-La...
AGGAAACCATCAAACTATTTATTATCCAAACCACCGCATGCGTTATTTTAGTGATTTTTACGCCATTTATGCTCCTACAAAAAGTAAGTTGAATATGTCGGCATGTTTATATGCTGGAATACAAGAAATAAAAGATACTGTAACAGGTGTTTTAAAAAATGTTTTCTGGAGTCAAGCCAATATAACTGCGCGCTATTTTGTATCCAAAAACTGGAGTGTTTCGGGCAGAGTTGAAGCATTTATGGACAACAGTGAAGCAGAAGTAATAAGTATTACTTCCGAAAAAGGTTTCAATACTTTTTGCCATACTTTAGGTATTAATTACCATGTAAATAAAAACGCCATGTTTCGCCTAGAACAACGCAGTATTTATGCAGATAAATACATTTTTGAAACTAAAAACAATCAAATTGCCAATACATCAAATTATGTTGTAGGAAGTTTAGCTGTTTGGTTTTAACGCTTAAAAACTTATATCAATTATCAATAGATTTAGCTAAGTACACTAAGGATTCTATAAGTTATAAGTAATACTTGTAAGAGCTTTTACAACTATTTTCCCTTTTAAATAGCTTTTGGATCTGTTGCTAAAACTTGGCTAAATACATTGAAAAGTGGTATGTTGGAGAAAGGATTTATTCTTGTCATCAAGCAATTTTCACTTTTTGATTAAGCAACTCCACGTTGAAATTAATTTTTGCATTTAGTGCTTTGAAAACCTTGATAATTGTTTCAAATCTTGCGTCAGTCAAGCTGTTTTCAAGTTTTGAAATTTGGGCTTTTTGAACACCAACAAGTTGTCCAAGTTCTTCTTGTGTTAGGTTTCGATCTATACGAGCTTGTCTAATTGCTTCACCAAGCAAGTCAAGTCGTAACTCGTTCTCAAATGCATCGCGCTTTTGTGTACCACTTTTACCAATGTGTTTGTCAGTAATTTCGTCTAAACTATAAGTTTTTAATCCTTGCTTTTTCATTTTTTCTTGTCTTTAAGTTCAAAATATTTTTTTCTTAAACGTTGTGCTTTATCCAAGTCACCTTCTGGTGTCTTGTCAGTTTTCTTTATCAGTCCGTGAGTTGATATTACTACTGTGTCCGTCTTTTCTGATTTATCCCAAAACGCAAAAAGTCGATAGTGTGTCTTGTTAAACAGCGTTCTAAACTCCCAAATTTCTTCATTCAGTTTTTTGAAAAGTTCTTTATCGCTAGAAAATCTTGCTTTTGTGATATTGTAAATGATCTTATCTCTTACTTTCTCATCAAGGCTATCAAGGAACGCTGAAGCTTCTTCTAAAAATTCAACTTTAAATTTTGGTGTCTGCAATTGTAATACGTTTTGACAAAGATATTAGTTTCTTTATTAGGAAACAATTTTTTTTTATTGTCGTCTTTTAAAAGAAATGCTGATCGGAGTTCGATTAATAAAAACAAGCTTGTTGATTGGTTTTTTAAGATAAAAAAATAAGTTAAAATAATGGACAAGCATCAGCTTACAAATACTTTTTGTACTTAAGCGGATGCTTGAATATTATAGCTCAAGCGTATGCTAATGCTTGCTTATTGGATACTTTTGGACTAATTAAACTATCAACCAACCAACAATTCAACCAAACACCACTACCGGCCTAAAATTTCAAAATTCACATTCAAACTGTTGCCATTATCATCGGTAACGGTTAATGCGTGTTTGCCGGCTTTGGGCGCTATTTCCATTTGATGAAAACGCTGCGTAGTTCCAATAAAACCTTCGTCTAAATACCAAAATATTTTAGCATTTGCATATTTATGTGCTACTTCAAAAATTGCTTTTCCAGTATTCCCATCTAACTCTATTGGAATGAATAATCGGTTCGATTTTTTTGGGTAAATTAACTCCATTACTTGCTTTGAATTTCCTTCACCGCAATCATTTCTAAATGGTGGAAGCGTTTTATAATTTGGATGTGCAGCTTTGTAATAATACTCAACTGCAGGCGGTAACACAAACCACGATTCGTGAATCATATTGCTTACGCTTTCGCAGTTACTATTTACTCTAAAAGTTTTTGTTTTGTTTAAATGCACTAATTCGTGGTAAGGACAAACACCAGTTTTTTCGTTTTTTTTGTTAATATAAATGGTATCTACTGGCCAGCAATTAGCATTTGCTTTATAGCCACTTTGTTGGCAAACTATTGCTTTTTTCATTTCATCAAAAGGCGGATTGAACCAAGAAGTTCGAGGCAATATTTTAAAAATATCGAACATAATAGGCGCAGCAGCTTGCACACCAATTAAACCTGGTTTTCCTTGTCCATCGGCATTTCCAACCCACACTGCTACTACATATTCGGGAGTTACACCAATGCTCCAAGCATCTCTAAATCCAAAACTTGTACCTGTTTTCCAAGCTATTTTTCGGCTACTTTCAAATTGTTGCCAAAGGGCTTCATCGCCTGGGCGCATGGCTTCGTCCATGGCTTCAAAAGTTTGGTAAACGCAAGCAGCATTCATTTTTCCAAACATAGGTAATTGCATAAATGGCGTGTTGCTTAAAGCCAATTTTTCAAACCTAGCATTGAACCAATTGTCGTTATTATAATGCCCCGAATTAGTTGAATAATTATTTAAAAGCCTTGCCATATTTGCATAAACCGAAGCTAGCTCAAACATGTTATTTTCACCACCACCCAATATTAGTGCTAAGCCATAATGTGGCGATGGTTTGTTTAAAGTTGTAATGCCTAACATTTTTAAACGCTCATAAAATCGTTGGTATTTATAAGCATTTAACATTCTAATTGCAGGCACATTTAACGACCTTGAAAGCGCCTTATTTGCAGGAACTGCACCACTATAACCCAAATCGAAATTTTGAGGAGAATAACCAGCTACTTGTGTTGGAATATCGTTAATTAAAGTGTTGGGTAAAATCATTCCATCTTCTAACATGGCTTCGTATAAAAATGGCTTTAAAGTACTGCCAGGACTGCGAGGAGCTTGAATAATATCTACAAAATTATCGTAAGTGTTTTCAGCCGGTTTATAAATATTTCCAATATACGATTTGATAGTTCCAGTTGGCACATGAATTACCAACGCACATGCATTATTTATTCCATTTGCAGCCAACTGTTTGTTATGCATAAACAATATTTGATTTACTTGTTTTTGCCAATATGAATTTACAGAAGTTGTGATGGCTTTATTGGGTTGTTTTTGTTTTTTTAGCTGCTTTGAAATGTATTGAATTAAGTGAGGTGCATCTTGTGGAAGCTTAAGTGGTTTGTCAGGAATAGGTTCAAGTTTGGCTAATTTATTTGTTTCTAAATCAATGATTTTTTCTGCTAATAATTGATCTAATAATTGGTTGCGCTTGCGCAATAACCAACTCCTGTTTTTTGATGGATGAATAATAGATGGTGCGTTGGGTAAAATGGCTAAGTTTGCAGCTTCGGCCCAAGTTAATAAATGAGATGGTCGGTTATAATACCGCCAACTTGCAGCTTCCAATCCCACTACATTTCCACCAAAAGGCGCATGAGCTGCATATAAATTAATAATTTCGTTTTTTGAAAACCCACATTCAATTCTAACTGCCAAAAGCATTTCATATACTTTGTTCCAAACATTTCGTTTGCCTTTATTGGCCATTCTTGCCACTTGCATGGTTATGGTACTTGCTCCACTTATGGTTTTTTGTTTGGTAAAATTTAGTTTAATGGCTCGCGCCAATGCTAAAAAATCAACACCAAAATGGTAACTAAAACGTTTGTCTTCGTAGGTTATTAGGCATAGTTTAAACTTGTCGGGAACTGAATCAGATTGCGGAAAACGCCATTGACCATCATTGGCAATTTGTGCTTGTAGTAAATTATTTTTTTCATCAAAAAGCACCAAACTGTAATTTACCTTAAACAACGGTTTGGGCAACATAAAATAAAAACCAACAGCCATCAAAGCCAATAATAGTTTGTATTTATGAGTGCGGATGAATTGCATGTAAGAGGGGCAAATAACGGAATTTATAGTTTGATTTTAACTAAAAAATCATTTTCAACCATCTTTCCATGAACCCTAATATAACATAACAATATTGAAAGCTACTATAACTCTTTTCGTAATTTCTGAACTTGTTCAATTGTTAAGTTAGTATTTACTGCAATGTCATTGTCAGAAAGACCAAATTTAATTAAATTTCTTGAAATGTCTTTTTGTAACTTTGTAAATCTACCTCTGTGGTCTTGTTCGCGCATCAAAACATAATCGTAAGCTTCTAATTCTGCTTTTGTCCAATTGTGTTTATCGGCATCTTGATATGCAAATTTAAGCCCTTCATCTTTTATGTTTTCAGGAATTAAATCAAGGTTTTCAGCATTTTTTATAAAATAAACCCATTGGTCAATAATGCTGTTTAATTCATTTTCTTTTTTGTTGAATTTAGGTAATTCTATAAAATTAAACTCAATGTCTTTTATGTAATTTTCTGTGGTTTCTACATCTATAATCTTATGTCGGTTAATATAACTTGGATTTTGAGTTACTTCAAAATCCAGTATTCCAATAAAATAAGTTGGATTAAGATTTTCATATTCGTCACCTCGTTCTATTTGTGCAGAATAACTCTTTGATGCATAATATAAAACTCGTTTATCAAATCCATCAACTTCAGCAACCTGCATTTCCACAATATATGTTTTATCGTTTTGATCCTTCGCTTTTACATCTACAATGGTAACTTTACCACCCTTTAAAGCCGGGAGTTGATAAGGAGTCAATATATCAACATTTACTATTTTGTTGTTATTTTGTAGCAATAAAACTGCATTCAAAAAAGAAATCAATACTTCTTTTCTGTTTTCGTTTCCAAATATTTTTCGGAAAGCTACATCGTTTTTTATGTCTACAAATTTCATAGCACAAAACTACAAAAATTCTGCTTTACATTTATATTTATTGTTTTACGAAAACTCAACTTGAAAATGTATTTCAAAAATAATATGACACTTTTATTATTTTATCAGTAAAAAATGTAAATATTCAAACCTGTTTTGTAATTATTCAGTGCCACATGCTGTTTAATTTTACCACCTTACAAAAACGAATTTGTAAGATAAAACATAAAACACATAACCATGACTAACGCAGACTGTTTAGGCATTTGGATGGATCATTCATCTGCTCATTTAACCGAATTTACCATAGACCCAATGGTAACCCAAATAATTGAATCGAAATTTACTCAACAAGAAGAAGAAGAAACTTTGAATAAAAGCGAAAAGCTAATGCACAATAAAGAGAACCATGAACATGCCGATTTTTACAAAAAAATTGGTGAAGTGATTAGAAAATATAAAGAAGTAATTATTTTTAGTCCTACAAAAGCAAAGAATGAATTGTTTAATATTTTAAAAGCAGACCATCATTTTGCGAACATAAAAATGGAAGTTTTGAGTGCCGATAAAATGAATGAAAATGAGCAACACAAATTTATAAAAGATTATTTTTCAAAACAGCAAATTAGGTTTTAACATAATAAAAAAGCCCCAACAATTTTATTTGTTGAGGCCTTTTTTTATAAAAAATTATACGAATTATTTTACTGAATCCATATGGCAAATTAAATCTACCACTTTGTTTGAATAACCCCATTCGTTATCGTACCAACCAATAACTTTTACAAAGTTATCGTTTAACGAAATACCAGCTTTAGCATCAAAAATAGAAGTACGAGCATCACCTAAGAAATCTGTACTTACCACTTCATCTTCAGTATAACCTAAAATACCTTTCATTTCACCTTCTGAAGCAGCTTTCATTGCAGCTTTAATTGCTTCGTAGCTTGCGCCATTTATTAAGCGACAAGTTAAATCAACAACTGAAACATCAGGAGTAGGAACACGTAAGCTCATACCAGTTAATTTTCCTTTTAAAGCAGGAATAACTAAACCAACAGCTTTAGCAGCACCAGTGCTACTAGGAATAATATTTTGGTAACCACCACGGCCACCTCTCCAATCTTTTGCACTTGGTCCATCTACTGTTTTTTGAGTAGCAGTAACTGCATGAACAGTTGTCATTAAACCTTCTAAAATTCCAAAATTATCGTTCAATACTTTTGCAATAGGAGCTAAACAATTGGTAGTACAACTTGCATTCGATACAATATTCATATCTTTTGAATATGATTTGTGGTTAACACCCATTACAAAAGTAGGGGTATCATCTTTAGCAGGTGCGCTCATAATTACTTTTTTAGCACCAGCTTTTATATGTGCCGAAGCGTTTGATTGCTCTAAGAACAAACCAGTAGATTCTACTACATATTCAGCACCAATTTCGTCCCATTTTAAGTTTGCAGGATCGCGTTCAGCAGTTACTCTAATTTTTTTTCCGTTAACTACTAATTGACCACCTTCTACATCAATAGTACCTTTAAAAATACCATGAGTAGAATCGTATTTTAACATGTAAGCCATATAATCAACGTCAATTAAATCGTTGATTCCTACAATTTCTACATTAGGGTTGTGCATTGCTGCTCTAAAAACCAAACGGCCAATACGGCCAAATCCATTGATACCTACTTTCATTTTTTATGATTTATTATGTTGTGAATGATAAATTTAACGGGAGCGAAAATAAACTTGATTTCAACCATTACCAAACCTATTTTGAAATAAAAAATACAAATAAATATTAGGTTTTGATATTTTCAAATAACTAAAAAGCAAGTTTTAGTGGTTTTTATCAATTATATAACTTCAAAAAGTTTTTCAACTTTAGTGTTTTGAATAAAATCAATCAATTTTTTTATACTAATTACCAACGTATTCTATATGTTTGTTCTATAAATATATAATTGCTTTGCAACAAATAAGTAAACGAAAACAACCAGTAAAAATTAGTGCACCTTTAAGGCAATATTTGAATATGTATGGTAGAAGTACCACCATTCCTATTCAATATTCGCATTTGAAAAGCTTTAAAGATAGTATTACTTTATACGATAAAAATGGCAAGGATACACTTTGGGAAACTTGTATGTATCCGCAAAGCGATATGAAACAAATTCACCACGATTTATTGAAAATATATGCATTACTAAAAACAGGTGGAGATGTTAATATTTTAGAGCATTTAGCTGTGGAAAGAATTGATTATTGTTTGTATGGAAATTCGCTTCCGTTTAGAATAAGAATAGTGAATAAATTAAACGATAATTTTGATTATTTTTATATCAAAAATGCAGATGCTTCCAGAATTTATGGTTTAGAGTTAGAGCATCTGTTATCACCAAACAGGATTGGTTATTTGGTGAGTGGCGATACTTTAATAGAGGAACATATTATGGGCGTTCCTGGCGATGATTTTTTGAAAAATTATTTTAAAAAAGAAAACTTCAATGCCATTCGTTTGGCTAAAGATTTTGTAAAGTTTAACGAACGTTGTTTTGTAAGGCTTTTAGGCGATATGCATTCCAGTAATTTTGTTATACAAATTATTCCTGATTTTGAAGAAATTCATTATAGAATTCGTGCCATAGATTTTGATCAACAAAGTCATGAAGGTAGAAAAAACGTGTATTTACCACAGTTTTATAAACAAAATATAGAGTATGTAAACTTAGTTCGCCAATGTTTGAGCAAGGAAAGTATACACCAATATCAATTAGAAGAACGTTCAATAATGGTAGCCCGATTGAAGGCAGCAAAATGGTTAATATTTAACTTGCTTCATGCCATGAATAAAGACAATATTTCTACTCCTGAAAATGTGGAAGTTTTAAAACACGAATTGTATATTCATTATCAAAACTCCAGGTTTTTAAAAGCCAAAAACATGGCTGGAATTTTAAAAACTTGTTTGCTACAATTGATAAAAAATAACGCTAATAAATAATTATAATTTATTCTATTTCACTTTTATTCCATTTACAAAAACTTGTTTGGGTTTGGTGTTTCTTATTTTTAGTAAATCCTTTTCGTTTAATAAATCAATATCAGATACAATAAAATCGGCAAACTTATTTGCTTCAATGCTACCTTTTTCGTTTTCTTCAAATGCTGCTTTTGCTGCCCAAATAGTCATTCCTTTTAAAGCTTGTTGGCGTGTTAAAGCGTTCTCTTTATTGAATCCGTCAGTTGGTTTTCCATTAGAATCCTGCCTAGCTACAGCAGCATAAAAAGTGTAAAATGGCGATACATGTTCAACTGGAAAATCTGTTCCTAAAGGCAGCCAATTATTTTGTTGTAACAAATTTTGATAAGAATATGCTTGTTTAATTCTTTCATTTCCTAACCTATTAATGGCCCAATTCATGTCGCTGGTAGCGTGTGTTGGTTGAACTGAAGGAATAATTTTATAGCTTTTAAATAATTCTATATCAGCCGGATTTACTACTTGCGCATGTTCAATTCTCCAACGTCTATCGTTGTTTTTTAGCAAAAATTTACTGTATAATTCCAAAATTAACCGATTGGTTGAATCGCCAATACAATGCGTGTTTAGTTGGAAATTACTAGCAGCAATTTGATAAATATAACGTTTCATTTTTCCAATATCTGTTAATAAAAATCCATGATTGTGAACATCGTCACTATATGGTTTTATTAAACATGCGCCTCTTGAACCTAAAGCGCCATCGGCATACATCTTAAAGCTTGAAACATTCAGTTTTTCGGTTTTATAAACACCAATTTCCATTGCTTCTTTTAAGTTTTCATCGGTTAAGCTAATCATGGCATAAATGCGCATTTTTAAAGTTCCACTTTGCTGCAAACTATCAATTAAATGAATGATATTTAAATCCAATCCTGCATCGCAAACGCTTGTTAATCCATAATCAAAACAATGTTGCTCTGCAGTTTTTAAAGCATTTATTTTATCGTTTAAAGTAATGGAAGGCAATACTGCTTCTACTAAATCTACCGCATTGTCAATTAAAACTCCTGTTGTTTTTTTTTTGCTGGTAAGCACCAAACCACCACTTACCAAAGTAGATTCATTGATTTTTGCTAAGTTCAAAACCAAATTATTCACAATGGCTGCATGACCATCTACTCGTTTTAGCATAACTGGAATATTGCCAAACAATTCGTTCAGTTTTTCATTGGTTGGAAATTTTTTATCAGCCCATATATTCTGATCCCAACCTCTTCCCAAGAGCACATTAGGCTTGTGTAAAGCATAAAATTTATTGCAACGCTCCACACATTCTTCCCAGCTTTTTGCTCCAGTTAAATCAACCATTTTCAAAAAATTTCCTAAGCCATAAAAATGACTGTGTGCATCAATTAAACCGGGGTAAACAAATTGTTTTTGAAAGTCTATTTTTTGTAAAGATTCAAAGTTTTCATTGATAAATGAATTGCTACCAACAGCAACAAATTTCCCGTCTTTTATGGCAAAAGCTTCTTGCTGGTTATTGTTTGAATCAACAGAAATAACGTGACCGTTAAAGCAAATGGAATCCACTTTTTGTTTTTTACTACATGCTGTAAAAAGAAATGTTATAATTGCAATGAAAATGAATTGTTTTATCATGTTGCGAAACTAAATTTTTTATGCAAATGTTGGTTTAAACTTTTTATCATTTTAAAACTCATACAATAACTTTGAAAAAAACAATACTTTTTACAATATATTTATTTGTAAGTTTTTATACTTTACAAGCCCAAGATTCTTTAAAACGAAAGCAACTTTCGCGAGAATATTTTGTGGAAGACATTTCAGATAAACTGAATGTGAGTTTGTTTTTTTTAAATAATAAAAGTGATTTTAGCTTATCAGGAAACAAAGCAATAAAACTAAACTATTCGCCAAACGATTATGGTGTAGTTGGTTTAAGTGTTAGGCTAAATTGGTTGGGAATTGCGTTTGGTTATGCGCCCAAAAACTTACAAGAAAACTTTAAAGGAACCACTACTTATACTAATTTTAAAATAAATAGTTATGGTAAAAAACTTGGTTTTGATGTTTATTATTTAAATTATTCAGGGTTTTATTTAGACAATACCAAAGAGTTATTAGCCAATTATCCTTTTCGGCATTACATTAGAGAAGATTTGAAAACATTGACTATTGGAACCAATTTTTATTATATATTCAACCATAAACGTTATTCATATAGAAGCACTTTTATACAAAACGAAATTCAAAAACACAGTGCTGGAAGTTTTATGATAAATGCATCTATGAACTACTTCAACATTCGTGCTGATTCATCGATTGTTCCAAAAGAAGTAGATTTTCAGAAATTCAGTACTGAAGCCAAAATCAAAAGAGGTGATTTTTATAATTTAAGTATTATGCCTGGTTACGGACATACTTTTGTGGCATTTAAAAATTGGTTTTTAACACTTTCAGCCTACGGTGGAATCAACTTTCAACAGCAGTATTTTAGTAGTGAGCTAAAAGACAATCGGAATGTAGCATTCGATCAGTTTGAATTTATTCCAAGGGCAATGGCTAGGGTAGGTTTAGGTTATAATTCTCATCGTTTTTTTTGTGGATTTAATGGTGTAATGGATGTTTATAACTTACCTTTAGGAAAAAATGAACATGTAAGTTACAGTGTTGGAAGTGCTTCTGCTTATTTGGGTTTTCACTTTAATTTACCCAAATCAATTACCAAATACACCGATAAAATGAAGAACTTTCCAAACATAAATATCCAGAAAAATTAGTGTGTTTTTGAATATTATTTGATTTAAAAACTAACTCTTTTCCAATCTACACTTATAGCTGAACCTTCTGCAAGCATTACCGAATGTGGTTTTGTGTGGTTTAGAATTTCAAAATTACTTCCATAAAAAGCAGCAAAATCACATTCAATGTGGTAGTTATTTATGGTATTTACATTCCAGCTTGGGTGGTTAATTTTATATTCAATGCTGTTTGCTGTATCAACTTTTGTATAGCCATAATAATGCTCAAATATAAACTCTTCTATACTTCCAACTTCCATTTTTTTGTTGCTAACCGAAGCATTTACCTTTAAACTGTTCCACTTCGATTGAACTTTCCATTGATATTGTATTTCTTTTTCATTTTCAGAAATTTTCCAAAGATGTTTAGTAGGAATAGCAATATAATGTTCTTTGTAAAGTGTATTGGCTAATAAAGCCACTATTTTATTTGGAACTGTTTCATTTATAAAAACTACACCTCGTCTTATTTCATTTCCTGTTTTTCTAACCACATAAAATCGAAGATTTACTTCTTCAAAAGTTCCCCAAAAAGGGATTGGAATATTGAAAATTGAGGTGTCTTTGAACAAGAAACCAACCAAACTTACATATACTTTATTGTGGAAATAATCAAGCTCAACACCTTTTGGTAAATAAGGAATTAGTAGCGAAGGATCAATTTCGTAATTTGCCATGATTAAATTTTGCCATTTTGCCTTTAGAAATGTGTTCATTTTTGGTTTTATTAAACTAGTTGTTGTGCAATTATAAATTACTTGTTATATAAAAAACAATAGGTGTTGGATAATGTTTTCAAACCCAGATTTGATTCATTCAGTGTTTTTTTTGAATTACAGAAATTGTATATTAACAAAACCAAAAACATATATTTGATTTTGATTTTTATGATTAAATATTTACTTCAACTCATTTATCCAAACACTTGTATATGCTGCTATAATCATTTGGTAGATACAGAGAATTTTGTTTGTACTTTGTGTTTATTGGAGTTGCCAGCCACCAACTATCATTTAAAACCCAATAACGATTTAGATAAATTGTTTTGGGGAAGGGTAAATATTGAACGAGCCATTGCTTTATTATTATACAAAAAAGGAGGAAAAACGGCCAAAATTTTACATGCTTTAAAATACAGCGACACTCCAGAAATAGCGCAGTTTTTGGGTAGATATTACGGAACATTTTTAAGAGAATTTATTAAGGAAAACAATATTGAAGCAGTGGCTGCAATTCCGTTGCATAAAAAAAAATTATATATGCGTGGTTATAACCAAAGCGAAAAGTTAGCAGTTGGATTAGCAGAAACTTTAGCCATAGATAACTTGAGTAATTTTTTGATAAGAACTAAATTTACAGAAACTCAAACCCAAAAATCGAGATTGGATAGGAGCTATAATGTAAACAAAGTTTTTGAAGTAATTGATGTGAAAATGTTTGAAAACAAACATGTTTTACTTATTGACGATGTAATAACAACGGGCGCTACCATTGATAGTTGTGTTACCGAAATGCTTCAAATAAATAATTGTAAAGTTAGTGTTGCCGGATTGGCTTTTGCGAATCTTGGGGTTTAAAACTTTGGAATATTTGTATTAAACATCTGTCCAATCTTCTAATTTAATTCCTGTTATTTGTTTGAAATGTTTGGTATTGTTAGTAACCATAGTTAATTGATGCCTTATTGAAGTTACTCCAATTAAAAGGTCAAAATCATCAATAGGAGTACCTGCTTTTTGAAGACGTGCTTTTTCTTTAGCATACAAATCCAATGAATGAAAAATGGGAAGTATTTGAACACCAGTTAAGAAATTATCCAATACTTTTTTATTTTTTTCTGGTTTCTCGCTTTTTTCAACACCAAATTTAAGTTCAGCTAAAGTAACCTCAGAAATAAAACAATTATCAGCCAATACTTTTTCAAACTTTGCTTCTAGATTGAATTTGCCTTTCATATAGAAAATGGCAATATTTGTATCTATTAAATATTGTTTCAAAACGATTCAATTTGCCTTGTTGAAACTCTACTATTGCGTATTTCTTCAATGATTTTTTCAGCACTTTTTTCTGAGTCAAATGCACCAAATGCTTTTTTAAATGAAGATTTTTTATTGCTAAGGTCAGTTTTAACTGATGCAGTTAACTTAGATATTAAGTCAAGTTTATTGTTTGTACTTAAATTATCTAGAAGCCCAACATAACCTTCAACAATGGTGCTATTTATTTCTAATGTTTTCATATTTCAAATATATAAACTAATTTTAAAATAAACCCAGTTTTGTAAATTATCTTAAACTGCAAATATTATTAGTATATTTTTGGGAAGTTTTTTGAAATAAAGCATAACTATTTTTTTAGTATGTTCGCCCTCATTAAATCAATATTCCATTTACCAAACGCAAATAAAATGATACAAACTGAAACCAAAAAACAATCACTTTTAGTAAACCTTACAGTTCAAATTGTAATTGCCATGTTGCTTGGTGCTATTTTAGGAATTTTTGTTCATAATAATTACGATGCCGATACAGCCAAATCATTTAGCGGATATATAAAAATGTTGGCTACTGTTTTTATTCGTTTGGTACAAATGATTATTTCGCCTTTGGTGTTTACTACTTTGGTAGTTGGAATAGCAAAATTGGGTGATATAAAAGCAGTAGGACGAATTGGTGGTAAAGCATTGGCTTGGTTTTTTTCTGCATCTTTTATTTCATTATTAATTGGTTTATTTTGGGTAAATGTATTGCAGCCCGGTACTGGTTTAAATCTTACCGATATTGATGTTTCGGCAGCAACCGATATCACTCAAAAAACACAAAGTTTTTCAGCACAAAATTTTATAGAACATATTATTCCTAAAAGTATTGTGGAAGCTATGGCAAATAATGAAATTCTTCAAATCGTTATTTTCTCCATATTTTTTGGATTGGCTGCTGCTTCTATTGGTGAACATGTCAAACCTGTTGTTCATGCATTAGATAAAACTTCACACATTGTTTTAAAAATGGTAAACTATGTAATGAAATTTGCGCCAATTGGTGTATTTGGTGCTATTGCGGGCGTTTTTGCTATTCGGAATTTAAACGATTTACTAATGACTTATGCCAAATTTTTTGGGTCATTCATGGTTGGAATTTCTACTCTTTGGGTGTTCTTATTGCTCATTGGTTTTGTGTTTTTGGGCAATAGATTAATTACTTTGTTAAAACACATTGTTTCGCCACTTATTATTGCCTTTGGCACCACCAGTTCTGAGGCAGTTTTTCCTAAACTAACTGAAGAATTAGAACGCTTTGGTATAAAAGATAAAATTGTTTCATTCATGTTACCACTTGGTTATTCATTTAATTTAGATGGCAGCATGATGTACATGACTTTTGCGAGTATTTTTATAGCACAAGCTTATGGTGTTCCGCTCGATACACCCACACAATTAGTAATGCTTTTTGTGTTAATGCTTACCAGTAAAGGTATTGCTGGCGTGCCTCGCGCAAGTTTGGTAGTAGTTGCTGCCACTTGTGGTATGTTTAAAATTCCTATTGAAGGCATTGCACTTATTTTACCTATAGATCATTTTTGCGATATGTTTAGAAGTGCAACCAACGTATTAGGAAATGCACTTGCAACAAGCGTGGTAGGTAAATGGGAGAAAGAAGCTTAAAGCAGAAATCAAAAATTATAAATCCGAAATCAGTATATAATTATATGTAATTTACACATAAAAAAACCCTGATTATTGAAAGATAATCAGGGTTTTTTGTTAATTGGCTAAGTCACTTAACCCAGAATACGCATTAGAACTTCGTTATGAGAGTTAAATATACAATAAATCAGTTCCTTAAATTTTAAAATCATAGCAGCGCTACGTTTTTAAAATTTAAGGAAACACTGATTTGAAGTAGATTT
>Ga0247837_1007387_pt1 | contig 14588 bp, 13 predicted proteins | sample LaCtaG_2_FD_187115 | JGI IMG/M metagenome (GOLD analysis project Ga0247837, IMG submission 187115) | Freshwater microbial communities from meromictic Lake La Cruz, Castile-La Mancha, Spain - LaCruzMarch2015_14.5m | ecosystem: Environmental > Aquatic > Freshwater > Lake | place: Spain: Castile-La...
TAAATAAGCTTTTTTGGGTTGTATCAAGGCAATGAACTCCAATGCTTCTTCAAGATTAAAATGCGAAATGTGTTTAGATTGGTGAAGCGAATTAATAATTAGTGTTTCAAGGCCCAAGAGCTTATCACTTTCTTTTTTATCAATCGTTTTTGCATCGGTAATGTAAGCAAAATCTCCAATTCTAAATCCTAAAACTGGCATCTTGTAATGATATACTTGAATTGGGATAAGGGTGCAAGCTGGTCCAACTGAGAAAGGTGCATTGGCGATGGTGTGTAATTTAATTTTTGGAATTCCGGGATAATTTTCAGTGCTAAAAATATAATGAAATTCTCGTTTTAATGCTGTTTCCACCGCTGTAGTGCAGAATATGTCCATGGGGGAATTATAGCGGTAATTATAAGCTCTAACATCATCTAGTCCTGCAACATGATCCTTGTGTTCATGCGTAAAAATAATGGCTTCCAAATCGTTTACTTGGGCGCGAAGCATTTGTTGCCTAAAATCGGGGCCAGCGTCTATCACATAATTTTTGCCGTTCACAGCAAAAAGTAGGGAAGCGCGTAAACGTTTATCTTTTGGGTCTGTTGAACTGCAAACTTCGCAGCTGCAAGCTATCATTGGAACGCCTTGTGAAGTTCCCGAACCCAAAACGATTGCTTTTCCTTTCATTAGTTACGAATTTAGTATATTTTTCAAAACTAAAGTTCAATTATTTTGGTCCATTCATTTTTTCTTAAAAATAAATTTATGATCGTTTTAATATCCCTATTTTCTTTTTGTTTGGTAATGTAACGTCGATAATCAATTGGGGTTTTTCCATGAAAATGGTAGGGTGCGAAACCATAGCCTTGGTAAATGCCGTTTTCAACCCAAACGATACTTTTCTCCATTTTTTCTCTTCCTTTATCGATAATGTAAAAGGACCGGCCTTCAAAGGTTAAATCGTCGATTAGTTTATTAACTCGAAGGTTATAAAGCGCGGCACTTTCTTCTTCTATGCATGCACCAGCACATTTTTTAATGGTTTGCTGAAAACAAGCTGCATTGGTTTTGTATAGGTGACATAGTTTTTGACACAACGTATAACGTTCTATTTTGTGGTATAGAAAGTCAATGCCGTCTTTTTTGCTATTAAAGTGAATTAATGGATGCGCATTATTTTTACCCAATGTTTCCACTTTGAGTGTAATGTAGCCATTTTCATCTTCGGTATCAAAAAGTCCATAGGAGAAAAGGCTATTTCTCAAGGTTCTATTGTAAATGGGTTGATGCAGCTTGATCAGCTCACTTTCGCGCAACATGGCAATAAGGTCTGATCCTGTGATTTCATGTTCAATTCGAACAATGTCTTGTATCATCTTAATCCCCTTTGCTGTTTTCGAATTGTTTAAATGTTGTTCGACTCTTTTTTTAATGGAAATACTTTTACCGATGTATATGATTTTATTGAATTCATTATAAAACAAATAAACGCCTGTTTTTTGGGGTAATTCATCGATGGTTTCAATAGATAGGTTGGGGTGAATTTTTTTTGGATTTACCGCGGTATGAATAAATTCGAGCAAGGCAGTTTCGTCTTTTTTTATAAGGATTTCAAAGAGTTTTGTTGTCGCTAAGGCATCTCCACCTGCTCGATGTCTACCAATTATCTTAATGCCAAGGTTCTGCGTTAACTTGCCCAAACTGTAAGAGGCATGTCCGGGAATTATTGCTCTCGACGATTTGACCGTACAAAGTTGAGGTAATCGAAAATCAAAGCCCAATGCCTTAAATTCACTTCGAAACATGCCGTAATCAAATGCGACATTATGAGCAACAAAGACGCAATTCTCAGTAAATTCAATTATTTTTTTTGCGATTTCAAAAAATTTGGGTGCATTTTCAACCATTTTATCGCTGATTCCTGTTAATCGAACAATAAATTCTGGTATCGGAATTTCCGGGTTCACAAGGGTTGTGTATTCATCAACTATTTTTTCGCCGTCAAATTTGTAAATGGCTAATTCTGTAATTTTTGAGTTATTTACGCTCCCTCCAGTTGTCTCTACATCTATAATAACAAAATTCATAGTGCAAAATTATTCATAATTCAATTTGTTTCTTGTTTTTTTGTGAGGTATTAAATTATTCTTTTTGAGATACAATAATTGGATTTTAAAAAACTGATTAAATTAGAATTAAACTATATTTGCTAAAAAATAAAAACGTATGAAAATTTCTGTAATTCTTTTTTTAACGATTGTTTTCCCTGCTACTTTAACTGCCCAATCTAACCTAACTGTTTTTAATAATGGTGGACAAAAGTTTTATTTAATTCTAAATGGAGTAAAGCAAAATGCACAAGCACAAACAAATGTGGTTGTAAGCGAAATAAAAAATGGGGGTTATGCAACCAAGATTATCTTTGAAGACGGCAAAACCAATGACATTGAAAAGAATTTTTTTATTGAAGAGGCGAGCGATATCACCACCCGAATTGTTTTTAAAAAGGGTAAGGGTAAATTGCAGTTGGTGAGTATGGTAGCCGCAACGGGAACAGTTGCTTCTGGGGCAGTAACGTATCGTCCAGATAATAACGCTTCCTATTCAGATGGTTCAGTAGGTATCGGATTTATTAGTAATTCAAGTACTAATCAATCGGGAAATGGGTCTGTAACTATTCAGGTTAACCCTAATACAACCAACGATAATGTCAATGGAGTTAGTGGGGCCAACCAAAATAACACATCTACTACTGTAACCACAACCACTAATACGTCCAGTAACAGTTCAACTGGTAATGTAAATACAAACGGTGCTGGAAACGGTAATGGTGGGGTAAGTATTAGTGTAACAGATCAAATTTCAGGGCAGAATCTTAACATGAATGTTGGGATAAATGTTAACGAAGGAACTAATAATTCGCAGCAAAATAATACATCGACTACCCTTACGAATACGACTACCACCAATACAATTACCAATACCAATGTGAGTACGACTAATTCAAGTGAACTTGCACCTCAGTCATCAAACAACGGTTGTAATAAAACAATTCAAAATAGCACTGCTTTCATCGCTGATATTGCATCACAGAGTTTTGAGGATGATCGTCTTGAAGCGTTACAATTGGCCCTGGCAAATACCTGTCTCTATTCCAAAGATGCCGAGAAAATAATGGATTTATTTACCTTTGACGCGAATCAACTAGCCGCAGCAAAGGTAATGTCGGATCGCCTTGTTGATAAGGAAAATGCTTCGCTATTGGCTAAACACATCACCTTTGATGCTACCAAAATGGAATACAGAAAATACATTAGCGGTAAAAATTAAGTTATCTTTTGTGTTTTTCTTCATAACGTGTTATCCACTCCTCAACACTAACTTTCTGCATGAGTTCGCCAATTAGTGCATAGGGGATAGCACTTGATTTTTTAAAACGTACACAGCTTTTTCCCATATCCAATTTTAGCTTAGTGAATTTACTGTATTCATCTTTAAACCAATTCAGTAACTTTTCATCACTATACAGGCCCATGTGATAAAAGGTAATGATATCTTTTCGCATGACTAAATTCAAAAATGGTAAGGGAAGTTTTGGCGTGCAGTGATAACCTGCAGGGTAAATAGAATGAGGAACCACATATCCAATCATTCCATAACTTATACATTCTTCAAATCCTTTTGGGAGATTTTCGACAATAACTTTTCTTAATTCTAAGAATTCAGGCTTTCTTTGTCCATCTAACTGTTCGATGTATTGGTGAAATTCCATTTATTAAATTCTTCCAGGGTAAATTTTAAGTGCTTCCCGAAGACAAATAACCGCTTTTTTTAGGGATTCTTGATTCAAAACATAAGCAATTCGAACTTCTTGTTTACCCGCGCCCTCACTCGAATAGAAACCGCTAGCTGGTGCCATCATGACTGTTTGTCCTTCATGTTGGAATTCTTCTAAAAGCCACTGACAAAATTTTTCGGCATCATCTACAGGAAATTTTGCAACGCAATAAAAAGCACCACGCGGTTTAGGACAAAATACGCCATCAATCGAATTGAGACCCTCCACCATAATGTTTCTCCGAGCAACGTATTCAGAAACCACATCTGTGAAGTAGGAGGTAGGTGTTTCTAAGGCAGCTTCAGCAGCAAACTGATCAATTGTTGGCGGCGATAATCTTGCTTGTCCAAATTTTAGCGCTGCAGCAATAATCGATTCATTTTTTGAAACAAGTGCTCCGATTCGTGCGCCGCACATGGAGTACCTTTTAGATACCGAATCAATCATAATTACATTTTGGCTAATTTCTTCTAAATTCATCACCGAGTGTGGGCTAGCGCCATCATAGCAGAATTCCCTATATACTTCGTCAGCAATTAAGAAAATATCATATTTCTTAACCAGTACAGCCAATTTTTCCAATTCTTCTTTTGAGTACAAATAACCTGTTGGATTACCAGGATTACAGATCACAATACCCTTGGTTTTAGCGCTGATTTTTTGCTCGATTTGTTCGATTGGAGGTAGAGCAAAACCTGATTCAATGTTTGAAATTACTGGAACAACCTTCACGCCTGCCATTACTGCAAATCCGTTGTAGTTTGCATAGAATGGTTCAGGAATGATTACTTCATCCTCCAAGTTACACGTTGCCATCATGGCAAAAACTAAGGCCTCAGATCCACCGGTAGTTATTATAATATCTTCGGTGTTTACATCAATCCCATTTTTTTGATACGTCGCTGCAAGTTTAATTCGATAACTCTCGAATCCAGCCGAATGACTGTATTCAATCACTTTTTGATCAAAATTTCTGATAGCATTTAAGGCACTTTCAGGTGTGGCAATGTCTGGCTGTCCTATGTTTAGGTGGTAAACAACTAAATCCTTTTTTTTGGCTTTCTCTGCAAATGGAACTAATTTACGAATAGGAGAAGCGGGCATTTCTATTGCTTTATTCGATAATTGTGGCATATTTTATTTTTTTTTACAAAAGTAATGAATCTTATACAGTTACTATTTTCATTTGTCCATCTTGGTATAAAAAACAAATCCATTTTTTTCATACAAAACGGATAATTTGGGATAGGTTTTTAAATATCCTTCCTTACGATCAATTTTTGAAACGAAATACACCGGTTTATCAGTTATTTCATTGCATAGCCAAGCCTCATCAAATCGCTTATTGTTTTTATGATTTTTTGTTTGCCCATAGAATAGATGCGCATATGATTTATAACCAAGCGGAACAAGGTAGCAGTTTTCATTTTTGTGTTTTTGAAAGAACTCAATTGCCGCTGCTTGTGTTATTCCTTCAATTTTAGATAAAGTATTTGCTTGGATGGTTACTATTCCCACTGCCACTGTTAACAACGAGGCAATTATTCCTAACTTCAACTGCCGCCTTAAAATAAAGACAAGGGAAACGAGTGATCCAAAAAGAAAAAATAAGCCCGGAAAATAATCCCAGTTACTCCAATTTTGTTTTGCATTTATATTTGCATTGGCAAATGGGTCTTTTATGGTTATACTACTTAAAAGCCAATTTTTGTGACTTAGCGTATAGGGGATCGCTAAAAGTGCAATAGATAAAATGGCTAAATAGCTAAGTGTTATTAAAGCTACCAACTTAACCTGTTTTGGATTTTTTTGATCTTCTACCCACCTTGCAGCAAAATAGGCAAGTGGAAAATAACAAAGCGATGAATAATGAATGATTTTCGTGCTCACTATAGAGAAAAGTAATAGGGTTAACAAAAAGATAACTTTCATCCATAAGTCAAAGGCTAATTTTTTGTTTTTATGTTGAAATAAAAAATAACCAATCGCAAAAAATGAAGCGGGAAAACAGCCCAAAAGCAATACAATAAAATGATAGTAAAATGGTCCTCCGTGTCCTGCGTCTCGCGTTTGAAATAAACGAAGTTGATAAGAAATAAATTCTGCGATCACCTGCTTATTGCCAGTATTAATTAAAAGCATAAACCAAATTCCACCAATTAACGAGGTAAAAATTAAAAAAACAGTAAGTTGACCGATGGATGGGAATTGTCTAAATCGCGTGGCTATGAAGTAAATTAGCGTTGTTCCTCCAACTAATAAAAGTGCAACGGGACCTTTGGTCAATATGGCAAGTCCTAAGAAAAAAGCAGCGATAAGGTAGGAACCTATTCCGTATTCGTTAGTATGACCTTTGTAAAGATGATAAATTGAGCCAATTATAAATAAGTTAAACCAAGGATCTATGATTCCCGAGTGAAAGTAGATATTAGGCAAAAAGGATCCTAAATAAAAGGCAAGCCACCAGTAGCCGAATGTTTCATTTCTAACTTTTTTTCCTGCTAAGTAAACAAAGAAGGATGTTGCAATGACGGCAATAAAATTAGGAAAGCGCGCAGCGAATTCGTTGATACCAAAAGATTTCATAGAAATAGCTTGCATCCAAATAAATAAGGGAGGTTTTTCCCAAAAAGGCAGGTAATCAATTGTAACGGTTGAATAATTACCTGAAGATAGCATTTCGCGAGCACATTCTGCAAAATTGATTTCGTCCCAATCAAAGAGGTGCACGGTACCCAAGAAAGGTAGAAATAAAATTAGGCAGAGCGCTAAAATAAAACTTATTCGAAAGCTATTCATTGTGTTTACTTAGTTTAAGAAGAGATGCGTTAAATTTTATTAAGCGTGGATTTAGCGTTTGAAAAACAAGGTATGCTATGCAACTCCCCAAAAAGGACCCTGCGACAACATCGATAAGAAAATGTTGCGATAGGTATATTCGGGAATAAGCGACCAACAAGGCAAAAAGAAAAAATACAATCATAGCAACTCTTGAATTTTGATATACAAGCGCAAAAATGGTCATTATTGCAAAAATACTGGTGGTATGTCCTGAAGGAAACGAATGTGCTGTAAAATAAGTAAAGTCAATTATTTTATGAAATGTCAGGTCATCCTTTAAGTAAAAATAGGGTCGTTTACTTTCAGAAAAAAGTGTGTATTTCAATGTTGTACACAATATACCGGAGACAGCATAACTAATAATTTGAAGTAACGCAGTTCTTATATTTATAAGTAAAAACAAAAATGAAATAATGACTAGAAAAATGCCGTCGCCACAAAAGGTAATTAGTTGAAACATTAAATCCCATTGATTACTATGATACTGAGTCAGTGTTTTGTGAATTGATATTTTATCGCCAAAGCCCAACCAAAGCAACGAAAAAGTCCAAAAAGCGAGCAGACAAAAAATAAAATAATATGGAATTTGCTTTTTCATCTATTTTCAAAAGTAGTAATTACTCTTTTATAATTTGGACTCCTTTATAATAAAAGTAAAAAGCACGGCATCGTAGGAGAAGTGAGCTGCAATTGCAAAGTACAGTCCAAAATAAAGATAGCCCTCGGAGAGTAATAGAATAAAAGGCAGCGCAATGATTCCGTAAACGGAAAATCGCCAATTAAACGGGTTAAGATAGCCATGCAGCGCAATAAATAATACTGAAGTAATCAAAACGCCAAGATAAGGTTGCACACCTGTTCTAAAAAGTAATTCTTCACCCACGCCTGCGCAGAATGACAAAAATAGTCCTTGCCAAATTTTTAATTTTAGAGAGGCGATTAGGTGGTCCATGCGCGAAGAAACCTTATCGAAAAATGGGGTATTCATAAGTAAATAAGCAAAAAAAGCATAAATAATCCCAAACTCAATTCCATACCCAATGGCAACGGGATTTATTTTGTCGAATGCGAGAAATTCAACGAAAGATGTGGGCGCCGAAATTTGGCAAAGTAAATAACCAATTAGTGGAAAAATTAGTAAGGTCGCCAGACCCAAAATCAGTAAATTATTTTTCATAGTCCATAAATGTTCATTGAAAACAATTAAATACTAAATATAGTAATTCTGTTCCAATAACCAACGTTATATTTACGAAAATTTTAAACTTAAAACTGCCTATCGACTAAATTTACTTAACCACCAATTTTTTGGATTAATTAGTAAATATGTCGTTTCAAACTGTAGCAGATCAAGAGTTAATCAAATTGTATTTATCGGGAAAAGAAAATGCCTTTGCCGAATTATTAAATCGTCACAAAGACCGTCTTTTTCGTTATATTAATTCTAAAGTAAGGGATTCCGATTTAGCAAATGATATTTTTCAGGATGCTTTTATGAAAGTAATTACAACTATGAAAAGTGGTAATTACAATGAGGAAGGGAAATTTTTACCTTGGTTAATGCGTATAGCGCACAACTTAGTTATTGATCATTTTCGTAAAACTAATAAAGTTCGATTTTTGTCTGAGTCGCGAACTATCAGTGAGGAATTTACCATTTTTCATAAATTATCGAATGATGACAAGAATTTTTTAGATATGACTTGTAATGCTGAATTAGAATCTCAAATGGTTGAATTGTTAGACCATTTACCAACGATGCAACGCGAAATTGTTCAAATGCGAATTTTTCAAGATTTGTCTTTCAAAGAAATCGCGGAGATGGAAGATATCAGTATAAATACAGCGCTGGGTCGTATGCGTTATGCTTTAATTAATTTACGAAAATTGATTGAGACTAACCGAATCGTTATGGAGTATTAAATCCAAATAACTTAAGAAAGAGAAGACCAAGAACAAAAAAAGCAATTATGCTGAGGTATAAATTACTCCAATTTCGGTAGCCTCTATTTCTCCAGTAAAAAAAATTAATTGTACCAAGACAAACGCCTAATCCAATTGCAAATAACCAAAATGTCATTGGATTAGGCCAAATTGTTTGAAATGGTGGATCATATGTTTTTCATGTAATTTCATCCATTTTAGCTCATTCAAGTTTCCATAGTAAGGATGAATTCTTTCAGCTTTCGGATTAGTTTCGTAAAATTCAATAAAATTAAGCCACTCGTTTGTAAACTCATCAACGGCAAGTTCGAGTTCATCATTTCGTAACTCAGTTTTTTTAATTTTGAAAGGAATAGCAACATTCTTCGCCATTTCTTTATCAGAAAATAAAAATTTCTGTCTTCTTTCTTGAGTTTCTGAATCTGCATCGGTCATAAAATTGCCCTTACCTTGAGACATAACAAGCAGATCGCTTAAATGCTCCACCATTTCTTGGGCTGTCATTTCACCCCACAAGGGTAAAGTTGAACCCTTTAGTCGATTCAATGCTTCTAACATTGCTGCTAAATCCATCATAAAATTTGTTTGTTATTTACCGACTATAATGTGAAGGCTTTTTGGCACCACTTTAACTTTAAGCAAGCCATTTGTTGCCATAGATTCTCCGTCGTAATGCGCCATTTTTTCAGATATTCGAATGGTGGCTTTATCAAAAGATAGCACCTCCATAAATGAACTTTTGTTGGAACGTTTGAGAAAGAATTGAAGTGCGATTCCGGGTAAACGCCAAAGGGAGAAAGGTTTTAATAAAATCAGTTCTACTTTACCGTCTGTTGCATCAGAGTCTGGTGAAACGACCAATCCGTTACCCCATTCTCTAGTATTTGCGAGGGTACAAAGCATAACGGGTAATTTTTTAACCTGACCGTTTGCATCGACAGAGATGTTTATAGGGTTGTACTTAAAAAATTCTTTAAGCACAATCTTAAAATAACTCAACAAACCTCGTTTTTTAATACCAATAAATTTTTTGGCCACCAAGGCATCAAAACCATAGCCACCAATGCCTAAGAATGCTTGTTCGTTTACAAGAATGGTATCCATTGAGATCTGTTGACTATCGTTTATGCATTGAATGGCTTTGCCTATTTTTCGAGGAATGTGCATGTGGCGGGCTAAACCGTTACCTGATCCAATAGGAATGATGGCAAGTAAAACGTTTGAGCCAATTAAAGCTGTACCAATTTCATGTACAGAACCGTCTCCACCCACTGCACAGACAACATCAATATTTTTTGAAATTGCTTCTCTTGCCAATAGTTGAGCCTGGCCTTTGTAAGAAGTATATTGTATTTCAAAGTCAAAAAGCGCGTGATTGAGGTTTTCACGCACCAGAGCAGGAATATCATCTTTTCGACGAACACCAGCGATTGGATTAATGATGAACCAAATTCTTTTTTTCACTTTATTTATTTGTTGTTTTATTGTTCTGCAAGTCTATTCTATATCTAGCAATCATTGATTTTAAACGATTCAAATTATGCTTTCTACTCAAAGTTAGTAAATTTTTTTTAGTTATATCTTGTTTTTCGGAATTTTTAATGTTGCAAGTACTACTATTTTTTGATTCATTAAAATGTATTTCTCCGTCTTTATTAATTAAAATGTAGTTCCCATTTAAGTAGACTAATCCTTCGCATGTTGATTTTAGATTACCAAAGGCGTAATAAGTTGATTCGACTCCGAGGTAGTTAAGTATAAAAGGGACTATGTCAAGGTGCTGGAAATAACTAGTTAATTTTTTTGCGCGTAATGATTTGTCAGGGGTAAAAAATGCAATTGGCACATGAAATTTATCGAACACGGAATTTGGACTTGAATGTAATTGTTGAGGTATATGATCGGCACAAATAACAAATAGGGAATTCTTATACCATTTTTCGGATGCCGCTTTTTCAAAGAATAATTGTAGACTTTTATCGGCATAGTAGAAAGCCAATTGTTCTTTCGTGAATTTTTTACTAATATTTTTACCATATTTTATGGGTATTTTATACGGATGATGCGAGGATATCGTAAAAATACTTACTAAAAAGGGTTGTTTCATTTTACTTATTTTGTCGACCGCCCATTTATTAAAATAACCGTCTGGAATTCCCCAAATGCCGTCATAATGCTGTTTATTGGGGTATTCGTTGAGACCAAAATAGTTGTCAAAGCCAAGTATTTTTGAGAAGCTGTCAAAGCGCATTGAGCCATTTTTTGCACCATGGAAGAAGGCCGTTGAATAACCTCTTGTTTTTAGGATGGAAGGAAGAGCGTTCAGTTTATTGTTACAAAATGAACTTAAAATATACGGTGTTCTCATCAGATTGGGGAGTGATGCGAATATAGCAGGTAGCGATTCGATGGATTGTTGTCCATTGGCAATACCATTTTCAAAATAGTAGGATTGATTGAGTAGTGAATCGGTAAATGCAGTAAGTTTTATTCCATTAACAGTTTGTTTTAGCATTTTATCTCCAAAGCTTTCCAGAATGATAAAAACAACGTTTTTTGTAGAATGAGTCGTTTTTTTGGCAACGGTTTTCTTGATGGGATTAAAATATTTTTTACTTGTTTCCAAGTCAATGAGTTTGGTTGTCGGTAGCTTTTCAACTTGGATTGTTTTCAGTGTAACGAAGGCAGTATTTAGAATAAATGGTACATTTTCACTAACTACATAATTATTAGCATCCAATACACCGAGTGGTTTAAGTCCAAAGCTCCATCTTCCCATGGTAAAAAATACAAAGGCTGCGAGCACAAAATGGAGCAATTGATATTTTATTGAAACATCCTTATTCTTTTTGTTTTTATGCCATCGGTAATCGACGTAAATTAGTGATATGCTAAGTAATAGCGTGTATAGTGAAAGCCACCAAAAGTCGAGAATGAAAAATTTGATCAATCCTTTGTCAGGACTCTGAATTAAAAATAAAAAAGAATCAAAAGTCGTTCTGCGTTGACTAAAAGGAAAGTAGGCCACATCCCACATGTTAATGATAATTAAAAAAACGAGAATTAAATAAAAGAGTGACGATCCAATCTGCTCTTTAATTGGCTTATAGCGGGAATTTACTGGAAAAAAATAAATGAAAACATACGGCAAGAAATACAGGGCAATGGTGCAACAATCAAAGGGGAGTGTAAAAATAAAATCTGCTGCAGCGACATTAAGAAAACTGGCATTGTAGATCAAAAATAGTATTCTTGTAACTTGAAGGGCGCACCAAACAAGGAAAAACCGAAGGCCTATTTTTGACCAAATTGAAAATGAATTGTTCATCGCAACTAAATTAGAAAAGATTTAAGGGTAAAATCATATCTTTGGAATAAATAGTTAAATATGAAAAAAGATCCAATTGCAAATAATCGGGCTCAAATTTTACAAGTATTGTTGGATAAGTCTGCGTTGAAACAAGATATTGCTGAAGACGTTGAGAAAGTATTTGAAATGTTAAAATTGCAAATTAAATCGGAGTTGGTGGAACTTCAAAAGAGCATTTCTGACAAACGAATTCGACTCAGCTATGTGGAAAAAGGGGATTTTGAAATTCATGTGTACATAGGAAGTGACGCTCTTGTATTTACACTCCATAACAATGTGTTTAGGTTACCTGACTCGAGCGAACTTTGGGGAACATCTTATTTCAAAGCCAATGAAAATAATGGTTATTTCGGAGTCATATACGTGTACAATTTTTTAGCCGAGTCATTTATTCAAAATAGATTAAATGATGCCGGCTACTTGATCGGACGAGTATTAGTTAACCATGAACGACATTTTATGGTGGAGGGTAAAGGCGCTTTAGGGCAGCTTTTTAGGGATCCTCAACACATGGAAATAAATGATCAAGTGATAGGTTTACTAGTACAACTTTCTTTTCACCACGCCCTAACGTTCGACTTATTGGTACCTCCTTTTAATATTATGGAGGAATTATCAGTTGCCCAAATTCAGCACATTAGTGATGAACTTAAACTAAAAACAGGAAAGCGATTAGGTTTTAAAAGATCGGATGAAGAAGTATAAAAAAATAAAAAAAACGATTGTTTCGTTTGTCATTATTGTTTTTAAGCCTATATTTGCACACCCAAATTAACCCTAATACGATTTGGCCCATTCATCTAGTGGTTAGGATATCAGGTTTTCATCCTGGAAACAGGAGTTCGATTCTCCTATGGGCTACAACAAATCACTTGCTTAGTGTGAGTGTTATTTATTATAAAGATTAATTAAAATTGAGCGATTATGGCAAATCATAAATCATCTATTAAACGAATTCGTACCAACGAAACTAGAAGAGTATTAAACAAGTATCAACACAAAACAACTAGAAATGCAACTCGAAAATTGAGAGAGATTAAAGACCGCGTAGAAGCGGAAAAATTATTTCCAGTTGTCGTTGCTATGTTAGATAAACTCGCTAAAAGAAATATCATTCATAAAAATAAGGCTGCAAACTTGAAATCAGGGCTGCAGGTTTACATTAATGCATTGTAATTCCTACTTCAAAATATAGTAAAGAGGGGCCTTGAGCCCCTTTTTTTATTAAGTTTGTTTGCCATGAGATACTTTTTTCAAGTCGTAATAATGTTATTCGGTTTTAACGCTGTTACTCAAATAAATAGTGACTCATTTGGATTTGACACCTTAAAAATTGAGGAGAAGACTAATGGTAGCCTAGATTCAATAGCTTTTCAGAGTCGTTCATCCAGCATGGTTTTTCCTCTATTGTCGTCTTCTTCAACAGCATCTTTTTTAAGTCCATTTTCACTTTTTTCACCGTCAGGTAATATTTTTCATACCCCTTTTCAGAAAACTAATCCCATAACTTTTTCGGCATTACCTCATATTGGTGTTGCTTATACTTTTGGAAGTCAAGGTACGCAACATCTTGCCTTCAATTACAGCCAAGTATTTCGAAATAATTTTGTATTCAATTTAAGTGCTTCTAATAACGCCACTGCTGGTTTTTATCGTAATTCAGCTTGGAAGTCTACCGCTTATAAAATTGTTCTTGCTAAAAATGCTAAGTGCTATAGTTTTCGTTTTGCTGCATCTTATGCTCAGGAAAGAAGGAATCTTTCTACAGGAATTGTTGCTGATTCGTTAGCGTCTTTATTTGATTTAACGCTTATTCCGGTTAGAAGGGAAGATGCCTTTTCAAATGCAAGTTTAAGGCATGTGGCATTGACTCATTTCATCGATTTTACTTCAAAGGATTCTTCCCAATTTCTCGGTCTTATTTTAGCATCTAAATTGCGATCTATGGATCGATATTACCAAGAGTCGGGGCAGTTAGCGGCGCTCTACCCATTAGTACAGTTTGATAGTACGGTGACCTCGGATCATTATGGATTGGTCGAATTATCTAATCAAATTTCTCTTGCTAGCAAGTTAGGCAAATCATTTGCTAATTTAGGTGTTAGTGCTAACTATTGGCGATACGCTAACCAAGGTATTATTCGGGATACCATGGAGCTTAGTCTAATTGCATCCTACGAGTCAAGTTGGAAAAATTGGCGATTAAATTCAAGTTCATCGCTTAATTTTATCGGTGCGAAGTTTGCTATGTCGCAAAAAACTGACTTTATATGGAAGAAGAAAAATCATTATTTAGCTATTGAAACTTCCTATGAAAATATTGCTCCGTTACCTGTCCAACGTTTTTACCAAGCAAATAATAATAGTTATTCCTTGGTGGATTTTAATCTCCAAGGTGCGTCATATGCCTCGGTATTGTTCAAGGAAAAAATTGGTATACATCACCTTGCCTTTATATATCGCATTTTGTCGACGAGTCAGGTTTATTGTTTCGATGGTCAGTCTTGGTTAAATAATACTAGTTTAAGTAATCAATCAATTAATCAAATAGTGTTAAATGGATCATTACAATTGGGTGCATTGACTATTTCTCCACGTTACGAATTAACA
>Ga0247837_1007403_pt1 | contig 14567 bp, 1 predicted proteins | sample LaCtaG_2_FD_187115 | JGI IMG/M metagenome (GOLD analysis project Ga0247837, IMG submission 187115) | Freshwater microbial communities from meromictic Lake La Cruz, Castile-La Mancha, Spain - LaCruzMarch2015_14.5m | ecosystem: Environmental > Aquatic > Freshwater > Lake | place: Spain: Castile-La...
GCGGTAGCCAGCATCGAAGCGGATTCAATGCCCCTGTTTTTTGGCAAACGCAGCGATGATACGGGTTTTTTTACGGGCAAACTCGATGAGGTTCGGGTATTTAGCCGTCAACTCAGCCAGACGGAGCTGCAAATGTTGATGAATAAAACGGCCGCCAGCAATACCAACGGGCTTACTGCCTATTGGAAATTTGATGAGGGTACGGGTAGTAAGGCTTTTTCCATCGGCAGCAACAAGGTCAATGCCTACCTCTGCGGAGCAAATTGGACCAATGACCGGCCAGATGTACTCAATGCGGGTATTACCGATGAACTAGGTTTTTATACCATCGAAGGCATCAATTATGGCGCTGGACAAACCTTCACCGCCCGACCCGACAAGAAGTTTTACTACAACCAAAGTTTGGAATTCAATGGAGTAAATCGTGCCTATGCCGAACTCACCGATTTTGACCTCACGGACAGCACCACGCTGGAAATCACCCTCAAAGGCTTTGATTACGCCAGCAATCAGTGCTTGCTGAGCAAACAAAATGGCTCAACCACCCATTTCGCTTTAAACCTCAATGCGGGCAATTTGGAACTAGAAATGGGGGGCAGTAGCCAATCTTTTGGCAGCCTCACGATGGGTTTTCACCGCGTCTCTATGGTGATGAAACAAGCGGGCTCCAGCGTTGAAGTAACCCTTTATGTGGACGGGACGCTCCGTTCTGCCCATACCTTCAACGGGGTATCCAGCGATTTTAAAGGGGGAAGCCCTTGGACACTGGGTGCAAAACGCGATGGAGATAACCTGACCAACTACTTCAGCGGCTTGATTGATGAAGTAGCCTTTTTTAATGACTTACAGTCTGTCGGAGCCATTCAAGCGGCCAGCAACATCGGCACCGACGTCACCAATATCGCCTTGTTGCATTATTTCAACCTCAATGAAGGTTCTGATGAAGTCATCACGGACTATGGCTCTGCCCTGAGCGGTGAGGGCAAAGTGTACGCCACCAACTGGAGCACTGTAGCCGGTATCGTCAAAGAAGAACCGCACAAGTTTTCTCCCTCTACTCGATTGGTAACACTGAATCCTAGCAACACCAGTGCAGATGGTATTGATTTTACGGATCAAAGCACCGTGCCCGTATCCGGCTATGTGCGCTATGAAGGCACCAACTGTTTTGTCAAAAATGCCGAAATTTTGGTCAATGGCCAACGCAACCTACCTGCGGTGTATACGGACAGCACCGGGTATTTTTCCATTGATCTGGAGCCAGGGGCAAGTGTAAAACTCAGCCCGACCTACAATGGACACAGTTTTTACCCGGCATTTTGGGAAATCAAAAAAATTGGATCTCCGATAGCGGGCATTTTGTTCCGCAACCAAACCAAACGCAGCGTAAGCGGCCAAATGGCAGGTAACACTATTTGTCGCAAAAGTGTGATTCCCGAGGGTGCCATTGTGAAGGTGAAGGTGGAAACGCTGGATGGTTGTTTCAAAAAGATCATACAGTTGACGGAAGAAGACGGCAAGTTCCAGTTTAAAAATTTGCCGCCGCTAAAATTCACCGTTGCCGTTACCGAGCATTCCAACAATGTCATTTACAATTATTTCCAGTTGCAAGGTGGCTATACGGTGGATCTAACGAACAAGAACGACACGACCGACTTTATTTACTACGCGCCTCCCCAAATCGAAATGACCCCCTTGGACACCAATGCCTGTGGCATCACCATGTTGCAACAGGATGACAAGTATAGTACAGAGATCAGGGTTTTTCAACAGTACGATGGCGGGGTTTGTTACCTGGATACGGCAGAACTACACATCGATAACCTGATCGAGGGAGATGGTCCAATCGACACCATGATGACGGGCGGGAAATTCAAGTACCGGTTCACGGCGGGTTTCCCCAACATCGCTTCACCCTACCAAAAAACCTTGACCATTTTGGCCAAGGCCAATGAGTTGGAAAATACCTTTTCTACTCAAGCGGTAGTTTTGGGCAAACGCCCCCGTTTGGTAAACTTTACCTCCACCAGCCCACAACTGCCGATGATGATTCTGCGCGACCCACCAGGCGACGGCAGTAGTGCATCCATTGAAAGTGGGTCGACGGTTTGTACAGGCTGGTCAGTGGACGCTTCTGCTTCGGTAAAGAGGGACATCGGTTTGGAGTTGGATCTGGGCAACAAACAGCAGATCATCACCGGTACCCCTGGAGTGGGCAAGATTACGGAAATCGGCGTAGAAAACTCCCTCGAATTGGGCTTGAGCGTCAAAATGGGTTTGTCCGTCAACAAATCTGCCGAAGTGTGTATGACCGCTACCGAAAAAATCTCCACATCTGGAGATGGCGTTATTTTTGGCGAAGACGCCGACGTATTCATGGGGGGAGCCCTCAACCTCTTGTTTGGTATCACCGACGACCTGCGCTGGGATACCGCCAATTGTAGCTTTTTTATTAAGCCAGCTTTGTTGGTTTTTCCCGACAAGTTTGCCACTACCTTTTTGTATTCGGGGTATCAGATTGAAAAAGTGGTCATCCCCAACCTGGAATTAGTAGGCGACACGACCTCCGCCAACCAATGGCGAACGATTTTGCAGCGCAACCGCGACTTGAAAGCCGCTGCCGTTTTTGAAAGAAACCTGTCTTTTGACGCGGGGGTCAGCTACGAAAACTCAAGCTCCGTCGAAAATACCAGTGAGACAAAGTTTGGTTTTGACATAGAAATAGGGGCTTCTATCGCTGCTTCCCTCGGTTTTGACATTGATGGCACTGGGGCGAAGTTCAAGATGGGCATGGAGATGAGTATGGGTGTTAAATCGGAATTTAGTTCCAAAGAGACCAGAACCCAAGCGGTTTCTTACACTCTTGCCGATGACGATATCAAGGATGTGTTCACCGTGGATGTATTGCAGGACAGGGTGTATTCTACTCCTGTGTTCAAAACCGTTTCGGGCAATTCTTCCTGCCCCTACGAGGAGAAAACGGTTCCCCGGGATGGCGTAGAACTGACGGTAGACAAAACCATCATTGCCAACGTCTCGATGAACGACGTGGCGACTTTCAAATTCAACATCGGCAATACCAGCCAAACCGACGAATACCGTTCCTATGTCTTTGAATTGTACAATGCGACCAATCCAAACGGGGCGAAAGTGAAAATTCAAGGTGCAGGACCTTCTGGAGTCTTCGGCATGTATGCTGGGCAGTCACAAGAAGTGATCGTTACCATCGAGCGTGGCCCCACGGCTTTCGACTACGAAGACTTGACCTTCCACGTGTATTCGGCCTGCGAGGGCAACCGCTACGATGCTTTGGGCAATGGGGATTTCCCACCTGAGCCATTTTACAAGGCCATCAACGTCAGTGTGCATTATTTGGAGCCTTGTAGCCCGATTGACATCGGCTTCCCGTTGCAAGATTGGGTGTTGACCCCCGAGAATGGCAGCACGATGTTCATTACCCTCAATGAATTCAACCGCGACGATGCGGATTTGGAATTGATTCGGGTACAGTACCGCCGCACTCAGGGCGATGGCGCCTGGATCAACATCGTGGATGTGCCCAAAAATGAATTGAACAACGATGTATTCAAAATTGTAGAGTGGAATACCGGTGGATTAAAAGATGGCGCTTATGAAATTCGCGCCGTAACCCAGTGCTACGGTGCTCAAAATGCCGGTATTTCCCATGTGATGAAAGGTCGGATAGAACGAGATCCCCCGGATTTGTTTGGCACGCCGCAACCTTCAGATGGTGTATTGGCTTTGGGCGATGAGATCAGTATTCAGTTCAACGAACCCATCCGTTGTGATCAGATCATTCAAGCCGACTTTTTTGACAACAACAACATTGGCTTGTACGATACCGAAACGGGTAATTTGGTCGATGCGATCATTTCCTGTTCTGGCGACAAAATAACCATTGTGCCCAAAGGGCCCAATCGCTTTATCGAAAACAAGGTGTTACGCGTAGTTGTCAACAACATCAAAGACCTGGCAGGCAACAATTTTGCCGAGAAAAAATGGGAATTTTTCGTTGACCGCAACCCAATTCGCTGGTTGGATGGAGCAGTTGAAGTAGAGAAATACGAAGAAGACTATGTAAAGTTGACCCGCAGAATTGAAAATACGGGGGGCCAGGCCACCGACTACGAAATCTTGGATGTACCAAACTGGGTCAGGGTATTCCCCAAAAAAGGAACCCTTGCCCCGGGCGTAGCCCAGCCCATTACCTTTGAGTTTGACAGCACGATGGCCATTGGAGCTTACATGGATACGTTGTTCCTGGATGTAGTCGAGGGCAAAGAACCCGTCATCGTTGATGCCCGAGTAATGTGTCATGGCCCAGCATGGGCGGTAAACCCTCGCTCTTATGATTACTCCATGAACATGACCTTGCAGTTGGACATTGAAGGCGTCTTTTCGGCAGATCGCCAAGACATTGTTGGAGCGTTCATCAATGGAGAATGCCGGGGCCTGGCCAAAATGCAGTATGAACCTACGCTGAAAAAGTGGTTGGCCTTCCTGACGGTATACTCCAATAGTTTCACGGGAGATTCCATTCGCCTGCAAATTTGGGATGCCAGCGCTTGTTTGTTGTATGGATCGGTATTGGAAAAATTCGCTTTTGAAAGTGAAGACCTGGTGGGTTCACCGTTGGAACCCGTTACCGCAAGAACGAACAACCTGTTGCTGCGCAGAATCGAAATTAACGAAGGCTGGAACTGGATTTCGTTCAACCTCCAATTCCCTGATCCATCCATCAATGCTGCCTTGAGGAACTTGCGCCGTCCTCAAAACGACTTCATCAAAGGACAGACCTTGTTCAGCCAGTACTTCAATGCGGGCAACCAGTGGGTGGGATCTCTGGCAACCCTGGGTAATATTGGCATGTACCAGTACCGTGCGGATGCAGCAGATACGCTAGATATGTTGGGCCGCCCGATCAATCTGGCGGCTACCACCATCCCCGTAAATGTAGGCTGGAACTGGATTGGGTACTTGCCACAATCGCCATTGCCACTGAATTTGGCACTGTCTAGCCTTAGTCCGTTGAACGGGGACGTGATCAAGAGCCAAACTGGGTTTGCACAATATGTGGCCGGTTATGGTTGGTTAGGAAACCTCCAGTACATGGAAGCCCCCGAAGGGTATTTGCTCAAAATTTCCAATGCGGGTACCTTGACGTACCCTGTGCCAAGTAACTTGACGGAAGTACCTGTGGAAAAAAGCAAATCCAAAGCTTTGGCTGCAACCAATTACTGGACATTGGAGCCTTCCAAGTTTGAGCAGACCATGACGCTCATTGGGATGGTCACTGCGGATAAGTTGAACGTGACGGCAGAAAACTTTGAGTTGGGGGCATTTGTAGGCAATGCAGTGCGGGGCAGTGCTCCAGCGATCTACGTCAAGTCTTTGAACGCCTATTTGTTTTTCATTACGATGTACGCCAACAAGCCAGGTGAGCTGATCAACTTCAAGTTGTACGATGGAAACAATGTACGGAACTTGAAAGAGACCTTGTACTTCTCGAACGATGCCCAAATCGGGATGGTTCAGGAGCCTCAACCCTTCAACCTGTTGACCACGACGCGTACCAAAGACCTAAGCTTGATTGACTACTTTGAAGTGGCTCCCAATCCATTCTACAACCAAACGACCTTGACGTTTTCAAGCGAACAAGGGGGCGAAGCCCAGTTTACCGTATTGGATGTAATGGGGCGTGTACACGATCAATGGCGCGTCCATACTTTGTCTGGAATGAATGAATTCCGCTGGGATGCTCAATCGGCTACAAAAGGTGCACTAGCTAGTGGAGTATATTTCCTGAAGTTGGAACTCAACGGAAAGGTAACCATGAAAAAAGTGGTATTGCAACGATAATTTTAGTTCACCCGGTAGTGAAAGCTACCGGGTGAACCCTTTTTTTGTCCAAATAACAATGACACCATGTTCCACGCTATACGCCACCCCTTGTTTTTATTCATCTGCTTTTTGGGATTTGCACTTAACTTACAGGCGGCTATCCCCACTTGGTCGGTAGATGCCAGCCAATACCAGTACAGCATGAGCTTCAATGCACAGGTGGTGCTTGATGGAGCGAGTGCTCCGCAGGGTAATCACTTGGTCGGGGTATTCGTAGGCAACCAATGTCGCGGATTGGCTAGCCCGATGGAGGCAAATGGACAACGTTATTATTTTATTACGGTATACTCCAATCAATCATCGGGTGAAACACTGACCTTCAAATTTTACAACGCGGGTACCGACCAGCTCTATAACTCGCCCCTCACCCAGGTTTTTCAGCGCAACGCCAACGTAGGCGGAGTCTCGAATCCACTGGCATTGCCCTTTGCTACGGGCAATGACTTCCCGATTGTTTTTTCGGCCATTCCCAAACAAACCACAATTTCGGGTACACCATTTACCCCGCTTAATTCAAAAACTTACCTGAACCAGGTTGACCAGGATCAGCTTAGCTGGCAAGCATTGCCCGGTCCAAAACTGAATGCCAGCGTTGATGCCAATGGTGTCCTGTCGGTCAGCCCGATTGTATCGTACTGGACGGGCACAGATACCGTTCGGGTGGTTGCTACCGAAAACGGCCCCAACGCCTATAAAGATACCGCAATCGTATGCTTCCAGATTTTACCCTATACCCAAATTGCCCTAAACCCATTGCCGATTCAACAGATTGGCCCGAACGATGCGTTCAAATCTTATGATGTAGATCAATACTTGACCCCAGAAAACAATTGCCGCACGTATTCGGTATGCCAAATTCCCTTAAAAGGCAATGTACCAGCGCCCAATTGGACGGTCGCGGGCGGCGGTGCCGGCTCCATGACCATCAACGCCAAAGTGCGTTTTGGGGGCAAAGAACAATCCGTTCCTGGCAGCCAATTGGCCGTATTCATCAACAACGAATTGAGGGGCGTGGTCTCGCCCGTGCAATCAGGCGGTAGTTATTGGTATTTTTTGATCGTAAACAATGGCGCGGCAGGCCCCATTACCTTCAAGTACTATGATCCTGCCAACCAATACCTGTACACCTGCGCATCCACCCTGAATTTTGTGTCCAATACCACGGCAGGCACAATTATGGCCCCTCAGGTCGTCAATTTGGAACCCTTGGACATTCAAATCAATGCCAACGGAACCCTTACTGCCAATATCCTCAACGCCGATTGGCTGGGCACGCAATACGTAGAAATCATTGCCGCCGATTGTACCTACCCCAACATCAACCGTGACACGGTCATTGCAACCTTTGTGATTGACCCAAACGACACCGGAAAGCCTACCCTTTTTTCAGCAGATTCCATCGCCTTCACCGAAGCTTCCTGTTTGCCTTTGTACGACGCCAACGCATTTGACCAGTTGGATGCAGAGGGTCAGGGCCTGAGCTATTCGATCATTGGCGGTGCAGATGGAACGCTGTTCAGCCTCGATCAAACTACGGGAAAACTTAGTTGGAAAAATGCTCCTGATTTTGAAACTCCGCTGGACGGCAATACCAACAATGTATACGAAGTATTGATTGAAGTGCGCGACAAGGACGGGAAAACGGACGAGCTGCTGCTCAAAATAGCGGTATTGGACAATCCTGCGGAAACCTTTACCGCCGCTATTCAAAGCTCCGGTTTTTTGTGTTTGCCAAACAACAAAACGGTATTGACGGCATCGAGTGGCCAATACTTTTTGTGGAGCACTGGGGAGAAAAACTCCGAAATCACCGTTTCCGCAACGGGGGATTATGCCGTTACGGTCACCAATGCCTTGGGCTGTAAGGATACCGCTTACGTCAACATCGTGGCCGTAGCCTTGACTTTGGCCATCGATACGGCCTGCTTGAGTGAAAAAAGCATTGCCCTATCCGGCGGATTCCCGCTGAACGGGACCTATAGCGGTACTGCCGTCAGCGGCACTACCTTTGAACCAACCATTGCTGGAGTAGGCAAGTTCGTGATTACTTATACGTATACAGACGGAGTGGCCTGTACCAATTTTGCCAAAGACACTTTTTACGTTTTGCCAGAGCCAGTGATCGCCAATCAAAGCATCGATACCATTTGTAGCGATGTGCCAGTAGGCCTCAATTTTGCCCTCAGCAGCAACGGCACCACTGCTCACCATTACAACGTAATCGACCTGAAATTGGGTAGCCTCATCGTTGCCGCTGGCAATGCTGGCCTTGCAAATGGCCTGAAGGCCAACGCTTTGGCCGACGACGTTTTCAGAAATACCACCAATCAAGTGCAAAAGGCGGTGTATACCGTGATTCCGTTCAGTGTAGATGGTTGCCCGGGGGATACCTTCACGGTGACCGTGCCAGTTTTCCCAGAACCCGTCATTTCGGCTGGCGACAAAACCATCTGCAACGAAACCAATACCGCGCTGGAGGTGGTCAATTTCAATGCTTTGAACGGTGCTGCATTCAATTGGACAGCCCAATACCGTGGTGCCACTGGCGGCAGCGGCAGCGGCAGCAGTGTTCCTGGCAATGCGGCCATCAAAGAGGTACTGATCAATCCGGGTGTTACTCCCATTGTGCTTACCTACACGCTTGCCCCATTTAGTGCCCTGACCCAATGCCTAGGGGATACGATCCGCCTGGATGTGACCCTCAACCCCCGTCCAGTCATGGAATCGGTGGCCGACCAAACCGCTTGCAACGGCGGAGCGACCCTCCCCGTTGATTTCCAAAGCCCGGTAGCAGGTACTGTGTTTAAATGGAGCAATGACAATTCGAACTTTGGTTTGGCTGCGTCTGGTCAGGGTGATATTCCTGCATTTGTGACCCAGGCTGCATCTACACCCCAAAGAGCCAAAATCCAGGTTAGGCCCTATTTTACCCATGCTGGCCTAACTTGTGTTGATTCCATCCGCAGCTTCAGCATTGGCGTGATCAATTGTGAAGTAAAAATTGCCGACCCTTGCACTTGTACCAACAATGCTCCGATCATTGCCAACGGCACCTACAGCAACGCGGGTACTTTTGGCGAAACCGTGAGTGTTACAGCGCCCAGCGGGCAAACTTGGTCGGTGTACCGCGTTTCTGGATTGTACACCGACGCAGCAGGAACGATTCCGCTTGCGGTGGGTACTACATTGCAGGAAACCCCTGCCAATAGCGGCAATTTCGCACTACACGCTTTCCATCAGGACAGCGTAGGCTACCAAATTGTAGTAGTCAACACCCAATTGGATACCTTGAGCATTGGCAACCTTTGTTACTATCCCGATCCAGTATTCGCTGGTTTGCCAGCGGTGATCTCCCCCAATGCTGCGCCATTTGAAGTAGTAGGCACGGTACTAAATAACCCAGCCGGAACGGGTACTTTTATCCTGGATGGAACTACCCAGGCTGGAAGCAGCCCGATTCCGACCAAAGTGACGCTCACGCCGGGTACTTTACCCAAAGGAACGCATACCCTGGAGTACCGCTTTGACGCAGGAAAACCTGGCGCAAGCCTGCAAGATCCAGGTTGCATCAAAACGGTGCGACAGCAATTTGTAGTCGGAGATTGTGGTTGTCAGGATGTAGTGGTTCAACTCAATGGCAACTGTCAGTTGGAACTGTTGGCTAGTGTGGTATCCCAGGGCAACTGCAAGGATGGCATTGTGCGGGTGGTAGATAACAATCCTGCCAATGGCGCCATCATCGATTGCCCGGGCGTATGGACTTACGGCTTGTTCGACTCCTTCAATAATATCCTATGTTGGGGGAAAGTCACCGCCGAAGACAAAACTCCACCGCGTATTCTTTGCACCAACTGGCTGAATACCCCCCTGATTTGTAGCGATGTGACGGAGGTGCTGAACAATCACCTGAGCATTGGCAATGCCTATGGCTCCAGCTCCGAAACCCTCCTTTCTCCTACACCAGCCAACAGTGACCCTAGCCGCCGTACCATTCTCAATGCGGAGGGCGTAGCTGGCGTGGGTACTCAAAACTGCGCTTTGGCCCCACCGAACTTGCTGAACAGCAGCCTTGACAAATTGAAAAACGTAGGTTATACCTACTTTTCGGACAATTGCCAAACTGGTGCTTGTGCTTGCCGCACGACGCTGAAATGGAACGATCGAGTGGTGTATTACGGCTGCGATTCGATCAAGGCGACGGGGACTTATGCCCGGATTTTCCGGGAGTGGACTGGAACGGATTGCAACGGCTACACCCGTGATACGACTCAGGTCATTCGATTTGTGCGGCCTCGTGCAGCATTTGGTACGGTAGCCACTAGTGTGCAGACCGATGGCCAAAACACCGACTTCCAATTCAATGGAGGGAACACGGTACGGATCACTTCTTGCCAGAGCGGCACAAGCACAACCGAAGCCGTACCCGGCTACGATAGGGTAGTGGAGTACGATGCCTGCAGCAAAGATTACAGCAAAATCAAGTGGCAGGATGTCACTCCCTATGTGCTGAGTCCCTTGACGGGCAAACGCAAGTATTTGGCAGCCAATAATGATAAGACGACTGTACCTGCCGATTCTACTTTAGAGTGCAGCTACAGCGTGAATGTCACCGATGTAGAATTCCCCATCTGCAATGGAGGTGTAAAAATAGACCGTACCATTGCGGTAATGGACTGGTGTGCAGGGCAGGTGGTCAAAACCTGGAAGGTGCTGATCAAAATTGGTGATTTCAAGGCACCGGTGATCAGCAAAATCCAAAACCCGGTATTGTCGACCAATGCCGCTGATTGCAGCGCCTCGTTTAATGCCAGCGCAGCGGGCATCAAAGCCGCTTTTGGCGTCACGATCAGCGACAACTGTGCGGCCAGCCCCTTGGTCAGTGTCAAATTGAAATCGAAATACCACTACGTCAAAGGTATTCTGACGGATACCACGACCTGGCGGGAGGGTGTTTATCCAGTAGTGAACAATCGGATCAGCGGCCTGGAATTGGGGCCTCATCGCCTGATCCTGGATGTGACCGACAATTGTGAGAACTGTGTGCGGGATAGTTTTGAATTTGTGGTGAAAGACCAGATCGCTCCCCTGATGAAGTGTGATGCCCAAATCAGGGTATCGCTGAGCAGCAATTTCGTATACGGCGGCGATACCGGCCCCGAAGCCATCGGCTACGCACAAGTGAGCGCCCAGGATTTGGACGAAGGCTCTACGGACAATTGTCAGATTCGTTGGATCCAGGTTCGCCGCAGCATTGGGCAAGACTGCATCGCCAATTTTATCAAAAAAGGCTACGACACCAATGGTGATGGCAAGTTAACGCCCCGGAACAAACCCTATGTGGAATCCCCCGGAGCAATTGTAGATGCCGACAAGGTTGACGGATTTGACCGCAATGGCGATGGCGACATTGCCGATTTTGGCGAAGCCTTTGAAACCATCAATGGCGTATTATTTTCTCCCCTGCAAGACCAGGTCGAATTGTTTTGTTGTGATGTGCTGCAAAGCCCTACGGTAGAGCTATGGGGTGAAGACATTTACGGCAACCGCAATTATTGCTGGACGACGCTCAGCGTGGAAGACAAAATAGCCCCCACTTGCCAGGCCCCCCAGGACTTGACCCTGGACTGCGACGACAAGTGCCTGACCTGGCTGGACGCTGCCCAACACGAAACCCAGGCCGATGCCTGCTTTGGCGGAACTGCCAATCTAAGCAATGGTGGTGAATGTGGAAATGTACAAAAAGCATACAGCGTAGAAGCAGTGAAAGGTAAATGTGGGATTGAAAAATACCTCCGCAAATGGACATTTATCAAAAAAACGGGCAAAGGGGATTTGCTCGTGACTTGCACGCAGACCATTTACCTGCGGAATATTCATAAGTACAGCATCCGTTTTCCCAAAGATGCGAGTGTGAACTGCCTGCAAACCCTCTCTCCGGACTCTGTGCGGGTAGCGGAATTGGGCTGCGATGTGCTGGCGGTCAATGCAAGCGACAAACGCTACGCAGCCAGCGGCGATGAATGCTACAAGGTTTTCCGTACCTACACCGTGATCAACTGGTGTGCGTACAATGACCAATGTGGCGATCCCGTGCAAAATGTGCATGTGGTGCCGCGTAGCATTTTTGACAACTATGGCAAAAACGACCTGTACGTGTTGGTGCGCGACGAAGATCGGGACACCGAGGAAAGTTTCTGGTACTCCCGCGACAGCATTTTCAACCAAAACACAGACTTGTCTTTTGTGCCAACAGTGCCTGGCACAGGCAGCAACCAGTGCGAAGGCGAATACTACCACGCTTTTCAGTACACCCAAATCCTGAAGGTATACGACAACGAGCGCCCGGTGGTAAGCGGAAAAACTCAGGAGGCATGCATCCGGGAGGACGCCAACTGTCTGGCTATTGTTGACCTGACAGTAAAAGTGGAGGACAATTGTACGGCTGGGAAAATCGAACTGGAAACCCCACAAATGAGCGTTGAATTGCTGCAAGATCCCAACTCGATCATGCCCTATCAGCCCAACCGCTGGACGATTACGCCACTCACTTTGGTGTCTGGATTAAAACTGACCGAAGGAATTGCCCCCGCCGAATTCAAAATCAGGATCAATGGATTGCCGCAGGGCAAACACAATTTGGTGGTGGTAGCCCGCGATGAGTGTGGCAATTTGAGCACCGCCACCCGCATTCCGTTTGAGGTCAAAGATTGCAAGGGGCCAGCACCCATTTGTATCAATGGCTTGAGCACAACTTTGCAGGCTGATGGCCAGGGCGGCGGCAATGCTACCGTATGGGCAACCGATTTTGTAGCCTCAAAAGTGTATGATTGCAATGGCCAGGGCCCAGAAAGCCAGCAAGGCTTAAAACTGGTGACGCATTATTCGATTAACCGGGTAGGACAGAAGGCGCTACAGGGCCAAAACAAACTGGTACTGAACTGTGAAGATGCCAAACTAGCCTTGATTCCAGTTGAAATCCATGCCTGGGACACGCAAGGCAACCACGATTTTTGTGTGAGCTTCATCGAAGTACAATCCAATCAGAATGCCTGCCAGAGTATTGCAACTGCAGGGCAAATTTCGGGAATCATCACCACGGATGATGCAGAGCCATTTGCTGGTGTAGGGGTTGAACTGAGTGGTGGCGCAGCATTAAAACGCACGACCAACAGCGCGGGGAGTTACAGTTTCCTCAACCTGACTACAGCCAAGGACTACACCCTGAGCGTACAACTCGATGACAACCCGCTCAATGGGGTCTCTACCCTGGATTTGATCCACATGGTTCGGCATATTCTGGGGGTCAAAAAACTAAGCAACCCGTATCGCTTAATTGCGGCAGATGTAAACAATTCGCAATCGATCACTACCCTGGATTTGGTACAGATCCGCAAGATGATCCTGGGCTTGGAAACCAAATTCAGCGCTGTGCCGAGTTGGCGCTTTGTGGATGCGGGTTATTCGTTTCCCGTTCCCAGCGATCCCTGGTCGGCCTCTTTCCCGGAAGTGATCAACATCAATGACTTGCAGGGGAAGATTCGGGCAGATTTTATTGCCATCAAAATGGGGGATGTGAATGGAACAGCGCTGGTGAATGGGCTGGGGAATGCAGAAGTGCGCACAAGTGGCCAACTCAAACTCAATACCCAGGAACAGAGCCTGAAAATGGGCGCTGAATACCGGGTCGCGTTCACGGCAGATGACTTGCAAAACATCCAGGGCTATCAGTTTGCGCTGAGCCTGGATCAAAGCAAAGTAGAACTGCTGGACATCGAATACGGCGTAGCGAAAGCAGAAAACTTCGGCATCTTCAAAAACGAGGGTCTGATTACGACGTCTTGGAATCAAGTGGGGCTTGCGACAGCAATTGCTAAGCCAGGGGCATTGTTTACGCTGGTACTGCGCGCCAAAGCGGAGGCCAAATTGAGCAGCGCCCTGAGTTTGAACCGAAGGGTATCACCAGAAGCGTACAATCAGCACAATGAGAACCTTGGGGTAGCCTTGAATTACCAAGGTGTCAGCATCGCCGAAGTTTACCAATTGATACAAAACACACCGAACCCATTCAGCGATGAAACGGTCATTGGGTTCACCTTGCCAAAGGAGACAAAGGCAACGTTGAGCATTCGGGATGTGAAAGGTGCCTTGATTTACAAAGTAGAAGGCAATTATACCAAGGGCAGCAACCAGGTAACCTTGAAGAAGGCGCAACTCGGTGCGAGTGGAGTGTTATACTATACCTTGGAAACGGCGGAGTTTATTGCGACCAAGAAGATGGTGATTTTGGAGTAAGGAATTTAGAGAGATTATGCTGGGCAGCTTCGCTGCTATGTTTTTTTCACCACCTCAGGCCTGTCAATTACCCACAAATCCGCGTATTGAATGCAAAATCGTGCTTTAGCTCAGAAACCCCCGACCCCTAAAGGGGAGTACATTGTTGGTAAGCAAGAAAACCTACCTTTTTGTAGAAGAAGTATTGTTTTTTACTTCCCGAAAATGTACTCCCCTTTAGGGGTCGGGGGTTTCTGAGCTAAGTAAAGTGTTCAATATCAACAACTAACTCGATTGTTCGGTTTTGTGGGTAATTGACAGGTCTGAAGTGTCTTAGGTGGTGGAAAACAAAATCAGCGAAGCCACCCCAAATA
>Ga0247837_1007409_pt1 | contig 14561 bp, 14 predicted proteins | sample LaCtaG_2_FD_187115 | JGI IMG/M metagenome (GOLD analysis project Ga0247837, IMG submission 187115) | Freshwater microbial communities from meromictic Lake La Cruz, Castile-La Mancha, Spain - LaCruzMarch2015_14.5m | ecosystem: Environmental > Aquatic > Freshwater > Lake | place: Spain: Castile-La...
ACTCCTCCATCTTTTCGCTGCCCCTCCAAAGTGGGCTGCGTTCCCTGTAAACCCACACCCGTAGCCCGAAAAAATCAAAGCATCCTGTCTTTACAGGCCTTTCTGGCATTCCGCCGGGGAAGTTAGGCTAGTAAACAAGCGGCTCCGAGGGCCAAAGAGAGCATAAATTAGCTCTTTTTCGACGCCAGACCGCGAAGTCGGGTTAGGCGGAGGCCGCGCCAGGCGAAAGGCTTGGCGCCGTTTTTTGTCTGTCTAAACCCCTATTCCCTTCCTCGTCCAATCAGGAAGCCACGGCGCGCTTGGGAAACAGCACGAGCGGCGCAGCCACGCCAATGGCGATCGCCAGCACCATGAAAATGGAGGTCGCGGTGAGCGAGATCGCTTCCGCGACAAGGGCAAGTGGCGCCGCGGAGCCCGCGTGAATGATCGCGAGAAAGCCGAGAACCGCGCGAAACGCGAACGATCCAGGAATCATGGCCACCACGCCGGGAAAGGCGAAGGCGCTCGCGGGGGCCCGGAAAACCCCGGCGAAAAACTGGGCGATGAAACCCGCCGCGAGTGCTCCGATTAGCGACCCAACGACGATATCGACGCCCAAGGTGAGACAAAACGTGCGCGTCGTGTGGCTCGCAACACCACAGAGAACCCCGACCCATGCGAGTCGCCAGGGAACATTAAAGAGGAACAGATAACCCAGGGCCGCCGTTGCGGAGAAAAGCGCGTCCTCCGCAAGGGACGGCAGTCGGGAGGGCTCGCTGACGGGAATCCCTGCGCCCGTGACGACGGTCGCCGCAAACAAACCGATCGCAATCGTCAGTGTCGCCATCGCGGCAAGCCAAAGCCGGGCGAGACCCATCGTCATGTGATTCTGAATCATGTCACGCACGGCGTTCACGAACGGCACCCCCGGAACGAGAATCATCCCCTGGGTGATCAGACAAAGTGCCGGCATGCTGCTCAGATTCAGCATGACACCCACGCCCGCCACCGCCCCGCCGACAAACGCGGAGACCAGCGAGGTGAGGAACAGATTCGCCCGCCGCCGCCCCAATTCGAGCCGCACCCAGGTCCCCACGACAGCCGCGCCGAAAGCGACAAAGAACGTCGGCCAGTCCCCTCCAAACAATCGGCTCAGGCTGGCAGCGGTCAGGCTGAGTCCCACGATGACCACCCAGCGCGGATAAACCGGCGCCTCGCGCTCGATCGCTTGGAGTCGCGCATCGATCTCCGCCATCGGGAGCGGACTCCGTTCAATCTCGTCCAAGAGCGAGTCCACCGCCGCAATCGCCGCCATGTTCACATTCATCGCCGGAATTCTCCGACCCGTCTTCGTCCGGAATTGATCGTTCAGTCCGACCGTCATCAACAGGCTTTCGTACGTCACCAACAAATTCCCCTCGCACCCGAACGCCGTTGCGAAGCGCTGAACCCCTTGTTCAACCGCCCCGGTATCCGCGTTGTTCTGAAACAGGATCCGACCCACCATCAGGGCGAGGTGCGAAATTTCCTCGATGGAAGCGCGTTCGTTGGGCATCGCAACCAAATTGCGCCAGGCGGTTCGCTACAAACAACGTTTTTCGTCACGGCCTCCCGCACACGAATTGACCAGCCGATGTGTTCGTGTATTGCTATGTGCATGGCAACCAAGACCGTTTCCATTGACGAGGAAGCTTATGAGCGGCTGGTGCGTGCGCGTCGGCACAGCAAGGAATCGTTCTCCAAAGTGATCCACAGGGCCCGATGGGACGAAGGAGTCCGTCGTTGCGGCGACCTGCTGACGCGAGCTCATGGCCGGATGAGCATCGATGCTCTCGACCTTCTGGATGAAGCTCAAAGTGCGGATGCCCGGCCTGCGGACAAATGGAAGCATTGAGCTTTGACACGACGTTCCTGATTGATTTCCAGCGGGAGCGTCGAAAGACCCCCGGCGCTGCAACCCGGTTTTTGGAAGCCCACCGTGAATCGCCGGCCTACCTGTCCGTGGTGGCGATTGGCGAGTTTGCCGAGGGGTTTGTCAGCCGGTCCGATCCGGTTTTTCTGTCTGTGGTGGAGTCCTTCGAGGTCCTGGATGTCAATCGACGAGTAGCCGCCGCCTACGCGCGAATCACCCGGAGTCTGCGGCGGAACGGAAATCTCATCGGGACCAACGATCTCTGGATCGCAGCAGTCTCCGTGGCGCATTCCCTCCCGCTCGTCACTCGGAATGCGGAACATTTTTCCCGTATCGCGGATCTCAAAGTGGTCGCGTACGGTTGAGCCAACCGAGTGGTCTGCGCTACGCGGAGTACAACCCCACCAACTGATTCTTCCCCTTGAGCTGGTGCTCGCCAAGGCTCGTCCAACCGTCAGTCCCCTCACCCAGCGCGGTGATGAAATCGCGGGACATGACGAGTTCGCGGTTCAAATCTTTCATCACGGACTCGATCCGGAAAACTGTATTGACCGTATCGCCAATGATGGTCGCGTCGCGTTGGGCGACCAGTCCGATGTTCCCGCAGGTCACTTGGCCAAAATGGAGCGCAACGGCGATTTTGAACGGTTTGGTGGGGTCGGGCCATCGCCGTTTGGCGGCAAACTCCAATAGGGCGTTCCCGGTGCGCAGAGCGCTTTCCGCCGCATGACGGGCACTTTCATGAGCGAACCAATAGGCGAGCACGGCGTCCCCCAAAAACTTGTCCACCACCCCACCCGTTTCCTGAACGTTGTTTCCCGCATCGCGAAACCACTCCCCAAGCAAACGCGCGACCTGATCCTCCGGCAGCACCTCCGACATCGTCGAGAATCCCCGAATGTCGCAAACCATCAGCGCGACCGTCGCCACTTCCTTCATGTCGGTGTCCGTCCCCGCGGCAAGTGTGGCTTCCACCGCGTGCTCCCCCTGCCCGTCCTCCGTCTGCTCGAAGATGATCTCATTGCCGGCCAGTCGAATGGACGCCCCGTGCTCAAGGGTCACAGGCATGATGACGCGACGTCCGTTGACAAATGTCCCGTTGCGGCTGCCGAGGTCCATAATTTGGTACTGGTACGCATTGTGGCAGCGGATGATGGCATGCTGCCGTGACACGTGCTGGCTCGTCGCAAAACTGACCATATTGTCCCTCGTGCGACCGATCGTCACCGTGTTGGCGATTTCTACTTCGTACCCTTCTTCGTCCGAAGGCTTGACTCTGAGCTTGGCACCCATTTGACCGAGTTATAGCGGCAAACGCGGCCAGGGCGAAGGAGGAATCGATCGCAGGGAGCGGAAACCGCGGGAAATTCTTCGACAGGACCTACAAAGGATCTGGAGACCCCGGCGCACGTTGTGGGGGAGACGCAGCAGCTTCATCGATGAACACGTCCATTTGCTGACCTACATAAATCGGAAACGCCGGCTTCTCGAATTGGTAAACGATTTGCAACACGCGGGTGTCGACTCGCTCCGTGCTTTCGCCCGTGAGGGAGCGCTTCGGCAAGATGTAGGGCTCGATTCGCACAAACTTCAGATCGATGGGTTCCGAGCGCGTGCCTTTCAGGTAAGCAACGGCCGGGGTACCGGGGCGAACGCGAGGGGCATCCGCTTCATCCACATCCGCCCGCAATTGCAACGAGGCAACATCTCCGAGCAAAATCGCCGGCTCGCCATTCGAGGTGGTGGCGGCCGCCGGAGCGAATTCCCCCTCCCGCACATTGACCTGCAATACCTCCCCATCCCGGGGGGCATACACGGTGAGCAGATCCAAGCGCGTCTTCGCCAAGTGACGCTGCGCGATGCCGTACTCCAGATCCGCCTTCGCTTTGTCCAGCCGGGCCTGCGCGCCGCGGAACGCGAAAATGTCCCGCTGACGTTCGTCTTCGCTGGCCACCCGCTTTTCGGAAAGCTTGATCATCCGCGCGAGAATCTCCTGGCGATCCGCAAGGTCAACTTCCGCTGTCTTCACACTGCTCTCCAGGACCGCGACCTGCTTCTCCGCCAACTCCAGCTCCGCCGTTACCTCGCGGGAGTCGATTTGGAACAGCGGCTGACCCCGCTGCACCTTGTCTCCGACCTTGACGAAAACTTTGTCGATTCGCCCCCCGATGAACGGCGAAACCCGCACGTTTTCGCGAAGGCTTTCCACAATTCCCCGCGCTCCGATGGTCCGCTCGTACGGCGAACTGGACGGCGTCACGAGCGGGGTGGAAACCGGGTCGCCTTTCCTGAGGCGCATGACCAGCGCGGTGATGGCGATAATCCCGATCAGGGCGAGGTAGAACGTGGGGCGCTTAAGCATGGTGGAAGTCTTTGGCAGGAACGACGGCCTTTACACGGCCATCCTCGATTTCTGCGATTCGGTCGGCAAACGGGAAAATGCGGCTGTCATGCGTCACGACAATCACGCACCGATCGGGTCGGCAGGCGATTTCCCGCAACAACTCCAGCGTGCGATGTCCCGTTGCCGCATCGAGCGAGGCGGTCGGCTCGTCGCAGATGATCAATTGCGGGTCGTGCACGAGCGCCCGAGCGATGGCAACGCGTTGCTGCTGGCCCCCGGAGAGCTGATGCGGATAGGCGCGTAGACGCCCGCCGAGGCCAATTTCCGTCAGGATTTCACCGGCCCGCTTCTCCGCATCGCGATAATGCCGACCCTGCAAGATCAAGGGAATGGACGCATTTTCGACGGCGTCGAGCGTGGGGATCAGATTGAACTGCTGGAAGATGAAACCCACCTTTTCCCCGCGAAAACGCGTGATCTGCCGGTCGGACATCTTTCCGAGATCGCTTCCGAAAAGCTCCACGGTGCCCTCATCGCTGCGTAGCGTTCCGCAAACCACGCTCAACAACGTGGTCTTTCCGCAGCCGGACGGACCCACGATCATGAGCAGTTCCCCGGACCGCGCCTCCAGGGTGGCTCCCTTCAGCGCAAAAACCCGCGCGTCTCCGGAACCGAACGTTTTCACCACATCGCGCACGGCCACGGCGATTGCTGGGTTGCTCATTTGAAAACCATCGCCGGTTCCAAGCGCGAAATTTTGACCAACCCCACCGCCGCAGAAAACAGGCAGATAAACACCACGACGGCCGCCACAAAGGCTGGAACCTGCCACGGCGTGTAGAACGGCGGCTGCTCGGCCTTGAGCACCGCATTCCCGAACCACGCCGTCAAACCCACGCCGATCCCGTAGCCGATGAAGCCCACCGAGAACGCCTGTAACAGCACCATCGACGCCAGCGTGCCCATGCCCGCACCCATCGCCTTCAGCGCCGCCAGATAGCGCAGATTGTCATGAACAAAGAGGTAAAACGTCTGACCCGCTATCGCGATTCCTACGATGATTCCAAGGATAACCACCGTACCGAACGAAATCGGAATCCCAGTGTTTTTTACGTACCAAAACATCGTCGCGCGCGCGAAGTCGGAAGACGCGGATGCGGTGAGTCCCGGCAACTCCCGAATCCTCGCCGCAAGCTCCGCAGGTGTCACTCCAGGGACAGGCTCGACGAGAATAGCCGACAACTGCTTGCGTTGAGGTTTCGCGTACTCCAGAGCGCGATCATACGTAGTAAAGATGTAGGGCTGGCCCAGAAAACTGCGCGAGGATTGGCAGATGCCGACAACGCGTGCTTCTTTGTCGTTGATCTCGAAGGTCGTCCCGAGTGTGAGCGCGATGCCTTTTTTCCGGAATTTTTCCTTTGTAACCTGATCCACCACGACGGCATTGGGCAGCCGGAGATCCTCGATCCTGCCTTCGCGCATGACGGCGGGTTTCCCGACGAGGGTTCCGGTGTCAAGCCCGACGAGTTGGACATTCTGGAATGATCCGTCCTGGAGTCGTGCCTGCTCGATCCCCATGTAGAGAGGCACGGCCCATTGAACTCCTGGAACGCCGCGAACGCGTTCGACCTCGATTTCCCGCATGGGGATGACCTCGTTTGCCTGTTCGACTTTTTTGTCCACGACCCAGACCTCCGCGCCGATGTTCCGGATGGTTGCGGTGGTCCAGGTCATGAGGCCGCAGAAGACCGAGGCTTGCTGGGTCATGAGGAGCGAGCAAAACGTGAGTCCGCACACGAGCATGGCGTACTTCGCCCGGTCGCGGAACAACATCTTGAGCGCAATGCGAAGCATTTGGAGAGACCTACGTTCCTTGCGACTCTTTGGGTTTGAACCGCTCTTCGTTTTGGTTGTGCCAGGGAGTGATTTGTTTTTCGACGTACTTCGCGATGAGGTCGAATTCGAGGTTTGCCGCGTCCCCGCGGCGGGCAAACTGCAGGTTCGTGTGCTCCCGGGTGTGGGGAATGATCCAGACGGTGAAGCGGTCCGCCTGCACCTCCGCCACCGTGAGGCTGATTCCGTTCATCGCAATGGAGCCCTTGAAAACAACGTAGCGGGCGAAATCCGGAGGGAGCTCACATTCCACCCGCAAATCGTGGCCGCGAGGCTCCACACGCAGCAGGTTTCCCACCCCGTCGATATGACCCTGGACGAAGTGCCCACCGAGCCGGCCGTCTGCCCGCAAGGCGCGCTCGAGATTGACGCGGGAATCGGGTCGGAGCAGACCCAGATTCGTCCGCTGAAGGGTTTCCTCAAGGAGGTCAAAACTTGCGATGTCCCCGCGTCGGTGGCTGACGGTCAGACAGCAACCGTTCACCGCCACGCTGTCCCCGCGCGACAACTTGGGTGCGAGTTCGGGCATCTCGATGTTGAGTTGGAACGATTCGGTGGTCCGTCTGAGCCAGACCACACGACCAACAGATTCCACTAAGCCGGTAAACATCGGTTGACCCTCCTGCAAAGGCGGTGGGACTTCAACCAAAAGCGGCTTTCCCATGGACAGCCTTCCCCACGCCTGAAAAAATAGCCTCCGATGACGGTTCGACCTTTCACATTACAGTTCCCCGATGGCGGGTGGATTCGGGGTTTCGCGTGCCTCGGTCTCTCCGCCATCCTTTGCTCCTGCGCGTCGGTAAGCGTGAAAGAAACGAACGCCGCCCCGTCGTCAAAGGTGGTGGTACCATCGATGATCTATGTCCACAATTTCACGATCGACCGGGCGGAATTCCGAGTCGACCGCGGCGGGGAGGCGTTGGCTCAGTTCGAGCAGGAAACCTCCGAGCGATTATCGCGCATGCTGGTTCGCCGTCTACGGGAACGAATTGGGCGGGCCAAGGTGGTTGCTTCTAGTGCCCCCCTTCCCCGGCAGAATGCCTGGCTGATCACGGGCCGCTTTGACCGCGTTTATCAGGGCAGCCGCGCCCTGCGCATGGTGATCGGACTCGGGTTGGGTGCCACGAAGATGGAAACGACGGTCAAGGTTTACGATCTTCGTGATCCAAACCCGCTTCGGCGTCCGATCCTGACCGTAAAAACGACCGGGGGATCCAACATGACCGGTGGACTCCTCGGATCCGCATATCAATTCAATCCGTACCTTTTTGCACTCAATGTTGCGGGCAATTTGCAGTCGGGAATCGTGTTTGATACCGGGCGGACAGCTCGCGAGGTCACGGCGGCGCTGTCGGAGTTTCTTTATCATCATGGCGCGATTACGGAGCAGGAAGCCGTCTCACCGAAGCGGTTGGGAACGTGGCCGTAGGGGAGAGGAAAGAGTGAAGGGGGCGGCTCGCCCCCTTTCGTTATTCTAAACAGGGGCAGGCTGCCCCTGTCACTCATTCGACTGGCATCCGAACGGACAGGCGGATACGAACCTTGCCCGTATGATTACCCGTCGAATCGCCCTTCACACTGCCCTCCTCGGAGGCCTTGCGTCCTTTCTTCCGGAAATCCTCCGGGCACAGACCCCATCGCCCTCCGCCACGCCGGACACGGGCGACGGACCCTTCAAACTCCCTCCGTTGCCCTATGCATTCGATGCGCTCGAGCCATCGATCGATGCCGAAACCATGCGACTCCATCACGACATGCACCATGCTGCCTACGTGAGGAACCTCAACAACGCGGTAAAAACCCAGCCGGAACTCGGCAAAATGGAGCTCGAGGAAATCCTCAAGAACCTCGACAAGGTCGACGAGAAGATCCGCAAGACAGTTCGCAATAACGCGGGTGGGGACTACAACCACGCGATGTTCTGGCTGATGATGAAGCCCAACGGGGGCGGGGAACCGTCCGGCGCGCTGGCCGACGAGATCAACAAAACCTTCGGTTCGTTCGCCGACTTCAAAACGAAGTTTTCCGCCGAAGCGGCGTCGGTGTTTGGAAGCGGATGGGCATGGCTCGTGTGGAACGGCAAGACGTTGGAAATCACGTCCACTCCGAATCAGGACAATCCGATCATGCAGGGTGAGATCCCGTTGCTGGGTCTCGATGTCTGGGAGCACGCCTATTATTTGAAGCGGCAGAATCGTCGGCCCGAGTATGTCAGCGCGTGGTGGAATGTCGTGAATTGGGACGAAGTCCAAAAGCGATTCGCTGCCGCGAAAAAAAGCTAAGCCACAAAAAAGCGGCGATCCCTCGGACGGGATCGCCGCTTATTTATTTGTACGAAGAGCCCGCGTGGGGCGAGGCGTTCCGGGGTCCGGAGACCCCGGCTCCTGTTACTGACCCTGGCCGCGCGAGAAGCCGGGCTTCCCGTCGAAGTTGTAAAGCCCTTCGAGCTTCACGAATTCCAAGCCGGCTTTCGTAATGCGCTCGAGCAGCGTGATGATCGCCGTGTGGGGAATGGATCCCGTCGCCTCGTCCGGCAACTTGAACCGGCAGCGGAAGACGTCGATGCAGAACGTTTCGGCGAAGCCCTTCGGCCATACGGCCATGCCGCGGTTGGAGAGCATTTCGAGCTTTAAGCCATCGGCCTCGAGCGGGACGAGTTTGCTCGCAAGTTCATCGGGGGAGCCGAGGAACTCGATGAAGATATCGGCGCCGACGTACTCTTTCACCTCTTTCGAGCGAATGTACGCGGGCACTTCCGGTTGACCGCCCGCCCCTTCCACGTGGTAGTGGACCGGCTTCAGCGTTTCCGGCACTTTGCCGATGCGCTCCACCACGGCCTTCGCAAACTCACGGGTTCCCACCTTTTGCGTGCTGACGCCTTCCTCAAAGATGTCGTACGTGTGAACGCCGTCCTCCAGCGTCCGCAACCAGGCATTGTGCGCCCGTTCCGCCGCGGCGACCTGACCGATGTGCAGCAACATCATGATGGATCCGAGGAACAAACCCGAGGGATTCGCAAGATTCTGACCGGCCCGGCGAGGCGCTGATCCGTGGATCGCCTCGAACATTGCCGCATGGACGCCAATGTTGGCCGATCCGGCGAGTCCGACCGACCCGGCGATCTGCGCGGCCACATCGGAGAGGATGTCGCCATACAGGTTCGGCATGACCACGACGTCGAAAACTTCCGGAGAATCCGCGAGCTTCGCGGCGCCGATGTCGACGATCCAATGCTCCTTCTCAATGTCGGGATACTCCGCCCCGATTTCGTCGAACACCTTGTGGAAAAGCCCGTCGGTGAGCTTCATGATGTTGTCCTTGGTGAAGCAGGTCACCTTCTTGCGATTGTTACGCTTCGCGTATTCGAATGCGTAACGAACGATTTTTTCCGTACCCGGGCGGCTGATCAGCTTGAGGCACTGCATGACGTCGATCGTCTGACGATGCTCGATCCCGGCGTAGAGATCCTCTTCGTTCTCACGCACAATGACGACGTCCATCACCGGATGTTTGGTATCAACGAACGGATGATAGGAAACGCAGGGACGCACATTGGCATAGAGGCCGAGTGCCTTGCGGGCGGTAACGTTCAGGCTCTTAAAACCACCGCCCTGTGGCGTGGTGATCGGAGCTTTGAGGAAAACCTTGGTGCGTCGGAGGGATTCCCATGCGCTGGGTTCGATCCCCGCAGGATTGCCGCGCAGATAGACCTGCTCGCCGATCTCGATCGTCTCAATTTCCAGTTCCGCCCCGGCCTCCTGAAGGATGTGAAGCGTGGCCTCCATGATTTCAGGGCCGATTCCGTCGCCATGGGCGACCGTGATGGGTGTCTTCGAACTCATAAAAGTAAGGAAGATGAAGTACGACAGGTGGGGGATGGAATCAAAAAAAGAAATGTTTGGTGGTTGCACGCCCCGGGGACGGTCGAAATTCGCGGATTTGTCCGGCCTTTTTTTCCTTGCGAGCCCCACCATTTCCGCAATTAAATTACCGCGCTGTCCCTGCAGCGGCTCCCATTTCCCGTGCTTCCAATAGCGGGGTTCGGGTGACCTTCGGGTTCGGCTGGAATTCCGCAGAATATGCGGAGGTAAATCGGAGAACAAAACTTCAACCTGAAAAGGCCGAATCGAGCAGACAAACGGGTGAACGCCCGTTCGAGATCAGACCGACAGACATCGAGTGAGTGAGAGATAGATGAGCGCTAAATTGTACGTGGGGAACATTTCGTTCCAGATGACAGAGAATGATTTGGAGGATTTGTTCTCCCAGATCGGTAAGGTGGCCCAAGTGAACCTCATTATGGACCGCGCCACACAGAGACCTCGCGGCTTTGCCTTCGTGACGATGGACACGCCGGAGGACGCCCAGAAGGCGATTGAGCAATTGAATGGACAGACCATCAGTGGTCGCCGCATCTCGGTCAATGAGGCGCGCCCGCCCGAGGACCGTCCGCGCCGATTTGAAGGCGGTGGCGGGGGCGGCAGGCCGGACGGCCCCCGTTTCGGCGGTGGCGGTGGCGGTGGGGGTGGCCGAGACGATCATCGCCGTCCGCGCGGTGGTGGCGGCGGTTATGGGGGTCCGAAGTCGGGTGGGCGCCCTCAGCGCTCCTACGACGAAGATTGATCGGGGACTGATCGAAAACTGACTTTCCACTCGCGACATCCCCGCCTCCGGCGGATGGTGCCGATCCCGCACCATTTCCCGCCCACCATGGAACGTCCCTCTCTTCACCCCTCCCCCTTCCGGAGAGGTGCTCTGCGCGGAATCCTCGCCACGCTTCTGACAGTTGGTGGCATCGCGCTCGTTCATCTCCCCCGGACTTCAGATGCTCAATCCGCACCTACCGCTCGTCCCGGCACCTCGCGCGGTGGGGATGTGCTGGCGCTCGATTACCGGAAATCCGTCGAAAGCGCCCTGGCACAAAATTTCGAAATTCGTATCGAACGAATCTCCCCCAAGATCGCAGCGGCCCAGCTCAAGACCGCAAAGGGGGACTTCGATCCGGAACTCCAACTTTCCTACACCTACAGTCGCAGCCAGCAGCAGCAAAACACCCTGAACAACAACCTCGACGACGGGTCGTCCGCCGTGTCTCAACCCGATCTTTTCGTTGAGAACACCGGAAACGAATTCGACTCCGGAATCGTCGGCCTCGCCCCGTGGGGCATGACTTACGACCTCGGAGGATCCGTCGTGAACTCCGGCGATTCCCGGAAGGAATTCGACACTTACGAGCCTTTCGTCGGACTCCAACTCACGCAACCTCTCCTGCGCGGCTTCGGAACAGACGTGAACCTCAGCGCGATCCGGATCGCCCGTACCAATGAAGCGATCTCCGATTGGGAACTGCGCAAACGCGTCATCGACGTGATCACCCGGACCATCACGGCCTACAACGAGTACTACTACTCGATCCGCAATCTCGAAGTGGAGCGGCAATCGAGGGACCTTGCCCGGCAGACTCTGGAGGACAACTCACGACGCGCAGAAATCGGCGTCATGTATCCCTTGGATATCACCCAAGCGCGGGCAGACGTCGCCACTCGCGACGAACGGGTGCTGGTTGCAGAGCGTCAAATGTTGGACAACGAAAACGCGTTGAAACAACTCGTGAGCGACCGCACGCGGTCCATCCTGAACCTCCGCCTGCAAATCGCGCCTCCCCCGTCCATGAAGGGTTTCCGTTTCGACAAAACGGCGGATATCGCACGCAGCTTTTCGCTCAGGCCTGACTACCGGCAGACGCTCCTCGACCTGCAGAATCAGAAGATCAACATTGTCGTCCGCCGGAACGAAACGCTACCCCGACTCGACTTGGAAGCGAGTTTCGGCGTCAACGGCCACGACCGCAACCTCTCCGGAAGCGTCTCAAATCTTTCCGCGGCAAACAACACATCGGCCACCGCGGGCATCATCTTCCGTTACCCCATCGGCAACCGCGCGGCGAAGGGTCGACTCGACGAAGCAAAACTGACCGTCGCGCAGCAACTCCTCTCTCTGAAGAATCTTGAACAGCAAATCCTTATCGAAATCGACAACGCGGCGGGTCAGATCGACACCACGCGCAAGCGGATCGAGACCACCACGGCTGCGAGGGTTCTTGCGGAGGAGACTCTGAAATCGGGTCAGGCGCGGCTGGCATCCGGCACCACCACGACGTTCGAAGTCCTCCAATTCCAGAGCGACGCCGCGGCGGCCCGCATTGCGGAACTCCGCGCTGCGGCGGACCACAACATCGCCATCGCCACCTATGCCCAGCTTACCGGCACCACGCTCGAACGTGCCGGCGTGAGCATCCGCGCCGGCATGTAAACTTTAATGCCCTGTCAGCATCCTGACGATTTGCACCGTCACGACCGCGACAAACACGGAGATTCCAATCACGATCGCCATCAGGCCCACGACGAGCCCGATGACAAATGCCCAATCCCCGGTTGTCGACCGCGGGGAGCCTCCACTCGGTGAGACATGCTGCGAGAGGATGCGGTAGTTCCTCGCGTTGGATTTAAACCAGGCGGAAAAAACGTCGCCGACCCCGGGCAGCGCGCCGAAGAGCGTGTTGAGGAGAATATTGAGGGCCATCCGGGCGAGCGCGATGCGCGGAACTCCGGCCTGCGCGCCGCGGATCAGCATCAGCGCCGACATCGCGGCTGTGGACGTGTCGCCGAAACCCGGGATCAAGCCAATGATCGGATCCAGTCCGATGCGGTACTTCGTTCCCGGAATCGGAATGAGATCGTCGAGGATGTACGCCATCAACCGGACGAGCGTGTCGCCCTGCAATGGGGCATTTGGCGGAACGACTTCCACATCGATTCGCTGCGCATCAGTGGGCATGCGCTACCTTCGCGCGGATCGCGGCGGGGTCAAATGTGACATTGGGCGCGCAGCGCCGCAGCGGCGCGGCGGGCTTCGATGCCCCATGGACGCGTGTTTCCGGGAGTGGTAGATTTTGCGATATGGGGGACTTTGGCCTTAAATCCGGACTTCCGCGACGTGCGTGGTTGCGGGGAGTAGTGGCGGCAGGGGCGGGCGCTTGGATGGCGCCGCTTGCATGCTCGTTTGGCCGTGAGGGGACTGACCCCGCCGGGCTCCCGCCGCTGAGGATTGCGTTTTATACGGATGTGCACAGTCGGCCCGATATGGGCGTGCCCGCTGCGTTGGAGAAATTGTCCTCCGCGCTGCGGGAGGTTGAAGCCGATGTGCTGATTTGCGGCGGAGACGTGATCGATGGCGGACACCGCCGCGCCGAGGCGCTCTGCCAGCCCTATTTTGATGTTTACACCGAGTTTCTGAAGTCGCTCAACAGGCCCGTCGAGCACGTCATCGGAAACCACGACCTCGCCGGCGCTGCTCCCGAAGATGGCTCGCCCGCGGCGCAGGATCCGCGTGCGCTCTTCCGGAAAAATTTGGGTATCTCCCAAACGACGCGTTCGTTCGATTTGAAGGGGTATCATTTTATCCTTCTGGATTCCGTGGAAGTCGTCGGGGGAAAATCGATCTATCGCGGTTGGGTGGACCTGAAGCAGATGGAGTGGCTCCGGGCGGACCTCGAAAAAGTGCCGGGCGGCACGCCCATCATCCTTGCGACGCACATTCCGCTGCGATCCGTTTTCTTGCAGGTCAAAGGCGACCCGCTGAAGGCCGCCGACCCCAATCTCCTGGTCGCCAACGCGAACGAGGTGCTTTCGCTGTTCGCCGATCGACCGCTCCCTCTCGTGCTCCAGGCGCATTTGCACTCGGACGAACGCATCGACTGGTGCGGCCGGGCGTTTGTCATGGGAGGTGCTGTGGCCGCAGGTTGGTGGAAGGGGCCGAATTTGCAGACGGGTTACGGGTATCAGGTGATTGAGATTCGGGATGGAAGGATCCACACGGAGTATCGGTCGTACGGTTGGCCGGTTGCGGGATAAACGACGCCTCAGCAGGATGGACGTCGCGCCGGATTCGATTTGCCGATTAACCGTCATCATTGCATGATGATGCCATGAGAACGATCATCGATCTTTCTCCACACCAGTTGGAAGCACTCGACGCGTACCGAGGCTCCCGGGGAATCTCCCGAGCCGAGGCCATCCGCCAGGCGGTGGCTGCCTTCCTGCCCAATTCCGAAGGCGCGAGGCGGGATTTCCACTGCGATCCCGCATTCGGAAGCAGTCGCACATCGCGCAGGGAGGATCCGCTCCGTTTCGTCAGACGCTTAAGGGATGAATGGGAATGAGAGCCTGTGTGGATTCAGACGTCCTCATCGACTATTTTGACGGAGTCGCGGCCGCCGCAGACGAGTTCTCCCGGTACTCGGAGTTGCTCATCAGCCGCATTACCTGGATGGAGGTGTTGGTGGGGGCTGCAAACGCGGACCAGCAAAGAATCCGCGAGGCATTCATGCGAACCATCGGCATCATCGAGTTGGACAAACCCATTGCCCAATTA